>Ga0116226_10000255_pt1 | contig 43634 bp, 33 predicted proteins | sample S1TSphfallax_FD_89692 | JGI IMG/M metagenome (GOLD analysis project Ga0116226, IMG submission 89692) | Host-associated microbial communities from peat moss isolated from Minnesota, USA - S1T2_Fa - Sphagnum fallax MG | ecosystem: Host-associated > Plants > Peat moss > Unclassified | place: USA... | reverse complement strand
GCGTGGCTTTCTCCATCATGACCAGCGTCATCGAGCAAGCCGGCTATTTTACGAATCCGACTCAGAATACGGTGACGACCGCATTACCCGCGATCACCTCACCGTCGTGGGCGGCGGGCCAAGCGGTGCTCGGCGGTAATAACACGTTGAGCGTGCGGTATATGACCTCGGGGAGCGACGGGATCCTCAATTGTCTGGGAGCGACGAGCGCGACGCCGGTCACGTGGATCAATACGTTCAGCCTCGATGGCAAGGGCAATCTGCAATGCACCGTCACGACCAACGGAGTGGTCGGTACGCCCGTCACGTTGATGACGGGGGTGACGGCGATGTCGTTCCTTTTTGGGGTGGCCCCCGCCGGCAGTTCGTCGGTGGACACCATCCTCGACCAATCGAGCGCGGTCAACTTCTGGTCCAACGTCGTATCGGTTCAAGTCAATCTGACGTTCACCAATCCACTGTATGCGGCGGCGGGAACGACGGCGACGGCCGGCCAGAGTAATGCACAACCCAGTAACGCCCCCATGTCCCGCTGGGTGGTCCTGATGAACCAGGTGGGGGCGACCTCGTGAGTCACGCCGGTCGCGGGCGCGGCATGGTGCTGGTGTCGACGCTGCTCTTGCTCGTGGTCGTGACACTGCTGGCGGTCGGCATGTTTCGCAGCTTCGGACTGGTCGAGAAAATCGCCGGCAACACCCGCGACAAGGGTCGCGCGTTACAGGCCGCCGAGAGCGCGCAGGCCTATGCCGAATGGTGGCTGTCGCAAGGCAACGGCGGCCCCGGCGTGGCCTGCGAGACGGTGATGACCAGCGGCTTGGCACAGGTCTGCGCCAACCCGTTGACGAGTCCGGTGACGGTCCCCTGGGTGAACGGCGCGGCGCCCGTCGGCGTCACCTACACACCCCCCAACATGAACGTGACGACCTCGAGTTCGCCGGGCAGCTATTACGCGACGCCGATGTTCTACATCACCTATCTCGGGCTCGCGCCGGGCGGGACCGGCGTGGTGTACCAGATCGATGCGGTGGGTTACGGCGGCAGCCCGAGTTCAGTGGCCGTGGTCGAGAGCTTCTATTCCGTGAGCAGCGGCGTCCAGAGTGCGGAGGACTAAAAATGAGAATCATGCGAGCCAGGGAATTTCATGCAGGCCTGATGGCCGGACTCGCGCTGCTGGCGAGCCTCGCCTGCGCGCAAACGACGACATACACTGAGAACTTCACGGGCAGTACCACGACCAATCAATGGATCTTCCTGGGCGGCGCCTGTCTCACCGCGGGGAAGGGGACATCGCTGACGAGTCCGGGCTATATACCGTCGTGCACGACCTTGGCTCAGCCTGGCAATTATTATGATAGTTATGTTGGGAACACGAGCAACCCGAATCAGCCCTTCAACACGTCGAAGCCGTTCCAGCCGCTGCTCGGCGGTGACACCGGTAACCTGCCGGACAGCATCAAAGGCGGCGGCGCCTTGCGCTTCACCAACGCGCCCACGGTCGGTGGTTCGGCCGGCTACCCGGATGGATTATTTCAGCGCGGCGCCATCATCTCGAATTTCACGTTTCCGTTGCAGAGCCAGGGCCTGCACGTGAGGTTCAGCACCGAGACGTATGACCCCTCCCTCTGCATCACGGGCAAGTCCGGGATCAGTTACAACCAATGCCCCGGCGGCCCATACGCGGGCACCGACGGCGCCGACGGCATCAGCTTCTTCCTTCAGGACGCGACGCAACCCCCGGATGTCGGTGCGCTGGGTGGCTCGCTCGGCTACAGCTGTTCGAATGAGAACGAAGATCCCACGGTGAGAACCAGCGGACCGTCCGTGTCGACCGGCTATCAGCGCGGATACGACGGTCTGATCGGCGGCTATCTGGGTCTTGGTATCGATGAGGGCGGCGAATTCATGAATGGCGCCGTCATCACGAGTTCCACCGGCACGCAGACGGCCTGGGATGGCACGCAGTTGTTTTCAGGGAAGACGCAAGCGGTGTCTTCGTCCCCTTGGGGCTTGGCGACGTATTCGCCGGGACCCGGCCCCAATGGCTTTGACAACACGTCGACGGGCTTCGGTTGGCAGCCCGGCGCCATCGGTCTGCGCGGCGCGGGCAGCACGGCATTCGCCGCGTTGAATGCGAACTATCCCACCTACTATCCCTCGTCGTTGACCGAGTCGCAGCGCGAGGCGGCCGTGAAGCAAGCGTGTACGTCGGGACTCATCTGGAATTACTCGCAGGTCACGGCGAACACGTCGCAAAATACCGGCAACGCCACGCTCATACCGGGCACGCCGACCCAGTACATCGCCAATCCGTATGGTGCCACTCTCGTGAGTCCAACGGTAACGCTGCCGAACTACAAGGCTATTTCCTACTCGTCGGCGATTCCGAATGCCGGCTTGCAGATCTCGAACCTCTCGGGTGACAAGCGCGGCGTCATCACGCCGGTCACCGCGGCGGGATACGGCATCCCGATCACGTATGACCTGACGATTTCGCCGGCGAGCGGCACCACCCCGCCATTGTTGAGCCTGTCCTACAGCTACAACGGCGGTGCCTTTCAGTCCGTGATTACCGGGCAGGACATCACCGCCGCGAGTGGCGCGTTACCGGCCAATGTTCGCTTCGGATTCGTAGGATCGATGGGCGGTTCGCAGAATACCCACGAACTGATGTGCTTCGAGGCCGCCCCGGCGCCCACGGCCGGCAGCTCCGCCGGCATCAACTTGAAGCAAACGTCGCAGCTGCAAACCGACAGCCAGGTGTATCTCGCGAAATATAATTCTGGGACCTGGGCCGGATCGCTGACCTCGCAGTATCTGGTGGCGGATGTCAACAATAACGTCACGATCAGTTCCACCGTGAATTGGGATGCATCCTGCGTGTTGACGGTGGGATATTGCGCCTCCACGGGGGTGACCAACTCGACGGCCCAGGGCAGCGGGAGCCGCAATATCTTGACGTGGAGCGGCAGCGCGGGCATTCCCTTCGAGTGGACTAATTTGCCGAGCACCGAACAGGCGGCACTCGGGGTCACCGGCGAAACGCAAACCACCGAGCAATATCGACTCAATTACCTGCGCGGTGACCGTACGCAAGAACTCAACTCATCGGGCGTGGGCTTGTTTCGGACGCGGACCAGCGTGCTCGGCGATATTATCGATTCGGGCGCCACCTGGGTGGGTCCGCCGTCGAATTCGTATCCGGCGGTGTGGAAAGACGTGCTGTATCCGGGTAGTGGGCCCGGGGAGAACTCGGGACAGAGCTACCCGGCCTTCGCCGCGAAGGAAGCGACTCGCACGAATATGGTGTTTGCGGGTGCCAACGACGGCTTGCTGCATGGATTCCGAACGGGTGCCTATACGGCGGCTGGTGTGTACGACCCGAATTCGGCCAACGACGGCAGGGAGCTGTTTGCGTTCATGCCGGGCTTGGTCGAGATGAATATCGAGTCTGCGCTGTCTCAGAACGATTACTCGGCGCCGCAATATGGTCATCATTTCGATGTGGATGCACCTCCGGGCACGGGTGACCTCTTCTATGCGGGGGCATGGCATACCTGGCTGGTCGGCGGCTTGGGAGCCGGGGGCTCCGCCATCTATGCGCTCGACGTCACCGATGCGAATTATTATGCGGCGGGTGCCGTCAACGAGACGTCGGCGGCGAGCATCGTGCTCGGCGAGTGGAGTTACTCGCCGAGCGCCGGGACCGCCAGCTTCAGCTGTGCCGCGGTAGCGAATTCGAGCACCTCCGCCGCGAATTGCGGTTTGAACCTGGGCAACACCTATGGCACGCCCCAGATCAAGCGCTTTCACAACGGCGACTGGGGTGTGATATTCGGCAATGGCTTCGGCAGCTCAACGGGTGATGCGGGGGTTTACATACTGCTCGTGGACAGCGCCAGCGGTGGGACGAGCATTTACTACCTGGGAACGGGCAAGTCGGGCAAGAGCGATGGCATTGCGAATGTCACGGCGGCGGATTTCGACGGCGATCATGTGGTCGATTATCTGTACGCGGGCGATCTGCTCGGCAATGTCTGGCGTTTTGATATGACCAGTAGCGATCCCACGAAGTGGGCGGTGCAGGGAGGGTCGAACGCCATCCCCATTTTTACGACGATGTCCGGGCAACCGATCACGTCCAAGGTCATCGTCGCGCTGGTTCCGTCCACCCCGAGCACGCGGGTCATGGTGGAGTTCGGCACCGGTCAGCTGACCCAGTTCACCAACACCGCGGGACCCATCTACAGCTCGACGCAGCAAACTCTCTATGGAATTTGGGATTGGAACCTCGGGACCTGGAATTCGAACAACTCGACCCAGTACGGTGTGCTGCCGATCAGCGGCTTCGCGGCGCCGTCGGCGCTCAGCGGCACGACATCCCTGCAGCAGCAAAGGATCACCAGCTATTCGTCGTCCACCGATTACCGTACGGTGAGCAGCAATGCCATCTGTTGGGCGGATACGTCCGCCTGTAGTTCAGAGCGCCAATACGGGTGGTATCTCGCGCTGCCGACGGGCTACGCGAATGCGTCCGATGTGAATCTGCCGTCCTCCTCGCCCAGCAGCTCGGCGCCTTCGGTCCCGGTGGACGAACAGGTCATCTACAACCCGCTGTTGGCCGATGGCGCCTTCATCGTCAATACGACGATTCCACCGACCAATTCGCTGGCGAGTTGCGCCGCCACCTCGGCCGGCGGCTGGACCATGGCCATCAACCCGGCCACGGGCGGCGCGTTCACGACGACGTTCTTCAATAGCACGTCGACGAACACGTCGCTCGTGGAGAATGGCGTCGCATTGAATGGCACGGGAACGGCCTGGCTCGTGAATTCGGGCGCGAACACGTTCCTGGTCACACAGACCGTGGCCGGTACCGGCACTGTCACCCAGGTCACTCCACCCGCTGGGACCAGCGGCAAGCGGCTGTCGTGGACCGAAAGGCGCTGATGCGCGCGCGTCCGCCACGAGGCTTCTCGCTGGTCGAGCTGGTGGTGACCATGCTCATCGCGGGCATCCTCGCGGCCATCGCGATACCCGCCTATTCATCGTACGTCAGACAATCTCGGCGCACCGAGGCCAAGAGCGCGCTGCTCGATCTGGCGAGCCTCGAGGAACGCTACTTCAGCACGGCCTACTCCTATACCGCCGCGCCTGAAAACCTGGGCTATCCGCCACCGCCGTCAGGCCAGCCCGATGTCCTCACGAATCAAACGGTGGGTAGCGGCTACTATCAGGTATCCGTCACTTCCGTGGTGCCGGCGACGCCGACCAGCACCGCACAATACACCCTGGTCGCGATCCCCAAACCGGGGACCGATCAAACCAACGATACGAGCTGTGCCCAATTCACGGTGACGCAGAGCGGCTTGCGCACGGCGTTGAACTCCGCCGGAGCCGACAACACGGCGAACTGCTGGTAGCTCAGTCGACGCGGTGGCATCGCGGCGCAGGGCACGCATCACGGCGAGGGCGCCGGCGACCGGGCAGAACTGTGACGCCGGTGCTTGCGCGCACCTCGAAAACACGATAAATCATCACCCCAAGGGTTGGCATTGCGATCACGGAGGACTCGTGGTGAAGCCCGCACTCAAATCTGCCATTGTTTTCGCCCTTCTCGTGCTGCCGCTTGCCGGTGCCATCCTGGGCTTCGGAATCGGTCGATCCGACGCCCCTACGACCGACGTCGCCAGGGGGACTGAGCCGCCGGCGCACACCATTCATCTGTCACTGCCGCCGCCGACCGTCATTCATCCGCCGATGATATGCCGCAACGGTGAATGCTCGGAACTGAAGGCGGGCGCGCCCCCAACGCCGTAGGTCGACTCGTCCGCCAAGCCGGCCTGCTCGCCGACATACTCCTCTCGAGCGACTGTCAGACTCTTGCGCAGCGCCGGGGTCACCATCGGTGCGTTGACGGGAGTGCGCGATGAGTCATGACTGGGTCTTCGTGTTGGGCTTGGATTGCGTGATCGTGTCCGTGGTGTTCGCGATCGTTTGGGCGATTTGTGTCCGGGTCAAGAATTACGGGTTCTTGGACGTCACGTGGACCTTGAGCATTGGCCTACTCGCTCTGCTCGATGGCGTTGTCGGGAGCGGCACGTTGCAACGGCGCAGCGTGTTCACGGCCGTGGGGCTGCTCTGGAGTCTGCGCCTGGGGCTCTTCGTGCTGGCGCGCGTGCTCCGTCATCATCCGTCGGAAGACAAGCGTTATCGTACGTTGCGGGAGCAATGGCGAACGCCGCGGGCGTTCCTCGTGTTCTTCGAACTGCAAGCGTTCATCGCGGTGATCTTTTCCGTACCGTTCCTGTCGGCCGCGTTCGCGCCGACGCCGCGCATGTCGATGCTCGAATTCATCGGACTTGCGCTCGCGGTCGTCGGTGTCGTGGGTGAGGCCGTCGCGGATCGGCAGGCCGACGCGTTCAAGCGCAGCCAGGATTCGACGCGGAAAATATTGGATGTGGGCTTGTGGCGTTATTCGCGGCATCCGAATTATTTCTTCGAAATCATCGCCTGGCTGGGCATGGCACTCGCCGCACTGCCGTTGTCGCTGGGGTGGGTGTCGCTGGCCTGTCCGATATTGATCGCCTATTTCCTGTTGCGCGTCACCGGAGTCCCTCTGACCGAGAAGCATTCGATCGAGACCCACGGCGAAGCCTATCGACGCTACCAACGCACCACGAGTAGGGTGATTCCGTGGCCGCGCCGGTCAACGCGAGATGAGCCGCTGCGTTTGAGTTGAGCATACGGGGCGGCAATCGATGCCGCCCATCGAGTCGACAGGTTTTCGTCAAGGGAGAATGACCATGCTCGGTTCTGGGACGACCGGTCGCATTACGGCGACAGTGGCAATGCTCTTCAGCATCGTTTCATTGCAGAATCAGACGGCGGTGGCGCAAGCGTCGGCGCCCACCGGACCACCCACACCGATCGGTCCCACGCGAGTGATACCGCTCGTCACGGAACGCGAAGCGGCGCTCTTCTTGGACCACAGCAGCTTCGGGCCGACGGCCGCCTCGATTGCCGACGTTCAAGGGGAGGGCATCGCTGTCTATCTCGAGCATCAATTCTCGATTCCCGCAACGGGCTACTCCGGTTACTCCTATCTCACACCCGACACGATACTCGGCTGCCCCGCGGGCTCCGCACCCACCTGCGTGCGCGACAATTACAGCCTGTTTCCGCTGCAAATGCAGTTCTTCCGTAATGCGCTGACTGGCCCGGATCAACTGCGTCAGCGAGTCGCGTTCGCGTTGTCGCAGATTTTCGTGGTGTCGGGGCAGGTGATTTCACAGCCCTATGGCATGGCGGATTACCAAAACCTTTTGCTGAACGATGCGTTCGTCAACTTCAGGAAGTTATTGGCGGACGTGACGTTGAGCCCGGTCATGGGTGCTTACCTCAACATGGCCGACAATAATTGGGATCCGAACTCCAAGGATAATGATCCCAACGAGAACTATGGGCGCGAGGTGCTGCAATTGTTTTCCATAGGCTTGATCGAGTTGAATGGCGACGGCACACCGAAACTCGCCGACAGCGCGGACCCGACCAGCACGCTACCCACGTATAGCCAGGAACAAGTCGAGGGCTTTTCCGATGTCTTCACCGGTTGGACCTATGCTCCTCGCCCGGGTGTGAGCGGACAGTGGATCAACCCCCGGAACTATGACGGCGTGATGAGGGCCTTTCCCACGCATCACGACAACGCGGGCGGCGAAACGCTGTTGAATGGCGTCGTGTTGCCGGCGAATGGCGATCAGAGCAAGGACCTGGGCGAGGCGCTCGATAACATCTTCAATCATCCGAACGTGGGCCCCTTCATCGGCAAACAGCTGATTCAACAATTGGTCACCAGTAATCCCAGCCCGGCTTACGTCAAGGCGGTTGCCGATAAATTCAACGACGACGGTCATGGCGTACGTGGCGACATGCAGGCTGTGATCACGGAAATTCTGACCAACCCCGAGGCACGGATGCCCGCGGAACGCGGACCCTCGAGCGGAAAATTGCGGGAGCCTGCACTCTACATCGCGAGCGTTTTGCGCGGCCTGGGTGGCGCAACTCAAAGCGACGGCGAATATCTGCTCAACATCAGTAACGCGATGGCCGAGCCGATCTTCGATTCGAGCACCGTGTTCAACTACTACCCGCCGAACTACCCGCTGCCCCTGCCGGATACGACGCTGATCGGGCCGCCGTTCGGGATCTACGATGCGGCGACCGCGTTCATCCGCTACGACTTTCTCGACCGCTTGCTGGCGGAACCGGTGCCACCCGACCGTACCGTCACCTTCGTCGTGCCAACGGGCACGTCGCTCGACCTCGCGTTCTGGGAAGCGCAGGCGGCGGACTCCGCGAGCCTGATCCATGCGATCGACAGCCGGTTCTTTCATGAGTCCATGTCGCAGAGCCTCACCACGGCGTTGCAGGGCTTGCTCGGCCAGATTCCCGTCAGCGAACCCGCGGCCCGCGCCCGAGCGGCCTTGTACGTCGCATTGACGTCACCTGAATATCAAGTGGAGCGCTAACCATGACGATCACCCGCAGGACGATGCTTCAAGGTCTGGGCGGCGGCTTGCTCGCAGGCCAGCTGTCATTCCTGCCGCGGCTGGCGCGGGCCGCCTCGGCGGATGCCTACCAAGCGCTGGTGTGTATCTTTCTCTACGGTGGCAATGACGGGAACAACACGGTCGTGCCCTTGGATGCGGCCAACTACGAGCGGTATCAACAATATCGGGGCTATCTGGCGTTGTCGGCGGCGAACGGCAATGCGCCGCTGCCGCTCGCGAACACAGCGTACGGTCTGCATCCCGCGCTCGAGAAAACCCGTCAACTGTGGGACAACGGCAATCTGGCCGTGATTTTGAACGTCGGAACCAGCGTCGAGCCCGGCTTGACGGTCGCCGGCTACAACGCCGACCCGAATGGTGCCAACGTACCGCTCAATCTGTTCTCGCACGAGGACCAACGCAACGAGTGGAAATCGGCCGTGTATCAGGGCAGCAGCGTGACGGGCTGGGGCGGACGTCTGGCGAGTAATTTTGCGGCCGCCGGCGATGGCACTATCGCGCCGATGCTGTCGTTCGCCGGACCTGACCTCTTCACGCTCGCGGCGGCGCAGGAACCGTTGTGCCTGCCGTCGAACGGAGCGTTCCTCATCAATCCGTTTCCGGGCAAGTACGGCACCGCCGTGGCGGCCGCGCGCGCCACTCTCTACGCCGAATCCCAGTCGCATTATCGCAACGACGCGGTTCAGGCGGTGCAGTCGCTGACCGCAGCGGGTGTCGCCGCCAGCGGCCTCGTCAATCCCATCCTGACGGGCACGAATGCCAGCATCGATCCGTTGTTCGCAACGCTCAACACGAGCATTGCGGAGCAGCTTCACGCGGTGGCGAAACTGATCGCACAACAGTCGCAGCTCGGTGCGCAAACCCAGGTGTTCTACGTCGATCTCGGTAATTTCGACACGCATCAAGGTCAGCTCGCCACTCAACAAACCCTGCTGTCGCAACTCGACGATGCGGTGAGCGCGTTCTATGCGGCCACGGTGGCCTTGGGGGTGTCCAAGAACGTCACGACGTTCACGATGTCGGATTTTTCGCGAACCTATTTGCCGAACACGACCGGTGGAACGGATCATGCGTGGGGCGGCCATCACTTCGTGATCGGTGGATCGGTAAAGCCTCAGACCGTGGTAGGGCACTTGCCGGCCCTGAATCCCGTCGGCACGGGCCCGGTGGGTCCCGCGGATGTCGGCACCGAAGGCCGCTGGCTGCCGGATTTTTCGGTGGATCAATATGCCGCGACGTTGGGTTACTGGCTCGGGTTGAGTCACGCCGAGATGCAGGGTGTGTTGCCTAACCTCAAGAATTTCGCCGCGGCGCCGACGCTCGGGTTTCTCAATCGGTTGGCCTGAACTCCTCTATGCCGCGGCCCGCGTCGCCGCCTGTGACGCGCGGTCGGTGCTCGAGACCATGGTGGAGCAGACGAAGCGGAGCTTTTCGATGACGGATCTCGACAGCACGAAGGGATAGGCATCCGGTAGTCCCAGGCCGCGCGTGAGGTTGTTGAGCACATAGGTCAATGCGGTCCAGTCGCTGACCAGTCGATCGAAGCACCCGATCCGCTCGGGCGATGATTCGGGTAGCGCATCGAGCGCGGGTTCATCCCGTCGATCCGGTTTGACCGACAGGCCGACCGAGTGGGCGGTTTCGAGTGCATCCACCATATGTAAAACGTGCGCCCAGGATTCGGCCCAGTCCTCCCAAGGATGCGTCGAGGCGTACGCGCTCACGTAGTGGTCGGCCCAGTCGGGCGCCGCCCCGAGATCGTAGTGTCGCTTCAAGGCGGCTTGATAATCGTCACGCTCATCGCCGAACAGCTGCCTGAATTCGTCCAGGCGCGGGCTGCCCGGAATCAGTCGATCCCAGTAATAGTGACCGATCTCATGACGAAAGTGACCGAGCAGCGTGCGATAGGGTTCGCGATGACGGAGCCGTTCCGTCTCGCGATACACGTCGTCCGCTTCCGCCACGTTGATCGTGATGATGCCGTTGTCATGACCCGTGAGCACGCGACTTCGATCGCCATTGACCGTCACGATGTCACTCAGGAAGCGGAACTCGAGTCCCTGGATGGGATCGTCGGTCTTGCCAACCACGGGCAGATGTAGGCTCAATAGATCGAACAGCAGCCGTCGCTTGGCCCGCTCCAGTCGGCACCAGGCAAGCGGGTTGCCGGCCACGCTCAAGTTGGGAATCGTGTCGGTGAGGGAGCAGGCGATGCACAGCGATTGCGGCGCATCCGCTGGAATCGCCCAGTTGCAGACATCGTGATCGAGGTAGTTCGTGCACAGGCGATAGAGCGGTGCATCCACCTCCGAGCGATCGAGAGCCCGCCACGAGCCCCCATGTTCTTCCAAGCTGACCAGCGTCATCCGGTCGGGCAGGAAGGCGAGGGTATGCCCGCAGGTGAGGCAGCGGGTATTTTCGAAAAACACGAGCGCCTGGCAGGCGGTGCAATGAAACGTTTTCATGATCGCTCACGGCGGAACATGCGCAAACGCTACGGCATGCCGCGGCAGCTTTGAAGTCGCGCGCGTCGGTAAAGCGGACTCACATTGTCCTACAGGACCCTTTTCAATTAGGATTGCGGCTGGGGTCATTAAAACAATGAAGGGAGACATCACCATGGGTCGTCGAGCGCACTCGGGTCTTGCGCGCATGATTCTTTGCGGGTTGCATTTCGTCGGTGCGTGTGCGGCGTGGGCTGATGCTCCGTTGATCACCCAGCCGATCGACGACCAGGTCCGCGTCATGCTGGGAGGTAATACTCGGCCCGAAGCCAATGCCGCCAACGATCGCGGTGCCGTTCCCGATTCAATGCCGCTCGAACATCTGCAGCTTGAATTGCGGCGCTCACCGGAACGAGAACAGCAAGTCGAAGCCTTCATCGCGACGCTGCACGAGCGCACCTCGCCAAACTTTCATCGTTGGCTGTCCGCCACGGAATTCGGTGAGCGCTTCGGCGCGTCGGCCCAGGATGTGGAGGCGCTCGAGGCATGGCTGACCCAGCGCGGCTTTACCGTCAACGCGGTATTTCCGAGTCGGATGAGCATCGACTTCTCCGGCACGGCGGGCGAGGTTACGGCCGCCTTTCACACCGAGATCCACCGACTCGAGGTGAACGGGGCCCTGCACATTGCCAACATCCGAGACCCTGAGGTTCCGGCGGCCTTGGCGCCGATAGTCAGTGGCGTGCTCAAACTGAACGACTTCAGGCCCGCCCGCAAGCACCGCGCCCAACCGAAATTCACCGGTGACTGTGGTCCCGGTTCGCCCTGTTTTCTGATGGCGCCGGCGGACCTCGCCACCATCTACGATTTCAATCCGCTGTTTCATGCGGCGAAACCGATCACGGGCAAGGGTCAGACGATCGCGGTCGTCGAGGATACCGATCTCTACAGCGACGCTGACTGGAGCAACTTCCGGCATATCTTCGGGCTCACGGTTTATGAGAGCGGATCGCTGTCGACCGTGCATCCCGAAGGACCCCGCGGCAGTGCGCGCTGCTCCGACCCTGGCGTGAACGCGGATGGGGACGATGTGGAGGCCGCGCTCGACGCTGAGTGGTCGAGCGCTGCGGCGCCGGATGCGAAGATTCTCGTGGTGGCCTGCGACAACTCGAACACCATCGATGGGGTACAACAGGCGATTCAATACCTCGTGGACGGCGTCACACCCCATCCGCCGATCATCAGCGTGAGCTACGGCGAATGCGAAGCCGATAATGGCGCATCGCTCAATGCCTTTTTCAACACGCTCTATCAGCAGGCGGACGCCGAGGGCATCTCCGTGTTCGTCGCGACCGGTGATGCGGGGCCGGAGGATTGCGCACCCAATTACAATCCGCCCGCCACGTTCGGTGTGGGAGTCAATGCCTGGGCCTCGACCATTCATAATATGGCGGTGGGCGGAACCGATTTCGGCGATACGTATGAGGGCACCAATGCCGAATACTGGGGTAAGAGCACCGGCGCACCCTGGGGAACCGCAAAGTCATATGTTCCCGAGATCGCGTGGAATGACACGTGCGCGAGTTCCGAGCTCACCGAGTACAACGGCTTTAGCGTGAGCTATGGAAAACATGGCTTCTGTAACAGTTCGGCGGGCGCCAGCTATCTCGAACTCGGTGGCGGCGAAGGGGGACCGAGCGGTTGCGCCTCGGGCAATCCGTCGATCCCAAACGTGGTGAGCGGCAGCTGCAAGGGCTGGCCGAAACCGAGCTATCAACAGGACCTCTTTGGGATGCCCAACGATGGCGTGCGGGATGTGCCCGACGTCGCGATGTTCGCGGCGGACGGCGTCTGGAATCACCAATATCTGCTGTGTTTCAGCGATCCTAACAACTATGGCGCGCCGTGCGTCGGTAATCCCGCGAGTTGGGGTCAGGGAGGCGGCGGCACATCGTATGCGACGCCCATCGTGGCCGGCATTCAGGCGCTGGTGAATCAGAAGACTGGCGATCGACAGGGCAATCCGAACCCAGTCTATTACCACCTGGCAGCGCTCGAATACGGGAACGCCGGCGACTCGCATTGCGACTCCAGCCGGGGTCCATCGGGCGCGGGCGCGTGTATCTTTCACGATGTCACCGCCGGTACCGATGCGCAGGAGTGCGCCGGCCCCGTCGAATGCTACCAACCGGGGGGCAAGTACGGTGTGATGTCGAGTTCGGATAGGAACGATGAGCCCACGTTCGAGACGCATCCCGGTTTCGATTACCCCACCGGCATCGGCACGATCGACGCCGCCAACTTGGTCAAAGCCTGGGACTAACGGCCTATAATCGAGCGATGAGACAACCCTCCATTTACCTGCCGCATGGCGGGGGTCCCTGCTTTTTCATGGATCCTCCGCCCGGCGATCCGCTGCTCTGGGTCGCGATGCAGGAGTACCTTGCGTCGCTGCCGTCACAGCTGCCGGGACGGCCGGATGCGTTGGTCGTGGTTTCCGCGCATTGGGAACGCCCGCGACCGACGGTGCTCTCAGCCGCCGCACCGGGGCTGCTGTTCGACTACTTCAACTTTCCCGCCCACACCTACCAACTGACCTATCCCGCACCGGGTGCTCCGGCGCTCGCCGGCGAGGTGCGTAAGTTACTGGCCCGTGCCGGTATCGAGAGCGACGAGGATAAGGAGCGTGATTTCGATCACGGGATCTTCATCCCGTTGAAGGTGAGCTTTCCGCAGGCCGACATCCCCATTTTGCAGCTCTCCCTGCAAGCGGGGCTCGATCCGGCTCGGCATCTCGCCATCGGTCGCGCCTTGATGCCGCTGCGCGATATGAACATCGCCATCATCGGCAGCGGTTTGAGCTTTCACAATCTCGGCCGACTGGCCGATCCCTCGATGAACCCGGCGGCCGCCGAATTCGATCGGTGGCTGACCCACGCGCTGTGCGAATCACCCGCCCTCGAACGCGCCGCGGCCCTGATTGGCTGGTCGGCCGCCCCGCACGCGCGCGCCTGCCATCCTCGTGAAGAACATCTGCTGCCCTTGATGGTGGCGGCGGGTGCGGCAGGCGAGGATCCTGGCCGCCATGTCTTCTCCGGCCGCATCTGGGGGAAGGCGGTCTCGGCCTATCAGTTCGATTGATTCCCTCCTTGCGTGGCCGACCAAAGCGCGCGAGGGGGCGGTTGCTGACGTGCACTGTGGAACGTGGCTGACACGGCCGGCGGCGGCGGCTTGCAATGATCTCGTCCTCGTCAACCGCACTCCCTTAGCGAGGCCATCATGACCAGCACGCCCCCGACCCGCGCTCTCGATGATCCGAAGTCCAAGTACCCGCGCCCTCCGTATGCGGAGCAGCGCCAACCATGGCCGGGATTGGCGGCGCAGATGGACCCTCGACCCGACCACGGCGAGTCCAGTTACAAGGGCAGCAACCGACTGAAGGGCCGCAAGGCGCTCATCACCGGCGGCGATTCAGGGATGGGGCGGGCCGCCGCCATCGCATTTGCGCGCGAGGGTGCGGACGTTGCCATCAATTATCTCCCCGAGGAGCAATCCGACGCCGATGACGTGGTGAGCCTCATCCGCCATGAGGGGCGCAAGGCCTGCGCCTTTCCCGGCGATCTTCGGGACGAGCGATTTTGTCAGCAACTCGTGGCCAGCGCCGTGGAGGCACTCGGGGGCCTCGATATTCTGGTGAGCAACGCGGGCCGTCAGCAGGCGCACGATTCCATTCTCGATATCTCGACGGAGGAGTTCGACTGGACGATGAAAACGAACATCTACGCGCCGTTCTGGCTCATCAAGGCCGCGTTGCCGAGCTTGAAGCCGGGCGCGTGCATCATCGCGACGACCTCCGAACAAGCCTACGACCCGACGCCCGATCTCTATGATTATGCGCAGACCAAGGCTGCCACGATGAATTTCGTGAAGTCGCTGGCGAAGCAGCTCGGGCCGAAGGGAATCCGGGTGAACGGGGTGGCACCGGGGCCGATTTGGACACCATTGCAGGTGAGCGGCGGAGCATCTCCGGAGAAGCAGAAGAAATTCGGCAGCCAGACACCGCTGGGGCGCGCCGGCATGCCCGCCGAGCTCGCGGGCATTTATGTGCAACTGGCCGACGGCCAGGGAAGCTTCGCCACGGGACAGATCTATGGGTCCGCCGGCGGTTCCGGGCAGCCCTGAACCAAATAGTCCGCGCTATGCTCAGAGCACGGAGCGTTTGAGGACCTTGCCGAGCACCCGATCACCCTTGAAGTAGGCCGCAGCGCCTGTCGGATAATTCCGACATCACATAGGCGCTCTGAGCACGCAGCAGCGTCGAGTTCGGTCAAGTTACGATTCGCGGCCCCTGGGATGCTCGGTGTATCGGAAATGATGGTGAAAGCGTGGCGCTGGTGCCCGGCTCGCAAGCGCCCGTGGATGTGCGCACTAGCGCGCGCCGCGCCGGTGCCTTGATGGCGCGGCCGAATCCCACCGACTTGGAACTCGCCCAAGCGGCCGTGCGCGCGAGCGACGAACGGATGCGTGCCGTACTGGTACAAATCCCCGCCGCCATCTTCATCATCGAAGCGCCGGATGGACGTGTGACATTCAAGAGCCAGTTGCTGGATGAATTGTTGGGCAACCCCGACGTTGATCTGGACCGGGCGAAAGCCACGCTGAGAGGGTGGGCCGTGCATGCGGACGGCTCGCGCTATGACGTGTCGGAGTTGCCGGCCCATCGAGCGCTGCTGACCGGCGAGACGATCCGGGCGGAGCCTATGCTCTACTACCGGGGCGACGGCAGGCTCATCGACCTCGAGGTTCATGCGGGCCCGGTGCGGAACGGATCAGGCGAGATCGTTGCCGCCGTTGCCGTCGCGTTTGATGTCACCGAACGCCGTCTGGCTGCCGAGCGGCAGGCGCTGCTGTTTCAGATCCAGGACTCGTTACGCAACCTGACCGAGCCTAAGGCGATTTTGACCGCCGCAGCAACCCAGCTCGGCCGGCACCTCGGCGCCGCCCGGGTGGGCTATGCGGAACTGCAGTCGGATGGTGAAACCGTCCTCATCACGAACGGCTATGTGGACGGCGTGCCGCCGGTCAACGGCATGATGCCGATGAGCACGTTCGGGCCGCATCTCTCGTCCCAGATGCGTCGGGGTTTGACCACCGTGTTCGAGGACGTCCAAGCGGACGACCGTGGCGCGCGGGAGTTTGGTCTGAGATTAGGTACGCGCGCCCATATCTCCGTACCGCTGGTACGCCAAGGACGCTACACCGGCTCCCTGTACGTGACCCATGTCAGGCCCCATCGATGGACGCCCGCTGAGATCGGTTTGATCGAGGAAGTGGCGGCTCGCATCTGGGATGTCGTGGAGCGGGGCCGCGCCGAGGCGAAACTGCGCGAAAGCGAGGAGCGCCTGCGCCTCGTGATGGAGTCCGCCGGTCTCGGCTCATGGGAGTACGACGTGCTCACCGGTGAGACGGTGTGCTCAGCGCGCCATGATGAGATTTTTGGCTATTGCGCACCGCCCCGCGACTGGAGTTATGAACGCTTCATGACCCACATCCCCGAACCCGATCGGGCGCGCATCGATGCGGGTTTCCGACGGGCCATCGAGCAGGGCCAGAACTGGGATGTGGAATGTCGGATGATACGGGCGGACGGTAGTCGCGGCTGGCTCAAAGTGAACGCCCGCCCGCGTTTCAACCCGGACGGGCGTGTCGCCCGGCTGGTCGGCTCGGTCGCGGATATCACGGATCACAAGGAGGTTGAGGCGGCGGTGACCGAGACGGCGGCAAAGTTCGAGATGTTTGCCCAGACCGTGCCGAGCATGGTGTGGACTTCACTGCCGGATGGCCGGATCGAGTGGTTCAACGCCCGGGTCCCGGAGTACTGCGGGGTCCCGTCCTCGGAGATGAAGCCCGACGGCTGGACACCGGTTCACCCGGACGATGTGGCGACGGCAACCTCGCTCTGGCGCGAGGCGGTTGCCACGGGCAAGCCCTATGTGACCGAATACCGTATTCGCCGCCACGATGGCGAGTTCCGCTGGCATATCACCCGTGCCATCCCGATACGCGGCGCGGATGGGGCGATCAGCCGCTGGATTGGCACCAGTGCCGATATTCAGGACCAGAAGAGCACGGAACAGGCACTCGCGGTTTTGAACGCGACGCTGGAGCAGCAGGTCCGAGAGCGTACGGCGGAGCTGCTGGCGGCCGAGGCGACGCTGCGGCAGTCACAGAAGATGGAGGCGGTCGGGCAGCTGACTGGCGGCCTTGCCCATGACTTTAACAATCTTCTCACCGGCATCACCGGAAGTCTCGAATTGATGGCGTTGCGCTTGGAGCAGGGCAAGCTCACGGTCCTGCAACGCTACCTCGGTCTTGCCCGCGACTCTGCACAGCGCGCGGCGGCGCTGACCCACCGGCTGCTCGCGTTTTCCCGCCGACAGACGCTCGACCCGAAGCCGACCGATGTCAATCAACTCGTCGGCGGAATGACCGAGTTGATCCACCGCACGGTGGGCCCGGCGGTCTCGGTACGTGTCATCGCCCCGCCGCGCGTGTGGTCGGTTCTGGCCGACCCAAACCAGTTGGAAAATGCGCTGTTGAATCTTTGCATCAATGCCCGCGACGCGATGCCCGATGGGGGCAGCCTCATCATCGAGACCGACAACTGCCAATTGGAGAAAATGCAAGCCCGGGAGCTGGAACTCGAGGCTTTCGACTATGTGTCGCTCAGCGTCGCGGACAGTGGCAGCGGTATGACGCCGGAAGTCATCGAGCGCGCCTTCGATCCGTTCTTCACCACCAAACCGATGGGACAGGGCACGGGGCTCGGTCTCAGCATGGTGTACGGATTCGTCCGCCAATCCGGCGGACAGGCACGGATCTATTCGCAACCCGGCCGGGGCACGAAGGTCTGCCTGTACCTGCCGCGCTATGTCGGGGGCGATCAGGTCATCGAACCGTCGGCGAGTCCGGGCAAAGCCGAGCGCGGCGGTGGCGAGACGGTGCTGGTGGTGGACGACGAAGCGAATGTGCGCGCGCTGTTGAGCGAAGTTCTGGACGAACTCGGTTATCACGTGCTGGAAGCCGACCACGGTGCATCCGGGTTACACATACTGCAATCGAGCCAGCGGGTGGATCTGCTCGTCACGGATGTCGGTCTGCCCGGTGGTATGAATGGCCGCCAGCTCGCCGATGCCGCCCTCGTCACCCGCCCACAGTTGAAGATCTTGTTCATCACCGGCTATGCCGAGAACGCCGTGATCGGCGACGGTTGCCTCAAACCCGGCATGCATATCTTGACCAAACCCTTTTCCCTCGAAACGCTCGGCGCGCGCATCAGAGAGATCATCGCGGCGGCTTGACCGTCGCACGGCGACCGCCGATCATGGTCGGATGCGGTGCGGAGCGTTGCGATGAGCCGGGCGAAACTGATACGACAACAGATCTGGGATAAGCTCAAACCCGTGGCGAAGCCGGATTCGCGCTTCCATTTGAACTTTGCCGAAGTGATTCCCGACTTCGAGGGCAGCGAGCGCGCGATCGATCACGTGGTTGCGCAACCGGCCTACCGCGACGGGCACTATGCCTTCGTCACGCCCGACAATGGACTCGCCGATCTGCGCCGCCGGATGCTGGACGACGGCAAAACCTTGGTCGTCTCGACCTACGGGATCTATCGCGGATTCATACTGCTCGAGCCGGCCCGCATAGAGCCCGGACAGCGTTTGTTCGCGTCATGGTTGGACGGACTCGAGTATTTCGGTCGCCCGATCACGCTGGCCGACATCGCGGCGCGCGGCCGCTTCGATTTCATGGTGACCGGTGCATCGGCCGTTTCCTTGAACGGCGTCCGGTTCGGCAAGGGTCACGGATTTTTCGATCTGGAGTGGGGCATGTTCACCGATGTCGGCGTCGCCGATGAGCGCACTCCGGTAACCGCGGTGGTCCACGATGTGCAGGTCGTGGAGGACATGTTGGAGCCGAGCGAGACCGACATTTTGGTCGATGCGATCGCAACGCCAAGCCGGCACATCGCGATCGCCCGCGGTAAGCGTCCGCGGGGTATTCGCTGGGACCTCCTCGAGCCCACGATGCTCGAGAATACTCCGCCGCTCGAGGAACTGCGGATCATGCAATGCCGATAGTTTGCTGAGTTCATCGCTCAATGACATGAAATCCTCCTAGAAACTGTGCCCTTGGCCTCCCGGCGCCGCTACCATTATGGCATCACAAAGATCGGAAGCCCCCCGCCCATGAGATTGATTTTCCGCGCACTCTCATTGCTCTGCCCTGTGCTCAGCGTCGCCCAACCTCTGCAAGCCGACCTCATTCTGCGCAACGGCCAGATTCTCACCGTCGACGCGCACGACTCGGTCGTCCAGGCCATCGCCATCCGCCACGGCGTGATCCTGAAAACGGGCTCGGACGCCGAGGTGCAGCCGCTTGCCGCACCCAATGCCCAAGTCATCGATTTGAAGGGACATACCGCCACACCGGGGCTCATCGATACGCATGCGCATATTGCGGACGGTGGCGTCGATGAGCTGTACGGGGTCAACCTGTCGGACGCCACGTCGGTGGCCGAAATCGCCGCCCGCGTCAAAGCCAAAGTGGCCAAGGTGGTGCCGGGCGACTGGATCACGGGAGCGGGTTGGGACGAGGGCAAGTTAGCCGAACATCGGTATCCAACCGCGGCGGATCTCGACGCGGTGGCGCCCAACAACCCCGTCTGGCTCATGCACACCACCGGCCACTACGGTGTCGCCAACTCCGCTGCCATGAAACTCGCGGGCGTCACCGCGGCCACGGCGGATCCCACCGCCAGTACCATCGATCGCGACTGCCACGGCAAACCCACCGGGGTATTCAAGGAGGACGCCGCCATGGCGCTCATCGTGCATCTGATTCCGCAGACCACACCGGACCAGATGCGCGCGGGCATCCTCTACATCCAGGAAGTTTTGCATCGCGAGGGGATGACCGCCGTCAAGGACCCCGACATTTTCCAGATCCACTGGGACGCTTACCGGACCTTGCTCCACACCGGTCAACTCAAGGAGCGAATTTGCGTGCTGTGGGACGCCGGCATCACGATGGCCTCGGCGCAGCATGCGCTCGAGGAGATCAACGCTGTGCCGCGACTGCCTGCCTCGCTCGGCGAGGACCGTCTGTTGTCCTGCGGCGTGAAGATCTTCATGGATGGCTCCGGCGGGGCGCGCACCGGTTGGATGTGGCAGCCGTGGATGCACGGTAAACCGACCACGGGCTACCCGCATCTGAACCCGGAAACCTATCGCCAAATGGTGTTGATGTTCCAGAAAGCCGGCGTGCCGGTGGGCACGCACGCGGTCGGCGATCGGGCCATGGACTGGGTCTTGGATAGTTATGCGCTGGCCGAGCAACAGTACCCGCACTCAGGTTTGCGCCACGCCGTCATTCACGCGAACCTACCCACGGCGCATGCGCTCGACACGATGGCCACTCTGCAAGCCCGCTACGATGCGGGTTATCCGGAGATGCAGGCGGAGTTCCTCTGGTGGATCGGCACGATCTATGCGGAAAATTACGGTCCTGAGCGCGATCAGCGGCTCATTCCATTACACACCCTACGGCAGCGGGGTATCTTGTGGTCGGGTGGCTCGGATTATTCGGTGACCCCGGTGGCGGCGCGCTATGGGCTATGGGCGTCGGTGGCGCGCGAGACGGCCGCCGGCCGCCAGCCCTTTGGAACCGCCGAGTCGGTGGATCGGCAGACGGCGTTGCGCAGCTACACGGCCTGGAGCGCCCGCCAGATGTTCTTGGAAGACAAGATTGGCACGCTCGAGGCGGGCAAGCGCGCCGACATCGCGATCTGGGACCGGAACCTTTACAACATCCCGACGGCGGCGATCAAGGACATGAAATGCCTGATGACGCTCCTCGATGGCGAGGTGGTCTATCGATCGCCGGACTTCAAATAGCGATCGCAGCGAATCCGTGCGGCCCGGGGCGCCCGCCCGTGGCGTCCCGCGGCGCGGCGCCTTGGTCGCTCACTCCAACGTTTCCAAGTCCCCTTCGTCTTCCGCGGCGTCGGACTCCGCCGTTGGATGCCGAGGCCAATTGAGTGCCATGGGCTCGGCCGGCGCCTCGTCGCCGGCTCGGCCGTCGAGCGGCTTGTGATAGGCGAGTTCATAGGCCGCGGCGTAGGTGATCGGCGTGTCGCGCCAGCGTTGATTCTGTTTGTTTTCCCGCCAAATCGCGGCGCGGATCCGTTCGCGGCGCTCCTCCCGGGATACGTTCGGACCCAATTGCATGCCGGAATGAGCGAACTCCCGAATGCACGCCAATTCGAATTCCAGCCGATCGAGCGCGATCGAAGGCGGCTTTCCGGAGCGGTTAACGGTCACGGACGGCCTCCGCGCATCAGGCTGATGGCATCATCGATCTTTTCGTCGAGCAGATTCATTTTACGTGCGAGACCCTGAATGTCGGAAGCGGCGCGCCGGTTGACGTCAAAATCGAGTTCTCCGCGCAACCGGTCCTTCATGTCCTGGCGATTCTGACTCATCATGATGACGGGTGCTTGAATCGCCGCGAGCATCGATAGAAACAGATTCAACAGGATAAAAGGATAAGGATCCCAGGCCTTGTCGCGCAAGCCGATATTGATCGCGGTGTAGATCACCATGATGACGCCGAAGGCAATGATGAACGTCCACGAACCGCCGAAGCGCGCCACACCGTCGGCCAGACGCTCACCGACGGTCGACTCCGTCTCGATCAGGTCATTCGGGTTTCGCGTCGCCCGACTCCTCACCAAGTCCTGCGTCGCATGGATCTGGCGGCTGAGCGCCGTCAGAAGGTCCATGCCGGCATGGGGTTTGCGTTGCAACAAGACGCCGATATCGTCCCGCGAGACTTCCAAACAGGTGGTGTCCTCGAGCGCGATCGCATTGGTGGAATGCGGGATTTCCTCGAGCATCGACGCGAAGCCAAAGAATTCGCCGGGTGCCGGCTCGTCCACCACCACCTCTTGCTGATCGGCATCCACGGTGGCGACTCGCACGGTGCCCGACAGCAGTACATAGGCGTGGCCTCCCGCATCACCGGTCTTGTAAATTCGCTCGCGTGCGGCGAAATGCTTGACCTCGACTTGGGCGGCGAGGACGGCCGTCTCATCGTCGTCGAGCAGGGCAAAGAAGGGTACGCTGCGCAGCACGTCGGGACCACAACTCATGCAAATCTCCTGCCGACGGTTATTAAAGGGTGCGCGCATGTTACCAATTCCTCCGCCCGCAAAACCCTTGGCCCAATATCTGAATATGTGAAATAGATTCAAAAGAGCGCCGCGCGCTTCACGTATAACTTAATGCGATGCTCAAGAAACTGTTGCAAAGCGCGCGTGGCCACTATCGGCGTGGGTTTGCGGTCCTCGCGGTGACCGTGGCGATCTCGAGCGTCGTAGGCCTGATGCAGAGGGCAGCACAGGAAAATACCGCGCGGGAGAACCCGGATGCCCTGCCATTCGAGGCAGCACCGGACCGCTGGCTGGCGCACCCAACGACCCTGGCCGACTTTCGCAAGGCGTTGGAGGTCGGCAGCTTGGCCGCGGTCGCCGTGGACAAGGCCGAACCGGGCCTCGTGCTCTACACGCTGAAGGGCGGCGCGACGGCCAGCACGCTGGTGCCGGGGTGCACGGTCATCGGCTGCGCCGGGACCGTGCTCGACTCCTTGGGCGACCGCAGTGCCCGGACGGGCTTCGCGCTGGTACGGGTCGATGTCGATCCGCGCTCGCCGAGCCGCCGCTGGCTCGACGTGCTCACGAGCCTGCTGTCGCCGCTGATCGTCGTAGCCGCCCTGGTCGGCGCGGTTTTCCTCAGCATCCGCTTGCAAAGCGGCATGGGTGGCGGGGCTTCGCGGCTGGCGGTGCGTCCCAAGACGCAGTTCTCGGACGCCATCGGCCAACCGGAGGCCAAGGCGGCCCTCAAGCGTGTCAAAGCCTTCCTCAAGGATCCTGCTCACTACGCGAAGCTCGGCGCGGTGGCGCCGCGCGGCGTGCTGCTGGTGGGTCCACCCGGCACGGGCAAGACATTGATGGCCAAAGCGCTGGCCGGCGAGAGCAAGGCCAATTTCATCGCGGTGGACGGTTCGTACTTTACGGCCACCTTCTACGGTGCCGGCGTGAACAAGGTCAAAGCGCTGTTCAAACTCGCGCGCCAGAGTGCGCCCTGCGTGCTGTTCATCGACGAGATCGATGGCATCGGTAAACGCAGCCGCAGCGGCGACTTGGGGGGAGCCGAATCGGAGCTGAACCGCATCATCAACCGGGTACTCGTGGAGATGGATGGGTTTTCGCCACTCGACAACGTCGTGGTGGTGGGAGCGACCAATCACGAGGACAACATCGACGAGGCCATGCGCCGTCCCGGCCGCTTCGACATGCTGGTGCACCTGACGCTGCCCACCCTGACGGAACGGCAGCAGCTCTTCGACCTCTACATCGGCAAGCTCACCCATGATGGCCGCACCGATTCCGCGCTGCTCGCCCGCATGGCGGCGGGCATGTCGCCCGCCGATATTGCCAACACGGTGAACAAGGCCGCCTCCACGGCGGCGGAGACCCAAGCGGCCGAGGTCACCACCGAACATTTCCTGCAAGCGCTCGAAACCCACCAGCTGGGCGGTGAGGTCTCCGCGGTGAAGGAGTCGTTCACGCCGCAGCTACGGGACCGGCTCGCCTACCACGAGGCGGGCCACGCGCTGGTCGGCCATTGGCTGAATGCAGGCATCGTCGAGCGTGTCTCGATCGAGCCGCGCGGGCGGGCACTCGGCGTCACCTACATCAGCCGCGACAGCGAGGATCCGCTCTACCAGCAGTCCGAACTGTCCAGCCGCCTGGCAATGATGCTGGCGGGTCGCGAGGCGGAATTGCGGGTGTTCGACAGCGTCTCCACCGGTGCGTCCGACGATCTGAAACGCGCCTCGGAACTTGCCATCAACATGGTGGGTTCGCTCGGCTTCTCCGCAACGTTCGGATTGCTCAGTGTGCCCGGTATTCCGAAGGAACTGCTTGGCCCCGATATTCAAGCGGCGGTGCTGCGCGAAGCCCGCGTGTTGCTCGAACGCGCCCAGGCCACGTCGCAACGGCTGCTCGAGACCCACCGTCAGCAACTCGACGCGTTGGCGCAATGCCTGCTCGAGCGCGAGGTGGTGTCGGGCGAGGACCTCAAGGCACTGCTCGGGCCGCGTGCGCTGAGCGCGGTCAACGCGAGCTAGCGCCCGATGCCGCGTCTTGCGGCGCCGGCGCGAGCGCCTTACTGCGACCAGCAGGTCGACGTCGTGTCAGTGCCCGTGCCCGCCGAGGAGGTATTGGCGGTCTGTTTACCGGTGCTATCCACGGTGAACAACATGCACTGCGTGTCCTTCTGCTGGGCGGCGGTCAATGGTGTCGCGACGATCTCATAGGACGGTGCGGCGGGCCCGTTGGCGTTGAAAGCCGTGGCCGGGGAATAGACCGACACCGCATAGTAACCGCTGCCCACCGAATAATTCGTCATCACCGAGGCCGTCGTGCCGTATCCCAGGTAGGCTGACACGTTGGTGTAGGAAGCGGCCGTGTTGAAGTAACGCTCCTCCCGGCCGGCAAGATCGAGGATGGCCGTCCTCGCCTCCACGCGCCGCGACGTACGGACCGAGGCCGTATAAGAGGGAATGGCGATGGCGGCCAGAATGCTGACGATCAGCACGACGACCATCAACTCGACCATCGTGAAGCCCGGTTGAAATGACCGGTACGCCGGCTCCCGGCGCGCGTGCTCTTGCTCAATCATGTGGGTTTCGCTCCTTCGATCATCGTAACTGAACCCAGGTCACGCGGCTCGCCGTGGTGTTCGACGGCAGCGAGAACAGCGTCGCTCCGCCGGGTGAATTGCCCTGTGCCACGGTGATGTCTTGCCCAATCGCGTAAGTCGTCCCTTCCTTGGTCTTGGCGAACGCGACGGTTCCCGTCTCATTCACAGGCACGCCGACCGTTTGCGTACCCTTGTAGTCGTTGAACGCGCTCGAGGAGGTGCTGCTGGTGGACCCGCCGCCGCCGACGAAAGTGCCCCCCGTAGAGGGCGAAATCAGGTAAAGCACGCCTTTATCGACGTCGGGTGAGCTGCACGACAACAGCGAGTAGTTGGCCGGTATCGTTGAGTTGAAGAACAGGCCCTGCCCGTAAATGCTGGGAGCCGATACCATCTGTTCGGTGAGGCTCACGCCCGAGCTGTTGGTGGCTCCCTGGGTGCTGACGAAATTGGCGTACCATCCGAACTTGCCCGCCGTGCACGTGGTCGAGCACGACTCGTACGTGAAAGCGGTATTGCTGGTGGTGACGGCCGCTTCGGGGCTGCTGGCCGAGGTGGTCGCGGCGCTGAACGTCTGCTGCTGAAGATTCGAGTATGTCAAGGTGTACGGCGAGGAGATCGCTGTGGCCGTCTTGAATTGGGCTTGCGTAAGGCTCGCGTACTGGGCCACCGACAGCGCATTCCACGCGCTCATATTCCATTCCCACACGCCATACACGCTTTGCGTGCCGGGAGCGTAGGTGGCCGCACTGGTGTTGGTGAATTGTGTGCGTTTGCCCGTGCCGAAATTGATGATGATCTGAGGGGTGCTGGAGTTCGTGGTCGAGACGGTGACGGGGGTCGTGATGGATTGACCGGATTGTGCCTTGAATAGCGCTCCGCCGGAGGTTACCGCCCAGTTCGAGGGATTGGAGCTGGTCAGATCGAAACGCCAAACGTTACCGTTCAGGTCCCCGGCAAAGACGTAGTCGGTGATGTGATCGCCATCGATATCTTGGGCCGTCGGGAAGGCGATGCCATTCGACGTACCGCTGGTGCCGGTGCTGAGATAGTAGAAGGTGAAGACGGGCGTCGCGGCCTGGCTGATCGTCATCACGTAAATGCCGGCATCGCCGCTCGAACTGCCATAGCCGTTACCGAAAATGACCGCCCAGGTTCCGTTATGGAGCCGGCGCACCAGCGGCGTGCCGTAGGTATTTCCGAGATTGCTGCCACAGGAGGTTACATTCGAGCAGCTGATGGTCGCGGACGTCCATTCACCCTTCACGAGCGTGGAGGCGTTCGATTCCGAGAAGTTGCTCGGATTGGTGATGTCGAGGGCGTAGATGGCGGCGCCGCCGGCCCCCAAACCGCCCACCAACCAGGTATGCCAGGCGCTTCCGTAGTAGAGGTCGCCCCAAGCGGGAGTGGCATCGACGTAAAAGTTGTGCACATAACTGGCGTTGGCGAGGTCGAGCGACGTCGTCGTCGCATTATGAACGGTGTTGAGGATGGCGCCCGGCATGTACGCGAACAGTTCGTAGCCGTCATTGGTGCCCGACACATTGCCGCTGGAATCTTCGACTCCGGCACGGAAACCATGCAATAACCCGTCGTTTGCACCCACGTAGACGACATTGGTCCGAGACTGATTGCTGCTGAGAAACGATGCGTACGGCGCGGAGTTCTCCGGCATGGTAGCGGTCGGATTGAGCCTATCCTGCCAGGTGACCGCATAGGGCGAACCCGGCGGACCCACCCAGACGGGACTCGAGTCGACGACATCGCCGAGGATGCTATCCCGGGCGCGGAACAGGCCGACACCGCTGGAGTTGATCTCCTTGCTTCGATCGCCGCGCAGCCAATTCAGACGATTGGCGTTATAGGGAGTCGAATCTCCCGCATCGAGGGTGTTTTGCTCGGCGGTCGTGATGCCGCTGGTCCACTCGAACGGCACGCCCGCGGTTCCCGCTGTGGCCGCCGTCGCGCCCGTCCCATTCCACGTGACAATGGTGCGGCTGGTCGGCGCCTCGGCGCTCGTCGGTCCGCTGACGCCGGTATTGCTGCAATAGGTCACGCCGGTCAGTACGCAGTCCGCATCCCAAGCGGCCAACGAGTTGATGGTGACGACTCCGTCGGTATCGATCAAGGGATACGCGGTGACCCGGCCGGTGAAGTCGTTCGGATCGTAGTAGGCGAAATAATCTTGAGTCGTGCTTTTGAGCTGCTGGCTCTGCTTCTGATCGCCCGCCGCGGAACTCGCCGACTGCGTCACGGGGTCGGCCTCGAAGCATAGGATCTCGTGGATATTCGTGGAGCCGCCGGTGGCTCCCGCGAAACCGAAGTACAGACTCGAGGGCAGCGAACCGTTCGACGCGGTGATGCTCTGACCCGTGATGATCGGACTGTAGGCGCCCCCATTCAGACTGTACGACAGACTCAACAGTCCGTTTTGCGTGATTTTGAGGTCATAGAGGAAGATGTTGCCGTCCACCACGCCGCTCGAGTTGACCTTACCCGTGGGTCGCGCGGAGTCCGTCTCGTTCGCGATCTTGATCGCTCCGGCGCCTGACTGCGGGAATTGCACATAGGCGCCGGCGATTGGCGCATAGTCGAGAAGGGCGGCGGTCGAATAGCCCTTGGACGACAGGCTGCTCGTCGACACCACGCTCGGACAGCTGGAACTCGAGGGGCTGGTGGTTTTCCCATTGACGTACAGGTTGCAACTCGCATACGGGCTCGCTGAATAGTCCAATACTTGACCGGTGATGCAGGTATTTGCCACGGCAAGTTGCTGGTCTGTCGTCAACGTCGTGCCGGTCACGCCGGACCATGACGAGGGATAATAGTAGGGATAGGCGTTGTGCAGTTCGTTCCAGGTGATGCTGCCGGCGCCGCGTAAGCCGATGCGTCCATAGGGATAGAAGCCGTAACCGCTCGCCGAGTTGTCGCCGTTCAAGTTACCGTAGCCGGAGTTCTGTGTCTGACCACTGGGTGTGCCGCTCGCGAGGGTGGCTCCGTCGAGGAAATTTCCATATTCGTCGATGCCGAGGCCGATGTACCCGCCCGCCAGCCCATCGGCCGGGTTGTTCGCGTTGCTGCAGCTGTAGCCCAAGCTGCCGCCAATGTCGCCGACGCCGTTCCACAGGCTGCTCGACGGCGTGACCTTGGTGGCATCGATCAAGTAAAAGCTCATGCCGTCGGCGCCATCGCCGCCGGTACCACCGCCATTGCCGCGGTAGGTGACGGTCTTGAAGGTGATCTGAAGACCGTTACCGGCAACGAAGGGAGTGGCCGACCAGATCGCGCCATCTTCCCAGGCGCCATTGGTATCGGATGAACTGTTGGGCTTGAGGGCGCCATTGGTCAGGCGCAAGGCGCCTTGACCCGCCGGGTCCGTGAAGGTCGACGGGGAGCCCGACGCGCCGTTGGCACCGCCGACCAGCGCGGTGTCGTAGTCGGTGGTGTTGCCGCGTAGTGGGGGGTTCTTATTTCCATAGTAGCTATTGAAAATGCTCGCGCAGGACGGCGGGGTGCCGGGAGACGTGGTCGAGGAACTCGTGCCAGCCGTGAGGCAGGCGCCGTGTATGAAGTACCATTTGTTGGTGGTCGTCGCCTGCGTGAAATCTTCCGTATAAGACGTCGTTTGCGCCCACAACGCCGCGGGCAGGAGCGCGCCGCCGATGATGGTGAGCGATACGACGCGTCGCTTCAGGTCGTTCATAACCCTCCTTGATTGCACACGTTGCAAGAGATGGTGAGCGTGCTTTCGACGACGGCGACCGCCGTGGACGTGAGCCCATACCCGTAGGCGTCGATCTGGTAGACCTCGCCGCGGCCGGTGCTCAACGCGCCCATGTCATAGATATAGATCCGCGGTCGCTTGTAATACACGTCGTTGACCGACGTGTTGACCACCGAACCGGGGATGTTCATGTCGGGCGGTGTGTAGGCGATGCCGTAGTCGTTGCCGCTCGAGGGCCATTTACTCGGGGCCACGCCGATCGCGCTGGCCAGAGTGTTGTTGCAGATCTGACCCGCGGTCAAGCCGGTGCCGAGATTGGCATCGACCAGCGAATTGCAGCTCACGTCGGCCAGGGGCGCGCTGCCCAGGCCGATCGCTGCCGGGGCATAGCTGCCGTTGACCAGCCACCACTCGCCGTAGGACTGTGAACTGATCGCCGCCTGCAAGGCACGCTGTTTCTCGCGCACGTTGCCGGCGATCTTCTCTTGGATGCCGAAGCTGCGAAACATGCACACCGACATGATGGTCAGCACCACCAACAGCAACATGGCCGAGACCAGCACGATGCCGGCTTGCTTCGAGTGCGCCAGACGGCGCGTCGACCGAGAGCGGCTGGTTGCCATCATCATATTCCGGTCTGGTTCATCACGCTGACCGTGCGTGAGATCGACACATAGGCCGGTTGGTTGGGGATGGAGGAGGAGAACAGCGGATTGGACAACGTGAGTGTGATTCGCACGGAAATGACGTTCAACCAGTCCGTGGAACTCATCTGCGCGGCGTTCTTGTAGGAATCCACATTGCTGGCGGTGCCCGCCGAGTTGACCCCGTACAAGATCTGCAGCGACTCGACGTAGACCGGATTGGGATCATTCGTGTTTTGCTCATCGCCGACCAGATAATAGGCCGTCGGAGTTTCGTTCTCGCACCAGAGCTGTCCGTTGAAGGTGAAGAAAAAATTCGCGTTGATCTTGTTGGCACCGGTGGTGTTGGTTCCACCGAAACAGTTCAAGACTCCGTCACCGTTCTGGGTTTCGAAACGGATGTTGATCGAGTCCGAATTCGCGAGCACGTTGATCGGGTTGGGGACGTTGTGGTAACCGTACAGGAACTGGCCCGCGGTGGCGAAGCCGATTTGATTGGCGTAATAGGAGCCGTACAACACATCTTGCAGACCGAACATGGACGCCGCCGTATTGGTGTTGGGGTTCGGGAAATAGCCCGCCTGCTGAATGACATCGGTCATCATGGTCATCGCCACACGCTCGTAATCCTGGAGCTTCATCAATGCGTTCTGGGAGTTCGAGGTGCGTTTGTTGTCCTGGACCATGATCGACAAACAACCGAGCATGAAGATACCGATCAACAGCGCGATCAACAATTCGATCATCGTGAAGCCACGAGTCTGGGGTCGCACGGTCGATGGGAAGAGGCGGACGTTCATGGGCTAGGGCACGAAATACAAGGTGTAGGTGGGTGCGGCCATCGCGGTCGAGACCGAACTCAACGATTGGTTGTTCGCACCGATGGTCCGTTCGAACCAGCTCAATTGAATCCAGCATCCGGTGGGAGGAGCCGCCGGGGTCGGGCAGTTGATCGAGCCGGTCACGTTCGCCAACTGAGAGCTGAGATTCTGCACCCAGTAATGAAGGTCATAGGCGGCGAGTTGCGCCGTGGTGCACGGCGCGTTCGACCCGGCATCGCCATAGACACAGTCATAGGTGGCATTGGCCAATGTGCTGTCGCCCGTGACCACCGTGACCGTCGTACCGGATATTTTGATGCTGAGCGGCGTGGCCACAGTCGACCAATAATTACGGTTCGCGCGCATGGCGGACACCAGGCTCGAAGCTTGCAGGGCCGCCAACGAGCGCAGGGCCGCCGTACCGGTGCTCGCGTACGAAATCGCCTGCAGCTTCGCAAGCCCGAGCAGTCCCACGGCAATCACGAGCAAAGCGACCAATACCTCGATGAGGCTGAAGCCGCGCGATCTCGCTCTCATGTACAAGTTAGCCCGTAGTAGTTGCCGCCGCCGGCAATCACGTTGGGGTTGCCGATGAACGTCAGAACGATGCAGCGCGTCGTGGTGATGCTCGGATTCGGTGCATGCAGCGTCAGAATCGTGGAATTGAATCCGGTGGAGTTGTTGCCGGCGGTCGAGGTGAAGCCCTCGCGATTGAACGTAATCGCCGTCACGTTGTTGCCGGCGACGAAGGTGTCGGTGCTCGAGAAGGGGCGTTGGATTCGATAGACGGTATCGCCCTTGTCCACCGTGGCATCGGCGTTGACATCGGCGAACACGATCCAGCCGTTGTTCCAGGAATTGCTGGTCGAACAACTCGTTCCGTCGCTGGAGACGCAGGCGGTGACGGTCTGGCCCTCCTTGATGGCTTCGAGACGCGCGTACTGGAGATCGCCGAGAAGTCCATTCACCTCGCTGGCGATTCGATTCGACGTCGTGACGAATTGATAGGAAGGGATGGCGATCGACATCAGGATGGCGACGATTCCCATCACGATGAGGAGCTCATACAACGTGAAGCCACGTTGGCGGGTCCGACCCCGAGACGTATCCAACTGGTTTTTGGCGGATGGGATATGCATGTGAATGAGTGACAGAGGCGACGGGGCGTAACATTGCCCCAACCCTCGAACATCCATCGGTAGGCACCCGGTAAAATACAGAGTGGCCTGCGGCAGCGCGTCACATAATCCGGAGGTTATATCGGAATATGTCAGGCAACTCGCCTCGCCGCGGCACGCGAGCGGTGCGGCCGCGCGCGGGGCGCCGTCGCGCGGGGCGCCGGCGGGGTAGGGCGGCTCCAGCCCCACCTTTGGGGGGTGTCGCGCGGACTCGCGACATCCTAATAATAGATCACCTCCTAAGATCCACCTCCTAAGGTCCACCCCAGCAAGCGTCGTCGCAGGCGCATGGAACTGAAAACATCATGCGGATACCGGCTCTATCGGCTCTCGGGATCGCCCTCGCGGTCATGGTCGCGGCGGACGGTGGCATCGCGCCAGCGCGGGCGGACACGCGCCAATGGGTGGCGGACGACTACGGTAAGTTGCCGCTCAGTTTCGAACCCCTCGTGGGTGGCGATGCGCCGGGATTTATCGCCAGAACCGCGGGCGGCAGCATCCGTTTGGGAAGGGAGATGACCCTGCGACTACAAACGCCGCTCTCAAAAACCCCCGCTGCGACGCTGCGGGTGGATCTCGAGGGCTCGAATCCCGAAGCGCAGGCGCGCGCCGTGGATGAACTGCCGGTCAAGTCGAATTTCTTCTTGGGTGCTGACCCCAAGGGATGGCGGACCGGCGTTCCAAACTACGGCCGGGTCGAGTATGCCGATATTTACGCGGGCATCGACCTCGTCTATTACGGGGATCATTCGGGGCATCTCGAACATGATTTCATCGTCAAACCGGGGGCGAGTCCGGCACTCATTAAACTTCGCCTCGTCGGCATGCAAGCGCTGCGGCGTCTCGACAGCGGCGCGGTGCAAGTGGAGCTCGCGGACGCGACCGCCACACTGATGAAGCCGGTCATCTATCAGCAGATCGATGGCCGGCGCGTTTCCGTGTCAGGCGGCTACACCATCGAGGGTCGTGACTCGATCGGTTTCAAGATTGGTCACTATGACCCGTCGCGCACGCTGGTGATCGATCCGGTGCTCGATTACTCGACGTTTCTCGGCGGCGGCATCCTGACCGCCGCTTACGGCATCACGGTCGACCGCGACGGTAATGCCTACGTCGTCGGGCATTCGGGTGTCAATGGAGCGTTTCCGACGACCCCGGGTTCCTACGATCCGAATTGCGATGACTGTAGCGCCGCCTTCGTCGCCAAATTGAATCCCACCGGCACGGCGCTGATCTACGCGACCTACCTGGCGAGCGGCCTCTACACCCAGGCCAACGGGGTGGCGGTGGACAGTACCGGAGCCGCGTACGTGGCGGGCATCACCTCCGCGGGATTTCCGGTGACGAAAGGCGCGTTCCAAACGACGTTTGGAGGCGCTTTCTCGAATGCCTTCGTCACCAAACTCAATCCTGCCGGTTCCGCTCTCGACTACTCGACCTACCTGGGCGGCAATGGTCCGTCGACCTGTTACACGGAGTCGGTGGGTGCGCAAGCGGACCAGGCCACCGCGATCGCCGTCGACGCCACGGGCAATGCCTACGTGACGGGCTGTGCGTCATCGGCTAACTTTCCGGTATCCAAGACGGCCTTCGAGAAGACCTGCGAGGGCTGCGCAAGCGGCCTCGCCTCAGCCTACGCGGCAAAGCTGAACCCCACGGGGACGCAGTTGCTCTACTCGACATTTTTAGGCGGCAGTGGACTCGATTTCGGCTTCGGCATCGCCGTCGACTCGAGCGGTGCAGCCTTCGTCACCGGGTCAACGACGTCGACCAACTTGAAAGTGACCAGCGCCGCATTCCAGAAACATCTGGCCGCGGACGGTGGTCAGAATGCCTTCGTGGTCAAGCTCAACGCCGCGGCGACGGCGGCGGACTACTACACGTATCTGGGTGGAGACACGGTGGATGGCGCCTACGCACTCGCTCTGGCAGCGAACGGCGATGTGGTCGTTGCCGGGTATGCCTCGTCGCCCAATTTCCCCGTCACCCAGGGCGCTTATCAGACGACCTGCCACGATTGCATCAACAACCAGACGGGATTCGTCACCGAGCTCAATGAAGCGGGCAGCGGTCTGCTCTTTTCCACGTTCTTAGGGGGCAGCGGCCAGGATTCCCTCACCGGCGTCGGCCTCGATGCACACGGCGATGTGTTCGTCGCGGGCCTCACCGAATCGACGAACTTTCCGACCACGGCGAATGCCTTGAAGAGAACCTGCGGCCAGTGCAACACGAGCACTCCCGCGAATTCGGCCACGCTGACCGAACTCAACCCCGCGGGTAGTGCGCTGCTCTATTCGACCTACTTGGGTGGATCCGACTCTGACAACGCCGCCGCCCTGGCGGTCGACAGTACCGGCAATGCCTATGTCGTGGGCGAGGTCACGTCGGTCGACTTCCCGATCTCTGCGGCCGCCGTGCAAAAGAACTGCTACGCCTGTGCGGGTGGTGAGACGGCAGCGTTTGCCACCAAATTCTATTTTGGCAGCGGCGTGCCGTCGCTCGGCTTTTCCGCCAAGACGCTCGCCTTCGGCAATCAAGCCTTGAAGCAGGCCAGCAAGCCGCTCGCGCTCACGCTCGAGAATAGCGGCGCAGCTCCCCTGCAACTCGGCAGCGTCTCCATCGCCGGCACCGATCAGGGCGATTTCAGCGCCTCGGAAAATTGTGGGGTCGTCATCCCTCCCGGCATTTCATGTACCGCGGACGTTACCTTCACCCCGGCGGCGCTCGGTAGCCGCACGGCCGAATTCGAAGTTGCCGACAACGAAACAGGAAGCCCACAGAGCGTGAGCTTGAGTGGCACCGGCATTGCGCCTGCGGCCATCGCCATATTCTCCCCGAAGAGCCTCAACCTCGGTGATGTCATGGTGGGCACGGTGGGAGTGGGCACGATCAATCTCACCAACACCGGGACGGCCGCCTTGACCGTCTCGGCCGCCGGATTCAGTGGTACGGATGCGGGTAATTTCGGCGGTAAAGACACCTGCAGCGGGACCGTGTCGCCCGGCGACAGCTGTACCTTCACGATCGTCGTCGTACCCACCAAGCTTCAGACGTACACCGCGAATTTGACGGTGACCACCAACGCGTCGAAGACGGCGGTGATTATTCCGCTCACGGTGACCGGCATTGCCGATGCGCCGTTGGTCAAGCTGGCTCCGCTCAATGTCGATTTTCCGAGCGAATCGATCGGTGTGGCGAGTCCGTACAGCGGCATCACCTTGACCAACACGGGCGCTGTCAACCTCACGCTGAAATCCATCTCGGTTGCCGGCGGCGATCCGAAGGATTTCTCGGGAGTCGACTACTGTACGGCGACCGTGGCCCCCGGCGCGAGTTGCGTCGTCGCGATCAGCTTCAAACCCACCAGCAAGGGGGCACGCACGGCGCTGCTCGAGTTCACCGACAACGCGACGGGCAGTCCACAGACCGTGACCCTCGAGGGTACCGGGAAATAGCGACTTCCTGCTCGGGATTGCCACGATCTGGCACACTGGTGCGCCGGGGGTTTGGCCTGGCCTGGGGTTTGGCCTGGATAGGGGCGCGACGGTGGTAGCGGCGGTTATTAACGCGGACAACAAGTGGTTACCGTCGGTCTATTTTGTCTTTGGACAGATCGGCTGGTTCGGCTGCGTGCTGAGCGCGGCGCATGGCGCGCCCTGGATTGGCGCCCTGTTGGTCATCCTGTTGATCGGGCTGCATTTGGCGTGGGTCGCGCGTCCGCTCGAGGAGTTGACGCTCGTGCTGCTCGCGATGGTGATCGGCGGTGCCTGGGACAGCGTGCTGGTGGCCACGGGGTTGCTCATTTATCCGAGCGGCATGCTGGTGCAGGGCTTCGCGCCGTATTGGATTCCCGCGCTGTGGGCGATGTTCGCCGCGCAGTTGAACCTCACGTATGAGTGGCTCAAGCCGCGGCTCTGGCTCGCCGCGCTGCTCGGCGCCGTGGCGGGACCGCTGTCGTTTCGCGCCGGTGCCGCTTTGGGCGCGCTGCGCTTCTCGCGGCCTCTGCCCGCATTGCTCACGCTCGGCGCCGGATGGATGGTGCTGTTGCCGCTGCTGATCGTGCTGTCCCGGCGTTTCAACGGCGTCCGACCGCGGCTCGGTCACTCCCTGTCGGGTGACGGCCAGGTGTAAAGTGGCGATGAAGTTTTACTGGGAGAGCGCATCGCATGAATCTTGATTTGTCGGGGCGCCGTGCGCTCGTCACGGGCGCCTCGCGTGGCTTGGGGCGTGGAATCGCGCTCTCGCTCGCCGCGGAGGGCGCCCAAGTGGTGGCCGTGGCTCGCAATGCTGATCGGCTGCGCGATCTCGCCTCGAGCGCGGGGTCACTCCGCACGCGCATCTGCGATCTCACCGACGCCGCGGCGATCGAAACGCTGCGTGACTGTCTGGAGAGCACAGACATCCTGGTGATCAATACCGGTGGGCCGCCGCCGAGTTCGGCCGCCGACACGGCCGATGCGGTATGGAGCCAGCAGTTCGAGGCGCTGTTCTTGAGCGCGGTCCGGCTGGTCCGCGGGTCATTGCCCGGGATGCGCAGTCGCGGTTACGGTCGAATCCTCATGGTCGTCTCCTCCGGGGTGATCCAGCCACTGCCCAATCTCGCCGTTTCGAATGCACTGCGCGCCGCGGTGGTGGGCTGGGCCAAGACGCTCGCGAGCGAAGTCGCGCAGGCCGGGATTACCGTCAATTGCCTTGCGCCCGGCCGAATCGCCACCGACCGCGTGGCCGAATTGGATGCGGGTCGCGCCGCCCGCGAAGGACTGACGGAGGCAGAAGTTCGGCGTCAATCACTCGCCGCGATTCCGGCGGGCCGCCACGGGACCGTCGATGAGTTCGCGGCCATTGCGACGTTTCTTGCCAGTCCACTCGCGAGTTACATGACCGGCGACATCATCCGCGTCGATGGAGGCTTGATCCGCAGCGTTTGATGCAGGTTTTGGCTATCATCCCGCGCTGTGTTGATTGTATTGCTACCCGGGCCGAACTCCATATGACATGGACCAAGAGTCAACGCAACGTGGTCATTGCCGCCTACTTGGGCTGGACCCTCGACGCGTTCGATTTTTTCCTGATGGTCTTCATGTTCAAGGACATTGCCAAGGACCTCAATTCGAGCATGCAGCTCGTCGCGACCGCCGTGTTCCTCACGTTGGCCGCACGCCCGCTCGGCGCCTTTCTGTTCGGACGCATCGCCGACCGGTTCGGCCGCAAGCCGGCGCTGATCTGGAACATCCTCGCGTACTCTGTGCTGGAATTGGCCTCGGGGTTCGCACCGAGCATGACGGCCTTGTTGGCGATTCGTACGCTGTTTGGGGTCGCGATGGGCGGGGAGTGGGGCATCGGCTCCGCACTGACCATGGAGAGCATTCCCGCCTCGGCGCGCGGTGTCGTTTCCGGGTTGTTGCAGATCGGGTATCCCTCGGGCTTTTTGCTCGCCACGCTCGCCAACGATTTTCTCTACGACCGGCTCGGTTGGCGCATGATGTTCATGGTGGGTGCGGCGCCGGCCGTGCTCGTGTTCTTCATCCGCCGCGGAATCGATGAATCGCCCGCGTGGCGGCAACTCAAGGTCGCACCACGAGTGGGGTTGGGTGGGGTGCTGAAGCGCGACTGGAAGCTTGCTCTCTACATGGTCGTGCTCATGACCGCCTTCAATTTCTTCAGCCATGGCTCACAGGACGCCTATCCAAGCTTGTTCCTGAAGCTGCAGCATGGCTTCAACAACAGTGTCACGTCAGACATCACGATCGTCGCAAACCTCGGCGCGATTTGCGGCGGTCTGTTGTTCGGCACGCTGTCGCAGCGGATCGGGCGCCGGCGCGCCATGATGTTGGGCGCACTGATGGCGGTTCCCGTGCTGCCGTTCTGGGCTTTCGGCTCCTCGCCGCTGATCCTTGGTGTGGGTGCATTTCTGATGCAGCTGTCCGTCCAGGGTGCCTGGGGCGTGATACCCGTGCATCTCAACGAACTCTCGCCTGCCGAGGCACGCGGTACTTTTCCGGGCTTCTGTTACCAACTCGGTAATTTGTTGGCCGCGGTCAATCTCAATCTGCAGGTGGCGATCGCCGAGGCAAACGGCAACAACTATGCATTGGCGATGGCGAGCGTCATCGGTGTCGTCGCCATCATCATCACTCTGCTGGTGTTCTTCGGTCCCGAGCGGCGCGACGTCCCGATGGATCACACCCCAGGACCCGCACCGAGCGCTTCCAAGATGGCTTTGACCAACGCCTCCGGATCATAGGGATCGCGGGACGGCGTCAGTCCCATGCGCACGATCACCAAATGCTTCGACGGGATGATGTCGATGTATTGGCCTTCATACCCCAGCATCCAAAAAGAATCGGGCGGCAGACCGAACGCCACATCCGGGTTCACGCCGGGTGTCCGAGCGTCCATCGCCCAGCGCCAGACCATTCCCTGTCCGTATTGGCCCCCTGACGCGCTGACCGGTGCGCTCATCATCGAGACGTAGCCGCGGGGCAGGATTTCCCGGCCCTGCCACAATCCATCCTGGGCGAGCAGCAAACCATAGCGCGCCCAGTCGCGCGGCGTCGCATAGAGATACGACGACCCCACCAAAGTGCCTCGTTCGTCGGTTTCCATAATGGCGCTGCTCATCCCCAACGGTTCGAACAACCGTTGCCGCACGAAATTCACGGCATCGGTCCCGGCCGCGTCCTGGAAAACTCGCGCGGCCAGGATGGCTGACCCACTCGAATAGTTCCACACGCTGTGGATCGGATGCGCCAACGGCTGCGCGCCGGCGAAGCCCGCCATGTCGGGCTCGAGGTACAGCATTCGCGTCACGTCGGATACCGCGCCATAGGCCTCGTTGAACTCAAGACCGCTCGACATGGCCATGAGATCCGCCAGCGTGATCGGGGCGCGCGGATCGTTGGCAGACCAACCGAACAAGGAGCCAACCGGCTGCGACAGCGTCACGCCGCCATCGTTGACCAGAATGCCGATCAGCCCCGCCGTCACCGACTTCGTCATCGACCATCCCAGCTGTGGGGTCATCGGCCCAAACCCATCGGCGTAGCGCTCGGCGACGATGCGCCCGTCATGGACCACGACGATGGCGCGCATGCCGGGCCCCGCCAAGTGATCGTTGGCGAGCATGCGCTCGAGTGGCGCCTCCGTTCGTACCGCGTCGCCTTCGGGCCAAAGGGCATATTCGCGCGTGCCGTTCGCCGACAGGGTCGTGAGAGGCGGCCCACCGCGCGCGAAATTCGTGGATGGCAGCGTCCCGTCCGGCAGCGCCGCGCAACCCTGTCCGGGACGGAGCGCGGCGAGACCTTCACCGATGAACCCCAACAATCCGGCGCGGACCACCCGTTCGTCACGATCCACCGTCACTCGCATGAGCCGCAGCAACGGGTTTCCCGGCGCCTGAACGTCAGAGCGCAACACCTCGTCCGGATCACGGCCGGCGAGGAAGACATTGGAACAGACCGTCTTCGCCGTATAGTTCGCGGCGACCCGGATCAGATCGGGTGGCTGCCACCAGAGGGCGGCGCTCGCCAGGATCAGCACGGCCGCTATGACAGCCAGCGTGACGATGCCCATCCTCAGCCGCTTGCTCAAATGGCTGGCGCCGGCAATGCTCACTTTATCCCCCGCTTGCGTGGTCAGGGATGATAACCTGCGCGAAGTGTGAAGATCGAGCGGCCCAATCCGTGATCGACCGGCCGCCGCGCGCGGAATCCCCTTGCGGCTTCGTCTAAATCGGCGCGCCTTTGCGACCGTGCTCGCCAAAGCGGTGGTCGCTCAGGCGGTGCTGTCGGTGGGTAATCTTGGCGTGAGCCTGATCCTGCTACGGTACGGGTCGGACGTTCAATACGGCTACTACCTGTTGACATTCAACGGGCTCTCGTTGCTGACCGCGCTCCAGTCCTCGTTCGTCGGCCCGGCAATGGTGCTCGAGTTGACCAAGCTTGAAACGGTCGATCGTTCCCACCTGATCGGTGGCCTGTATGCGGGGCAACGCCGGTGGCTTCCCCTCGTGGCTGTCCTATGCTCCACCGGCTTAGGCGCGCTCTGGATCGCGGGGATCATGGACGGGTTCGTCACCCTGCTGTGCGGTATCGCGGTCTTGGCGGCGTGGGCGGCGCTGTATCGCCAATTTTTTCGGATGGTCCTGACCGCCTACCGACTCTCCGAGGCGGTCCTGCTGGGCGACACGGTCTATGTGGTTCCCCTCGTCATCGGAGCGGTGCTTGCCATATCGACACCGTATCCGGCGCTCGTCACGATCGGTTTTCTAGGCGTGGGCTCGCTCGCCAGCGGACTCGTGCAGTCCCGGTCGCTCTGGCGGTATGAGCCGTGGGCCGTCGGAGGGTCCGCCACGATATGGCGACGGATCGCGCTGATCGGCGCGTGGACCGCCGCGGGGAGTGTGATCCATTGGAGTTTCAGTCAGGGGTATAACTATCTGATCGTCGGCACCTTGAATGTGGCCGCCGTGGCCGCCGCGGGATCAACCCGCATGTTGATGATGCCGGTGAATCTGCTGTCGACCGCGATCGGCCCGATGATGCTGCCCACCGCCACCGGCTGGCTCAAGGAACATGGCAGCGGCGGAGCATTGTGGCGGGTTGTGCTGGGGACGTCGGCAATTGCCGGCGCAGCGTTGTTGTATCTCTGCCTGCTTTGGCTGTCCCGCGATTTTATTTTCATCCACGTCATCCACAAACACTTCGCGCAGCGCGATTTGCTCCTCATTCTTTGGTCGGTTGCCTCGCTGCTGATGGTGGCTCGCGATCAGCTCGTGAATTTTCTGCTGGCACGCACGCGGTTCCGATCGCTGACCATGCTGTCCTTGGGCTGTGCAATCGTCTCGTTGACCGTGAGTTACCTGGCGATCCTTCGAATCGGCGTCGCCGGCGGACCGGTTGGAGTGCTGACGGGCGAGGTCGTCAATGTGGCCGGTTTGATGGTATTGTCTCGACGAGAGGTTCGACTCAGCGCTTTGCATCGGGCGATATGACGTGAGAATGGCGCGCGACTTGGCCCGCCCGGAAGCGCGACTCCCACTGGCGCTTGCCCCATAGCCCGAGATGGGCCAATAGACCGCGCACACTCCAATTCGGCACGAAATAGAGCCACACGCCGAGGGTCCGTGGCTTGAAGCTCGACGCCCATGGCGGGTCGTTCACCAGACTGACGACGTCGATGGCAGGGTCCTCGCACGCATGCCGTAGGGCCATCTCCTGCAGCAGAATGCCGGGCGCCAATTGAGCATGCTCGTCACAAAACCCGATCTTCAGAATATGCAGGGTACGGCCCATGCGTAGACCGAATTGCCCCGCAATGACCCGCTCGCCATGCCACAACACGTTGATCACGCATTCGCCGAGCGGCGCAAACTCACTCACCAAGCCAGAATAGAATGCCAGCATCGCCGGCTGACAGCGGATCGCCGACGAGGTGCCCGCCGAACCCTTCCAACCGGATGCCTCCACATCGAGGAACAGTTGAAAGCCAGCGTGCAGTTCTTCAGGCCGCCGAAAGCTTTGGAATCTGAGTTCGCCTGATTCATGCGCGAGCCGCGCCCGCCTGCGCAAATTGCTCTTGAACTTACTCGACACGGCACGGGTTGCCTGCTCGTAAGTTCCGCTGGTGTCGAAGTAGGCACTGGCGTCATGCTGTACGGCGAGATAAGGATGCGACATACGAGACCGAGCCGAGTACGCAAACGAGGAATCGTCCGGGATTTTCAACATTCTCAATTGATCCCAGCGCAGCGTCCGCTGTTTTCTCAGCCACCGTATCAACTCGTACAGCAAACTGGCATTGTCCGCGGTCTTTGCAAACACGAAATCGGAAAGTTGCAACTCGTCATCATCGATGGTGCCGAGGAAACGAGGTTGCAGGAATTTCACACGACGGTTTTGAAACTGTAACGGGAACACGGCCACCAGCTCCGCGTCCCGGTAGGCGGCAACGAACCAAACGCTCGAGGCATCCGATTTATTCGACGAGAGGTAGGCCCGATACCAACCGGGCATGTGATTGAACCGCGCCCCGGCAATCGATTTGGCCAAAACGATCCAGTCGGGCGCCAGGTGTTCGAGACCGGGCAGCCCTCGATGTGCCTTGAATCGGAGCGGAAAGATCCCCTCGCTAGCCTCCGAGAAGTCGGTGGGAACAGGGGCGGGTGTATCGGGGGACCTCATCTCAACACGGTTCGCGCCCAAATTTTCATCACCAGAAAGGTGAACAGGCCATGAGTCTGGCGATACTTACCCTGGATGCGGCGGTAAGAGATATGAAGCTTCTGGTCCTGCGCGGCAAGATTATGCATCAAGGAAGGCGCGCCAGTGCGATACCGGACGACGGGCCGGTCGATGAAGATGAATCCCGTTGCTTGCGCGATGCGTCCCCAGAGATCGGCGTCTTCGCACACCGGGATTTTCGCATCGTAGCCGCCAGCGTCGAAAAATGCGCTGCGCCGGCCCATGCAGGCAGAGTTTACCAAGATGGACGGACGAAACACCAAAGTGGCGCCCAGTTTGTGCCTTCCATGCAGCCGCCGCGCAATGCGGCGCGCTTCGCGGAAATATGTCTGATGGTCACGCAGTCGGGCCTCATCGTCCCCAAAAGGCTCGATCACGCCAAAGGCCATGCCGGCGTTGGGCGCGGCGTCGAGCGCTTGCGACATCAGGGCCAACGTGCCGGGTTCCAGTAGATCATCGTCATCGAGGAAGTACAGGTAACGACCCTGGGCCATGTGTGCCCCATCGTTGCGGACCAAGGCCGGGACACCGCCAGACGGTTGAGGCCGCTTCCGATAGCGGATTCGCGCGTCCGCCACCGAGGCGACCGCATCGCGCGCGGAGCCTGACGCACTGTCATCGACCACGATGATTTCAAACGACACGTCACGCTGGGACAGAACGCTGCCGATGGCCTCGAGCAGTTGGTCCTCTCGGTGATGGGTCGGGATGATGACCGAGATGTCTATCGCCATGAATCCGCCCGAATTTAAGTCTGTCGCAGCCATCAAATCAACATTTCGCAACAGCATCAACATTCCACTTCGAATGAGTCAAATCAACGTCATCGGGCCTCGGGCGTCGATTGGTACTTTAGCAACAGATCGATCACGCCGGTACTCATTTGCAAAACTTCGCGGCGAGCGCGGCGCACGCCGCATTCCCTTAAGGCCCTTAAGGGAGCGCGCAAGGCGCGAATTCTGTGAGCAGCGACAACGTGCAGAGTGGGACAAACGCCCAGGCTTCGCAGGGGCGGAGCGGTGCCGGCTAGGCGGTGTAAATTCTACAAAGGTCAGGATTCAGCGCTTCGCATCTCTTGGCGACGATTGCCACGTGTTGCGGTGTGGTTTTCCGCGGAGGATTAAGGAGGATAAATGGTAGCGTCGATCAAGTGTCGGGCAATCGTCAAGCGAGCTCTAGAGCAACTTCTACCAAAAATCAAAGTAGTATTTGACAGCGATGCGATATAGATTCACGGTAAAAGGATTGTGCAAATTCTCCAAGGCAATGCCGGAGAACCCCTCACATGCGACGACCGTTCCCGCACAACCGGCAGACGCGCGCGACCCCTTGCCGAGGTTTGCATGCATAACTTCGAATCCGATGGACCACGGACCGTAAAGCCCCCATTCGATACCACCGCCGGCGACCCAGCCGAGCGTATCGAAGCTCTTTCCTCCGGTGAATGAAGCCGTTGATCGCGAAGCCCCCAAGGGGGTGTAGGCAACCGAACTATTCCGTCCACCCAATGCCGCCAGTCCACCCGCTCTGAGGTACGGCGCCCATTCTCGGCCTGCGTAGCCTATTCGTGGTGCAATCATGAGAAATCCATCGGGATGCAATCTCTCCGACGCTAAATAAGAACCCTTGGGAGACGAGGTGCCGTTAGACACCCACAACTGATGAGATTTAGTCCCAGTTGCCAAATCAATGTCCGCGGCCAACCCCCAAACGACATGCTCGTATTGAAAGTTTTCGCCAATTTCCGCCCCGCCGACGACGCTTCCGCTGCTGCACGCCTGACTGGTGGTCTGACCCCCTGCCGCCACGCCGGGTCCGCGCACTATGTAGCTACTGCAGCCATGATTCGTAGCATCACCCAACTGTGGTCCCACGTACGGACCATCCCAAACATTGGGGCCCGCTGCCACTGACGTACCGGCGATGGCCCAACCCATGAGGACGGCCCCACGGCCAGTAATTTTCTGAAATCTAGTCATTGTCATCCTTCGTCAATGTCAGGGAGGAAACTACGTCGCCTGATTCCCATCGCCTTCCGCAACCAGACGTGTGTGCTCGGCTCAGACTTCGATCGTGCCGTCACCTTGAGCGCGGCGCTTCAGCGCCCTCATTGTTTTTCGGAAAATCGGCGGCGTGAGGTCTTGGATCAACGTCTTGGCGAGACGATCGACGCGCAAGCGAACTTT
>Ga0116226_10000254_pt1 | contig 43647 bp, 41 predicted proteins | sample S1TSphfallax_FD_89692 | JGI IMG/M metagenome (GOLD analysis project Ga0116226, IMG submission 89692) | Host-associated microbial communities from peat moss isolated from Minnesota, USA - S1T2_Fa - Sphagnum fallax MG | ecosystem: Host-associated > Plants > Peat moss > Unclassified | place: USA... | reverse complement strand
TTGCTGGAGGTAAATCGTGACTCCTCATCCAGGCGTCCCACGATGGTGGCTGACATCCCCGCACAGGACGAACAGAGAGAGGCAAACGCTGCAGCCTCAGATCGACGCCGGCGCCCTCCCCCATGCGCAGTCTGCTGCGCATGGGGGGGTAAGCGGACTCAGGCGGGCAAGGTCAGCCCGCGCGGCAACGGAAACGCGATCGATTCCTCGACCCCGTCCAGCTTGCGGATATTGACGATGCCAAGTGTGCGCAGACGCTCAACGACCTGCTGCGCCAGCACTTCAGGCGCCGACGCGCCTGCCGTCAAACCGATGCGTCGTTTGCCGGTCAACCAGGCCGGATCGATCTGATCAGGAGAGTCGACCATATACGCGGGCACGCCACGCTTCTCGGCCACCTCGCGCAGGCGGCTCGAATTCGAACTATTGGGGCTGCCAACCACAATCACCACATCGCATTGCGGCGCCATGAACTTGACGGCGTCCTGCCGATTTTGCGTGGCGTAGCAGATATCCTGCTTTTTCGGTTCGCGGATCTGCGGGAAACGGGCTTTCAACGCGCCGATGATTTCCGCTGCGTCGTCGACCGACAAAGTGGTTTGCGTAACAAACGCGAGCTTGGCCGGGTCGGCAACTTCCAGTTTCAACACATCGTCGATATCCTCAACCAGATACATACCGCTGCCGCTCTGCCCCATCGTGCCCTCGACCTCGGGATGCCCTTTGTGGCCGATCATCACGATCTCGAAACCGTCGGTGCGCATCTTCGCGACTTCCATGTGCACCTTGGTCACCAGCGGGCAGGTCGCATCGAATACGCGCAAACCGCGCGCCTCGGCGTCTGAGCGGATCGCGCGCGACACGCCGTGCGCGCTAAAGATCAGGGTGGCACCAGCAGGCACATCTTCGAGCGCTTCGATAAACACCGCACCCTTGCGTCGCAGATCTTCGACGACATAGGCGTTATGGACGATTTCATGGCGCACATAGATAGGCGCACCAAACATGGCGAGCGCGCGCTCGACGATTTCAATCGCGCGATCGACCCCGGCACAAAACCCGCGCGGCTGCGCGAGCAGGATTTCGGCGTCGTCGAGAGTAGTGCTGATAGACATGGCTATTCCTACAGAATTCCGATGATTTCGACTTCGAATGCCAGCGCTTGCCCCGCCAGCGGGTGATTGAAATCGAACAACGCAGCCTGCGCGCCGATTTCTTTCAGGATGCCCGCATACCGTCCACCGCCGGGCGCATTGAATTCGACCAGATCGCCGGGGACAAAGTCTTCGCCCAGCGCCGCATTGGCCTTGAGTGTTTCGAGCGAAACCCACTGCAACAGATCGGGGTTGCGCGGACCGAACGCCTCATCGTTGCCTAGCTGAATGACAGAATGGTGACCGACCGTCATCCCCATCAAAATGGATTCGAGCGGTGGAGCCAGTTGCCCCGCGCCCATCAGCAACGTGGCCGGCTTGTCGCCGAAGGTACTGACGATGTCGGCGCCGTCCGCCAGGGCCAGCCGGTAATTCAATGTTACGTGCGAATCCGGTTTTACTACTGCAGTGTCGTTTTGTGTCATACCCAACTCAAGATCAATGGCTGCGCCGAACCGGCATGCGCACCCTCCAGGAACTGAAATGGCGATCCGTCAGCCCCTCTATTGTAAGCCACCGCACAGCCGGGGTCCGAAGCAATCCGAGACGACCTTGATTATGGCCTGCGAAAATCCCCCATCGAAACCCACTGCGCCAGCCCGCATCCTGCCTTTTAGCGGGTCGCCCGGCAAGGTGCGCCGCGCCGCGCGCAGACAGCGAGCAAGCGGTCAGGCCAGCTCCATACCGCCATCCCCCGTGCCACGGGTCCCAATATTACATTGGCCCGTGCAGCAAAGACCGCGCGAAAAACTATTGCGGCACGGCGCGCCTAGTCTTAGCGACAGCGAATTGCTGGCCGTCCTGCTCACCTCCGGCCCGCAAGGGCAAAGCGCGGTCGATCTCGGCCAAGCTCTGCTGGCAAGGTTCCACACCATCCAGGGCCTGTTCAGCGCCGCGCCGCCGGCAATCCGCGCAGTACGCGGGATAGGGGACGCCAAGCAAGCCCAATTACTGGCGGTGCTGGAACTGGCTCGCCGCGCTCTGGCCGAGCAGTTGCGCGACGATACCACGCTCGATTCGCCGCAAGTGGTGCACGATTATCTACGCTTATTTATTGGGGTACGAAGCTACGAGGTATTCGTCTGCCTCTTTCTGGATAGCCACCACCGGCTGATCCGGGCCGTGGAATCGTCGCGCGGCACTTTAACGCATACGGCCGTCTACCCACGAGAAATCGTGCGCGAGGCGATGACGCTGAACGCCGCCGGCCTGATCGTCGCACACAACCACCCGTCTGGCGACGTGCGTCCCAGCGGGGCCGACCGCCAATTGACCCAAAGGTTAAGCGAGACATTGCAATTAATCGAGGTTAAACTGCTGGACCACCTGATCGTCGGCGCCAACGCGGTGTTTTCGTTCGCCGAAAGCGGCATGTTGTAGGCTTGGGGCCCGCATCCAGGGGGGAATTCGTGCCGTTCGCGGCCGTCGGCGAAAACATGTGCAGAAATCCATTTGATTTTCCTACATTTTTTCTGCTATAATTTTCGTCTGCTTGTTCCACCCATTTCAGTTAAACACTTCCAGTCAAACGCGGAAATCGTCGTGTCAACGTCGAATGAGCGTGAAAACAGCCTGGGACCCCGATGGCAGCAGGATGTACGATGCTTAGGGTTCTCTGCGGAACCCTTTGGGGGTTTCCGGCCAGACAGACTGGAACAAGAATTTAAGCGTATTAGGAGTGCTCCATGGCACGCGTATGTCAAGTGACCGGGAAAGGGCCGATGGTCGGCAATAACGTTTCCCACGCAAACAATAAGACCAAGCGCCGTTTCTTGCCGAATCTGCAAAGCCGCCGCTTTTTCGTTGAAAGCGAAAACCGCTGGGTGCGCCTGCGCGTTTCGAACGCGGGCCTGCGCTTGATCGATAAAAATGGCATCGACACTGTGCTCGCAGATCTGCGCGCACGTGGCGAAGTCTAAGGAGTAAATCATGGCAAAAGGCGGACGCGACAAGATCAAGCTGGAATCTACTGCCGGCACGGGTCACTTTTACACCACGACGAAAAACAAGCGCACCAAGCCCGAAAAGATGGAGATCATGAAGTTCGATCCCGTCGTTCGCAAGCACGTGTCGTACAAGGAAACCAAGATCAAGTAATTGATCGGTTTGCTTGGTTTCACTCGCTGGTTCGATTCGAACAAAAAGCCCCGCCTATGCGGGGCTTTTTGTTTCTTGAGCGCTGCAAGCCTGGGCCCGAGGCGGTATAGTCTTCCACCACTGCGCCTCGCGCGACCGCCATGCCGGCCCTTGAGTCCACATACCCTGGGCCACCGTATAGTCTGGAGAAACGCATCATGAATTTCGACGTCGTCATCGTAGGTAGCGGCCTGGGCGGCCTCAGCGTCGCACTCAATCTGGCTCAAACCAACCGCGTGGCCCTGATTGCCAAACGCGCGCTGACCGATGGCGCAAGCGACTGGGCCCAAGGCGGTATTGCTGCCGTGCTGGATTCCGCTGACAGCGTCAACGCCCATGTGCAGGACACCCTGATCGCCGGCGCCGGACTGTGCGACGAGACCGCGACCCGCTACATCGTCGAACATAGCCGCGCCGCCATCGACTGGCTGATCGAACAGGGCGTGCCGTTCACACGCGATGCCAATAGCGAACTCGGCTTCCACCTTACCCGCGAGGGCGGCCACAGCCACCGTCGCATCATTCACGCCGCGGATGCAACAGGCCATGCCGTGATGGCAACCCTGGTCGAGCGCGTGCGTACCCACCCCAATATCACGCTGTTGGAAGACCACGTCGCGATCGACCTGATCACGTCGGACCGGCTGGGCCTGCCCGATCGCCGCTGCCACGGCCTTTATGTGCTCGACGAAAAAAGCGGCCGCACCCTGACCCTCAGCGCACCACATACGGTGCTGGCAACCGGCGGCGCTGGCAAGGTCTACCTGTACACCACCAATCCGGACACCTCGACCGGCGACGGTATTGCGATTGCCTCGCGCGCCGGTTGCCGGGTCGCAAATATGGAATTTATCCAGTTCCATCCAACCTGCCTATATCACCCCTACGCCAAGTCTTTCCTGATTTCGGAAGCGGTGCGCGGCGAAGGCGGCCTGCTGCGCCTGCCGGACGGCACGCGCTTTATGCCTGAACACGATGAGCGGGCCGAACTGGCACCCCGTGACGTGGTGGCTCGCGCGATCGACTTCGAAATCAAGAAACGCGGCATAGACTGCGTCTATCTCGACATCACGCATCAACCCGAAAGCTTTATTCAGGAACACTTCCCCACCATCTACGCGCGCTGCAAGGAATTCGGCATCGATATCACGCGCCAGTGGATACCGATCGTGCCGGCTGCCCACTACACCTGCGGCGGCATCGTGACCGACCTGGAAGGCCGCACCGACCTGCCGGGTCTATACGCGGTGGGTGAAGCAGCCTGCACCGGATTGCATGGCGCCAACCGGTTGGCCAGCAACTCCTTGCTTGAATGCCTGGTGATAGGACGCGCGGCGGCGGCGGCGATTCAACACGCCGGAACCGAACCTAGTCAGGCACCGGCTCTGCCAGAATGGGACGAAAGTCGCGTCTCCGATGCGGATGAAGAAGTGGTGGTGGCCCACAACTGGGACGAGTTGCGGCGCCTGATGTGGAATTACGTGGGTATCGTGCGCACCGACAAGCGTCTCGCACGCGCCAAGCATCGGATCGCGATGCTGCGTGACGAAATCCACGAGTACTACGCCAACTTCCGGGTGAGCCGCGACTTGCTGGAGTTGCGCAATCTGGTGGATGTGGCCGCGCTGATCGTCGATAGCGCACGCAGCCGACGCGAAAGCCGCGGCCTGCACTACAGCCGTGACTGGCCCCACACTCTGCCCAAGGGCTTGCCGACCGTGATCGCCCCCAAGCGCACACGCAACCAGCCGCTCTGAAGCCAAGCCCAGCGCGCCCTTCTCGGGCGCGCTGCCAGCTAGATGAGGCGCATTGAGAAATCGGTCGCGCGCACGTCTTTAGTCAGTCCACCGACCGAAATACGATCGACCCCCGTGGCCGCGATCGCGGCTACCGTCTCAAGATTGACCCCCCCCGACACTTCCAGCACAGCCCGTCCGGCCGTGACCGCGACTGCATCGCGCATCATCTCGAACGAGAAGTTGTCGAGCAGGATGGAGTCGGCGCCCGCTGCCAGCGCGCTATCCAGTTGGGCGAGGGTTTCCACTTCGATCTGGACCGGAACCCCGCTATTCAACGCGAAAGCGGCGCGCAGCGCCGGCTCCACCCCGCCCGCGGCGGCGATGTGATTCTCCTTGATCAGAATGCCGGCATACAAAGCCAGGCGCTGATTCGCCCCTCCACCGACCCGGACCGCGTATTTCTGGGCGAGACGCAGCCCCGGCAAGGTTTTGCGCGTATCGAGGATACGCGCACGGGTGCCCTCGACCGCATCGACAAAACGGCGCGTGGCGGTCGACACCCCGGACAGCAATTGGATAAAGTTCAACGCATTGCGCTCGGCGGTCAACAGCGCGCGCGCCGGACCGCGCAATTCGACCACGGTCGAATCGGGTGTCATGCGCTCACCTTCCCGATAATGCCAATGCGCCTCAATGGAGCCGCCCAGTTGCGTCAGCACCTGCTGGAACCAGGGCACGCCGCACAATATCGCGCTCTCGCGCACCACGATCCGAGCGCTGCGTGGCGCATCCGGCACCAACAGTCCCGTGACATCGCCACTGCCCACGTCCTCGGCCAGTGCTGCCGTCACATTGGCGACAATGGCCGTTTCGAACAATGCACCATATTCACGCTGAATCTCCGGAAACAGCGGCGACACCGCCGCGTCCGACGACAAAACTTGGCTTTGCATGGAATCCCCAGATGAACCCGTGTGTCAATGCGACACGCGCTTGCGCGGTCGCTCAGGCTGGCCCGACATGGTGGAACAGCGCGGCATCGCGGGCCAGATCGCCGCTCGCCTTGACCGTGCGCTTGTGCTCAGCGGCGAAGGCCAGCATGCGCTCGATCGGCATGCGGGCACGCTCGATGGTGGCAGCGTCAACGTGAATTTCGTTGTGCCCCCGCTCCAGCACATCAGCCAGATTCTGCAGTCCGTTCATCGCCATCCAGGGGCAATGCGCGCAGCTCTTGCACGTCGCACTGTTGCCCGCGGTCGGCGCGGCGATAAAGGTTTTGCCGGGTGCGGCCAGTTGCATCTTGTGCAGAATGCCGAGATCGGTCGCGACGATGAAGGTGCTGGCATCGAGACGTTGCGCTGCATCGATCAATTGCGTGGTCGAACCCACTACATCGGCTTGTGCCACCACAGCCTCGGGCGATTCCGGATGGACCAGTATTTTCGCATGCGGATGCTCGTTCTTGAGCAGGTCGAGTTCGATACCCTTGAATTCGTCGTGCACCAGGCATGAGCCCTGCCACAGCAGCATGTCCGCGCCTGTCTTGCGCTGGATGTACTGACCCAGATGGCGATCGGGCGCCCACAGGATTTTTTCGCCACGCGCATGCAGATGGGCCACGATTTCCAAGCCGATCGAGGACGTCACCATCCAGTCGGCCCGCGCCTTCACGGCCGCACTGGTGTTGGCATAGACCACCACGGTGCGATCCGGATGCGCATCGCAGAAGGCGCCGAACTCGTCGGCCGGACAACCCAGATCGAGCGAGCAGGTAGCGTCCAGATCGGGCATCAGAATACGCTTGTCCGGACTCAATATCTTCGATGTTTCGCCCATAAAACGCACCCCGGCGACCACCAGTGTGCGTGCCGGATGGTCACGGCCGAAGCGCGCCATCTCGAGCGAATCGGCGACGCAGCCACCGGTTTCGTCAGCTAGTTCCTGCAGCTCGGCGTCCACATAGTAGTGCGCCACCAGCACCGCTTGTTCGCGCTTCAGCAAGGCGCGGATTTTTTCCTTGAGCGCAACGCGTTCCATCGCCGATGGCGCATCGGGCACGCGGGCCCAAGCCTGGCCGACGCCGCACACGGTGCCGGGCATGACGCCCTGGCCACCACGCGGCCGATCGAATTCGATGGTTTTGACGACGCTTTGATTCATGATCTGCTCAACTCTGCAAAACGATGGACTGACTGCCAGCGGCTGCCCCATGTATCGCAATACGGTACATAGGGCGCCATCAAAAGCGAGAAACCCCGCACACGGGCGGGGTTTCTCTGAACACACAACGCGTTGGCAGCAGTTTAGCCGATTCGCTGATTTTATGCGTAGCGGCGCAAACGCAGCGCGAAATCCTGCAGGGCCTTGATGCCGCTGGCTTCAGCGCGCTGGCACCAGCTTTGCAGCTGTTGCAGCAACTGTTCGCGCGAGGCATTCGAACGATCCCAGATCGCTGCCAGTTCGCTACGCAGTTCGAAGTAAGTCTTCAAAGCATTGCTGTGCGCGAAGACTTCCGGCAGCTGCTGTTTTTGCGGTTCCTGCAGTCGGGCTTCGTCTTTGTGGAACCACTTACGCGCGTTACGCAACGCCACATAGCTTTCGCGTGCGCCGACTTCCTTGATGTGAGCCAGTTCCTTGCGATACGCGCTTTTCAGCGTCTTCGCAAAATGCGCCATCACTTCATAGCGATTGGCCAGCACAGCCTGCAGGGTATCGAAATCGGGAATGGCCTTGGTGCCACTGAGCTTGGGCGACGGCGCCACTTTCTTCACGTGGGCCAGCTTGCAGGCAGCCATGATGCGGATGTACATCCAGCCAATATCGAACTCGTACCACTTGTTCGACAGCTTGGCCGAGGTCGCATACGTGTGGTGGTTGTTGTGCAGCTCTTCACCGCCGATCAGGATGCCCCACGGTACCAAGTTGGTGCTGGCATCTTCGCAGTTGAAGTTGCGGTAGCCCCAGAAGTGACCGATGCCGTTGACCACGCCAGCAGCCCAGAAGGGGATCCAGGCCATCTGAACGGCCCAGACGGTCAGGCCTATTGCACCAAACAGCAGCACGTCGATGATCATCATCAGGCTCACGCCTATCACCGCGTGCTTGGCATACACATTGCGTTCAAGCCAATCGTCCGGCGTGCCGTGACTGAATTTGCGCAGGGTTTCCGGATTTTTCGCTTCGCTGCGATAGAGCTCCGCACCCTGCCACATGACCTTGGCCAGACCTCGCGTTTGCGGGCTGTGGGGATCGTCTTCGGTCTCGCACTTGGCGTGGTGCTTGCGGTGGATCGAGGCCCATTCGCCCGTCACCATGCCGGTCGTCATCCATAGCCAGGCGCGAAAGAAATGGCTGGCAATCGGATGCAGATCCAGCGCCCGGTGCGCCTGGCAACGGTGCAGATACACCGTGACGCCGATGATCGTGATGTGGGTCATGATCAGCGTATAGACCACCACCGACCACCAATGCGCATGGGTCAAGCCGTGCGCGACGAAGTCCAACAAAATATTGAGCAAGATCAATCCCTGAAACACAAAACCACTGGAACGCCAGCCCGCTAGCGGACCGCCGAAAAAACCGGCGCCACGATCGATGCACGCAAAGTGCGGATATTCCGCTCGCTCGCATATCGATATGCACTGGTTAGGCATATATTGCGCATTCTATGCTCGATTCAAGAGCTGAAAACCACTCAGACGCTTGAGCCAGACGTGCGCATCCAGCCTTTAGATATTACTTTGCCACGTATATTACCAAAGTAACATCCGCACAAACGCGAAATTGATGGAAATTTTACGTTTTTCCCTTTTCGATCAACCATTAAGCATTTTTTTTCATGGCGAAGGAATGCTCCGGCGTCGCCAACCTGCCCGACTCGGGCGCGGCAGGCCCGATCAGCCGGACCTCGCGTTGGGGATAGGGAATCTCGATGCCATGCTCGCGAAACAAACGCCAGATCGCCTGATGTACCGCAGAGCGCACTTGCGCCGTACCCAGCGCGGCATCCTCGATCCAATAGGACAGCTCGAGATTGATGCCATCGGCGGCGAAGCCGGTCATATAGACGCCGGGAGCCGGCTCCTGCAACAGGCGCGGCACACCCTGTGTCGCCTGCAGCAGCAATTGCATGGCCAGGTCGACGTCCGCGCTGTAGGCGACTTGCACCTGCGCCTTGGTATTACCGCGTGTCACGTGTGAAGAGTGATTCTGGACCGGGTCGCCCACCAGTTTTTCATTGGGAATGATGGTTTCGATACCATCCAGCCCGCGCACCACGGTATAGCGGGTACGGATCTGCGTCACCACACCCTGGTAGCCCGCGACGGTAATCTGGTCGCCCAGGCGCAGCGAGCGTTCGAGCAGGATGATGAATCCCGACACATAGTTGCTCGCGATTTTTTGCAAACCCAGCCCCAACCCCACGCCCAACGCGCCGCCGAAGACCCCGAGCACGGTCACGTCGATGCCCACCGACTCCAGGCTGATCAGGATGGCTGCGAGCAGCAACATGGCCCGGCTCACGCGCGCCAGCACCACGCGTAAATTGGGTTCCAGTGAGCTCGCCCTCAGCAGGCGGTCTTCCAGTACGGCGCCGGCCCACATCGCCACCACCACGGTCAGCCCCACCCACATCAGACCGGTACTCAAAGACAGTAGCGTCAGATGCACATTGGCCAGGTTGAAATGCACGCTGGCCATCCAGTGCAGCACATTGTTCTGGATCCCGCTGACCGACAGCACCATGCCAACCCAGACCAGCGTGGTGACGACCCGCTCGACCAGCGATAGCAGCCCCGGGGTATTACCCGAGCGCGAAAAAACCCGGCGCATCAGGAAAAACGCCAGATAAATCAGCGCAATACCGAACAGCGGCACCAAGGCCAGGTCCAGCAACCAGGTATGAATCCAGTCCTGCAGCGCAAATTGCACCACGCCGACGATAGCCCAGCCCAGCAGCGGGAAGATGGCTTTGTTCAGACTTTCCGCGCCGAATCGCGCGACCATGCCAGCAGCCTCGCGTGGCCGGTTCATGGCTCGCTTGAGCAGTCCCGCGAGCACGTAGGCTACGGCCAGACACGCCGCTAGCACGGCAGCCTGATACAAAAAGGCGGGACGGCCAAGATCGGCCAGCCAGACATTCAGTAAAGACATCAAATCGTGGTTCGGCATCGGGTTCCCTTGCATGCCCGCGTCGCCACACCGGGAAATTCCGGGTTAAGGCGTCCGGAGCGGCTCACGGTAGGCATGCGCAATGACGGCTGGGGACGAACGTCGCGAGCGAGCGGCGGGTTTGCGCCGCTCGCCCGGATGGCATCAGGCCTGCCGCTCGAGAACGGCCGCGAAAAAGCCGTCGGTGGCGTGCAGATGCGGCCACAACGACAGATACGTGCCCATTTCCAGGTCGATTTTCTGCTCGGCCAGGACTTCACCGGCCGGTACCAGCTTGAAATTCGGATGATCGGCAAGGAATGCTTCGACGATGCCCTCGTTCTCGGCGCTCAGGATGCTGCAGGTCGCATAGACCAGACGGCCGCCGACCTTCAGCAGACGCGACGCACTGTCCAGGATGGACTTCTGCTTGGGCGTCAATTCGGCCAGTGCAGCCGGCGACTGGCGCCACTTCAGGTCCGGATTGCGGCGCAGCGTACCCAGGCCGCTGCAAGGCGCATCCACCAGAACCCGGTCGATCTTGCCGGCCAGGCGTTTGATCTTTGCATCGTGCTCGCTATCGATCAACACGGGATGCACATTCGACAGGCCGCTCTTCGCCTGACGCGGCTTGAGTTTGGCCAGACGCCGCTCGGCGACATCGAACGCGTACAGACGCCCGGTCGAACGCATCATCGCCCCCAACGCCAGCGTCTTGCCACCGGCGCCGGCGCAGAAATCGACCACCATCTCGCCGCGCTTGGGCGCGAGCAGATAGCACAGCAACTGGCTACCTTCGTCCTGCACCTCGCACCAGCCCTGCTCGAAGGCCGGAATCCGGTTGAGCGCGGGCTTGCCTGCCAGACGCAGGCCCAGCGGCGCATAGGGGGTTGCCTCGCAGGCAATGCCAGCGGCTTGCAGCGCATCTCTGACCTGCGCCTGGGTCGCCTTGATCGGATTGACGCGCAGATCCAGCGGCGCCGGTTGGTTCAGCGCCAACGCCAGCGTTTCCAACTCGGTTTCGTCGAAGCGCGCGGCCAAGGCCGTGTGTATCCATTCAGGCAGATTACCGCGCAGGCGCGCCGACAGATTAGCGGGATCGATGGTGGAAACGTGTTCGAGCCAGGCCGCTTCGACCGGCGACACAAACGGCGTCAACGCCGTGCGGCCGGCAATCTGCATCAAGCCCAGCAAAGCCAGACGGCGCGCCGGCGCACCACTGCCGCCCTCGGCCAGATGCCCGTATTCCATTTTGCGACGCAGTACCGCAAAGACAGCTTCGGCGATCACACCGCGCTCGTTATGGCCGAGCTTGGGGTGAGCGCGAAAAAAACGGCTGGTGGCCGCGTCCGCGGGGCCCGTAAACTTCAGGACCTCCGCCAACAGGGTCTCGGTTTGACCTATTAGAAACCCGTGCAGCTTCATACACCTTCTCCGGAAAAAAACCATTGTGTTGCATTGGGTGCGAGAACGGCCCGACCGTCGACCAGGCTGAGACGCCCGTCGAGGAACCATTTGATCGCACGCGGATAAATCTCGTGTTCGACGCGCAGCACGCGGGCAGCCAGGGTGGCCGCATCGTCGCCGGCCTGGACCGGCACCGCAGCCTGGATCACGATAGGACCGTGATCCAGCGTCGGCGTGACGAAATGCACCGTGCTGCCATGCAGCTTGACCCCCGCGTCCAGTGCCTGCTGGTGGGTTTTTAGGCCCGGAAAGCTGGGCAGCAATGAGGGATGGATATTCAGCATCCGGCCCGCGTAGCGCGCGACAAAGCCATCGGTCAGGACGCGCATAAAGCCGGCCAACACGACCAGGTCCGGCATATAGCGGTCTATGGTATGCGCCAGCTCAGTATCGAAACCCGCCCTGTCCTGGCCGTAGACGGTATGGTCGACCACCTCGGTGGCGATCCCCTCCGCGCGCGCCAGCGCCAGGCCAGCGGCCCCGGGACGGTTGGTAATCACGGCCTCGATGCGGGCGGGCCACCCATCCTGCCGGCATACTCGAACAATTTCGGCCATGTTGGAGCCACGGCCGGAAATAAGGATAACAATTTTCTTCATGCCCGATTTTATCATTCGGGCCAGTGTGCGCGGCTAAACCTGCGAACTCGACCTTGCGCGCGTCACTTCGATACGGTTCGTGCGACGATACCCGCTGCCGTTGCAGCCCGCAAGGCCAACGGTATCAAGCATGGGAGTCGACGCACCGCATAGGAATCATCACAGCACTTTTATTTAAATTCGTTAAGTCGCGTATCAAAATAGTAGGTGGCCCCGCCTGGGGTGACGACCGTCCGATGCACCTGATCTCCATACATGTCAAATGCATCAAATTTTCCCGCCTTTGATTTCAGAGTTAAAATCCCATCCTTTTCGGCCGCAATATAGACAGGTCCGGTCGAAGTTGGTGTGCGCAGGATGACTGGGCTGCCCACGATATCATCCCCCTCTATAATCAGCAACCCTGCCGACGGATCAGGACGCTGGTAGCCTGCGGTATATCTATAATATTTTCCATCCCTGAATCCAATCCAAGAATTATAGAATGTATAATCCTTCCTATTCAAATCACCTATATCTGATGCTGACTGTATTCCGAGATTAGGATCGGATGAAGACCCAGGCACGTATCCTTCATTCCCATCGTCACTCTCAATCCTCTTCGCCGCGTCACGATAAGCTTGCGCTATAACGGATTTTTTATCCACTACATCAGGCGAGTCTATGACAGGCATTGGCGCCGATTCCTTGCGACAATCTTCATTGTAAATTTCCCCCGGCTTCCAGATTTCAACTTTATTAATTGACATTTGGTTACATGCGACCGAATTTTTATCATAAGCAAATGCAGAAGTCCAATTTAAATTGGCGAAAAAAATAATTGCGGCACAAATAAATCGATTCATTGCACCCTCCACATTATATCTGCGGCAGGAGACAAGTTAATTGATTTTCCAAATTTCCTCTGCAACGACGCAGTCATTTGGCGACGAGCGGTAGTGGGCGAATTATCATCTGACGAACAATGAAGTTGCCCACATGCCCCCAACTGGGAAAGTGGCGAAACAATATTCAATGGAACACCGTAGGCGGTCTCGCCATAAAATGAAACATTTGCCCAATCATCCGCTTGAGTCCCTCCTGCGGTGTAGACTTGTGGCACAACATATGCACCGGATAACTTGTACACCTGATCCAGCGTCCACCCGCCATCACACTTACCGATGCGGCAGTCTGTGGCATCTCCATAATTCGCGTAGTCGTTGCTCCCGTATCCAGCAACCCATTGCATTACGCTAGATGGTGCAGCCCATCCAGCATCCACCTCAATATCAATTCCGCCAACCAGACCTATCCAATCAGAATAGTCGTTATTCTTAATCCAAGAATTAATATCGGACACCATGCTCGCCCAGGCTCGGCCATGCTCGCCTGATACCTCAGCACCATTACTAGACGTACCTATCACAACCAAGATTTTATGCTTAACCACGTGGTCCGTTTCAAAATAATATCCACCAATGAAATTCTCTGCCGCCGATTTGATATCATCCAAAGTGAGGTACTCTTGCGGCTTCTGAGAAAAGCCTGACGCCCCCAGCATTCCTTGAGAATTCTTTGTTGGCCTACCAAAATCCAAAACTATTGATGAAATTTGATTCGGCGGCACGTTATAATTGCATCGCGCCGCAGCCTCGCCCGCCTTCATCATCCAGTTATTGTTAATATCGCGCCTCTCTTTACCGCTGGAAGTTTTAACGTACCAACTTCGACCAGCAGACACATCTGCGGAAACAAGTTGCTGCACCTCATCAGAAGTAGGATTGATAAAATAATCATTACCGTCTGAATCAAGTGTATTGCTCGCCCCAATTTGAAAATTAATTTCTTGGCCACCCAAATCTGAAACGGTGGTCATGGAACCTGTGGATGGATCGATACGAACCAGTTGACTCTCGCAACACTCTGTTACTCCATAGAGTGATCCCGATAACTCATCAAAAGCCATACCTATGATTGATTTCGGCAACTTCACCTTGGAAAGAGTGCCATCTTGCGTGCTGATCGAAATGATGTAGGGCTGCGACGATATTTCTACTGCAACAAAAAAGTGATGCCCAACAGAGTCGATCGTCGACATAATCGGAATCTGCGCCCATGAGCGTGGATTTTCATAAGAAACCACCGATGTTTCGGTGCCACTGGTCAGATCCAGGCTTTGCACACCGTGCTTGACTGAGTACGAGAACATTTGATGCGACTGCCCATCGTAAGCAATGGCATCAGAGCTATAGGATGACGGCGAAGGATAAAGCGTCATCGCGCCACCTTGGGTGTCGACGGCCAGGATGCCATCCTCAGTCAGTAAGAAAACCCGATGCCCACCTGGGTCGACTGTCATCGATATACCCAGGACATAATCGTCGGCTGTGATCGACGACATTTGAGAAAATTGTCCGGTTCGGGTATCCAGTGACCCGAAGAGGAGCGCGCCATTCTGGCCCCTGTTAAGCACAAATAATTTGGACAGGCCACTGTCGAACTCCATCGCATCCGGATATGCAGAAATATTGACCAAGGTGGGCTGCCCAGGTGTCACGACGGTCGCGGCCGGTGCTGTGGCGCACGCAAGCGATAACGCGATGACGGCTACGGCAAGGGGCGCTCGACACATGGCAAGACGACGACTGCTCATAGCTCTCCTCACTTTGAGCGCAACCCAGCGGTCATGTCGTTTGTGGGCCGCTGCACGAATCGGCTTACATAAGGACATTAGGGGGCGACGGTTGCGCCGGATATCGCTTCGATATTTTTCGGACCGTAGGAGGGTATTTCTAACGCAACGCATACTTGATTGACGCCAAATGCCGGAAGCGCGTCCGAACGTTTATAATCGAACGCTTTGCGGCTGATCGCCGCCATCGCCGCAGGGCCCTAGAACGGTCCCGCCGCGGCTTTATTCATCGGGCATTGTGAAAGTTTTCAGGGGTCTTCCCAACGCAGAGAGTCGGGCGCCTTGCGCGCTGACCATCGGCAATTTCGACGGCGTGCATCGCGGCCATCAGGCCTTGCTTGCGCGCGTGCGCGCGGCCGCCGATGCACGCGGGCTGCCGGTATGCGTGATGACTTTCGAACCGCATCCCCGCGAATTCTTCAACCCTGCTGGCGCCCCGCCACGCATCGCGATGCTGCGCGACAAACTCGAAGCGCTGCGCCGCAACGGGGTCGACCGCGTGGTGGTCGAGCATTTCAACCACACCTTCGCCGCCCAGACCCCGCAGGATTTTGTGGAACGCGTGCTGGTCAACGGCCTGCACACGCGCTGGTTGATGGTAGGCGACGATTTCCGCTACGGCGCCAAACGTGTTGGCGACATCGCAACCCTGAAACAGGCCGGTAGCCAATACGGTTTCGAAGTCGAGCAGATGGAAACGCTGACGGACCCGAACGGCCAGCGGATATCCAGCTCCGCCGTGCGCACCGTGCTGGGCGCGGGCGATTTCGAGCAGGCTCGGGTCTTGCTGGGCCACGCCTATTTCATCAGCGGTCACGTGGTGCACGGCGCCAAGCTGGGTCGCGATCTAGGCTTTCCGACCTTGAACCTGCGCATCACCCACAAGCGCCCGGCCGTCAGCGGCATCTTTGCCGTGCGGGTGCACGATCTGGACGATAGCGGCAGCGCCTACCCGGCGGTTGCCAGCCTCGGCCTGCGACCGACCGTCGACGATTCGGGGCGTTATCTGCTTGAAGTGTTCGTGCTTGATTGGCATGGTGACGCCTACGGCAGACGCGTCAGGGTCGAGTTTTTGCATAAGCTGCGCGACGAGGAAAAATACGTGGATCTCGACACGCTGACGGCCGCGATCGCCCGCGATGTGCAGAACACTCGCGCCTATTTTGCCGCGCTGCCGCCCAAGCTGGCCTCAACCGGTGTGCGCTCGGCGACCGATCGAATTAGCTGACCCGGCGCGCCGCGCAGCGCCGGGCTAAGATGCGGCATACGCCGCTTGCGCATGATGCGAAGGCGGCGCGATCCGCCACTCGCCGCAGTCCAGGACCAGGGCCTGTATCGATGCCGAATCCCGGCTTGTGCATCCGCGTACAGCGACCGCCCCGTGCGGCCTGTCGCAGCGCTTGCCCCTCCGATTATTAAAGCGTTTTAAGCGAACCTCCATCATGAGCGACAAACCCGCCGTTCCGAATCAGCAGGGCAAACCGGCCCGGGCCCAGGCCCAGGCGCCCTCCAAATATCCGGTCAATCTGCTCGACACGCCGTTTCCGATGCGTGGCGACTTGCCCAAGCGCGAGCCCCAATGGATCGCCGACTGGGAAAAGCGCAACGTCTATCAAACCATCCGCAAAGCCAGTGCCGGCCGCCCGAAGTTCATCCTGCACGACGGCCCGCCGTTTGCGAACGCACCGATTCACCTCGGTCACGCCGTCAACAAGATCCTGAAGGACATGATCGTCAAGGCCCGCAATATGGCCGGCTTCGACGCACCCTATGTGCCGGGCTGGGATTGCCATGGCATGCCGATCGAAATCCAGATCGAAAAACAGTTTGGCAAGCATCTGCCTGCGGCTGAAGTGATCCAGAAAGCGCGCGCCTATGCGGGCGAGCAAATCGAGGTGCAGAAGGCTGGCTTCAAGCGTCTGGGCGTGCTCGGGGAATGGGATAACCCCTACCTGACCATGAACTATTCGAACGAGGCCGACGAGATCCGGGCACTGGCCAAGATCCTCGATAAAGGCTATCTGTTTCGCGGCCTGAAGCCGGTCAACTGGTGTTTCGACTGCGGCTCGGCGCTGGCCGATGCGGAAGTCGAATACAAGGACAAGACCGATCCGGCTATCGACGTCGGCTTTGCCTTCACCGATCCGGCCGCCGTGGCTGCCGCCTTCGGCCTGGCCGCGCTGCCTAAGCAGGAAGGCTGGATCGTGATCTGGACCACCACGCCGTGGACCATTCCGGCCAATCAGGCCCTGAATCTCAACGCCGAAATCAGCTACAGCCTGGTCGATACCGCGCGCGGTCTTTTGATCCTCGCCACCGACCGCGTCGAGGCCTGTCTTCAGACTTACGCCCTTGATGGCGCCATCCTGGCCAGCGTGCCGGGCCAAGCTCTGGGCGGCTTGCGCTTCCATCACCCGCTCGCCTCCGCGCATCCGGGTTATCAGCGTACGGCGCCGGTGTTCTTCGGCGACTACGTCACGACCGACGCCGGTACCGGCGTGGTGCACTCGTCGCCGGCCTACGGCATCGAAGACTTTGTCTCATGCAAGGCCCATGGCATGGAAGACGCCGACATCATCAATCCGGTGATGGGCGACGGCCGCTATGCCGATAGCCTGCCCCTCTTTGGCGGCCTCAAGATTTGGGATGCCAACCCGCGTGTGGTGGAAGCGCTGAAGCAGGCCGGCACCCTTCTGCACGTGGAGCAGCATAGCCACAGCTACATGCATTGCTGGCGCCACAAAACCCCCATCATCTATCGCGCCACGTCACAGTGGTTCGCCGGCATGGACCTGACCCCGGCCGACGGCGGCGCAACGCTGCGCGAGACGGCCTTGGCGGCGGTCGAAGCCACCCGCTTCTTCCCATCCTGGGGCAAACCGCGTCTGTCCAGCATGATCCAGCATCGTCCGGACTGGACGCTGTCACGCCAGCGCCAATGGGGTGTGCCCATGGCTTTCTTCGTGCACAAGGAAACCGGCGCGCTGCATCCGCGCACGGTCGAGTTGCTCGAACAGGTCGCGCAGCGGGTCGAGCAGCACGGCATCGAAGCCTGGCAAACGCTGGAAGTCTCCGAACTGCTGGGCGAGGAAGCCGCGCAATACGAAAAGAACCGCGACACCCTGGATGTCTGGTTCGATTCCGGCACGACACACTGGCATGTGCTGCGAGGCTCACACCGCCACAGCGGTTTGCAGTTCCCGGCTGATCTCTACCTGGAAGGTTCGGACCAGCATCGCGGCTGGTTCCATTCGTCCTTGCTGACCGCCTCGATGCTGGATGGCCGCGCGCCCTACAAGGCGCTGCTGACGCACGGCTTCACCGTCGATGCCGAAGGCCGCAAGATGTCGAAGTCGCTGGGTAACGGTATCGAACCCCAGGAAGTGGCGAACAAACTCGGCGCGGAAATCATCCGCCTGTGGATTGCTTCGACGGATTATTCGGGCGAACTGTCGATTTCGGATGAAATTCTCAAGCGCGTAACCGAAGGCTATCGCCGTATCCGCAATACGTTGCGCTTCCTGCTCGCCAATCTGTCCGACTACGACCATGCCCGGCATGCGGTGCCGGTCGACGGATGGCTTGAGATCGATCGCTATGCAGTGGCTCGCGCCGACGCGTTGCAACGCGAAATCCTGGCCCACTACGAGGTCTACGAATTCCATCCGGTGGTGGCCAAACTGCAGATCTTCTGCTCCGAGGATCTTGGCGGTTTCTATCTCGACGTGCTGAAGGACCGGCTCTACACCTCTGCGCCCGATTCCCAGGCGCGGCGCGCGGCACAGACGGCGCTGCATTACATCGCGCATGGCTTGCTGCGCGTGATGGCGCCGTTCCTGTCGTTCACCGCCGAGGAAGCCTGGCAAGTGTTCCAGCCGGGACATGAAACCATCTTCACGGAAACCTATCTGACCTATCCGGAAGTACCGGACGCGGCTGCCCTGATCGAGAAATGGACCTTGCTGCGTCAACTGCGCGGCGAAGTCACCAAGGCGCTGGAAGATGCTCGCGTCGACAACCGTATCGGGTCGTCCTTGCAGGCGGAAATCGAAATCCGTGCATCGGGCGCGCGCTATCAGGCGCTGGCCAGCCTGGGGGACGATCTGAAGTTTGTGCTGATCACGTCGGCGGTCACCTTGACCCAAGTCGAGCGCAGCGAAGACGAGGGGGTCACGGTAGCCGCCTCGCGCTACCAGAAGTGCGAGCGTTGCTGGCACTATCGCGCCGATGTCGGCACTCTGGCCGAGCACCCGACCCTGTGCGGCCGTTGCTTCAGCAATCTTTTCGGTCAAGGCGAACTCAGGAGCGCAGCATAAATGGCGTCAAAAATGTCGGCACGATCGTCCAATAACGATCATCTGCTGCAGTGGCTGGGACTGGCGTTGGTGGTGGTCCTGGCGGACCAGCTCACCAAACTGGCCGTGGTGCACACGCTGGAGTACGCGCGGCCACGTTGGATCACCTCGTTTTTCAACCTGCTGCTGGTCTACAACCAAGGCGCGGCCTTCAGTTTTCTGGCCGCCGCCGGCGGTTGGCAGCGCTGGCTGCTGACGGCGCTGGCTATCGTCGCAGTGGTGGTGATCGGCTATCTGTTGAAACGCCATGGTAACCAGGGCATTTTCTGCACCGCCCTGGCCCTGATACTGGGCGGCGCCGTGGGTAATCTGATCGATCGCGTGGCTTACGGCCATGTGATCGATTTCATCGATATGCATCTGGGCGCCCTGCACTGGCCAGTATTCAATCTCGCCGATAGCGCGATCACCATCGGCGCCGTGCTGCTGGTGATCGACGAATTGCGCCGGGTCCGCCGCAACTAAGCCTGCCGCGCGCATCAGCCATCGCAGTACCACGTGGCCGGCGCCGCCGACGCGCCAAGCGCTAGGCGGTCGCCACCATACGCCCAGGCCCCGGCAACGCGTACACTGCGACTATCGCCCGCACCGGGACGGGCCTACCTGGATGAGACAGACAACAATGAGCAACAGCGAGCTGGCAGGCAAGCACCTGGTTCTGGGCCTGACGGGCGGCATCGCCTGTTACAAGGCGGCCGAACTGACCCGCTTGCTGATCAAGGCCGGCGCCACCGTACAGGTGGTCATGACCGAGGCCGCGACCCAGTTCATCACGCCGGTCACCATGCAGGCGCTGTCCGGCCGGCCCGTCTACACCGATCAGTGGGACGCGCGCATGCCAAACAATATGGCGCACATCGATCTTTCGCGTGAAGCGGACGCGATCGTGATTGCGCCGGCTTCGACCGATTTCATCGCCAAGCTGGCGCACGGTATGGCTGACGATCTGCTGTCGACACTCTGCGTGGCGCGCGACTGCCCGCTGCTGGTGGTACCGGCCATGAATCGTCAGATGTGGCAGAACCCTGCGACCCAACGCAATGCGGCCCAGCTGCGCGCCGACGGCATCACCGTGCTGGGTCCCGACGCCGGAGAGCAAGCCTGTGGCGAAGTCGGTGACGGCCGCATGATAGAACCGTGGGCCATCCACGCCGCCGTCAGTGCCTTTTTGCAACCCAAACCGCTCGCCGGTCAGCACGTGTTGCTGACCGCCGGCCCCACTTTCGAACCCCTCGATCCAGTGCGTGGCCTGACCAACCGCTCCAGCGGCAAAATGGGCTTCGCCTTGGCGCGAGCGGCTTTTGAAGCCGGCGCCAAGGTCACCCTGGTGGCTGGACCAAGCGCGCTCGATACGCCCTGGGGGGTGCACCGTATCGACGTACAAACCGCACAACAGATGCGCGACGCGGTGCTGGCTGCAGTGGTGGATAGCGATATCTTCATCGCGGTGGCTGCGGTATCCGACTGGCGCGTGGCGCAAGTCAGCACCGAGAAAATCAAAAAAGCCGCAGGCCAACCAGCGCCGCTGCTGCAGTTCGTCGAAAATCCCGACATCCTGGCCGAAGTGGCCCGTTTGCCGCGACCGCCGTTTTGCGTCGGCTTCGCGGCCGAAAGCCACGATCTGGAACGACACGCACAGGAAAAACGTCAGCGTAAGCAGATTCCGCTGTTGATCGGCAATCTGGGCCCCGCCACCTTCGGCGCCGACGACAATCAGGTGATCCTGTGTGATGCTCAGGGCATTACGCATTTGCCCAAAGCAGATAAGCAGTCGCTCGCGCGCACCCTGATCGCCGCCATCGCGCAGCGCCAAGCCGCTCACTGACAGCGTAAGCACCGCGTCCCGTGACCCACCCCGCTTAACGCTCAGCCCTCCAACGATACGCCAACCTATGAAAGTCGACCTCAAGATACTCGATGCGCGCATGCGCGACCAACTGCCCGCCTACGCGACCCCCGGTAGCGCCGGTCTCGATCTGCGCGCCTGCCTGGACGCGCCCTTGACGATAGAACCGGGCCAGACCGTTTTGGTGCCGACCGGCCTGGCCATCCACGTGGCGGATCCCGGCTATGCCGCCTTGATCCTGCCGCGCTCGGGATTGGGTCACAAAAGCGGCATCGTGCTAGGTAATCTTGTCGGGTTGATCGATTCGGACTACCAGGGTCAACTGATGATTTCGACCTGGAACCGCGGTCAAGCCAGCTTTGTGCTGAACCCCTTCGAGCGGCTCGCCCAACTGGTGATCGTACCCGTGGTACAGGCCACCTTCAATTTGGTCGACGAATTCGACAGCAGTGAACGCGGCACGGGTGGATTCGGCAGCACCGGCAAACACTGAGCATCATTGCAGGCAAAAAAAACGGCGCGGAATGCCGCGCCGTTTTTTTTCGTCAGACCGACTTCAATCGACTTCGGCCGTTTCCGGACTCGGATTGCGCGGCGCACCGTTCTCTTCGAAGGCAAGCTGCACCTTGTCCTGTTCGTCGAGATCGACGGCAACCCGGCCGCCATTGGCGAGACGACCGAATAGCAGCTCGTCTGCCAGCGCGCGCCGGATCGTGTCCTGTATCAGGCGTTGCATCGGACGCGCGCCCATCAAGGGATCGAAGCCGTTCTTGGCCAGATACGCGCGCAGTGCATCCGAGAAAGTCACGTCGACCTTCTTCTCGTGCAGCTGATCTTCGAGCTGGATCAGGAACTTGTCGACCACGCGCATGATGATTTCGCGGTCGAGCGAGCGGAAGCTGATCATCGCATCGAGACGGTTGCGGAATTCAGGCGTAAAGCTGCGCTTGATGTCCGCCATCTCGTCGCCGGTCTGGCGCTGTGCAGTGAAGCCCATGGTCGACTTCTGCATCGCTTCGGCACCCGCATTGGTCGTCATGATGATGATCACATTGCGGAAATCCGCTTTACGACCGTTGTTGTCAGTGAGCGTGCCGTGGTCCATCACCTGCAGCAACACGTTGTAGACGTCGGGATGCGCTTTTTCGATTTCGTCGAGCAGCAACACGCAATGCGGCTTCTTGGTGACGGCCTCAGTCAGCAAGCCGCCCTGATCGAAGCCGACATAGCCCGGAGGCGCGCCGATCAAACGGCTGACCGCGTGACGTTCCATGTACTCGGACATATCAAAGCGGACCAGCTCGATGCCCAGTGTGAATGCCAGTTGACGCGCCACTTCGGTCTTGCCGACCCCGGTCGGACCGGAGAACAGGAAGGAACCGATAGGCTTGTCGGTCTTGCCCAAGCCCGCGCGCGCCATCTTGATGGCAGCTGCCAAGGCTTCAATGGCCGGATCCTGACCGAACACGACACTCTTCAGATCGCGCTCCAGCGTTTGCAGCTTGCTGCGGTCGTCTTGCGACACGCTTTGGGCCGGCACCCGGGCGATCTTCGAGATGATGTCTTCGATCTCGCCCTTGCCTATGGTTTTCTTCTGCTTGGAACGCGGCAGGATGCGTTGCGCGGCACCCGCTTCGTCGATCACGTCGATCGCCTTGTCCGGCAGATGACGATCGGTGATGAAGCGCGCCGACAATTCCGCCGCGGCGCTCAGCGCACCGGCGGAATACTTGACGCCATGATGCTCTTCAAAGCGCGACTTCAAGCCTCGCAGGATCGCCACCGTCTGTTCGACAGTCGGTTCCGTCACATCGACTTTCTGGAAGCGGCGTGACAACGCAGCGTCTTTTTCAAAGATGCCACGATATTCAGTGAAGGTGGTCGCGCCGATGCACTTCAATTGCCCCGACGACAAAGCCGGCTTAAGCAGATTGGATGCATCCAGCGTGCCGCCGGAGGCCGCACCCGCGCCGATCAGCGTGTGGATTTCGTCGATAAAGAGGATCGCATTGGGACGGTCCTTCAATTCCTTCAGCACCGTCTTCAGACGCTGCTCGAAATCGCCGCGATACTTGGTACCGGCCAGCAAGGCACCCATATCGAGCGCATACACCTGCGCGTCGGCCAGGATATCCGGCACTTCGCCGCGCGTGATGCGCCAGGCCAGCCCTTCAGCGATCGCAGTCTTGCCGACCCCGGCTTCTCCGACCAACAAGGGGTTGTTCTTGCGGCGGCGGCACAGCACTTGCACCACGCGCTCAACTTCCGGCTCGCGACCGATCAGCGGATCGATCTTGCCGTCCTTGGCGAGCTGGTTCAGATTCTGGGTGAACTGTGCCAGCGGCGTTTCCTTCTGATTCGCCGCTTCCTCGCCGTCGGCCCCGCCGTCCGACTTGGCGGTTTCGCTGGCGCCCGTCTTGGCGATGCCGTGCGAGATGAAATTGACCACGTCCAGACGCGTCACGCCCTGCTGTTGCAGATAGTAGACCGCGTGGGAATCCTTCTCACCGAAGATCGCCACCAGCACATTGGCGCCCGTGACTTCCTTCTTGCCGTTGGAGGTCGACTGGACGTGCATGATCGCGCGCTGGATCACACGCTGAAAACCCAGCGTAGGCTGCGTGTCGACCTCGTCCGCACCGGGAACGGTAGGCGTGTTGTCATGAATGAAGTTGCGCAGACTCGAGCGCAGATCCTCGATATTTGCCGCGCACGCACGCAACACCTCGGCCGCGGTCGGGTTATCGAGCAGCGCGAGCAACAAGTGCTCGACCGTGATGAACTCGTGCCGCGCCTGGCGTGCTTCCATGAACGCCATATGCAGACTTACTTCCAGTTCCTGGGCAATCATGCTTCCTCCATCACGCACTGCAGCGGATGTCCTGCCTGCCGCGCGTGGGTAACCACCTGCTCAACCTTGGTCGCAGCGACGTCGCGCGTATAGACCCCACAAATTCCCTTGCCCTCACGATGCACCATCAGCATGATCTGCGTCGCAGTTTCCCGGTCTTTGTTGAAATATTGCTGGATAACCATCACAACGAATTCCATCGGCGTGAAATCGTCGTTCAACAAAGCCACCTTGTGCATCGCCGGCGGTTCGAGCTTTTGCTCACCCCGCTCGAGCACGGTACCGGACTGTTTATCTGGGTAAATCGCCATACGACCATTCTAAACAACTCGCGCCCGCCTGCAATCCTAGCGGCGCTGAAGGCACCGCATCCAAGCGCGGCGCCAGGAAACATTAGGCCGCCCCGGCAAGCTCCTTGGCTAGCCCTGCGCAAGGCGGATCGATAAAGTCAGTATCGCACAACCAGCAGCAGAGGGTGATCGAATCTCGCTCGGCCACCACGACTTGCCGCGAACCGGGGAAGACCATCAGCAGATGGGTGCCGTAGGCTACTTTTCAAGGTGGGGTGCTGAAACCATAATGACCTTACATTACGTTTTCATTATGCGACTTTTCGGAAAAATCTGCTGGCCCCGAATAATCCCGAAATCAATGGAAGTGGCCCTCTAGGGTGCCTTACAACACCCAGGCTCATGGGTGACCCGGTTTTCAAAAAAAATCTTGACACTTTATTAAAGAGCAAGAACAATCGATTTGGCATTTTCTCCGTAAGATTTACAGACAGGAGAAATGCAGGGGAGAGCTTGTGAGGAGGGGACGGCGTGAGCCGTTAAGCTTTTCGAACGTGCTCACGTTGAGTTGAAAAGAGTTAGGGGATGCGGTATGGCAAACGGTACGGTCAAGTGGTTCAACGACGCCAAGGGTTTTGGCTTTATTACGCCAGATGAAGGTGGCGAAGATCTGTTCGCGCATTTCTCGGCGATTCAGATGAACGGCTTCAAAACCCTCAAGGAAGGTCAGAAGGTCACGTTCGACGTGGTGCAGGGTCCGAAGGGCAAGCAAGCTTCGAACATCCAGGCCCCGACCTGAGATTCACGCTCAGTTCGAACTGCAAAACCCGGCACTTGGCCGGGTTTTGTTTTTTGTGCGACGCCAATCGGATCTGATTGGTCAGATTCAGACAACGCGCCTGAATTCGCTCCACCACGCGGATGTCCGCATGGATTAATCACAGCGTGATTAGTAAGCAAGTTTATTTTTGGATAAGTGGGCCCACTCACTCAGGAACTATCGCGCGCAATCCAATTGAGCAGCACCACATAGGTGAATGTGCCGCCGACGATCATGCCAAAACCCAGCCCGGTCAAATCGTATTCGGACAACAGCAGACCGCCTATGGTCAGACAGATGCCGCCCGCTGCCACGAAGGCGCCGATCACGGCAAAGCCGATACGCATCTGCGCCAGCCTTTCCTTGAAGGTCATGCTGCCATTCTCCTGATTTTTATCTGCGGATATTGTACGCCGAGGTCGGCAGACGAAAGCGCCTGGCATGGCAAGCCTGTCGTCACACCTAGCCGCATGCCCCGCCCCCAAGCCCTGGCGCCGCCACCAACGCGCCGATGCAGTGCCGTGTATCATGGAGAACGGTGTTTGGCGCGCCCATGTTAAGGCGGCGCCACGCCTGTCCAGCTTGTGCAGACGCTGTCGTCGTGTGACGCACTGCATGCGGGACCATCAGCCGATTGATGCGGCAACGCCACGCGCTTCGTCGTCGCGCATCTCGGTGTCATTTCGATTTCTTTACCAGGACCACCATGAACCAGACACTCGGATCGACTGTTACCTTTTCTCGCCCTGACGGCAAGGAAGTTCAAGGCTATCTCGCCAAGCCTGCCAATATTGAAGGCGCACCCGCCATCGTCGTGATTCAGGAATGGTGGGGCTTGAATGATCAGATTCGCGGCGTGGCCGATCGGCTCGCCCTCGCCGGCTATCTGGCGCTGGTGCCGGATCTGTATCGGGGCAAATCGACAGTGGAGCAGGAAGAAGCGCATCACCTGATGAGCGGGCTCGATTTCGGCGATGCCGCCACCCAGGATATCCGCGGCGCGGTGCAATACTTGAAAGGCTTGAGCCGCCATGTGGGCGTCACCGGCTACTGCATGGGCGGCGCCTTGACGCTGCTGGCGCTCAGCAATATCCCGGAATTGTCGGCCGGTGTGGTCTGGTACGGCTGCCCGCCGCTCGACTACATCAATGCGAGCCAAATCAAAGTCCCGGTACAGGGTCACTGGGCCACCCAAGATGCCTTCTTCCCGATCGAGACCGTGGACGCACTCGAAAGCAAGCTGAATGAAGCCGGTGTGAAGACCGAGTTCTATCGCTACCTGGCGCCCCACGCATTCGCCAACGAAACAGCCGTCGGCCCGGGCCGCATCCCGCAAACGCAATACGACCCAGTATGGGCACAACAAGCCTGGGATCGCACCCTGACCTTCTTCGGCCGCACACTCTGGGCGTAAGTCAAGCTACGCGCGGCCCGCGAACACCACGCGAGCCTTACGCGACGGCTGACACTGCCGCTCTAACGAAAACCCCGGCGCGCTGGTTGCGGCCGGGGCTTTTTTTATTCAGCGATCGGCTGGCGCTCAAAACGCAGCACAACAGCAGCAGCCCCCCTAAACCTCCGGTATCGAGTCCAGTCCCACCAAGCGCAGAAATTTCACAATGCGGCATGAGTCCTTGCACTGCAAAAAATCGTGTTGCATGGCACAAATGGGCTATTCCGCAATGCCGCTCACCGTTCCGCAATACGGAACAAATTACTTAAATAATTGATTTATAACACAATTATTTTACAACAAAGTCCAATCATCCCTCTTTTCTCAAGCAAATGCTGACGTAGACTCATGTACATAAGCTGGCGTTCTGAGTAGCAAGGTCTCGCGGTTCACCCCAACCGCATCGCACTGACTGCCTTAGAACCGGCCCTCGTCTCGTCGACGGGCCCGCCGCGCAATCGCATTCTTGATGATGACTGGGAGATTGAAAATGAAAGGCTTTCGATTTGGCTCGACAGAGGGATCGTTCTACATTTTGCCCGGCAAGGACGGCTGGGATGCATTGTTCGGCAACGAGTCGCTGGGCGCGTTCGCGAGCCCTCAGCAAGCCGCTGACGATCTAGCGCGCGGTGTGAGTTGCGCGCGTCTGTCGGCGAACTGCACGTCGATGCTGGAAATACCCGAGGAAATCGCTGAATGGGAAATCGTTCATATCTGAGCGATCTCCTGATTGGCATCCGTCGATACCGCTGTGCTCCGGCAGAAATGCCACGGGCGGGCTGAACGGCACGTCGTTTGTGACGTTCCGTTCAGCCCGCCCGTGGGGTCTGCGGCTGATCGACGCTTAGGCGAGCGCGTCCACGATCTGGTTCAGCGTGGCGCTCGGACGCATGGCTTGGCTGGTCAGATCGACATTCGGGCGATAGTAGCCACCGATGTTGACCGGCTTGCCTTGTGCCGCGCCCAGTTCAGCCACGATCTGCGCTTCCTTGTCGGCCAGAGCCTGCGCCACGCCGGCAAACTGCGCCTGCAACGCGGCGTCGTCGGTTTGCGCGGCCAACGCCTGCGCCCAATACAGCGCCAGATAGAAGTGGCTGCCGCGGTTGTCGATGCCGCCTACCTTGCGCGCCGGCGACTTGTTGAGGTCCAGGAATTTACCCGTGGCCTGATCCAGCGTCTTGGCAAGAACCAGGGCCTTGGGGTTGTGATACGCGGTGCCGAGGTGCTCGAGCGAAGCCGCCAGCGCCAGGAATTCACCCAGCGAATCCCAACGCAGGAAGCCTTCTTCGACCAGTTGCTGCACGTGCTTGGGCGCGGAACCGCCCGCACCGGTTTCGAACATGCCGCCACCCGCCATGAGCGGAACGATGGACAGCATTTTCGCGCTGGTGCCCAGTTCCATGATGGGGAACAGATCGGTCAGGTAGTCGCGCAGCACGTTGCCGGTCACCGAGATGGTGTCTTTACCGGCACGAATGCGGTCGATCGAGAACTGGGTCGCTTCGACCGGCGTCATGATGCGAATATCGAGACCGCTGGTGTCGTGATCCTTCAAATACAACTCGACCTTTTTGATGATCTGGGCGTCATGCGCGCGTGCCGGATCGAGCCAGAACACGGCGGGCGTATTCGAAGCGCGAGCGCGATTCACCGCCAGCTTGACCCAATCCTGCACCGGCGCATCCTTGGTCTGGCACATGCGCCAGATATCGCCCGCCTGTACCGCATGTTCAAGCAGCACGTGACCGGCTTCGTCCGTCACGCGGACCACGCCGTCGGTCTTGATCTGGAAGGTCTTGTCGTGCGAACCGTACTCTTCCGCCGCTTGCGCCATCAGGCCGACGTTCGGCACGCTACCCATGGTGACCGGATCGAACGCGCCATGCTTTTTGCAGTCTTCGATCACGGTTTGATAGACGCCCGCGTAGCAACGAACGGGGATCACGGCTTTGGCGTCGTGCAGTGCGCCATCCGCGCCCCACATCTTGCCCGACTCGCGGATCATGGCGGGCATCGAGGCGTCGACGATCACGTCGCTAGGCACGTGCAGGCTGGTGATGCCCTTGTCCGAGTTGACCATGGCCAATTGCGGGCGTTGGGCGTACTGGGCCTTGATGTCGGCTTCAATCGCTGCGCGCGTGTCGTCCGGCAAGTCCTTCAGGCGCGCATAAAGGTCGCCGATCCCGTTGTTGGGATTGAAACCGACCTTGGCCAGCGCTTGCGCATGCTTGCTCAGCACATCCTGATAGAACACCGAAACCACGTGACCGAAGATGATCGGATCGGAGACCTTCATCATGGTGGCTTTCAGATGCACCGAGAACAGCACGTTGTTGGCCTTCGCATCGGCGATCTGCGCCGCGATGAAGTTGCGCAGCGCGTTCTTGCTCAGCACCGAGGCGTCGATGATTTCGCCGGCTTTCACCGCCGTCTTTTCCTTCAACACCGTCTTGCTGCCGTCCGCTGCCGTCAGCTCGATCTTTACGCTACCCGCCGTGCCAATCAGGGCAGACTTTTCGCTGCCGTAGAAATCGCCCTCGTCCATGTGCGCCACGTGCGACTTCGAATCCGCGCTCCACGCACCCATTTTGTGCGGATGTTTGCGCGCGTAGTTCTTCACCGACAACGGCGCGCGGCGATCCGAATTGCCTTCGCGCAACACCGGATTCACGGCGCTGCCCTTGATTTTGTCATAGCGCGCCCGAGCGTCTTTTTCCGCGTCGGTGGTGGCTTCGTCCGGGTAGGCCGGCAGGTTGTAGCCCTGCTCGCGCAACTCAGCGATGGCGGCCTTCAATTGCGGCACCGACGCGCTGATGTTCGGCAGCTTGATGATGTTGGCTTCCGGACGGGTGGTCAATGCGCCCAGTTCGGCGAGATCGTCAGCGCCCTTTTGTTCCGCGGTCAAGAACTCGGGGAAGGCGGCGATGATGCGGCCCGCCAGCGAAATATCGCGCGTCTCGACGGCAACATCCGATGAGCGCGTGAACGCCTTGACTATCGGGAGCAACGAGTAGGTCGCCAGAGCCGGCGCTTCGTCGGTAATGGTATAGATGATCTTCGGCGTATTAGACATATCTGACGCTTTACAAGATGAGGTTAAAGGCAAAGCATGGTGTGTGCTGAGCCAAGGAGGTCGCACCTGAAATCGGCGGACCTTACATGTTTTCGATCAGCACCTGACCGAAGCCCGAGCACGACACCTGCATCGCACCTTCCATCAAGCGGGCGAAATCATAGGTGACGCGCTTTTGCAGGATCGACTGTTCCATCGCGCGGATAATGATGTCGGCGGCTTCGGTCCAGCCCATATGTCGCAACATCATTTCGGCGGAAAGAATTTCCGAACCTGGATTCACATAATCTTTACCGGCGTACTTCGGTGCGGTGCCGTGCGTTGCCTCGAACATCGCGATCGAATCCGACAGGTTGGCGCCCGGCGCGATGCCGATCCCGCCGACCTGCGCGGCCAGCGCATCGGATACGTAGTCGCCGTTCAGATTGAGCGTGGCAATCACGTCATATTCGGCCGGACGCAGCAGGATCTGCTGCAAGAAAGCATCGGCAATCACGTCCTTGATGACGATATCAGCGCCGGTCTTCGGGCTTTTGATCTTCATCCACGGACCGCCGTCGATCAGCTCGGCAGCAAATTCCCTCTGCGCGAGCGCGTAACCGAAGTCGCGAAACGCGCCTTCGGTGAATTTCATGATGTTGCCCTTGTGCACCAGCGTGACAGAACGGCGCTCGTTGTCGATCGCGTACTGGATTGCCTTGCGCACCAGGCGCTCGGTGCCTTCGCGCGACACCGGCTTGATGCCGATACCCGAGGTTTCCGGGAAACGGATTTTTTTGACGCCCATTTCCTCGCGCAGGAACTGGATGACCTTCTTGGCCTGCTCGGATTCCGCCGGCCATTCGATACCGGCGTAGATATCTTCCGAATTTTCGCGGAAGATCACCATATTGGTCTTTTCCGGCTCGCGTACCGGTGACGGCACGCCCTTGAAGTACTGCACCGGTCGCAGGCACACGTAAAGATCGAGTTCTTGGCGCAGGGCCACGTTCAGGGAGCGAATGCCGCCGCCGACCGGAGTCGTCAGCGGGCCCTTGATCGACACCACGTATTCTTTCAGCACCTGCAGCGTTTCTTCCGGCAGCCAGATGTCCGGGCCATAGACCTTGGTGGCCTTCTCGCCAGCGTAAATCTCCATCCAGTGGATCTTGCGTTCACCACCATAGGCCTTCTCGACGGCAGCGTCGACCACCTTGATCATCACCGGTGTGATGTCGGCACCGGTGCCGTCGCCTTCGATAAACGGGATAATGGGTTGGGCGGGAACGTTGAGCGAGAAATCCTGATTGACGGTGATTTTTTCGCCGCCAGGAACCTTGATGTGCTGATACGCCATGTTCGACTCCAATCCAAGGCTTGGACACTATGAATGGGTTGAGCGCGCTTCCGGACTCACGGCGCGAGCAACCGGTAGTTTATCCCAGGTGTCAGGCCTGAGGAGGATTACGGACGCCACGCTACCGTGCCCTGATCGGGCGAGCCCGCCCAGGTGGTGCGCAAGGTCGAGCGGATGCGGAAAACCGCTGGTCGCCTGACCGCCCGACACCGGGAAGGCCGACCCACGCATCGGGCTTCCTCGCAACTCTTATATAAGACAAAAGACTTGCGTTTCGGATTATGCATTAATATTTCGCCATTTGCCATAGATATAAACCGCCTGAGACCCGATGCGCCTGCTCGCCCTGAATAAGCCTTACGGCACCATCTGCCAGTTTTCGCCGCACGAGACCCGTGCCTCGTTAGCCGATTGCGTGGCCGTGCCCAATGTTTACCCCGCCGGTCGACTCGATGCCGATAGCGAAGGTTTGCTGCTGTTGACCGACGATGGCGGGTTACAAACCCGCATCGCCGAGCCGCGTCATAAGCTGGTCAAACGCTACTGGGCTCAGCTCGAAGGGGTGCCGAGCGCTGCCGCGTTGGCGCAGCTGGAAGCCGGCGTCGATCTGGGCGACTACGTCAGCCGCCCGGCCCAGGTGCATCGCATCCCCGAACCCGACACATTGTGGGCGCGCCAACCGCCGGTGCGCTTTCGGGCGGCGATCCCCACCAGCTGGCTGGAGCTGCGTATTACAGAAGGCAAGAATCGTCAGGTGCGGCGGATGACCGCAGCGGTCGGCTATCCCACGTTACGCTTGGTGCGCGTCGGCATCGGCGCCCTCGACCTGTTTACGCTGGGTTTGGCTCCTGGCAGCTGGTGCGAGATCGACCCGCGCAGTCCATGGAATCAAACAAACCAGGGTTTACCCTAGATATTTAACGTCAACCGTGGCGCTGACCACGCGTTATTGGAAGTGATGCGGGCGCGAATGCGGCTAGTCATCGTCGGAAGACGCAGGGCTGCGGGACTTTCCGGTTCCAGGCACGAAGTCCGAAGATAGTTTGGTGGGCGGCTCTCGATTTTTCGATCTGCGTGTCAACCGAATTTTTTACGTTACGTTTACCGTTGTGACTCATTGACCGGGTCAATTGGTTAATCACCTCAATCTCTGTGAGACTCTCATGAAAAAACTGATCGCTGCCCTGATCGCCGCTATGTTCGCAACCGCTGCATTCGCACAAGCTTCGGCTCCGGCTGCTGCTAGCGCACCGGCTAAGGTTGCAAAGAAGAAGGCTGTTAAGAAGACCGCCAAGAAGAAGGCTGCCGCTTCGGACGCAGCTGCTAGCGCAGCTAAGTAAGTCCCGCTTTCGAGCAGGATACGCAGGGGTTACGGCCCCAGCGATCTAAAAGGCAGGTTGCATGCGCAATCTGCCTTTTTCTTTTGCGGCGGAGTCGAGTAACATGCGCAAAGTTTGTGCTTCGTGACGATCCGTGGAGTTCTCCGTGCGTTTTCCCTTTGTTTTGTCCTCGACCGGCCGCGTGGCCCTCGCCACCGCCGCCGCGCTGCTCTGTTCCTTAGCCCTCGCACAGCCCCTGCCCGCACCGATCAAGCAGGCCGACGCCTTCCCCAAGGTGCAGCTGATGATAGGAATGAACGTGATTGACGCTTCGGTTGCCGCCAACGAGGCCGATCGCGAGCAAGGCCTGATGTATCGCAAGAGCTTGGCCCCCAACGAAGGCATGCTGTTCGTCTTCGACGAAAACGCCGGCCATTGCTTCTGGATGAAAAACACCCTGATCCCGCTATCGATCGCATTCATCAGTCAAGACGGCACCATCACCGATCTGGACGAAATGGAAGCGGAGACCACCAACAATCACTGCCCGACCCACAACGGCGTGTACACCCTCGAAATGAGCAAGGGTTGGTTTACCGCACATGGCATCAAGCCGGGCATGAAGATCAGCGGTTTGCCGCACTAAGCGCGGGCGGTTTGCCGCACTAAGCACGGGCGATTTGCCGCACCAAGCACGGGCGGTTTGCCGGGACACCTCGCGCCCGGCAGCACGGGCGCCGGAACACTTGGCTTGAGCTCAAGCCGTCGCGGCCACCCAGAACAGCCCGATCACGCAGAGATACCCGAGCAGCCAGACGGCCGAGCGCAGGCTGGGACGGTTGCTCAGATATAGCGCCGTGTAGATCAACCGCAGGGCGATAAAGGCCAGCGCCAGTTGGTCGATACGGTGTTGACCGGCATGCAGTTGTTGCGCGCTCAGCACCGCTGCGGCGAAAAACGGAAAAGCCTCGAAATGATTGCGGTGCGCATAATCGGCGCGCCGCCGAAAACCGGTCAGGCGCTCCATCCAGGCCCTAGGCTCGGCATTATCGAACCCTCGGACACCCCATTTGGCCAGGGCGACGGTCAACACCGGCAGCACCCCCGCACACAACACACACCAATAAGCCAAAGGCATTTTTCAAAACTCCGGACTGAAGACGGCGCCCTTTCCTGCTTCTAGGCTGATTCCTAGACGGGCGGCTGTTGTGCGAGTATTTGTTGCGGCTGGTCCACCGGCGCGACAGCGCCCGTCTCGCCGCCGGGCGGCAGCGACGCCCGCGGCGCGGTTGCCACGCGCCGACCGCTGGGCACGCTGGCGACCGCAGACCATTCGGGATCCGGAATTTCCGAGAACACCTGACGCAGACGCTCGCCCCAGGTGCTGTGGATCATCTGAAAGTACTGATTTTCGCTGTCGAGTTGGGCGAAACGGGTCACACGCAGCGTGTCGCGCTCATACAGCAACAAATCCAGCGGCAGCCCGACCGAGACATTCGAGCGCAGCGTCGAATCCATCGATATCAGCGCGCATTTGGCCGCCTCGGCAAGCGGCGTATCCGGTGTCAGGACCCGATCGATAATGGGTTTGCCATACTTGGCCTCGCCGATCTGGAAATACGGGTTGACGGTCGAGACTTCGATGAAATTCCCGGCTGCATAGACCTGGAACAGGCGCATGGGTTGGCCGTGGATCTGTCCGCCCAACAGAAAGCTGCAATTGAATTCGACGCCGAAATCCTGCAGCGCGTGCGCGTGCAATTTATGCACTTCACGCACGGCATCGCCGATCACGCGCGCGCCCTCATACAGGTTGGGCACGGTCCACAAGGTGGTCTGGCCCGGCGGCGCCGACTCGGTCAGCAGTTGCAGCACCGATTGTGTCAGCGCCAGATTGCCGGCAGTGAGAACCACCAGCACGCGCTCACCAGGCTGCTCGAACACAGTCATCTTGCGGAAGGTGCTGACGTGATCGACACCGGCATTGGTGCGCGTATCCGAGAGGAAGACCAGCCCCTCGTTCACGCTCATGGCGACACAATAAGTCATAAGACGCTTAAAAATGGAAGCCTTGATGCGGAAAACCCCGCGCGCGAACCACAGTCCGCACACGGGGCTTGAGATCGTCCCATTCTAACGCGCACGCGGCGCACGCCAAGACCGCAGTGGCGCGCGCGCGACAAATCCGGGGCAGGCCGCCCGGGCGTCGCCGCTATTGATTGACCAGCATGTCGACCGCCACCGTGACCTCGAGTTCTTCGTCGCCGCCGCCGATACGCATGCCGCGCACCGGCGCCGCCGTTTCATAGTCGCGGCCGACCGCCACCCGGCAGTAGCGGTCGCTGGCGTAACAGGCATGCGAGACGTCGATCGCCACCCACCCCACGCCATCGAGCCAGATATCGACCCAGGCATGGCTGGCGGTTTCAGCGGCATCCTCGACAAACACATAGCCGCTGACATAGCGCGCGGGTAAGCCGCGTGCCCGGCAGATCGAGAGCATCAAATGGGCGTGATCCTGGCATACGCCCTTGCCCAAGGCCAACGCCTCGACCGCCGTACTCGTCACGGCCGTGTAGCCGCTGTGATATTCGACCCGGTCGTACACCTGCCGCGCTGCGTGCAGCAACTGTTCAGGCGTAGTCAGCGGGCCGACTTGCTGCGCCAGCGCGGATAGCGCCGTGTCAGGCGCGGTCAGGCGGGTCTGGCAAGTGAAGTGCGGCAACGGTATCGCCCCCGGTCCTTCGAGCAAGCGCCCTTCATTGAGCGGGACCGTTTCCACCTCACCTTCAACCTGCAAGCGTATGCTTTGATGCGGGCGCGTCAGCACCAGGGTATGCAGGATGTTGCCGTAAGTATCGGGCGACTGCACCAATTTATTGGGGGCATCGATATTCCAGCGGATCACAAATTGCGATGGCGTATTGGACGGCGTCTGGCGCAACTGCTGGATCGAATACTGAACTCGCGAGCCGTAGTGATAGGTCGTTTCGTGGCGGATCGAAAAACGCATGGATAGCTCCGGTCAGACCAACGGCAACAGCAAGAAGGTCTCGCTGACTTTATTGCCCAACGCATAGACGCGGGCCAGGAATTGCGTCAGATAGGCGTGCAGCCCCGCCTCCAGAATCTGCGGAATATCGGCGTATAGCAACTCGGCTCGGAGCTTGCCGGCATCGCGCTCGCAATCGCGCGAATAGTCGGTGCGCAACATCGCCAGGTTCTGGCACACGCCATCGAGCGCCGCCAACAACGAGCGCGGCATATTCGAATTGAGCATCAGCAACTCGAGCACGCGCTCCGAAGTCACGACGTCGCGATACACCTTGCGATAGATCTCCAGCGCCGAGACCGAGCTCAGGATCGAGGTCCAGTAATAGAAATCTTCAAGCTGCGCCGAACTGTCGCTGTGCGGACGCACCTCGCGTTCCGCATCAAGAAAGCGCACATCGAGAATCCGCGCGGTGTTGTCGGCGCGCTCCAGAAAGGTGCCAAGCTGCGTGAAATAGAATGCGTCGTCCTGCAAGGCGGTGCCGAGCGTGACGCCGCGCGACAGGTGCGAGCGGTATTTGACCCATTCGAACAGCGACCCCGGATCGAAAGCCCATTGGTCGTCGGCCAGCATCTGACCGAAGCGCAGCCAGGTATCGTTGATGGTCTCCCAGGATTCGGTGGTGAGCGTGCCGCGCACGGCGCGCGCGTTTTCCCGCGCCGCCTGCAAACAGCAATAGATACTGGAGGGATTGCGAGCATCCGAGACCAGAAAGCGCAGCACGCTATCCTGGGTCAACGGCTCGCCGCGCTCGGCGAAAGCGGGCTCCAGCTCGGAGATGCGTAGCACCGCGCGCAGACTGCGCTCCGCCTGCTGATCGCTTTGCGGCAGCAGCAAGGCCTTCAGATTGATGTCCAGCATGCGCGCGGTATTTTCTGCGCGCTCCATATAACGGGACATCCAGAACAAGTGGTCGGCGGTTCGGCTCAGCATGCGGCCTCCCACGACGAGATCGGAACACTGCAGCAGACGCTGCGGCCAGTGGGCAGATACAGGACGGTGTTATTCATTTTTCGATCACCCACGTGTCTTTGGTACCGCCGCCCTGCGACGAATTGACCACCAGAGAACCCTCGCGCAAGGCGACCCGAGTGAGACCACCCGCCACCATCGAGATGTTCTTGCCGGACAGCACGAAGGGGCGCAAATCGATGTGACGCGGCGCGATGCCGGCTTCGACAAAGGTGGGACAGGACGAAAGCGCCAGCGTCGGTTGCGCAATATAGCCGTACGGGCGAGCGATCAACCGGGCTCGAAACGATTCGATCTCGGCCTTGGTCGAGGCCGGTCCGACCAGCATGCCGTAGCCACCGGCACCGTGCACCTCCTTCACCACCAGTTCGGGCAGATGCGCCAACACATAGCTGAGGTCTTCGGGCTTGCGGCATTGGTAGGTCGGCACGTTGTTCAAGATCGGACTCTCGCCGAGATAGAACTGGATCATGTCCGGCACATATGGATAAATCGATTTGTCGTCGGCGACACCTGTGCCCAGCGCATTGGCCAGGACCACGCGTCCCGCGCGGTAAACCGACAGCAGACCCGGCACGCCCAGCGCAGAATCGCCACGGAAAGCCAGTGGATCGAGAAAATCGTCGTCCAAGCGTCGATAGATCACGTCGACTCGCTGCGGCCCATGCGTAGTGCGCATAAACACACTGTTATCGTCGACAAACAGATCCTTGCCTTCGACCAGCTCAACACCCATCTGCTGTGCCAGAAACGCGTGTTCGAAATAGGCTGAGTTGTACATACCCGGCGTCAGTACCACCACGGTCGGATTGTCGACACCCGGAGGCGCGGCTGAGCGCAGTGAATCCAGCAGCAGGTCGGGATAGTGCGCGACGGGCGCAATCCGATTTTGCACAAACAGCTCTGGGAACAGGCGCATCGTCATCTTGCGGTTTTCGAGCATATACGACACGCCCGACGGGACCCGCAGATTGTCTTCCAGCACATAGAACGCGCCGTTGTTGTCATCGCCTGCCCGCACCATGTCGATCCCGGCGATATGCGCGTAGATCTGGCGCGGGACATCGACCCCCTGCATCTCAGGTCGATACTGGGCATTGGTGTACAACTGTTCGGCCGGCAGGATGCCAGCGCGCACGATGGCTTGGTCGTGGTAGACGTCGTGCAAGAACATATTGAGGGCCTTCACGCGCTGTCGCAGACCGTTCTGCAGCATCTGCCATTCGTCGGAAGGAATGATACGGGGGATCAAGTCGAAGGGGATCAGCCGTTCGGTGCCGGACAGATCGCCATCCACCGCGAAGGTGATGCCGACTCGCCGAAACACCAGATCCGCTTCCGCGCGTTTGCGCGACATGGTCTCGCCCGACTGGCGCGCAAGCCACTGACAAAAGCGATCGTAATGGGCACGCACTTCGCCCGATTCACGCTGCATCTCGTTGTAAGAACGCATGGGAACCTATAGCCTCCTGATCGCTTGGCGCGGTGCATCGTCCGATGCACCGTTTCGATCATATCTAGCAAGTGTCGTACCGGCTAGCAGAACGGCACTGCAGAGCGATGACCGGAAAGGCTATTTTGACCGATGCCGCGGCCCCTGCCAAATCTCCTTTGCACTGATGCAGTGCGGCTGGATGGCGCCGCAGCCACACTTGCGCTGTTCCAGGGCATACGCCCACAGCCCTGGGCCAACGGGCGTATTAGGCAAAACCCTAGGATCGGGCGACATTTCGGCCGGGGCTGGCACGGGGCTTGCTGCTTTACGTCTTAACGACTTCAAACTCGTACCGACAGAAACTTGCGCACCGAATTTTGGCGCGCCACTCTTGTATACAACGGAAGCATGCACCACGGCGGAATTTCATGCCCCAAAACGTTTCGTCAACCGAACTCGCCGAACGCCTGATCGATGCCGTGATGGCGCAGCGGCTCGCGCCCGGCACGCGCCTGAGCGAACAGCAACTGGCCGACCTGTTCGGCGTATCGCGCACCATCGTGCGTGAGGCGCTGACACGGCTGGCCGTACGTGGCGTGGTCGAAGTCAATTCTCGGCGCGGGTGGTTTGTGGTGCAACCATCGCCCGACGACGTGCGTGAAGCCTTCGAGGCGCGCCGCGTGATCGAGACCGGTCTACTGATGGAAGCCGCCCACGCTTTGACGCCAGCCGGCTTGCGCCAGTTGCGCGCGCACCTCGCGCGCGAACGCAAGGCGATCGCACAAAATGACGCGGCACAACGCAGTTGGCTGCTGGGCGACTTCCATGTGTGCCTAGCCCAATGCCTAGGCAACCATTTGCTGGCGGATATCCTGCGCGACTTGACCACACGCACGCAATTGATCTCGATGCTGTACCAGTCGTCGCACGAAGCCAACCATTCCTGCGACGAACACGCTGCCATCGTCGCTGCCCTCGAACGCGGGCAGATCGACCAGGCTGTCCAATTGATGCGGGACCACCTGCAACATATCGCCGACGAACTGCAGATTGCGGCCCCGCCCGATCCGCTCGACACCATGCGCAATTCGCTGGCGCCGGTCGAAGCGGCCGTCTCGCGCCGCCGCGATGCGAATCGCGCCCCCAAAACCGCCACACCCAAGGTGACGCCAGTCCGCTCCGGCAAACGCACCCGCCCGACCCTCCCTACTGCCAAAGAGATCTGACCATGAAACTCCCTCGTCTGCTTTCCGTCTTATGCACCAGCTTGCTCGCCGTGTCCGCGCTGACCTTGACCAGTCCCGCGCGCGCGGACGCGCTGGATGACATCATCGCCGCCAAGACGCTGCGTGTCGCCGTACCCCAGGATTTCCCACCCTTCGGTTCCGCCGGTCCCGACCTGCGTCCGGTGGGCTATGACATCGATATGGCAAAGTATCTGGCCAACAAACTCGGTGTAGTGCTGGAACTGATACCGGTGACAAGTGCCAACCGCATTCCCTACCTGACCACGCGCAAGGTCGACTTGGTAATTTCCAGCCTCGGCAAAAGTCCAGAACGGGCCCAGGTAATCGATTTTTCGGATGCCTATGCACCGTTCTATAACGGCGTGTTTGGTCCTGCCAACGAAAAAGTCACCCAAGCCTCCGATCTGGCCGGCAAGACGGTAGGCGTCACACGCGGCGCGATCGAAGATATCGAGCTGAGCAAGATCGTGCCGGCTTCCACTGTGATCAAGCGCTATGAAGACAACAATGGCACCATCAGCGCATTCCTCTCGGGTCAAGTCGAACTGATCGCATCGGGCAACGTGGTGGCCGCCGCCATCCTCGCCAAGAATCCGCCGAAAAAGCCGGAGCCCAAGTTTCTGATCAAGGATTCGCCCTGCTACATCGGCCTGAACAAGGGTGAGCCGCGCCTGCTGGCCAAGGTCAACGAATTGATTGCGCAGGGTCGCAAGGACGGCAGCCTCGATCGTATTTCGACGCAATGGCTGGGCACCAAACTGCCGGCTTCGTTCTGAATCCGCCGCGCCCGTCAGCGTCGCGCAGCGCAACGATGACGGGTTCGCCACTTCGCTTTCCGACGCGCGGGCGCCGCGCCTGACACAGCGTTTTCATCGCAGTTTTATCTGGCTTTGCGTATGCGATATCAATTCAATTTCGTCGACGTACTGGCGTACTATCCCTGGCTGATAAGGGGCACGCTACTGACGCTGGCACTGATCCTGATCGGCGGCACCCTCGGCATTGCGCTGGGGATCGTCGGCGCCTGGGCGCGCAGTCAACGTAGCCAGGCACCGCGCTGGGTACGGGCAATGTTCAGCGTCTACGTCGAGGTGATCCGCAATACGCCGTTCCTGATCCAGTTGTTCTTTATCTTCTTCGGTTTACCCAGCATAGGCGTGCAGCTCAACGAACTGGAAGCCGCCTCATTGGCGATGGTGATCAATCTGGGCGCATACAGCACGGAAATCATCCGTGCCGGGATCGACGCCATTCCCAGCGGTCAAATCGAAGCAGGGCAAAGCCTGGCCATGACCCGGCTGCAAATCTTCCGCCACATCGTGCTGCGCCCCGCTCTGCAAAAAATCTGGCCGGCCCTGTCAAGTCAGGTCGTGATCGTGATGCTCGGCTCGGCCGCCTGTTCGCAGATTTCGGTCGAGGATTTGAGCTTTGCAGCCAATTTCATTCAGTCACGCAACTTCCGCGCTTTCGAAGCGTATTTCATCGCGACCGGCATCTATTTACTGCTGGCCATCCTGGTGCGGCAGGCCATGCACGGCATCGGCTGGCTGCTGTTTACGCGCAAGGGGACCCGATGAGCGATTTTACTTTGTGGGACATCGCGCGCGGCCTGCTGCTGGCCACCCGCTGGACCGTGCTGCTGTCGCTGGCGGCATTCGCCGGTGGCGGTTTGGTGGGCCTATTGATGCTGTTTATGCGGGTCAGCCGCGGCCGAGTCCTGCCCAAGGTGGCACGCCTCTATATCGAACTGTTCCAAGGCACGCCGCTGCTGATGCAATTGTTTATCGCCTTCTTCGGCTTGCCATTGATGGGTATCAACACCGAGCCATGGAGCGCGGCGGGCGTCGCGCTGACACTGTGGAGTGGCGCCTTTCTGGCTGAGATCTGGCGCGGCTGTGTCGATGCGGTACCGCGCGGACAGTGGGAAGCCTCGGCCTCGCTCGCCTTCGGCTATTTGCAGCAGATGCGCTTTGTGGTGATACCGCAAGCACTGAGGCTGGCGATTGCACCCACGATAGGATTTTCGGTGCAGATCATCAAAGGCACTGCGTTGACCTCTATCATCGGCTTTATGGAAGTTTCCAAGGTGGGCACGGTAATCGACAACGCGACCTTCAGGCCGTTTACCGTCTACGCGATGGTGGCGGCGATCTATTTCATTCTGTGCTGGCCTCTGTCGCGCCTGGCCAAATATCTCGAGAGTCAGTTCCATGCCGCTCATAGCCATTGACGATGTTCATAAATACTTCGGCAACAACCACGTCCTACGTGGCGTCAGCCTGGAGATCGAAGCGGGCGAAGTGATCGCCGTAATCGGTAAAAGTGGCTCCGGGAAAAGTACCTTGCTGCGCTGTATCAATGGACTGGAAACCATAGACGCGGGGCGCATCACCGTCGATCAGGTCGAACTCGCGAACGACGAAGCGCATCTGCGCGCCCTGCGCCTGAAGGTGGGCATGATCTTCCAGCAGTTCAACCTGTTTCCGCATCTAAGTGCAGGGGGCAACGTGATGCTGGCACAGCAGGTGGTCAAAAAAACCCCGGGCGCCGAGGCCGAGCACACCGCGCGCGAGGTGCTGGCCCGCGTGGGGCTGGCCGAAAAATTCGACGCGATGCCGAGCCAGTTGTCCGGCGGTCAACAACAACGCGTGGCCATCGCGCGCGCGTTAGCGATGGCGCCGCGCGCCCTGCTATGCGACGAAATCACCTCGGCACTCGACCCCGAACTGGTCAATGAAGTCCTGGCCGTCGTGCGTGCGCTGGCCGAAGGCGGCATGACCTTGATGATGGTCACGCATGAGATGCGCTTTGCGCGTGAAGTGTGCGATCGTGTCATCTTCATGCATCAAGGTAAAGTCCACGAATCCGGCCCGCCCGAGCGGGTCTTTGCACAGCCCCAAACTGCGGAGTTGCAGCAGTTCCTCGGTATGGTTGCATCTGGCGCCTGACACCGCGCCGCCCTAGGGAGAATCTCAATGCGATTTGGGACGCGTTTGATGGCGCAGGCCGACGATCTCGCCCGTTTTACGCAAAGCGAGAACGGCCTGACCCGCACTTACCTGAGCCCCCAGCATAGGCTGGCGGGAGATTATTTGCTGGACCTGATGCGCAAGGCAGGCATGCAGGCAGACTACGATGCGCTCGGCAATGTCGTCGGCCGCTATCCCGGCAGCGAGGATTTGCCGGCGATCCTGACCGGCTCGCATATGGACAGCGTGGTGAACGCCGGCAAATACGACGGATTGTTCGGCATTTTGACCGCGATCGCCTGCGTCGGCGATCTCCACCAGCGCAACATCAGATTGCGTCGCCCACTCGAAATCATCGCCTTTTGCGACGAGGAAGGGGTGCGCTTCAATGTCACCATGATCGGGTCGGCAGCGCTCTGTGGGCATTTCGATCCGGCCTGGCTGGACCGTTGCGATGAGCACGGCATATCGATGCGGGAGGCGCTACGCGCCTTTGGCGGCGACCCCGACGGCTGGCCTGCATTGCAGCGCGATTTCTCCCGCGTTGCCTGTTTCGTCGAAAGTCATATCGAGCAGGGTCCGGTGTTGCTGAGCGAAGGACGTGCAGTCGGCGTAGTCAGCGCCATTGCCGGCTGTACCCGTGTCAAGCTGTCCGTAACGGGTCTGGCAGGTCACGCCGGCACGGTGCCGATGCCAGGCCGACGCGATGCCTTGGCCGCGGCGGCCGAAATGACCTTGGCCATCGAACAGATAGGCCGCGAACGCGATCCGCATATTGTCGCCACCGTCGGCAAGCTGGCGGTGGCTGAAGGCGGTGCCGTCAACGTGATTCCCGGCGCGGTCGAGTTCACTCTCGATCTGCGCTCCGGTGACGATCGTCAGCGCCTCGATGCCCTTGCCACGTTGCGACAACGCCTCGACACGATTGCGCACCGTCGCTCAGTCGGCCTGACGTGGCAGGTCTTCTACGAACTGCCGGCCGCTCCGTGCGATCCCGACTTGCAGGAAAGACTGGCGCAGGCGATAGTCGACAGTGGTCTGAGCGTGCGCCGTCTCCCCAGCGGCGCGGGGCACGATGCCATGCAATTCGCCGCGCTCACGCCCACGGCCATGTTGTTCGTGCGCTGCGGCAACGGCGGTATCAGCCATAATCCACTGGAAATCATGACTGCCGCGGACGCCGAAACGGCGACCCTGGTGCTGCTGCATTTCCTTGAACATTTTGACATCGAGCCCTAGACCAGCATGAGTTCCCCCGCTTCCGACGCCTTGCATGCCCGACTCGACGCATGGATAGACCAACACTTCGACGACGAAACCCGCTTCCTGCAAGAAATGGTGCGGGTCCCGACCGACACGCCGCCCGGCAACAACGCGCCGCATGCGCAGCGAACCGCTGATCTTTTGCGTACCTTCGGCTGGGAGGTCGATGCCTATCCGGTACCGGCAGCCGAGGTACAGGCAGCCGGTATGCAAAGCATCACCAATCTGATCGTACGGCGCCGCTTCGGCGACGGGCCGACCATCGCCCTCAATGCGCACGGCGATGTCGTGCCGCCCGGTGAAGGTTGGCGTCACCCGCCTTACGATGGTGTGATCGAAAATGGCAAGCTGTATGGCCGCGCAGCGGCAGTCAGCAAAAGCGATTTCGCCAGCTTCAGTTACGCACTGCGCGCCCTCGAAGCGTTGCAGTTGCCGCTGGCGGGCAC
>Ga0116226_10000253_pt1 | contig 43730 bp, 48 predicted proteins | sample S1TSphfallax_FD_89692 | JGI IMG/M metagenome (GOLD analysis project Ga0116226, IMG submission 89692) | Host-associated microbial communities from peat moss isolated from Minnesota, USA - S1T2_Fa - Sphagnum fallax MG | ecosystem: Host-associated > Plants > Peat moss > Unclassified | place: USA... | reverse complement strand
GTTTAGCCTCGCCCGTCGCAGCGCGGCCGCGGTGTGTGTCGTGTCGGCACTCGCGGGCTGTGGCTTTCACCCGCTTTATGGTGACTCCGGCGCAACCGGATCCATCGATCCCCAGCTCGCCACTGTCTATGTTGCGCAGATCAAAGACCGCACTGGCCAGGAAATGACCAATACGCTCCGCGATGCGCTGAACCCGCATGCGGCGAGAGTCGACCGCGCCTATCAGCTCGAAGTCGGCCTCGTGGAGCATAATTACAACCTACTCGGCCGCGAAGACGGCTCTGCGGCGCGAACCGACACCATATTGGAAGCGAGGTGGGCGCTGCGCCGCCTGTCCGACAATGTCGTCGTGCTCCAGGGCTTCAGCAAATCGGTCACTGGCTATGACGTGCTGGCCAACGAATATGCCAATGTGGTTAGCGGTAAGTCCGATCTCACCCGCGCGGTGCGCGATGTGAGTGAGGATATTGAGGGCCAGCTCGCGCAATATTTCCGGAGCGCCGCGTGAAGCTAGCCGCTTCTCAGGTCGCTGGCTTTCTAAAACATCCTCCTGCCGATATCGTCGCCATCCTGGTCTATGGCGCTGATGATGGGTTGGTACGCGAGCGTGCCGATCTGATCAGCGCGGCGATCCTGGGTGGCGCCACCGACGATCCGTTTCGTCTGTCGCTCTTAACGGCAGATAAGATCAAGCAAGATCCCGCGCGGCTCGCCGACGAAGCCACAGCGCAAAGCCTGATCGGCGGGCGCCGCGTTGTCAGGATTCGCGAGGCTGAGGACGCGCTCACCAAGCCGCTTGCCTATGTATTCGACTCGATGCGGCCGAGTGCGCTCCTGATATTGGAGGCAGGTGACCTGTCGAGCCGCTCCTCACTTCGCAAGCTGATGGAGGACGGCAAACATGTCGCAGCGATCGCCTGTTACGCGGACGGGCCCCGTGAGCTAACCGCCCTGATTCGCGACACGATGGCGTCGCACAAGATACGGATTGCTGACGAAGCCGTCGCATATTTGGTCCAGAATCTAGGGGGCAATCGGCTGGCGACGCGCCAGGAGCTCGAAAAGCTGACCCTACAAGCCGGCGAAGGCGGGGTGCTGACGCTGGAGGACGTTGCGGTCTCGATCGGTGACAGCAGTGTCCTGGCGATCGAGGACGTGGTCTATGACGCGCTAGACGGTAATGCCGCCGGCGTCGAAGCGGCACTGACACGGCTCTTTCTGGAAGCCGAATCACCGGTCACGATCGTGCGGGCGGCCCAGCGTCATGTCCAGAAGCTGCATTTATCGGCTGCGCGCATCGCCGGTGGTGAAAGCATTGACGCTGTGATGCGGTCGCTTCGCCCACCGATTTTCTATAAATTCGAGCCACGGTTTCGCACCCAGCTCGGTGCCTGGAAATTAGGCCGGCTCCAGCAGCTCCTATCGCGCCTCACCCAGGCCGAGCTGGATTGCAAGAGTACGGGATTTCCCGATGAAACGATTTGCCGCCGCGTGCTAAGCGGCATCGGGCGCGCCAACCGGGCAGGGTAAACACAGAGATTATAGATTGAGTCGCTACATCCTCCTCCGCGAAGCGGGGGAGGATCTTTTGGGGTCTGCCCCTCTACCGCAGCCGCTTCAACACGCTATCGAGCTGATCCAGAGTGCGGTACTCGATCACCAGCGAGCCACCGCGGCCTTGGGGCTTTAGATGCACGGCGAGACCCAGCGCACCGGTCAATTCCTGTTCCAGCGCAACGATATCGGCGTCGCGCGTCGGCGCTGGTGGGTCCCTGCGTTTTGGCTTGACCGCGAGCGCCTCGGCCTGTCGAACGCTGAGCCCGCGCGCGACAATTTCGTCAGCCAGCTCATCGGCCCGGTCGGCGCCGAGGAGCGCGCGCGCATGGCCAGCCGTGAGCGCGCCGGAGGAGAGCAGGCTCGCAATCTTGGGCGTGGCGCCGAGCAACCGGATCATATTGGCGACATGGCTGCGGCTCTTTCCGACAGCACGCGCTACCTCTTCAGGTCCATGACCGAACTCGTCCATCAACCGCCGATAGGCATCAGCCTCGTCGATCGGGTTCAGATCTTCGCGCTGTAAATTCTCGATCAGCGCGATTTCCAGCGCGTCTTGATCGGTCAGATCGCGAATGACGATCGGCACATCATGCAGTTGGGCTTGCTGGGCCGCACGCCACCGCCGCTCACCGGCGATCAGCTCATATTCGCCCGGTCGATCCGGATCGACCCGCACCAGCAGCGGCTGAATGATCCCCTTCTCGCGGATCGAGTCGACCAGACTCGACAGTTTTTCAGCATCGAACACGTGCCTCGGTTGGTACTTGCCCGGGTGGACCTGACCGATCGGCACCGTCCGCACACCACGGCGGGCTGGTGCCGCGTCGGCGGTTTGATCGTCGCCCAACAGGGCCGACAGGCCCATGCCAAGGCCGCGGCGCTTAGAATCCATGTTGCTCATCGGGTCTGGCTCTACCGCACCGAATCATGTTCGCGATAGAGCATTTCGCTCGCGAGCTGGATATAGGCCAACGCGCCGGGACATTTACAGTCATAGACCAGCACGGGCTTGCCATAGCTGGGCGCCTCTGAAATCCGCACATTCCGAGGAATCGTCGTGCGATAGACTTTCTGACCGAAATAGGACCGGACATCCTCGGCGACCGAGTCGCAGAGATTATTGCGCTTGTCGAACATGGTGAGGACCAGGCCCTGAATATCCAGGGCCGGATTAAGCTGCCGCTTCACGCGATCAATGGTTTTCACCAGGTGGCTTAACCCCTCCAAGGCATAAAATTCGCATTGGAGCGGCACCAGCACGGCGGTCGCGGCGACGAGCGCATTCAAGGTCAAGAGCCCAAGCGATGGCGGGCAGTCGATCAGCACGTAATCATAAACTGTCTTCAGCCGACTGAGCGCCTCACGCAGGCGATATTCCCGGCGCTCCATGCCGACAAGTTCGATCTCGGCACCGGCCAGCTCGACCGACGCGGGCACCAGTTGCAAACCGGGAACGGCTGTAGAGACCAGCGCCGCGCCAATCTCATCGACGCCCATCAACACGTCATAGGTCGTCGCGATCCGGTTTGATTGCGTGATCCCAAACCCGGTCGAGGCATTGCCCTGCGGGTCGATATCGATCAGGAGCACACGCTTGCGCACCGCCGCTAACGCCGTCGCGAGATTGACGGCGGTCGTCGTCTTGCCAACCCCGCCCTTTTGGTTCACCACAGCAAAAATGCGCGGCGACCGTATGGTCAGGCCAGACACGTCAATCGGTTGAGGGGCGCCGCTCACGCGTAATGGACTCCAAGTGTAAGACGACGCCGAGAGGATCGCTCAGGCTCTGATGGATTATTGGAGTAAAATGCCATGTCTGGCGCGCATCCGCCAGCTCATCCGACCAATGACTGCCCTTATGGAAATAGCATGACGCGCCGGGTTTTAGGAAGCGTTCGGCATATCCCAGTAGCAAACTGAGCGGCGCCAGCGCGCGTGAGGCGATATAGGTCGCCGGTATCACCGGCACCGCCTCGATCCGGGCAATGTGGATGTTGACAGCAGCGCCGGTGACCCTGGACGCCTCCATCAAAAATGCGGCTTTGCGGGCATCGGACTCGACCAGATGAATATCGGAAACGCCAAGAATGGCCAGGACCATGCCGGGCAGCCCTGCGCCCGTGCCGATATCAACCAAGGCGCCGCGCTCTGGTGACAGAAATCGGATGAGCTGTGCAGAATCGAGAATATGCCGCCGCCAGATGTCGGCCACGGTCTGCGGGCCGATGAGATTGATCCGCTGGTTCCACTTGATCAGCAAATCAACATAGGCGGTGAGCCGCGCGAGTGTTTCACGTGAAACAGGGATGATCCCGGCAAAGCCCGCCCCGTCCAAGGGCGGCTGATGGGGCACAGGCATCACGCAGCCTCGCGACGGACATGCTTCAGCAGCGCGACCAGCGCCGCCGGAGTCACGCCCGGAATACGCCCAGCCGCGCCCAGCGTGACAGGGCGCGAAGCTGCGAGTTTCTGTCTGATCTCGGTCGACAGGCTACCCACGCTGTCATAATCGAGCCCTGGCGGCAGCTTCAGCGCTTCGTCGCGCCGGTAGGCCGCGATGTCTGCGGCTTGCCGCTCGATATAGCTGCGATAACGCGCGTCGATCTCGATCTGCTCTGCCACGGCAGGCGCAATGCCGCCGAGCTCGGGCCAAATAAGTGCGAGCCGGGCGAGATCGATATCCGGATAGGCCAGAAGGTCGGCAGCGCTGCGCTTCTTGCCGTCCTCATTGACCGCAATGCCATGTCGGCCCAATTCCGGTGGCGTCATGATCAGGCGCGCAACCGCTGCTTCGGCGTCACGCAAGGCAGCTTGCTTCGCCTGCCACATGCTCGCCCGTTCCGCGCCGACGCACCCAATGGCGATGCCGCGATCGGTCAAGCGACGATCCGCATTATCGGCCCGCAGCAACAGGCGATACTCTGCACGCGAGGTGAACATGCGATAGGGCTCGCTGGTCCCGCTCCGGATCAGATCGTCAATCATCACGCCGATAAACGCTTCCGCCCGATCGAGCAGAAACGGTGCCGAGCCACCGGCCGCCAGTGCCGCGTTGAGGCCGGCCATCAAGCCCTGACCCGCCGCTTCCTCATAACCGGTGGTGCCATTGATCTGACCCGCGAGATAGAGGCCGGGCACCAGGCGCGTCTCCAAGGTCGGAAACAAGCCGCGCGGATCGACGAAATCATATTCAATCGCATAGCCCGGGCGGATCATCCTCACGTGCTCAAGCCCTGGGATCGTCTCCAGGATCGCCTGTTGCACCTCACGCGGCAGCGATGTCGATATGCCGTTCGGATAGATCGTGTGGTCTTCCAGCCCTTCCGGCTCCAGGAAAATCTGGTGCCGCTCGCGCCCGGCAAACCGCACGACCTTATCCTCGATCGATGGGCAATAGCGCGGCCCCGTGCCCTCGATCTGGCCGGTATAGATCGGCGCCTGATGCAGATTGGCGCGGATCAGCGCGTGGGTTGCCTCGGTCGTGCCGGTAATGTGACAGGCGATTTGCGGCGTGGTGATCCGCTCGGTCAGGAACGAAAACGGCTCCGGCGGGTCGTCGCCCGGCTGGCTGTCCAGCGCGCCCCAATCAATCGTGCGGCCATCGAGCCGTGCTGGGGTTCCGGTCTTCAGCCGACCAAGCGCGAAGCCGCATCGGCGCAGCGTCGCGGAAAGCCCCAGCGACGGCGCCTCGCCCACCCTGCCCGCCGGCACACGCTCCCGGCCAATATGGATCATGCCGGAGAGGAACGTGCCCGTCGTCAGCACGACGCGCGGCGCCGCAATCTGCCCGCCATCCCGGGTGACGATGCCAGTCACCCGCCCATTCTCGTCCAGCGTCAGATCCTCGACCGAGGCCTCGATGATCGACAGGTTAGGCATCTCGCTGAGGAGCGACGCCATGGCCGCACGATAGAGCGCCCGGTCGGCCTGCGCCCGGGGCCCACGCACGGCGGGTCCTTTGGATCGGTTGAGCACCCGGAACTGAATGCCAGCCCGATCGATCGCCCAGGCCATGACGCCATCCAGCGCGTCAATCTCGCGCACGATATGACCTTTGCCCAGGCCGCCGATCGCCGGGTTGCAGGACATTTCGCCGATCGTCGCCCGTTTATGGGTTACCAGCGCCGTCCGGGCGCCAATCCGCGCCGATGCGGCTGCGGCCTCACAGCCGGCATGGCCCGCACCGATGACGATGACGTCAAATTTCTGGTTTTCACTCATGATGCCGAACAGTAACAGAGAATCGGCAGGCGGGTCAAAGCGGGGCCGCTTGCTACTTCCCAATACAGAAGCTGCGAAAGATCACATCCAACACCGCTTCGACATCCACACTGCCGGTAATGCGGCCCAATGATCCCACAGCCGCGCGGAGATCCTCCGCCATGAGGCCCGGCTCAGGTGCCGCTTGGCCCCGACTCAGCGCCGCGACGACAGCTTCCAGCGCGTCGCGGTGGCGCTGGCGGGTGACCAAGGCTGGCGGGCCGGCCAGGAGCGTTTCGACCTTCGCCGTCAGCAGGGCGATGAAGTGCAGAATTCCCTTACCGGTCACGACGGATACACCGAGCGCGCCCAAAGGGGCCGCGGCTTGGTCGATCTTGTTCCAGAGCACGATATCCGGTTTGGCATCGGTAAACTCTGTTTCACGTGAAACAGGTTCGCTCGCATCCAGCACCAGCACAACAATATCCGCGACGGCGGCCCGCGCCCGCGCTCGCCGGATCCCTTCAGCCTCAATCTCGTCATTGGTCGGCCGTAGGCCCGCCGTATCAGCGACCGACACCGGATAACCGGCCAGGTCGAGATGCGCCTCGATAATATCCCGCGTAGTCCCTGCTGTTGCGGACACGATCGCCACCGATCGCCCCGCCAACAGATTGAGCAAGCTCGATTTGCCGCTATTCGGCGGTCCGATCAGGGCGACGGAAATTCCATCGCGCACGCGCTCCCCCCGCCTTCCATCTTTCAGATGAGAAGCGATCTCGGCCGCAAGGGCTTCGATATCCTGCCTCACAGAGTCGGTGAGGTCTGGTGGTATGTCCTCATCGGCAAAATCGATCGTCGCTTCACAATGTGCTAGCAATCTCACCAGCCGCGCGGCCCAGGATTCGGTCATCCGGGCAAACGCGCCATCTGCTTGATGCAGGGCTTGCCGGCGCTGTGCAGCTGTCTCCGCCTCAATCAGATCGGCGATCCCTTCGGCCGCGCTGAGATCGAGCTTGCCATTCTCAAAGCCGCGCCGGGTGAACTCGCCCGGCTCCGCCAGCCGGCAGATGCGCGACTGCTGCAATGCCGAGACGAGAGCGTTTAGAATGGCGGGTCCGCCATGGATATGGAATTCCGCGACATCCTCTCCCGTAACGCTGGCCGGCCCTGGGAACCACAGCACGAGACTGCGGTCGATGATGTCGCCCGTCGAGGGGTCACGCAACGCCGCGAGTGTCGCGTGTCGCGGCTGCGGTACTTTACCAGCTACGGCACACAGCATGGGGCCGGCCTCTGGACCTGACACTCTCACCACGGCAAGCCCGGCCCGGCCGCGCGCCGTCGATAGGGCGAAGATTGTGTCGTTGGGCTCGGTCAGCTTGACGCGTCCTGATCCGGCTTTAACCGGAGCCGCTCAACCCGGGCCCCACGGATGATATGGATCTGCAAGATCTCATCGAGATCCTCTGTCGTGCGGTAGCTGTACCATGTCCCTTCCGGGTAGATCACCAGACAGGGACCCAGCTCGCACCGATCAAGGCAGCCGGCATTATTGATCCGCGTCGCCGGAACACCGAGTTCCTTTGTCCGCGCTTTCAGGTAGTTGCGCAGCTTTTCCGCGCCGCCTGAGGCGCAACAGCCGCGACGGTGGCCCGGCGGCCGTTCGTTGGTGCACACGAAAACGTGAGACTGATAGAACGGCCCCTCATCCTCTGCCATGTTAAATCCTAACCCATATCGAACTGCCCTGAACCCTAATAGGATGCTTGGCTTTGAACAACGACCAAGCACGGAAGACCGCTATGACCCGGAATCGGCTCGGCGAGGAAACCAGCCCTTATCTCCTCCAGCACAAGGATAATCCTGTGCATTGGCGCGCCTGGGGACAGGATGCGCTGGACGAAGCCAAGGCAACCGGCAAGCCGATTTTGCTGTCGGTCGGATATGCAGCGTGCCACTGGTGTCATGTCATGGCCCATGAGAGTTTCGAGGACGACTCCATCGCCGCGCTGATGAACGAGCTCTATATCCCGATCAAGGTCGACCGCGAGGAACGGCCTGATATCGACGCGATTTATCAGCATGCTCTGTCGCTGTTGGGCCAACAGGGTGGCTGGCCGTTGACAATGTTCTTGACGCCGGACGCGCAGCCTTTTTGGGGTGGCACCTATTTTCCACCCCAATCGCGATGGGGGCGCCCTGGTTTTAGTGAGGTATTGCGCGGTGTCGCCCAGACCTACCGAACCGATGGCGCGAAGATCAACGGCAATGTCGGGGTACTCGCCCGCGGCCTTGCCCGCCTGTCACAGCCGGCGTCGGCCGGTCCCGTCGATGTCGCTGTGTTGGATCAGATTGCCCAACGCTTCGTTGGTGCGATTGATCGGGTGAATGGCGGTCTCGGCGGCGCACCCAAATTCCCTAACTGTCCAATGCTGGAAATGCTGTGGCGGGCCTATCGGCGGAGCAGCAATTTGGATTGTCGGAATGCGGTTTTGCTGACGCTGGAACGCATCAGCCAGGGCGGTATCTATGATCATGTGGGTGGCGGCTATTCTCGCTACTCCACCGATGAGGTCTGGCTCGCGCCGCATTTCGAGAAAATGCTCTATGACAACGCCCAACTCCTCGACCTGCTGGTCTGGGCTTGGCAAGACACGGGAATCATCCTGTTCAAAGAGCGGATTGAGGAGACGATCGCCTGGCTGAAGCGCGAGATGCTGGCCGAGGGCGGTGGCTTCGCGGCCGCCCTTGACGCCGATAGCGAGCATGAAGAGGGAAAGTTTTATGTCTGGTCTGAAGCCGAAATCGACCAGCTACTCGGTCCATCTGCTCCCGCCTTCAAACTGGCCTACGACGTTACACCGGGCGGAAACTGGGAAGGGAAAACTATTCTCAACCGGTCGAGCCGTCCAGACCGCGGCTCGGACATCGAGGAGAAAGCGCTCTCTGCGTCTCGCGAGCTGTTGCTTGCGGCGCGGGCAGAGCGGATCAGACCGGACCGTGATGATAAGGTACTGGCCGACTGGAACGGGCTGATGATCCACGCGCTGGCGCGGGCCGCGACGGTGTTCGACCGTTCTGAATGGCTCGACCTTGCGATCGAGTCCTGGCGCTTCATCCTGGGTGCGATGCAGACAGAGGACGGACGGCTGCTCCATTCTTACCGCAAAGGTCGAGATCATCCTGGGACACTCGACGATCACGCGGCTATGGCCCTTGCTGGCGTCTCGCTGTTCGAGGCGACGGGCGATGCCGCTTATCTGGATCAGGCGCGGCGCTGGATGGACGTGCTAGAGACGCATTTCGCCGATGCGGCTGGCGGGTATTTCTTTGCTGCGGCTGACACCAAGACGCTGATCGTGCGCATCAAGGCAGCGCGCGATAGTGCCGTCCCCTCCGGCAACGGCGTTGCGCTTGCCGTCCTCGCCCGCCTCTATGGTCTGACCGGCGACGGCGTCTATTTGGATCGTGCGGAGCGCTTGATCGCGGCGTTTTCCGGTGAGCTGGAGCGGGATTATTTTTCGCTGCCGGCGTACTTGAACGGTATCGATCTGCTGGCAAACCTGCTTCAAATAGTGATCGTTGGTGACCGGGATGGCGCCGATACGATCGAGCTTGTCAGGGCAGTGCGCGGCCTTTCGCTGCCGAGCGCCGTGCTTTCGGTGATCTCACCGGCGGGCGTGCTGCCATTAGGCCATCCGGCGGCTGGTCGGCCTCAACTTGAGGGGAAGGCGACCGCTTATATCTGTCGGGGTCGCACCTGTTCGCTTCCTATGAAAAATACCGGCGATCTTATCCGTCAGCTTCACTAAACCGAAGGAACGATAATCATGACTCATGCTATTCGGGTCCATAAAACCGGCGGCCCTGATGTGCTTCACTGGGAAACGATCACTGTCCCGCAACCGGGTCCCGGCGAAGTTCGCTTGCGCCATACCGCAATCGGCCTCAATTTCATTGATGTCTATTACCGCACCGGCCTGTATCAAGCACCGTTGCCGTTCATTCCGGGCATGGAAGGAGCGGGTATCATTGAGGCGGTTGGGCCAGGGGTTCACGATTTAGCGGTTGGCGATCGGGTCGCCTATGCCGGCCTGATCGGGGGCTATGCCGAGGAGCGGATAGCGCCTGCAGCCCGTCTGGTCAAACTGCCCGACGATATTGCCGATGAAACGGCCGCGGCGATGATGCTCCAGGGAATGACCACTCACTACCTAATCCGCAAGATCTATCCGGTCGCGCCGGGCGATACCATCCTGATCCATGCGGCGGCTGGCGGCGTTGGCCTCATTCTCTGCCAGTGGGCGTCAGCTTTGGGAGCCACCGTGATCGGTACTGTATCAACCGATGAAAAGGCGGCCTTGGCCAAGGCAAATGGGTGTCGCTATCCAATCGTGACGAGCCGCGAGGATTTCGTGGCCCGTGTCGCCGAGATTACGAACGGCAAGAAACTCCCGGTCGTTTATGATTCCATTGGCCGCGATAGTTTCATGCAGTCGCTCGATTGCCTCCGGCCGCGCGGCATTATGGTGCTGTTTGGTCAGTCTTCGGGACCGGTCCCGCCCTTTGATCTCGGCATTCTGGCGTCGAAAGGTTCGCTCATGGTCACGCGGCCGACGATGGGCCACTTCATTGCATCACGCGAGGAACTGACCGCGGCAGCATCGGAGCTGTTCGACGTCGTTGCGTCGGGAAAGGTCAAAATCGCCGTGAATCAGCACTTCCCGTTAGAGAAAGCCGCGGATGCGCATCGCGCGCTTGAGGCGCGGAGGACCACAGGCTCGACGGTCTTTACGGTGTAGGCCAGTTCCCTGTCCCTCCCCTTGATGGGAGGGACAGCTTTCAATGCGGCGTCCTTAAGTATTCATCTGATCGAAGAAATCGGAATTCGTCTTCGACTGCTTGAGCTTCTCGAGCAGGAATTCCATGCCATCGATGACGCCCATGGGCATCAAGACGCGGCGGAGCACCCACATCTTGGACAGCTCGCCCTTCTCCACCAGCAATTCTTCCTTACGGGTGCCGGACTTGCTGATATCGAGCGACGGGAAGGTCCGCTTATCGGCGACCTTACGATCCAGCACAATTTCGGAATTGCCGGTGCCCTTGAACTCTTCGAAGATCACTTCGTCCATGCGGGAGCCGGTATCGATCAAGGCGGTGGCGATAATCGTGAGTGAGCCGCCTTCCTCGATGTTACGAGCCGCGCCAAAGAAACGCTTCGGCCGCTGCAGCGCATTCGCGTCGACGCCGCCGGTCAGTACCTTGCCAGAGCTCGGTACTACGGTGTTGTAGGCGCGCGCGAGACGCGTGATAGAGTCCAGTAGAATCACGACATCGCGCTTATGCTCCACCAGGCGCTTTGCCTTCTCGATGACCATTTCGGCGACCGATACGTGGCGCGATGCGGGCTCGTCGAAGGTTGAGCTGACCACCTCGCCGCGCACGGACCGGGCCATATCGGTCACTTCTTCGGGACGCTCATCGATCAACAGCACCAGAAGATAAACTTCCGGGTGATTAACCGCGATCGCGTGCGCAATGTTTTGCAGCATGACCGTCTTACCGGTCCGCGGCTGCGCCACGATCAGTGCGCGCTGCCCCTTACCCAGCGGGGCGATCAGGTCGATGACGCGGGTCGTCAGATCCTTACGGGTCGGGTCCTGGATTTCCAGCTTCAGCTTTTCGTCTGGATAAAGCGGCGTCAGATTGTCGAAATTGATGCGATGGCGAACCCGATCCGGCTCGTCGAAATTGATCGAGTTCAGCTTCAGCAGGGCAAAATACCGTTCGCCATCCTTGGGCGCCCGGATCTGGCCTTCGACAGTGTCGCCCGTGCGTAGACCAAAGCGGCGCACCTGGCTGGGACTGACATAGATATCGTCGGGACCCGGCAGATAATTGGCTTCCGGCGACCGCAGAAAACCGAATCCATCGGTCAGGATTTCAAGCACACCGTCGCCGAAGATCGCTACATCGTTTTCGGCCAGCGTTTTCAGGATCGCGAACATCATGTCCTGCTTGCGCAAGGAAGATGCGTTCTCGATCTGCAGCTCTTCTGCAAAGGCGAGCAGTTCCGCGGGGGTTTTACGCTTTAATTCCTGGAGATTCATGGATCCGAGTCGCGTTTGGAAAGGAGGATATTTGGGAAAGCCCGACACACCAGCGATCGCAGTAAAGGCCAGGATGGCCGCCGGGACAGACCCGGATACGCGTGTGCGTTACGGAAAAGAACACCGGCGAACCGGATGTCGTTCCTTTATGTCAGGAGCCGACACAAGTCAAATGGGAACGACAAAGCAGCGACGCCAAGCCCCGCCCTCTCAGAAAGGCTTCACCACGACCAGAATCACAATCACCACCATCAGCACGGTGGGTAGTTCATTGATCCAGCGAAAGAATCGCTGCGTGTGCAGATTACGGTCCTGATCAAAAGCTTTCCGCCAACGGCCAAGCAGATGGGTAAAGACCAGCAACCCAAGGACAAGCGTCAATTTGCCGTCGAGCCAGCCGTGATGGCCACCGACTACACCCGGCGTCGCCATGAGCAAAACACCAAAGATCAAGCTCGCGACCGTGGCCGGTAAAATGATCCCTCGCAGAAGCCGGCGCTCCATGACCTTGAAAGTTTCCGACAAGGCGGAGCCGGCCGGGGCTACAGCGTGATAGACAAAGAGCCGCGGCATATAGAGCAGCCCGGCCATCCAGGCGATAACACTGATAATATGCAGCGCCTTGATCCAGGGATAGAGATCGCTGAGCGCTGCCATCACGACAAGACCGTCTGAAACGCGCATTGTCCGAAAGCGGCCGGACAGAGTCGATCCGGCAGGGATGAGCAAACAGGGGCTGAACTGGTTGCGGTCGATCGGATCATCGTGGCAAGCCCCTCGATAAAGCACGGCAATGTGTCGACAGTCGGAACGCGGATATAGGCCGGCACCTTGGCTTCCTCCGCCAGATGGCGATATTCGATATCGAGCTCGACCAGCGTTTCCGAATGTTCGGAGACGAACGCGATTGGCACAACCACGACGGGCACCTGATCCCGGCCTGCCCGCCTGATCTCGTCATCAGTCGCCGGTCCCAACCACTTCACCGGACCTACACGGCTCTGATAGCAGATCTGCGTATCAAGGTCCGGCAGGTTCAGCACTGCACGCACCGCGGCAACGCTCTCGGTCACTTGATACTGATATGGATCGCCGGCCAGCACGATGCTTTCCGGCAGCCCATGCGCCGAAAACAACACACGGGGACGCTCCAAACCTGCCGGTAAACACGCCAAACCACGCCGGACACGCTCTGCGACCGCCATAGCGAACCCGGTTTCACGCGGATAGCAGCAAACCAGCCTGGTCGGGACCTGCAATCCCGCGCGGCGCGCCGCCTCGTGCCACTCCTTAGCCGAGGATGCCGTGGTGGTCGTCGAATATTGCGGATAGAGCGGCAGCAGAATTATGCGATCAGGCTGCCACGCCTTGACTTTTGCCACGCAATCAACCGCGCGCGGATGCCAATAACGCATTGCAATGAAGGTCTTAAACGACGCACCAAGCTGCGCCTCCAGGGCCACCGCTTGGCTCTCGGTATTGGGCAGAATGGGCGATCTGCCGCCGATATTATTATAGATTTCCCGCGCTATCGGCGCCCGTCGCGTCGAAATCAGCTTCGCGACGAGCCACCGTAACGGCCCCGGCAACCGGATTATCGCGGCATCGTTGAACAAATTAAACAGAAACGGACGCACCGCTTCAGGTCCGTCGGGTCCACCGAGGTTGAACAGAATGACTGCGGTTTTCATTATGCGCGCAACACCGCCGCCAATCGTTCAACATGGGCCACTGGGGTCTGCGGCACGACGCCGTGACCCAGATTGAATATAAATCTAGGTCCGCCTAGCACATTGACAATCTCGTTTACCGCATTGTCGAGAGCTACGCCCCCTGAGACCAAAATTGCGGGGTCAAGATTGCCCTGAACGCCAACGAGCGGCTTCAGCAGGTCACGGATTTCGTGAAGCGGCAGGCTGTCATCGACTGAAATCATGTCGATCCCTGTCTGCTGAGCATACTCCACCGCGCGGCGGCCGACCCCTCTTGGGAAGCCGATGATCGGTACTTCCGGATAATGCAGCTTGACGCCCGCGACGATCCGCTTTGCCGGTTCGACCACCCAGCGGTCAAATGCCGCGCCGTCGAGCGCACTCGCCCAGCTATCAAATAGCTGGACGACCTCAGCACCAGCCTGGATTTGATGGACAAGATGAAGAATAACCGCGTCCGTGAGCCGATCGATCAGGCGTTGAAAACCATCAGAATCACTTTCTGCCCATGATTTGACGAAGCCGAAGCTTCTGCTCGAGCCGCCCTCGACCACGTACGTAGCTAAGGTCCATGGGGCCCCTGCAAAACCGATCAGCGCTGTTTCAGAGGGTAGCTCCGCCTTGACCCGGGACAGGGCTTCATAGACTGGCCCCAGGCGCTCTAGATCCAGCGTTTCCGAGAGGCCTTGCAATTCGGATACTGCCCGGATCGGCTCAAGCTTGGGGCCTTCGCCCTCCTGGAAACATAATTTCTGTCCGAGCGCGAATGGAACAACCAGGATGTCCGAGAATATAATGGCCGCATCCATGCCAAAGCGTCGGATCGGCTGCAGCGTTACCTCTGCCGCTAGCTCCGGATTGAAACATAGATCGAGGAAACCGCCAGCCTGACTCCGTACAGCTCGATACTCGGGCAGATAGCGACCGGCTTGGCGCATAAGCCAGAACGGGACATGGCTGGTTTGGATTCCCCGGATCGCCTGGAGGAAGGGCTTCGCGGTATTGTTCATCGTTCCTACCAGAATCGATTCTTGAAGGCTTATAAGGTGGTAGAGGTAGTAGGGCTTGTGTGCAACGGGGATTACCGATGACCAACCTATTATCCACAGGCCGAGTGAGGGTTCGCGTGATTCTACTGTAGCTGGGGATAATTACCCTGCAAAGCGCGGAGCGCAAAGCAATATGGCGGTTAAACGAAGCGTGCATGTCGAGGATAAAGGGTAAAAGCCGCTTTTGGTCCCCATTGTTGAGCTCTGCCGGAAGCTCCATGCACAGGCTTTAGAAGAGAGCGCAAAAACACAGTTTATCGGCTATGGTTCCCGACCATTGCTCAAAAACCCGAGTTATCCCCACTTATCCACTGGTTCTCCACCGGAATATGGCACTCCGATGACCCCGACACCCTTCCATCTCCATCTTGTCTCTGATTCCACAGGAGAAACGGTCCATTCGCTGGCACGAGCTTGTCTCGCCCAGTTTGAGGATACGGAGGCAATCGAGCATATTTGGTCGATGGTTCGAACTCAGTTGCAGATCGATCGTGTGATCGCAGGTATTGAGGCCAGCCCTGGGGTCGTTCTCTACACCTTGGTCAATGACAAGCTGCGTCAGCCGCTTCAGGATTGCTGCCGCAAGCTCAACGTCCCGGCGATCCCGGTGCTCGACCCCGCGATCGGTGCGCTTGGCGCGTATCTGGGCCGTCGGGCCCGCAATTTGCCGGGGCAGCAACACACGCTGAATCACGAGTATTTCGAACGGATCGATGCGATGACCTTTGCCATGACGCATGACGATGGTCAGGCGCCGTGGGGCCTTAATGATGCCGACGTTATTTTGGTCGGCGTATCGCGTACGTCCAAAACCCCGACGAGCATCTATCTCGCCAATCGTGGCGTAAAGGCCGCGAATGTGCCGTTCGTCCCCAACGTACCGCTGCCACCCGAATTATTCACGGCGACGCGGCCCTTGATCGTTGGCTTGGCGAATGATCCTGAGCGGCTTATAGCGATCCGTCGCACGCGGATGAATGTGGTCCAAGGCACGCCGACAAAGATGGATTACACGGACCTCGACGCGGTTCGCACCGAGGTCACGGCGGCACGGCGCCTCTATTACGAACATAAATGGCCAGTGATCGACATGACGCGGCGCTCGATCGAAGAAACCGCCGCCGCGATCATGAAGCTCTTGGCCGCCAAGCGGCAGGATACCGATCCCGCATGACAGTAACGCCAAAGATCGCGGGGGTCATGGGCTGGCCGATCGGTCATTCGCGGTCGCCGCTGCTGCATGGTGCGTGGTTAAGGCGTTACGGCATTGCGGGCCATTATATTCCGCTTTCCGTACAGCCTGACCGGCTGGAACCAGCGCTCCGCGCACTAGAAAGTCTCGGTTTTGCCGGCGTCAACCTGACCATCCCGCATAAGGAGCGAGCTGCCCAATTGGTCGACAGGCTTACGGCCGATGCAGCCCGAACAGGCTCTGTCAACATGGTGACAGTGCTAGCGGACGGGACGCTCGAAGGCGCATCGACGGATGGATACGGCTTTATCGAAAATCTGCGGCAGAGTCTTGGACAATGGCCGATCCATGGCGATCGGCCTGTTTTGGTCATCGGGGCAGGCGGTGCGGCTAAGGCCATTGTCCCTGCACTGCGCGATTCTGGTTATCGGTTGATCCAAGTCACGAACCGCACAGACTCACGAGCCGAAGCGCTGGCGGACTCTTGCGGGGTTCATACAGTTGCTTGGGAACGCCGGCATATCGCGCTCGAGGGTTTAGGCGTAGTGATCAATACGACGAGCCAAGGTATGGTTGGCCAACCGCCGCTAGAGCTCGATCTGGCCCGATTGCCGATGGACGCGGTCGTAACGGATATTGTCTATACCCCATTGCTGACGCCGTTACTGCTCGCGGCAAAGGACCGCGGTAATATCATCGTTGATGCGCGCGGCATGTTGCTGCATCAGGCAAGGCCGGCGTTTGCTCGCTGGTTTGGGGTGGATCCGACGGTCGATCAGGCGTTGCGCGACGCCGTCTTTGCCGTATGAAACGGATCGGACTGACCGGCTCGATCGGCATGGGCAAGTCCACTGCCGCGTCAATGCTGCGCGACATGGGACTTCCGGTTTACGATGCAGATGCCACAGTTCATCGTCTGTTGGCGCCTGGCGGAGCGGCGGTGAAGCAGATACTGGCGTTATTCCCAGACGCCGGGTCGATCGACGGAGGCATTGATCGGAAGCGCCTCGGCGCTCTGGTATTCGCCCATCCGGCCTCATTGCGTAAGTTGGAAGGCGTGCTCCATCCGATGGTGCGCGCCGCCCAGCGCCGTTTCATCGATGCCTGCCAGCGTCGGCGTGTGCGGGCTTTGGTCCTGGATATTCCGCTGCTGTTTGAGCTGCCATCAACGCAGAAATTCGACGCGGTCTTCCTTGTCACGGCGCCCGCGTTCCTCCAGCGGCAACGCGTGCTGCGCAGGCCCGGCATGACCCCTGGAAAATTTGCTGATATCCTCGCGCTGCAAATGCCGGACGCCGAAAAACGGCGGCGCACACGCTATATTGCGACAACCGGTCTCGGCCGCCGCTCGACCCGACAACAATTGCTGCGGTTTATGCGCTTGATCACACTGAAAGGACTGTAGCCGATGGATGGGATGGAGGCCCGGAGCGCCGGCCGCCGCGTTGTGGTGCTCGATACGGAAACCACCGGTCTTGATCCTGCATCCGGTCATCGCGTGGTCGAGGTTGCCTGCATCGAACTCATCAACCTCATGCCCAGTGGCAGAGAGCTGCATTTCTACTGCAACCCTGAACGCAATATGCCGGAAGACGCCGCCGCAATTCATGGGCTGACAGAGCAATTTCTGTCACAGCACCGGACGTTTCGGGACGAGGTCGCAGCTTTTGTCGCGTTTATCGATCAGGCCGATGCGCTGGTGGCCCATAACGCGGAGTTTGACGTTCGCTTCCTGAATCATGAGCTGAAGCTTTGCGGCTTGGCCCCGCTAACCTGTAAAATTGAGGATACGCTGGCACTCGCACGGCGGAAATTCCCTGGCGCACCAGCGAGCCTGGATGCGCTATGCCGCCGCTTCAGCATCGATCTCGCAGATCGTACGAAGCATGGCGCTCTGATCGATACCCGCCTTTTAGCCCGTGTCTATCTGGAACTGATGGGCGGTCTACAGCCGGGCTTGGCCCTCGCGATCGACCGTGCGACTGAGCGTCAGTCCGGCCTCATCGGAGCTCGTGTTACGCCTCGGCCGCCCCGGCCGCATAATGCGAGCGAGGCGGAACGAGCGGCGCATCAAGCGATGCTTACAGGCCTAAAAGACGCCCTGTGGAGCACGCTGCAATAAGATCTGAGCTTTAAGCGTTCGCAGCCGGCGGTGTGCCGGTCAAGCCTTGGGCTGCGGCGCTTCTGCGTTGGACTTCGGCGAAATCGATCGGGTTGATCAAGAGCGGCGGGAAGCCGCCATCGCGCGTGGCGCTCGCAATTATATTGCGGATGAACGGGAAAGTCAGTCGCGGGGTTTCGACCAGCACCAGCGCACCGATGAGATCCTGCGGTGCGTTGAGGATTGTGACCACAGCAGCATAATCTGCCTCAACAACGAAGGCGACCTGCTCGCCTTGACGCGCCTCCAGCTTGATGCTGGTCACACTCTCGAATGTCGTCGGGTTGAGCTGACGGCCCTTTACCTCGACTTCGATCTTCACTTCGGGTTGCGGTCCTTGCGCCAGCAGACTTTCCGGCGCGCGCGGATTTTCAAAGCTGAGATCGCGAAGGTACTGGGCGTTGATGGTCAGCGTCGGGCCGGCGGGCGCGGCCGCACCGTTCTGCCCGTTGGCGGTAGTCTCTGACATGAATGGCTCCGATGACGAAAAAACGCCGGTGGGCTAGCACGGAACCTAGCCGTGACACAACCCACGCCAAAGAGTTTATCACATCCTGTCACGGTAAGATCATACAGGCGGTTGCTGTCTCGGCAGCGGCGTCGCCGGCTCGTCCACAGCGTGGAACTCGGTTTCGATGACAGTTGCGGCACCCGGGCCGGCTGTATGAGAGAGGGTCCAGTTTGTGCCCTTGCCCAGCCATCGCAGGACAGCGAGCCGCACTGGCGGTATCAGGAGGGCGAGACCCAAAGCGGTCGAGAAAAATCCCGGGACAACGAGCAATAATGCCGAGACGATCCGCCCCGCGCCGTCCATGAGTGGCGCCAGTGCAGCGCTTCCCGCGTTCGCCGCGGCGCGAATCCCCAGCACGAGGCGGATTCCTTCGGCACGCAGCAGGCTAAACCCCGCGATCGTACTCAGCATTACAAAAGCAATCGTTGCCCCAACCCCGACATACCCGCCGATCCACACGAAGCCGGCAATCTCCAGCAACGGTAGCAGCATCAATGCCAGCCTGATGGGCATGGCTTGTCCTTTCAACAGCTTCAGCCTATGTGTCGTCGGTATCCTATCGCTGGAGATAGGCGTTCGACCGGGTTCATGCCATGGGCAGTCAGTTCATCGATATTTTTCTTTTTGCCCTTGTGGCAGCTTTCTTCTTGTTTCAGTTATGGCGTGTCCTGGGCCGGCGCACCGGAACCGAGCGTCCGCCAAGCGTGCCGCCGTCGCTGAATCGGCTCTCAACGCCGAGCAACGTGCTGCCGCTGCCGGTGAGGGCGGCTCCGCCACCTCCGGTCGTAACACCGATTCCGACCGATCCGATCGAGGCTGGGCTTGCCGCAATCGCGGCTGCTGACCCATCATTCACGCCGAACGGGTTTTTGGCCGGCGCCCGTCATGCGTTCGATCTGATGGTCAAGGCATTCGCCGAGGGCGACACCGCCACCTTGAGGCCCTTGTCAAGCGACGATGTCTATGACGTCTTCGCCGCTGCGATCCGGGAACGGCTCGCCGCCAAAGAAACCGTGGAAACCAAAATTCTCCAAGCGCAGGATCCCGTCATCATCGACGCGCACTTGGATGGCCGGACGGCCTTCGTCACATTGAAGTTTGTCTCGAGCCAAATTTCGTTGACACGATCGCAAGATGGCAGCGTGGTTGATGGCGATCCCGACCATCCGCATGACCGAATTGACCTGTGGACATTCTCGCGCAACACGCGCTCTTCCAACCCGAATTGGATCCTGACAGGTACCGGCGCCCCGGCTTGACGCGGCGTCTGCGCCTCATCTTTGCTGGGTTGAGCTTACTGCCGATGCTTGCCTGCCACTCCACCCCGCCGCAAGATAGTCTGGTGCTGGAGCGCGCGCGATTTACCGATCTGCCGAACTGGCCCAATGATGATTTAGCGATGACGATTCCCGCTCTATTAAAGAGCTGTGGCCGTATCGCCCATGCCGTGCGGGACCATCATTTGGGCCTCGAGATGGAAGCCGCGGATTGGGGCGAAGCCTGCAGCGCTGCTGAAGCGCTTCCTCTATCGGACAAAACCGCAGCTAAGGATTTCTTCGAGCGCTATTTCGTGCCGTTTCGCATCACGAACAATGGTGACCCCGTCGGTGTTTTTACCGGCTACTACGAGGCCGAGTTGCATGGCGCACGGCATCAAGATGCGCAGTACCGGATCCCGCTCTACCGGCGGCCGCCCGACCTTATTGAGATTGATTTCGGCCTGTTTCGGTCGTCGCTGAAGGGCGAACACAGCGCAGGCCATATAGTGAATGGCCAACTGGTTCCCTATCCAGACCGCCATGCCATCGATGAGGGTGCTCTTGCTGGTGAAGGGCTCGAGTTGTTATGGGTCGACAACCCGATCGATGCGTTCTTTCTGGAAATTCAGGGTTCGGGCCGGGTCATCCTGGATGACGGTTCGATCGTCAGGCTTGGCTATGATGGCCAAAATGGCCAGCCTTATGTCGCTATCGGCAAGTTTCTGATCGATCAGGGCGTACCGCGCGACCAGATGAGCATGGCGTTCCTGCGACAATGGATCGCCCGGCACGCTGGCGGCACCGCGCTCATGGAGCGAAACCCCAGCTATGTGTTCTTTCGTGAACTTCAGGGTGACGGACCATTAGGCGCCGAAGGTGTGGTGCTGACGCCTGAGCGGAGCGTGGCGATCGATACCGCCTGGATCCCCTATGGTGTTCCGCTCTGGATTGATACGAGCGATCCTGCCGCGCCGGGGGGTCAGTTACAGCGACTGATGGTAGCTCAGGATACTGGCGGTGCGATCCGGGGTCCGGTACGGGCTGATATCTTTTTTGGCTATGGTGAAGATGCTGCCGCGCATGCGGGTGGGCTCAAGGGCGCAGGGTCGGAGTGGGTTCTATTGCCACTTGCGACCGCGGCGCGGCGCGGCGCCCTGAAGTGACCGAGAAGATGCTGGGCCGGCGTGGCCGCTCGTTGTCTTCGAGCGAGCGAGCGCTGTGGCGGCTCGCGATGCGCGACGCGTCGCCTTTGCCAGGTCGCGAATTGCCCCCAGAGGCAAAATCAGCAGCGCCTGCCGCGCCACCTGAGACTGCCGCGCCGCTGCCGGTTGCTCCAGCGCCGCCCCACCCGCTCGCACCAATCCACTTGCCAAGCCGAATCTATGATCGGGCACCGGGGCTTGATCGACGGACCAGCGAGCGGTTGAAGCGCGGGCAACTGCCGATCGAAGCCCGGCTTGATCTCCATGGCATGACGCAAGACACCGCGCACGCCGCACTCAATCGGTTTATCGCTGAAGGAGCCCGCCGCGGGACTAGAGTCGTGCTGATCATTACCGGCAAGGGCGCACGACCCCGCACGGATCTCGATCCGCTCTGGGCCGAGCCAGGGGTTGGCATCTTGAAGAGCGCCGTACCGCGATGGCTCAATGAATTGCCCAATCGGCCACGTATTCTCGCCTTTACCGGCGCGCGGCCTGAACATGGCGGTAGCGGCGCGCTGTATGTTTTGTTGCGGCGTCAGCGTCCGTGACCCCGTTTGGTGCCCAGATGCGCGCCCTTCGGGCGGAGCGCAAATTGACCCTAAGCCGGATGGCCGCGGATCTGGGTGTCTCTCCCGCCTATCTCTCCGCCCTGGAACACGGTAAACGATCGCGCCCCTCACCAGGCTTGGTACGCCAGATTTGCGGCTATTTCGGCATCATTTGGGACGAGGCGGACGCGCTGCAGCTCCTGGCGCAACGGTCCCAGCCCCGGGTTGTTATCGATACGGGTGGTCTGTCGGTGCGCGCGACGGAACTCGCCAACGTCTTGGCGGAGCGAATCGCAGATATGCCTGACGAAATGTTGGTTGCCATAATTAGGTTAATAAACCAAATACCAGGAAATCCGCGCCGTTAGGTTTCGTTAACCACATTGTGCTAAATGCGCGTCATCGCACAAAGCCAAGGATCGGTCTTGTGAGCCAATCGGACTTAAGCCAAGCGGACCTATCCCGCCTTACCTTGAAACAGATGAATGCTGCGCAGCGTGCTGAAATGAAACGGCGGCTGGAAAGCTTTATGCAAGCCTTCGCGGGGCGAAGCGGCGCTCCCGCTCCCGAGCCGCCGAAAAAAGTAAAGAAATGGATGCCCGGCATGAAGGCTTGATGGCTCCATTTCGCCGTGACGGTTATGAGCGCCGTATATTCGCTAGGAATTCCCGCATCTCGCGGGTAAGCGTCCCCGCCTGGGCGGTCAGGTCCTTTGATGCGCCAAGGACAGCCGCGGCACCGCTGCTGGTGTCTGCTGCTGCCCGATTGGCGCTATCGATGCTCGACGATACGGCATGGGCATCGCTGCCGACGGCTTGGATCGAGACGGTAATATCGCGCGTGACCTTGGCTTGTTCCTCCATCGCCTGAGCTGTCTCGGCCGACGCCATATCGATGCTTGAAACGGTTTTCTGGATATTGCTGATCGCCGCGACGGTGCTCGCCGTTGTCGATTGGATTTCCTCAACCTGCTGGGCGATTTCTCGCGTTGCTTCGGCGGTCTGAGTCGCGAGATTTTTGACCTCAACCGCTACGACGGCAAAGCCCTTGCCCGCTTCGCCGGCGCGCGCCGCTTCGATCGTGGCATTGAGCGCCAACAGGTTGGTTTGACGGGCTATTTTGTTGATGATCTGCACAACATCGCCGATCCGCTGCGCCGCTTGGGCCAATTCCTTTACGGTGTTAGCGGTGGCGGCCGTTTCTTCGGTCGCGGTGCGTGCGATCATTGAGGACTCCGCCATGCGGCTGCCGAGCCGCTGGATCGAGCCCGTCATGGTATTAGCGACTTCGGTGACTTGGTCGACCCGTTGCAGCATATTGTCGAAAGCGGCATTAACGGCCGAGCCCTCACGGCTCGAGATTTCCGAGGCCTTGGTGAGAGAGCCGGCAGATGATTGCAGCTCGGTCGCCGCTGCTGCAACGATCGCAACGATCCCACCGACTGAACTTTCGAAATTCGCCGCCATCGTCAATAGCGTCTGACGCCGCTCCTCTTCCGCTTTCTGGGCCGACTGTTCCTGTTCCGACTGGAGGCTTATCACGCGGATCTGATTGCCTCGAAACACGTTCAGCGACTCCACGATCGCGCCCAACTCGTCGCGCCGCGCCAAAGCCTGAACATCAATATCGTTATGCCCTTCCGCGAGTTCCTGCGTCGCGCCCGCGATCGCGCGAATTGATTTCACCGATGCGCGGGTGATCGCGAAAGCAATACCGCTGGCGAGGATCGCGCCGGCAATGGTCAGGCTGATAAAGAGTGAACGGGCAGTACGCGCGCTATCGGTCGACGATGCCGTTTCGGTCCCAACTTCGGTAGACCGCTCCATCTGTAGTTTTTCCAGGGCATCGGTCAGATGCTTGTAATTGCCATCGAGCGGAATCAGGAACGACACTGCCGAGTTGAAATCGATTTCCAGCATCTGCGACACCCAATCTGTCGCACCCTGATATTTCTGAAGCTCCGTAATGAGGTCTTCAACCTTGGGCTTTTCATCCAGCAGGGCGTGATGGTCGGCAAAGTCGCGCAGATCCTTGGTCACGGCCTTCAGGCGGTCCGTGACCTTTGTCAGTTCTGCTGCGGTATCGAGATTGGGCGTCTTTGCCGCGCTCAACGCCAGAACACGATAGAGGCCGCCATTAATCGCCTCAAGCCCGGTCTGCGCAGATTTCAGCAGCCGCAGCCCGTCAAAATCATCGGTGACGATCTTGTCCAAACTCGTGGCTTGCCGGCTCAAGCCCTGTATGCCGATCGATGCGAGAATCAACATTATGATGATCCCCAGCACTGGCGAGAGTCCGAATTTGACGGAAAACGGCCAGTCGTTGCTCCGAAACAACCACATCGAATTAAGTCCTTGCACGGATCGAAATAAACGCCCTGGTGGCGGGCCGGAGGACGTGGGGCTGGCGCGACCTCACATCCTCATTGTTCTAGAAACGCAACGTCAGGCTGGCGATTGCGCGCCGTTCGATCGGGATACCCGATGCCTCCTGGATCGTTGAATTTGCCAGTTGCTGGCCGGTCAAAGCGAGAGTGACATGCTCGTTGAAATTATATCCAACCCGCGCATTGACCGTCACGAAATCGCTGATTTTGACCGGTGTGTAGACCAGCAATATGTCGTTGTAATCGACATAGCTCGACTGCCATTTGCCCTGAATATCGGCTTCGAGCTTATCCCAGGTATACCCGATGCCGAAATCGACCATGCTGGTCGGGGTGGCATGCGCGAAATCCCAAGGCGTCGGTGCGAGAGCCCCCACCGTGAGGTAATCTTTCGTGGAGACTAAAGAATATGACAGATTCCAGCGCAAGCCCGACGGGTCGGACCCTTGCACGCCGATTTCGCCGCCATAGCTGTGGCTATGGCCGATATTCTGCGATTGGCTGTACAAGGTATAATCCGAGAAGCCGAATGGCAGGCTGAACCCGCTGCTCAGGATCGCCTGTGTGTTCTGATAATAGATCGCGGTGCGCAGCGTCGACTCGATTTCGGGAATCGATCGGTCGTAATCAATCTCGACATTATTCGTGGTGGACGCGTTTAGATTCGGGGCGCCGCCGTAAAGGATCGGCAACGGCGCGCCCAAATTCGCCCGGTACTGAGCACCGAATTCGATCAGGCTTGGCGCTTGGATTCCGCGCGCCAGCAACAGCCGGATCGTGTCGAGATCGGTGGGTTCGTAAACCAAGCCCGAATTGAAGCTGGGCTGAATGATCGTGGTGTTGTTATAGAGCGTGTTTGTATACCCAGGGGGCGACGCGGGATCAAACGACCCGGTACGGTTCAGCGCAAGATAATCTAAGCGAACGGCATTGGTCAGCGACAATTGCGATGTCATTTTCCAGTTCCACATGACGCTCCCGGCATAATCGTCGTAACCGATCGACTGCGCTAGGAAGTCGCCTTGCAGGGAGTTGCTGCGATATTCCAGTCCAACCCGGATTGTATTCTCGGTGCCGACTTTGAAGAGATCGCTAGCCTGGACGACGTAGATCACGTTTTGGTCTGAGACCGCCAGAATTTGGCCTTCCTGATAAGAATTGTTCGCCTCGTTTCGATAGGCGTCGATATTCAGCAAGCCCAAATCCGTGTCGGCGGCACCGCCGAGTTTGAACGAGGTGGTGCGATAGCCAAGCGTATCGATCGAATCGCCCTGACCAAGCGGTCCAATGTTGCGCGAATTGCTGGATGTGAATTCGGCCGTGAGTTCGGTATTGGCGGTGGGCTTATAGCGGCCATCGAGTCCGAAGCTGCTCGTATAGGGCGTCACATCATACGGCCCCTGGAGCGCCGGCAAGCTGCTCGTATTGAACTCCCGGCCCTGGTTGCCCCCGACCGAAAGGCGCAGGCCGGTATTGTCGGTCGGATGGATCGTCGCAACAGCGTCACCGCCGAGCTGCGGCTGAGTACCACCGCGCAGTGTCGCAGCGTTGGTGGAGTCAAACAACGGATCATACGTGATGATATTGATCACGCCACTGGCAGCATTGAATCCGAACAGCGCCGATGCCGGGCCCTTTACAACCTCGATCTGACGGATCTCATCTAGCTGAACTGGTAGAGCCTGCCACGCCGTGTAGCCGTAATCATCAAGATAGACCTGGCGGCCATTAATCAGCACCAGGAGGCGCGGATTGAAGCCCTGCGACGAACCGCGGATCGACACGGTCTGGCTCTGGCTGGCCGACGTCCGCACGTCGATGCCGGAGACGAACTTCAGTATGTCTGGGATAGTCGCCGCTCCAGAGCGGCGGATATCGTCCGCGGTTATGATTTGCATATTTGCAGGCGCATCAGAGGCTTTTTGCGGCGATCCCGTCGCCGACGTCGTTACCGGCTCGCCGAAGAGTAGTTCGGACTGGCCATAATCTACAGCTTGGGCGAAAGCGGACGGAGCCACTGCGACTGCGACGGCGGTCGCGTAAAGGAGGCGATCACGTAGAAGTTTCATGGTATTCTTCCCAAATCTATAAATGAAAGCCAACTCAGATCTCTGTAATCATCATCTTAAAAGCCGCAGAAAAGCTGACACCACTGGCATCGGCTGCGGCCTTATTGACGGTAATCTGAACTTTAGGCTCCGACTGAATGCTGAGCGCGCAACTCCCGGCCTGGGTTGCCGCGATATCTGCAGTTATACAGATTTCTTTTTTTGCTTTGGCCGCCGCGCCTGCCTTCGCGCCATCTGCCCCTAACCCGCCGGTCAGGAACAAGACATCCGATGGGGTCCCGTCGATTTTGTCGATCGGTACTGGTACAGGAATAAAATTCACATTGCCTACTTTAAGGCTAGAGCCCAGCAACGCGACTAAATCCTGTTCTTCTTTATTTGATGCCGCATTTGCCGGATCATAAACGATGCCGAATTTGACATCACCCGTTATCGGCGTTGACACGAATCCCAAAACACGGCCCGCTATTTGCATGTCCTTTTGAGTTGCAGCGGCAAAACTTGGACTCGATAGCGCCACACCGACCATAAATACCAGGAACTTCGCAGAAACTTTCAAGGTACCCCCCGCAGATCGTTAAGATGCTCTTTTGAATAGTGATCTCAACTTCTATACGTTTTTTGGGTTAACGAAATATGAACGGGAGGTTGAGAGGCCGAGCGTCACAGAAATCCAAACCGCCAGACCTAGTCCGACAATATTTATTCCTGGTAAGAACGAAATTTTCATCACTTTAAGTGGTTTAGGCGACGATTAGGCGAAGTGTCACTCAGCGCAACCGCCACCTTAAATGGTACTTCAGTAGTCTGAAAAGCTCAGAGGATAAACCGCGATAAATCTGTATTGTGCGCCAAAGCGGCCACATGATGTTGGACATAGTCGCGATCGACCGCAATGTGAGAGCCGGCCGGGAGATCGGAAGCACTAAAGCTCGCCTCTTCCAGTAACCGTTCCATTACGGTGTGCAAACGCCGAGCCCCGATATTCTCAACAGAACGATTGACCTCTTCGGACAGGGACGCGATTTCGTCGATCGCAGTATCATCAAACTGAAGTATTACACCCTCCGTCGCCAACAGGCCGATATATTGCTTGATCAGGCTTGCTTCGGTCTCGGTCAGGATACGCTTGAAATCTTCCTTGACGAGCGCCTGCAACTCCACCCGGATCGGCAGCCGCCCTTGTAATTCCGGCAGAAGATCCGCGGGCTTTGCGACGTGAAAGGCGCCGGACGCGATAAACAAAATATGGTCGGTCTTGACCGGACCATGCTTGGTTGCCACCACCGTCCCCTCGATCAGGGGCAAAAGGTCCCGCTGCACGCCTTCTCGGCTGACATCGGCGCCGGACCGCTCGGAGCGAGCACAGATCTTGTCGATCTCATCGATAAACACGATGCCGTTCTGTTCGACCGCCTCGATCGCATCGCGCGTTACCAATTCGGTATCCAGCAGCTTATCACTCTCTTCGGCGATCAGCACGGCATGGCTGTCCTTGACGGTCAATTTCCGGGACTTGGTGCGCCCGCCAAAGGCTTTGCCCAGCACATCGCCGAGATTGACCATGCCCATCTGCGCGCCGGGCATTCCGGGCACCTCAAATGACGGGATCGAATTGCCGGTATCGGCGACCTGAATTTCGATTTCGCGATCGTCCAACTGGCCGTCGCGCAACATCTTACGGAATTTGGACCGCGTGTCGGCGCTCGCTCCGCTGCCGACCAACGCCTCGACCACCCGCTCTTCGGCCGCAAGTTCGGCCCTGGCCGAGACTTCTTTCCGCAGCTTGTCCCGTGTCATGGTCAGCGCAATTTCAACAAGATCGCGGATGATCTGTTCGACATCCCGACCGACATAGCCAACCTCGGTGAATTTCGTCGCTTCGACCTTGAGAAAGGGTGCCTGTGCCAACTTCGCCAGACGCCGGGCGATCTCGGTCTTGCCGACACCCGTCGGCCCGATCATCAGGATATTCTTGGGCAGCACTTCCTCGCGCAAATCGGCTGGCAATTGCTGCCGGCGCCACCGATTGCGCAGCGCGATCGCCACGGCGCGTTTTGCGTCGTTCTGGCCGATGATGTACCGATCGAGTTCCGAGACGATTTCGCGGGGGCTGAAGGCTGCGGCTTCGGTTGGCATGGTCAGGGCAGGCTTTCCAGAATGATTTTATCGTTCGTGTAAACGCAGATACCGGCGGCGACGGCCATGCTCTTGCGCACGATGGCTTCAGCATCAAGCCCGGCGACATCGATCAGCGCGCGCGCCGCGGAGAGCGCGTAGGCACCGCCCGAGCCGATACCGATAATGCCGTCTTCCGGCTCCATGACATCACCGGTGCCGGACAGGATCAATGAGGCGTCCTTGTCGGCCACGGCCATCATGGCCTCGAGGCGCCGCAAATAGCGATCGGTCCGCCAATCCTTGGCTAGCTCGACGCAGGCGCGGGTCAATTGTCCGGCATGCTGCTCCAACTTGGCTTCCAGCCGTTCGAACAGGGTAAAGGCGTCGGCCGTGGCGCCTGCGAAGCCGGCCAACACGTTGCCGCCGGCCAGGTGTCGGACTTTGCGGGCATTGGATTTGACGATGGTCGCACCCATCGTCACCTGCCCGTCGCCGGCAAGCACAACGCGCCCGTCCTTGCGGACGCAGAGAATCGTCGTGCCATGCCAAGCCGTTGATTGCGTATCGGACATACTGTTCTTCGATGCTGGGAATCGGGGGTCGGACCCGTTGGATGTGGGGAAATCCGAGGCGCCGTCAAGCCTCGCATATCAGATGCCGACGCTGTCCACACTTTCGGAGCCGGGCTGTTCTTGGTAGAACCGGTTTTTGCCATCGTGATCAGGAGCATCTCGCCGTGCGGCAAGCGAGCGTCGAGCGCGTCACCAAGGAAACCCGGATCAAGGTTACGATCGCGTTGGACGGGACCGGCCAGAGCCACTGTGCGACCGGAATCGGTTTTCTCGACCATATGCTGGATCAGCTGGCGCGCCATTCTCTGATCGATCTCGAGGTCGTGGCCGAGGGCGATTTGCATATCGATTTCCATCATACGACAGAAGATTGCGGCATTACGATCGGTCAGGCCTTGGCCACAGCACTCGGCGACCGGCGCGGCATCCAACGCTATGGCCATGTCCTGCTGCCGATGGACGAAACGTTGACCCGTGTCGCGATCGATGTGTCGAACCGGCCTTATCTCGTGTGGAAGGTCGGATTCACCCGGCCCAAGATCGGCGAGTTCGATACGGAGCTGTTCAAAGAGTTCTTTCAAGCCTTGGCACAAGCCGGCGGGCTGACGCTCCATGTAGAAAATCTCTATGGCGAGAATAATCACCATATCGCCGAGACCTGCTTTAAGGCGGTCGCCCGTGCGCTGCGCCAGGCGATCGAGCTTGATCCGCGTCAGGCGGGCGTCATCCCGTCGACCAAGGGCACGTTGTAAGCGCGCCGATGCAACGCTGTGTGATCATCGATTACGGCTCGGGCAATCTTCGCTCCGCCGCCAAGGCATTCGAACGAAGTGCGCGTGAGGCTGGACTGGATGTCGAGATCGAGGTGACCGGTGCGCCACGGCAGATCGTAACAGCAGACCGTATCGTTCTGCCGGGTGTGGGTGCTTTTGCCGATTGCCGGCGCGGTCTCGATGACGTGCCCGGTCTGGTCGACGCCCTCAAGAGTCGGGTGCTCGACGATGGAGTGCCGTTTCTCGGTATCTGTGTCGGGATGCAGTTGATGGCTGATCGCGGGCTGGAATATGAAGAAACGCGGGGCCTCGGATGGATCGGTGGCGATGTCGTCGCAATCGAGGGGTCCACGACGCTGCGCGTTCCGCATATGGGCTGGAACGAGCTGCAGATCGCCGAACCGCATCCGTTACTGGCGGGGATCCCGACCGGATCCCATGCCTATTTTGTGCATAGCTACCGCTTCGCGGTGACCGATCCATCTCATGTGCATGCGACGGTCGATTATGGTGGGCCGATCGTCGCGCTCATTGGTCGGGATAATCTGGCGGGCACGCAATTCCATCCGGAGAAAAGTCAGGAGGCCGGCTTGACGCTGCTCCGCAATTTCTTGGCGTGGCGCCCATGATGGAGGGCAAGCCCTTGGCTTCGGTCCAGCGTATGGCCGAGTTCGTCGGAACCGAACTGGACGAGCTGTGCGAGGTTACCGAGCAGGCGATTGAGGCAGGCGGCGGGTTCGGCTGGCTGCGGCCGCCGCGCCGGCATTTGCTGGAATCATACTGGAAGGGCGTGCTGCTGGTGCCCGATCGGCATTTATTGATCGCCCGGCTCGAAGGCAGCATCGCGGCATCGGCGCAATTGATCCGGCCGCCGCGGAACAACGAGGCGCAGGCACATCAAGCGCAATTGACGAGCTGTTTCGTCGCACCTTGGGCCCGCGGGCATGGGCTTGGCCGCATGGTGGTGCGCGAGGCGGAACTGGCCGCCCGCGAAATTGGCGCTAGCGTGATCAATCTCGATCTGCGCGAATCCCAGAAAGCGGCGATTGGACTGTTCGAGAGCGAAGGCTATGTCCGCTGGGGCCGCCATCCGCTCTACGCAGTGGTGAGCGGAGAAATCGTCGCTGGCCTGTTTTATTCGAAAAATCTCGTTGAGTTAGCATGATCCTTTATCCGGCGATTGATCTGAAAGACGGGAATTGCGTGCGGTTGGTGCGCGGCGATATGGCGGCGGCGACCGTGTTTTCCGCGGAGCCTGCCAAACAAGCCAAGGTCTTCGAAGTGGCCGGCTTTGCATGGCTGCATCTGGTCGATCTCAACGGCGCGTTTAAAGGCCATCCGGTCAATGGGGACGCGGTCAAGGCCATCCTGGATGCGGTCACTATACCGGTTCAGCTGGGTGGCGGAATCCGCGATCTGGCGACGATCGAGGCTTGGCTCGAGCGCGGCGTCCGGCGCGTGATTCTCGGAACTGCCGCGCTGAAGGATCCCGACTTGGTCCGGACCGCCTGCGCGCGCTGGCCGGGCCGAATCGTCGTCGGCATCGATTCGCGCGATGGGATGGTGGCGGTTGAGGGTTGGGCGCAGACCTCGACAGTGCGAGCGCTCGATCTCGCCCTCCGGTTCGAAGACGCCGGGGTGGCCGCGATCGTCTACACTGATATCGAACGCGATGGCGCGTTGGGCGGTGTCAATGTCGGCGCCACGGCGGATCTCGCCTTCGCGCTGACGACGCCGGTAATCGCCTCGGGCGGTGTCGCGTCGATCGCAGATCTCCAGGCGCTGAAATCCGTCGAACATACCGGGATCGAAGGCGTGATTTGTGGCCGTGCGCTCTATGATGGGCGGCTCGATCCGGTCAAGGCTCGCGCCCTGCTCGATGCCAGGCCCGCTGCCTGATGCTGAAAAGTCGCATCATTCCCTGTCTCGATGTTATGGACGGCCGCGTTGTTAAGGGCGTCAATTTCGTCGATCTGCAAGATGCCGGCGATCCGGTCGAGCAGGCGCGGCTCTATGACGGGGCCGGGGCGGACGAGCTGTGCTTTCTCGATATTGCCGCGTCAGCGGAAGATCGCGAGACCCTCTATGACGTGGTGAGCAGGACAGCAGAGCAGTGCTTTATGCCGCTCACCGTCGGCGGCGGCGTCCGCAGACTTGAGGATATTCGTCGGCTCTTGCTAGCCGGTGCGGACAAGGTCTCGATCAATACCGCAGCGGTGACTAACCCGGAACTGGTACGCGCGGCAGCACAGAAATTCGGCGCGCAATGTATCGTGGTCGCGATCGATGCAAAGTCCGTCGGCCCGGGGCGGTGGGATGTCTTTACCCATGGCGGCCGCAACGGCACTGGGCTCAATGCGGTCGCGTGGGCCAGCCATATGGCTGAATTGGGCGCGGGCGAGATCTTGCTCACCTCGATGGATCGGGATGGCACAAAATCCGGTTTTGATCTGGCCTTGACGCGGCGGGTCGCCGACGCAGTTCGGGTTCCGGTGATCGCCTCCGGCGGTGTCGGTACCCTCGACGATCTGGTCGATGGCATCCGAGAGGGTCATGCCAGCGCGGTGCTTGCCGCCTCGATCTTCCATTTCGGCCAGCACACGATCCGCGAGGCAAAGCAACGCTTCCTCGAAGCAGGCATCCCGGTGCGTCTATGAGCGATCCCAGCCCCCTTAAGCGGCTCTACGCCAAAATCCTTGCGTCGCGGACGTTGCCACCCGACCAATCCTATACGGCAAGCCTGTTTCAGCGGGGTCGGCCGCGCATCGCCCAGAAACTCGGCGAAGAGGCGGTCGAAGCGGTTATCGCGTTGATGCGTGATGATGTGCCGGGCTTGGTCGGCGAGAGCGCCGACTTGCTCTATCATCTGCTGGTCGCCTGGGCTGAGGCCGGGATCACGCCCGAACAGGTCTGGGCGGAACTCGCCCGGCGCGAGGGCACCAGCGGACTCGCGGAAAAGGCGGCACGGCCGCATTTCTGATTGGGGAGTGGATGACATGGGCTACGACACAAACAACATCTTCGCCCGGATCCTGCGCGGTGAGATCCCGTGCAAGAAAATCTATGAAGACGCCCACGTGCTGGCGTTTCATGACATTAATCCTCAGGCGCCGACCCACGTGCTGGTTATTCCCAAGGGAGCCTACGTGTCATTCGACGATTTTTCATCCAACGCTCCGGACGCTGAAGTCGCCGCCTTTGTGCGTGCTGCCGGGCAGATCGCCCGCGATCTTGGCGTGGCGGAGAGCGGCTATCGGATCCTCGCCAACCATGGCGTCGACGCGCATCAGGAAGTACCGCATTTCCATCTGCATATCTTCGCCGGACGCAAGCTCGGACGGATGATCGACCCTGCTGCCTGAGCCTGTGTGTCTTCCTTCTTCCCCATAAAGGAGAGGGAAATGAGAAGATTGGTTAGCGTCGGTCGATGGATGATTTTCCGCGGTCCGACGTTTACCCGTTGATCGACATTCCTGCCGATCAGTTTTGGAGCTCTTCGCTATGTCGGTCCATCTGGTTTTGATCCAGCCGCTGGTCGCGCTGATTGCCGGTATCTTGATCCTTATTGTGCCGCGTCTGCTGAATTATATCGTCGCCATATACCTCATTCTGGTTGGGCTGACGGGTATCCTCCCCCATATGATGAAGTAGGGTTTGGCGAAAACTCTGCCCTAAAATTGCCACAGGCATAGGCAATGATTTCGGGGAATAGCAAGATGACTTCACCGTTTTATTCGTGACGGCGTCCTTTCAAATCCCGCCGTCCTATAGGAGCAAAACATGACCCGTGTTAAAGCGACCCTCTTCGCTGCCTTGGCAGTTGTTGGTGTGGGCGCTGCGATCGGCTCCGCACAGCCGGCCGAAGCCCGCACATTCGTTTCGGTCGGCGTCGGCCTCCCGTTTGTGGCGCCGGCCTATGTGGCCCCTTATGGCTATCCTTATGCCTATGGCTACGCTCCGGCGCCGGTCTATTACGGCGCGCCCTATGGCTATTACGGTTATGGCTATGGCCCCGGAATCGTGGCCGGCTGGTATGGCGGCTATTACCACGGCGGGTATGGTCGTGGCGGCTACGGCTACGGCCATGGCGGCGACTATCGCGGCCATGGCGGTGGATATGGCGGCCATGGCGGCGGCGTTCACTCACGCTAAGCCTCATTAGGGAATAACCCATGTCCACCTGACAGCGGGTGGACATGGGCCTGAACAGGAGATGATATGCGCGGATTACACTTCATTGCGGCGCTCGCGGTCTCTGCCGCATGCGTCCCTTCAGTCAAGGCGGATCAGCCGGCGGCATTGCCCCAGGCCCAGATTCCGTTTGCCAATCACGGCGGCATCTATGATTGGAAGGCCGATGGCGAAAATGCCATCCTGATCAAGTCGCTCAGCGGCAAATATTATAGGGCGACGTTTATGTCGCGCTGCATCGGGCTGCCGTTCGCTCAGACGATCGGGTTCGTCACGACAGGGACCGATACGCTCGATAAATTCGGCTCGGTCCTGTTGCATCACGAAAACTGTCAGTTTCAGCGTTTTGAAGCAATCCCCAAGCCTGATAAATGGTAACTGGGTTTCGGTGCGAGTGAGGTTGATGGTCGTGCTTGACCATAAGGCCTAATCCGCGCCAATTGCGTCGAGGGTTAAACAATAGCCCGGCTGGCTTCGGTTGGGGATCAATGCCGCTTTTCCTACGCCGTTTTTTTACCAGCCCAGCTCTGTTGCTCGCTGCATCGGTCATTGTGCCGGTCTTATTCTGCACCTTTGCCATCTGGCGCGACCATGCGAGTGTCGTCCGCGCCGCCGAACAAGATGCTCAGCAGAACGCCATTTTTCTAAATGGCCATGCCGATGAAGCATTCGAAGCACTCGACCTCATTCTGGCCCAAGTGAATGAGCGGCTGAGCGGGATCGCGCCCGGCGATATCGGGCGCTCACTGGATCTGCACCAACTACTCGCGACCTTGCAGCGAGAGCATAAGCAAATCGATTCGATCGTGGTCACTGATGTAAACGGCCGGATCCAAGCGACCAGCGGGACGTTGTCGGACACCGACGCCGATCTCAGCGGCACTGATTACTTTCAGACGTTACGCGGCGCCGACGGCGGTTTGGCGATCGGCGCCCCGTTCGCCCCCCACGATCCCGCATCCGTCGAATTTTCCGTCAGCCGCCGTCGCAGCAGTCCAGACGGACAATTTATCGGCATTGTCACGGTGGGCGTGTTTCCCGAATATTTTGAGAAATTCTACGAAACGGTTCGCAATTCGCCCCACGATGCGATTGCTCTCTTTCGACGCGATGGAACCTTACTGGCCCGTTATCCGCAGTCCTCTCTCTTGATACCACCCCTACCTAGCGCTAGTGCCCTATTTCAGATTATGCACGCCCATGAACGCGGAGTGATCAATTCACGGTCGGTAATTGATGGGATCGATCGTATCGTCGCGTTCAGTCGGTCGAGCGATTATCCGATTATCGTAACCTATGGCATTGATCGCCGGGCCGTGCTCAGCGCCTGGCAGGCGACCTTGACCCCCTACCTCGCCTTTGCCGCCTTGGCCACGTTTTCCCTCATCGGTCTGTCTGTCTTGACGCTGGATCGGGCGCGGCGCGCCGCCGCAAGTGCCCGCCGGCTTGATCAGGAATTGCAGCGCCGCCGAGAGCTCCAAGCGGTTCTGGTCGAGACCGAAAAAATGAAGAGCGTGGGCCAGATGACTGGGGGTATCGCGCATGATTTCAATAATCTGCTGACGGTGATCTCCGGCAATCTCGAAATGATCGAGTTGGCGCCGGACAAGCCGGAACGGGTCGTAAGGCTAGCCGCGATGGCCCGTAAAGCGGCTGATCGAGGCGAGCGCCTTATTCAGCAATTGCTGATGTTTTCACGTCGCCAAGTGCTGCGACCCGAAACCATCAACCCCAACCGGCTGCTGGCCGATTTTGAGGGATTGATGCGGCGGGCGCTCGGTGACGGGGTTACGCTGAAGATGAAATTATCGCCGGCCATTGATCTGGTCCGTTTGGATCCGGCGCAATTCGAAGCGGCGATCTTGAATCTCATTGTCAATGCGCGCGATGCGGTCGGGTCGGGAGGCACCGTGACGCTCGAGACAACGCGGTTATTTCTATCGCCTGGCGAAGCGGCACCGCTGCCCGCGGCGGACTATGTTCGGATTTCCGTCACCGACGACGGCGAAGGGATTCCAGAGGATGTGCTACCGCGCGTATTCGAGCCCTTCTTCACCACTAAGGACCCAGGCAAGGGCTCCGGGCTCGGCCTATCGCAGATTTATGGATTTGCGCAGGAGTTCGGCGGTCAGGTGAAGATCGACAGCGTGCCGGGGCGAGGGACGACGGTGAGTCTTTACCTCCCGCGCGCTCGTTCAATGGACGCTGTCGAGCCCGATCATACAGACGCGCCGCCGCATGACGCAGCCCCACTGACGGGTCAATCGATTCTGGTGGTGGATGATGATCGGGAGGTACTCGATGTCGCTGTCGAGAATTTGAGCGATCTCGGCTATCGCGTGCGCGCGGCGCATGATGGCTCAGAAGCGCTTCAAATGCTGCGCGGTCCTGAGCCGATCGATCTCTTATTGACAGATGTGGTAATGCCAGGTGCGGTCAATGGGGAGCAATTGGCACGGGAAGCACGGATCTTGCGGCCGGGTTTGAAAATTTTGTTGACCTCGGGCTACCCATCCGCCGTTCTTGCGGATCGCGCCGATGTCTCGGGCCATTTTGAAATCTTGGGCAAGCCTTATCGTCGCGATGACCTGGCGACGACTCTGCGACGCGTTCTGGGCGGGGTTCAGGGTTAAAGCCTGCTTGGGGTCTCGCGTAGTTTAGGGTAACATGCGTTAACGATCGTATGAGGGGCTGGGTTCCTCGTCTGATCGCACTTGTTTCTTCAGCCTTGTTGCCGACGGACGAGATGTCAGATCGATCAAAACTCATCCGGCGATCTGTGATTGCCGTTTTCATCGCTGCTTCGCTCCACGCATCGCATGCCCAGGCGCAGCGGGCTAGCGTGCGTCTGCCGCATGTCGCTTCTGTTTTGGCTCATCATCGGTCGTTACGCATTGTGGCCTTCGGGTCGTCCTCGACGGAGGGTGTCGGCGCGACGACGCCGCAAGCCGCCTATCCGAGTCAGTTGGCCGTCGATCTGCAAAAGCGCCTGCCGAGCGACGAATCGATCCAGGTCGTTAATCGGGGCGTCGGTGGCGATGATGCTGATGATATGACTGCGCGGCTAGCACGCGACGTCATGGCCGCCCACCCTGATCTGGTGATTTGGCAAACGGGCAGCAACGACCCGCTCCGCCACATGCCGCTTGCGCGCTTCATTGCCGAGACCAAGCAAGGCATTGAGGCGATGCGCCGCGCCGGTATCGACGTGGTGCTGATGGGTCCGCAATATTGCGAGGTCCTCAAGGGCACTGCAGAGCCGGAGTTCCGGAGCGCGATCGAAGCGATTGGCGCATCGCTCCATATTCCAGTGATTGACCGGTATGATTTGATGCGGCAATGGCTCGCCGACGGCGTCCTGACGCGCACGCAGATGCTGGCGCCGGATGGGCTCCATATGGCCGATCAGGGTTATGCGCGACTCGCCGACAGTGTCGCCGCCGACATACTCACCGAAGCCGGCGAGGCCAAGCTGTCAAAACAACAAGCGGCATCATCGCATCTATAGCTCACCGAATGATCAGGTCCGGCAGACCCTGATCGCCTGACGGCGCTTCGACCTGCTGAAACACCCAGGCCTCCGCTTCTTCCTGCGTCACAAACCCGACGACGGTGCGCGGCAACGCCGTCGCGGAAGACACCTCAACCCCAAACGTACCGTCGGGCAGTTGAATAGCTTGGTATTCGGTCTCGGCTGGAAAAGCGGTCATAATCATCTCCGTGCAACATGGCGGCCATTGGTGAACGCCGACACGTGACGATCGGTCCATTTGATCAATTCGGTTTTGGCAGAGCCGCCAGCTGTTTCTTGACATCTTCGGCCTCGGGCGCGTCCGGCTTCATCTGCGCCAGAAGCTGCTGAAACAGCTTCGTTGCCTCGGCCGTGTTTCCCGACTCCTTCGCAGCCAGCCCCAAGACCCATAGCGCTTCGGGTTGATCCGGCGTGAGTGCGGCGACATGACGATAAGCCGCGATCAGCGCCGGTGTGATCGGCCCGTCTTCGCCACCGGCTTCGCGGAGCGTCTGGGCACGCTGGAGTGCGACATCAGCATCATCGGGCGCTAGGTCAGCTGCGTGTGCGTAGGCCAGTGTCGCCTTATCCGGCTCGCCCAAAACGCGGTATGACCGGCCGAGCTTGAGCCAGCCTTGAAGATCGTCCGGATTGGCGTCGAGCTTGGCTTGCAGCCCGGCCACCATGCTACGGATCGCCTGCAACCGTTCAGCGGGCGGCAGTTTCATCATCGCGGCTTGGTCCGGCGTTGGCTGCGGCGTCGGTGCCGTAGCGATAGGCGGAGGTGTATCGACCGGCAGACCAAGGCCACGTTGGGCCTCGGCAATCGATGAGTCGACGGCTCGGCGCCAGGGCGCATCCGGCGGCGCGTCTTGCTCAAGCGCACGCCAACCGGTGATGGCACCGGCCAAATCGCCCGTCTGCGCCCGGTAGAGCGCCAAATGATAGCGGGAGACCACGCTATCCGGCTGTTTCTTCACCGCCTCTTCGAACAAAGCTTTGGCCTCCGGCGTGACGCGGCCTTTGGCTTCGCTGGTCAGGAGCTCAGCATCGGCCTGCACCACGTCGGCCGAGCGGTTCGATAGGGTCAGCGCCTTGTCGAGCGCGCCGCGCGCTTCGTCGAACTTGCCGAGCGCGCCATCGGTGCGGGCAAGTAGCATCCAGCCTTCCAGACTATCTGGATGGAGCGCCAGCTTGGTTTCGAGTGCTTTCCGGGCCTTTTGGACATCGAGCTGGCCGTCCGCGGTCAGCAACGCGGTTTCGTCGCCCCGCGCCGAAAGCGGCGCATCAGGATCATTCGGCGCGCCGAGCCAGAGATATAGGGGCACAGATATCGCCGGCACCAAGACAAGCGTAGCGAGTGCCGCCCAGCGCCCCGATGGCGCACGCGCCGATACGGCCGGATTGCTCTTCGGCGCGGCCGCCAGCATGCGCCGTTCGATCTCGAGCCGCGCAGCATTCGCCTCGTCGGTGCCGATCACGCCACGTTCGACATCGCGCGCCACCTCGTCGAGCTGTGTGCGATACAGTGCCACATCATATTGGCTGCGGAGCGGCAGCTCGGCTTGCCGTCGCGCGAGCGGGAGCACCAGCAGAATGACCACGGCGGCGGTCATCAAGGCCAACACAATCCACAGCAGCATCAGGGCGCATCCTCGTCGAGCAGCGCGTTCAGCCGCATTTTTTCCGCTTCGTCCAAAGGAACCGGTGCCGGCAAAGGACCCCGACGGCGGAAGAATAGCAGCGCTGCTCCGGTAAGCAGCAGAATCGCGGCCGGGCCATACCAGAGGATCCAGGTCGCCGGTTCGATCGGCGGTTTCAGCAGCACGTAATCGCCATAGCGTGCGCGCAGATACTGTATGACTTGCGCATCGCTATCGCCCGCCTTCAGTCGCTCGCGCACCAGAACGCGGAGATCATGCGCGAGGTCGGCGTTGGAATCGTCGATCGTCTCGTTCTGGCAGACGAGGCAGCGCAGTTCCTGGCTGATCACCCGCGCGCGCGCCTCCAGCACCGGATCGGCGAGCATCTCATTCGGGGTGACGGCAAAAGCGGGCGTGGCGCGGAGCATGGCCGCGAGCAGCATGAAAGCAACAAAACGACGCATCACATCACCGGGTCTGCTGCAACGCCTTGAGCCGCGGCAGAATCTGCTGCTGCAAAACATCCGGTGTCACCGGCCCGGCATAGCGATAGCGGATACGCCCGAACCCATCGATCAGATAAGTTTCCGGTACGCCGTAGAGGCCGAAATCAATCGCCGTTCGGCCGGCGACGTCCTGACCGATCCGCTGATACGGGTCGCCCAGCTCGCCCAGGAAGCGCTTGGCATCTTCGGGCTTATCCTTGTAGGCGATGCCATAGATCGGCACCGAGTCGCTCGCGGCAAAGCCTGTCCAGGTCGAATGTTCCTCCCGGCAGGGTGCGCACCACGAAGCGAAGAAATTGACGATGGCCGGTTTGCCGCCGGCAAGATCGCTGTGCGTAAGACCCGGCTTGTCATCCAACAGCGCTGGCAGCGTGAAATCCGGCGCCGACCGATCGATCATCACCGAAGGAATTGCCGCAGGATCGCGCCCGCTAAACACGGCACCGCCGAAAATCGCGACCAGTACCGCGAAGAGAGCGAGCGGTAGAAGCGCAAAGAGCCAACGGGACCGGGCCGGGGGTAAAGCGTCAGGCAGGGACATGCGATCCCTTGCCGGACGATGCGCGCCGCCGGATCGGAACGCCGATGCGCAGCCGCCGGTCGCTCAGCGACACCAGCCCGCCAATCGCCATCAGCACCGCGCCAAGCCAAATCCAGGGCACCAGTGGATTCCAGTAAATCCGCATCAGCCAGCCGCCCTCGGGCTGCTTCTCACCGACCACGACATAACGATCTGCCATCAAATTCGTGTGGATCGCGACATCGGCGACGGTTTGACGCTGCAGCGGGTAATGTTTCTGCAACGGCGTCATGACCGCGATCAGGCTGCCATTGCCGGTGACCGACACGGTCGCCTGATCGGCCGAGTAATCGGGCCCGTCGATCGATTTAACACTCATCAGCAGGTAGGTTTCACCGGCGACGACCATCGATTGGCCGGGCTTCAGCACTTGAATGCCCTCCTGCTTCCACCCGGTCGAGACGGTGATGCCGGCGACGACCATCGCAAGGCCGGCATGGGCAAGCGTCATGCCCCAGGCCGCGCGCGGCTGCCGCGCTGCACGAATCGCGGCACCGCGCTGAAACGGCCGGATCCGGCTCATACATTCCGCAACCGTCCCGGCAAAAATCCAGGCGGCAACACCCAGCCCGAGCGGCGCCAGGAACGATTTGCCTTGTGTGACAAATCCAGTAGCGACCGCAACCGCCAGCGTGACGCCGAAAGCGACCTTCAACTTGGCCAGTGCGGGCATTAGATCCGCGCGCCGCCACGTCAGGAATGGCCCGATCGCCACCGCAACCAGCATCGGCATCATCAAAGGCATGAAGGTCGCGGCATAGTAGGGCGCACCGATCGAGACTTTCGGGCCGCCAACCGCATCGAGAAACAGCGGCAGCAGCGTGCCCAGAAACACGGTGAGGCAGGCGGTCGAGAGCAGCAAATTATTCAGCACCAGCGCGCCTTCGCGCGAGATCACTGCGAAGCTGCCGGTCGCCCGCAAGGTCGGTGCGCGCACAGCGTAAAGCAGCAGCGACCCGCCGATGACGAGACCCAGCAGCAGCAGGATAAAGGCGCCGCGGCGTGGATCGGTCGCAAACGCATGGACCGAGGCGAGCACGCCCGAGCGGACCAGAAACGTGCCCAGCAGCGACAGCGCGAAGGTCAGGAGCGCCAGAAAGATCGTCCAGGTCTTCAGCGTGTCGCGCTTTTCGACCACGATTGCGGAGTGCAGCAGCGCGGTGCCCGACAGCCACGGCATGAAGCTGGCATTCTCGACCGGATCCCAGGCCCACCAGCCGCCCCACCCAAGCTCGTAATAGGCCCACCAGGATCCCAGCGCGATGCCGAGCGTGAGCGCGCACCACGCGGCTAGCGTCCAAGGTCTGACCCACCGGGCCCAGGCCGCATCAACCTTGCCCTCGATCAGCGCCGCAACGGCGAAGCTGAACGCCATCGAAAACCCGACATAGCCCAGATAGAGAAACGGCGGGTGAAAGGCGAGGCCGGGATCCTGCAACAGCGGGTTCATGCCCTGACCATCCGGCGGCGGCTGATCGACGCGCAGGAACGGGTTGGAGGTTATCAGGATGAACAGCAGAAACCCGACGCCGATCATACCGTGGATCGACAGCACCCGTGCCCTGAGTGCGGGAGGCAGATTGCCGCCGAACAACGCGACTGCCGCGCCATAGCCGGTCAGGATGAACACCCAGAGCAGCATCGAACCTTCGTGATTGCCCCAGACGCCGGTGATCTTATAGAGCATCGGCTTGGCCGAATTGCTGTTCTCGATCACCATCGCGACCGAAAAATCCGAGGTGATATAGGCATGCGCCAGCGCCGCCATAGCGAACGCCACACAGCCGAATTGAAGCAGCGCGGCATTGGGCGCCATCGCCATCAGCGCCCGATCCCCGCGCGTCGCACCCCACATCGGCAGCACCGCCTGCACCAAGGCGACGGCAAGCGCCAGGATCAGCGCATAATGACCCAGCTCGGCAATCGATAGAGTGGTCATGATCCCGCCTTGGCCTGGACCGCTGGCGCTGCGGAGGCAGAGGCGGCGGGATTATCACCGCGCCATTGGCCCGACTGTTTCAAGGCGTCGACGACTTCCTTAGGCATATAGCGCTCATCATGCTTGGCTAGGATCGAGGCAGCGACAAACACACCGCCCTGATCGAGCTTGCCTTCGGCGATGACGCCCTGGCCTTCGCGGAACAGATCCGGCGGCACGCCGACATAGGTCACGGTGAGGTCATGCGCGCCATCGGTGACCTTGAAGGTGATCTCTTTGCCGCCCTCGGTTCGAGTCACGCTGTGATCCTCGACCAAACCGCCGATCCGCATCGAACGGCCGGCAGCGGGTTGCTTCTGGGCGATGTCGGTCGGGCTGTAGAAGAAGACGAGATTGTCGCTGAACGCGCTGAGCGCCAAGGCCGCGGCTACGCCCAAACAGCTCATGCCAACAAGGACCAGCGTCAAGCGGCGCTTCTTACGGGTCATGAGCGTGCCTCCCGCCGCGCGATTTCCAGGGAGCTCAGCTCCCGCTGTGCGGCCCGATAGCGCAAGACCGCCTGAAGCGTGAAGCCGCCCAGTACCAACAGCGCCAAGCCGTAAGACGGCCAGACATAGGCCGCATAGCCGCCCATCGCAAAGAATTCGCTCATACTGCCTCCGGCCGCATCGTCGGTGCCGCATAGGCGGCCCCGCCACTCTGCTCGGCTTCCAACATTTTCAGCGCCTGGATCTTGCGTTCGATCAAAGCGGCGCGCATCCGCAGGATCAATTGCACCGAGAACAGCAGCGTGAATCCGATGGCCGCCAGCAGCAAGGGCACAAGATAGACCGACGCCATGGTCGGACCACCCAGCCGCAGCACGCTGGCCGGCTGATGCAGCGAATTCCACCAATCGACCGAGAATTTGATCATCGGTACATTGATCCAGCCGACCAGCGCCAGCACGGAGGCCGCCCGAATGCCGCGCTGCCGATCATCAAAGCCGTTCATCAGCGCGATGTAGCCCAGATAGAGGAAAAACAGCACCAGCTCGGACGTGAGCCGCGCATCCCACACCCACCAGGTGCCCCACATCTTGGCGCCCCAGAACGAGCCGGTGACCAGACACAGCCCGGTATAGGCGGCACCGAGTGGTGCGGATTCCTCCGCGGCGATTTCGGCCAGCGGATGGCGCCAGACCAGGGCGACAAAGCTCGCGATCGCCATGCTGGTATAGATGAACATCGACATCCAGGCAGCGGGCACATGGACGAACATGATCAGCACGGTCATGCCCTGCTGATAATCCGGCGGCGCCTGAAACCCGAGGCCAAAGCCCGCGGCGAGGCAGATCAACGTCACCGCCGAGAGCGGTGCCAGGAGCTTTGCACTGAACCGCATGAAGCGGGCTGGGTTAGCGAAACGATGCATGGCGCGATTATGCCTTATTCTTTCGGTTCTCTCCTACCCGAAAACGATCGATCAATCGAGGGCTTGCCTAAGCCCCGCCGCCGCGGCCAAGGGACACAGCGGAATCGCCGCCGCCAGAAACGCCCCGAGTATCAGGATTTGCGCTCGGCCGATCTCGTGACCGATTGCCGCATCGGCAGCCCCAATCCCGAAAATCAGCACTGGAATCTCGAGCGGCAGCACCAACAGCGATACCAGCACCCCACCGCGCCGGGCACCCAAGGTGAGCGCCGCGCCAACCGCGCCCAGCAAACTCAAGACTGGCGTGCCGAGCGCCATGCCGACCATCAGCATTGGCAGCGTCGCGAAATCGAGATGCAGCAACAGTGCCACCGAGAGCGTAGCCAGCAGCACCGGCACGCCGGTCACCAGCCAATGCGCCACGCATTTCGCCAGTACAACCAGCTCCAGCGGCAAAGGCGACAGGCGCAGCAGCTCGAGCGTGCCATCCTCCCAATCCGCCTGAAACATCCGATC
>Ga0116226_10000252_pt1 | contig 43783 bp, 35 predicted proteins | sample S1TSphfallax_FD_89692 | JGI IMG/M metagenome (GOLD analysis project Ga0116226, IMG submission 89692) | Host-associated microbial communities from peat moss isolated from Minnesota, USA - S1T2_Fa - Sphagnum fallax MG | ecosystem: Host-associated > Plants > Peat moss > Unclassified | place: USA... | reverse complement strand
GAGGGTCCTCCTGTCGGTGCAGGGCACGCCCGGCCTGCGGTATCTCGACTATCTGGGGAACACCGTTCCGTGGTGAGCGGATTTGGCTTCTGGAACCCGGCGCATCACTCCCACTCGATCGTCCCAGGCGGCTTGCTGGTGATGTCGTAGGTGACGCGGTTGATGCCGCGCACTTCGTTGACGATGCGGCCGGCGACGCGGATCAGGAAGGCGGCGTCGAACGGGTAGACATCGGCGGTCATGCCGTCGGTGCTCGTCACCGCCCGCAGCGCGCAGGCCTGATCGTAGGTGCGGCCGTCACCCATCACGCCCACGGTGCGCACCGGCAGCAGCACGGAAAACGCCTGCCAGATCGCGTCGTACAGGCCGGCGGCGCGGATTTCCTCGAGGAAGATCGTGTCGACCTTCCGCAGCAGCGCCACCTTCTCCCGCGTCACGTCGCCGGGAATGCGGATCGCGAGGCCGGGGCCGGGGAACGGGTGACGGCCGATCACCTCCTCCGGCATTCCCAGCTCGCGGCCGAGGCGGCGCACCTCGTCCTTGAACAGCTCGCGCAGCGGCTCGACCAGCCGCATCCGCATCCGCTCGGGCAGGCCGCCGACATTGTGGTGCGACTTGATCGTCACGCTCGGCCCGCCGGTGGCCGACACGCTCTCGATCACGTCGGGATACAGCGTGCCCTGCGCCAGGAAGTCGGCACCACCGAGCTTTTTCGCCTCCTGCTCGAACACTTCCACGAACAGCCGCCCGATGATTTTTCTTTTCGTCTCGGGATCGGTGACGCCGGCGAGTTCGCCGAGGAACAGGTCCGATGCATCCCGGTGAATCAGCGAAATGTTGAACCGGTCGCGGAACGTGGAAACCACCTGCTCGGCCTCGCCGGCGCGGAGCAGGCCGTGATCGACGAAGATGCAGGTCAGTTGCTCGCCGATCGCCTCGTGGATCAGCACCGCCGCGACCGCCGAATCGACGCCGCCCGACAGGCCGCAGATCACCTGCCCGGTGCCGACCTGGGCGCGGATGCGGCCGATCTCGGCGGCGCGGAAGCCGGCCATCGTCCAGGTGCCGCGCAGGCCCGCCACGTCGCGAACGAAGCCGCGCAGCAGGGCCGCGCCGTGCGGCGTATGCACGACCTCGGGATGGAACAGCACGCCATACAGGCGCCGCGCCTCGTCGGCGGCGGCGGCAAACGGGGCACCCTCGCTGACCGCGATCGCCTTGAACCCCGGCGGCAGGGCCGCGATCTTGTCGCCGTGGCTCATCCACACCTGCTCGTGCGCGCCGGGCGCCCAGACGCCGCGAAACAGCGCCGACGGCGCCAGCACGTCGACATAGGCGCGGCCGAACTCCTGCTGGTTGGACCGTTCGACGGCGCCGCCGAGTTGCTGGCACATGGTCTGGAAGCCGTAGCAGATGCCCAGCACCGGCACCCCGGCCTCGAACACTTCCTGGGGCGCGCGCGGGCTGTCGCCTTCGGTGACGCTGGCCGGACCGCCGGATAGGACGATGGCGGCGGGGGCGAACGCGCGGATACGCTCGGGCGTGGCCGAGAACGGCCAGATCTCGCAATACACCCCGGCCTCCCGCACCCGGCGCGCGATCAACTGCGTCACCTGGCTGCCGAAATCGAGAATGAGGACGCGGTCCGCTTCGGGGGCGGAATCGGTCATGGCGGCGCTCCTGGGCCAAAGAGTAGGGGCGAACGATGCGGCGGCTTGCGGCAATCTGGGGGCGGGATGCAAGCGGGGTAGCGGGCTGGCAGTTTTGAGGCGATGGTTTCGCTTTGCATCCAGGTGCGGCCATGCGGGTCGTGATTGATACCGACGTTCTGCTCAGCGGGTTGCGAAGTCCGGGTGGGGCATCGCGCATCGTTCTGATCGGCGCTCGCGAAGGTATCCTCAAACCGCTGGTCAATGTTGCCATGCTGCTGGAACACGAGGCGGTCCTGAAACGGCCCGAAAATCTCGCGGCGACCGGACTGACGCTGGGGGAGGTTGATGGATTCCTGGATTCCTGGACCAGTCTCTCGGAGCATATCGTGCGAGGCCAGCACGCACGCCCGCGCGTGGTGGACCCAGGCGACGCAGCGTTCGCCGACGCGGCGATTGCCGGGCTTGCCGATGCGCTGGTGACCTTCAATATCTCGCATTATCGTTTCGCTGAACCCGGTGCGGGCAAGCTTCCCGTCGCGGTGGTTCGGCCGGGGGATGTTTTGAGGAGTTTGCCATGGCGGCCATCGAAAGTTTCGCTATTCCCGTTCCTGCGGAGCTGATCGGTGCGGCAAGGACCTGGGCGGAGCGCGATGCGGTGAGCGTCGAGCAGTTCGTGCGGCGCGCGATCGAGGAGACGATCGCCGCCCGCCAGGATGCGGCCTATCTCGCGGATCGGGCGTCGCGCGGCAGCGTCGCGGACCTTGATCGCATCCTGGCCAAGGCCGGCGCCGAGCCGCCGGCTCCGGGCGACGAAATTCCCGAAGGGTGGGTGTCGGGCAAATAGCCCCGGTCACGGCGCGGTGGATGTCGCCTCCACCAGCCGGTCGATCGGCGACCAGCTATAGGCCATCTGCACCACCGACGCGCCGCCGACGTGAATGGTGCTTTCCGCCGCCGGGCGGCCGCCGAGGCGCTCGTAGAACCAGCGGCTGGGATTGTCCCGCAGCACCCACACGAACGCCGAGCCGCAACCGGCCTCGGCAAGGGTCGCGGAGGCCGCGCGCATCAGCCGCCGGCCGAGCCCGCGCTCGCGAAAATCGTCCAGCACGTAAAGCGTTTCGATCTCCCCGTCGGCGAGCGGCAGCGGGTCGCGCCCGCGCGGCCTGCCCGTCCGCGCAGGCGCACCGCTGACGAAGCCGATCACCCGCGTGCCGCCGTCGGCTCGTTCGGCGCTTCCAAGATCGGCGCCGGAGGCGGTCGCGACATGCACGCCGACGCCGCCCCGGATCGCGCTGTCGTAGTAGGCCGCCTGTCGCGGCACCGACAGGCGCGACAGGAATTTGCCCGGCAGGATTCCGGGATAGGCGCTGCGCCACGCGGCGACATGCACCGCGCCGATGGCGACCGCGTCGGTCGGTCTCGCCTGCCGCACCGTGATCACGCGGCGCGCTCCAGCACGGCTGCGAAAAACCCGTCGGTGTGGTGCCGGCGCGGCGTCAGCGACAGATAGGGACCCGGCCCGGGCGGCGGCGCGGCGAGCCCCCAGGCGCGCGCGAGGGGCACGACCGAAAAATCCGGATGGGCGGCAACAAAGGCGTCCACCTGCGCCTCGTTCTCCTCAAGAAACAACGAACAGGTAGCGTAGACCAGCCGGCCGCCGTTGCGAACCAGCCGGGCGGCCTGTTCGAGGATCATTGCCTGCTTGGGGCGCAACTCGGCCAGATCGTTTTCGCCGAGCCTCAGCCGCGCGTCCGGGTTGCGGCGCCAGGTGCCGGTGCCGGTGCAGGGCGCGTCGACCAGCACGCGATCGAATGTGCCGGCCCGGCGCTTGGCCCATTTGTCGCCGGGTTCGACCAGATGGCGCTCGACATTATGCACGCCCGCCCGCCGCAGCCGCCGCACCGCGCCGTCGAGTCGCGGCGCCGACACGTCGCAGGCGGCGATGTGGCCGCGATTCTCCATTGCCATCGCCAGTGCCAGCGTCTTGCCGCCGGCGCCGGCGCACCAGTCGGCCACCCGCATGTCCGGCCGCGCGCCCACCAGCGCCGCGACCAGTTGCGAGCCCTCGTCCTGGATTTCGACCAGCCCGCTCTGGAACGCCTTCCCGCTGGTCACCGCGCGCCGGCCCTCGATGCGCAGGCCCCACGGCGAGAGCGCGGTCGGCGTGCTGTCCAGCCCCTCGGCGGCCAGCGCCACCTGTGCCGCCTCTCGCGTTCCCTTCAGCAGGTTCACCCGCAGGTCGAGCGGCGCCGGTTCGCCCATCGCCGCCATTTCGTCGCCGAGGTCGGCGCCGAAGCGTGCTTGCAGGAACGGCAACACCCAGTCGGGCACTTCGAGCCTGACCGAAACCGGCATCTCCGGGTGGTCGCGCGTGTGCCCCTCCAGCTTGCGCAGCGCCGCGCGCTCGGCCGCACTCAGCGCGGTCGGGCCGAACTGGCCGCCGGAATAGGACTGCGCGACGCCGTCGAGCGACCAGCCTTGCGTCAGCAGGGAGGCCGCCACCAGCAGCCGCGGGTTGCCCGGCACGCCGGCCTGCGCCAGCCACCAGTCGAGCCGGCGCCGGGCGCGCAGCACGTCCCAGGCGCGCTCGGACACGGCTCGCCGGTCGCCGCCGCCGATGAAGCGGCGGGCGCGGAAGAAATCGTTGGCGACCGCGTCGGCGGGCTTGCGCGGGTTGCTCTCGACGGCGGCCAGCAGCTCGATCGCGGCGGCGAGCCTCGCGGCGGGCGTCACGCGGCGAACAGGCGGGGCAGCGGCGACAGATCGGCGATCTCGCGCGCGCGCCCGCGCAATCCGTATTCGTCCGGCTGCCCCGACCGGTTCACCCACGCGACGGAGAAGCCGAACTCCAGTGCGCCGAAGGCATCCCAGGCATTCGACGACACGAACATCACCTGCGCGGGCAGGACGGAAAAATACTTGGTGGCCAGCCGGTAGACGCGCGGATCGGGCTTGAACACGCCGGCCGCCTCGATGCTCAGCACCGCGTCGAGGGACCCGACCAGGCCGGCCGCCGCGACGCCCTTGGCCAGCATCGTGGGGGAGCCGTTCGACAGGATCGCCGTCCGCCATCCGGCCGCCCGCAGCGCGTCGAGCACCATCGGCGCCTCCGGGTAGGCGTCGAGCGACCGGTACGACGCGCGCAGATCGGCGAGCAGCCCGGCGTCCTCGATCCCGTGCCGGGCCGCGACGAACGCCAGCGCGGCGTCGGTCAGCGTCGAAAAATCCCGGTGATGCGCGGGACCGGCCAGCGACCGGACCCAGGTGTACTCAAGCTGCTTGAGCCGCCACTCCTGCGAGATCTGCTGCCACGCCGGCCCGATCCGCGCGGCGTGGCGCGCCGTCGCCGAATGCACGTCGAGCAGCGTGCCGTAGGCGTCGAACACCGCGACGGTTGGCTGCATCAGCCTTCCTGGCGATAATTCGGCGCCTCGCGCGTGATGGCGACGTCGTGGACGTGGCTCTCCCGCAGGCCCGCGCCGGTGATGCGGCGGAACCGCGCCTTCTGCTGCAACTCGGCGATCGTGGCCGAGCCGGTGTAGCCCATCCCGGCCCGCAGGCCCCCGACCAGTTGGTGGACGACGGGAGCGACCGGCCCCTTGTAGCCGACGCGCCCCTCGATCCCTTCCGGCACCAGCTTCAGCGTGTCGCGGATTTCCTGCTGGAAGTAGCGATCGGCCGAGCCGCGCGCCATCGCGCCGAGGCTGCCCATCCCGCGATAGGATTTGTAGGAGCGGCCCTGATACAGAAACACCTCGCCCGGCGCTTCGTCCGTCCCGGCGAGCAGGCTGCCGACCATGACCACGTCGGCGCCGGCGCCGATCGCCTTGACCATGTCGCCGGATGTGCGCACGCCGCCGTCGGCGATCGCCGGCACACCGGCCTCGCGGCAGGCGGCCGCGGTTTCCAGCACGGCGGAGAATTGCGGCACGCCGACGCCGGCGACGACGCGCGTCGTGCAGATGCTGCCGGGGCCGATGCCGATCTTCACCGCGTCCGCGCCCGCCGCGATCAGCGCCGCCGCCCCCTCCGGCGTCGCGACGTTGCCGGCGACCACCTGCACCGAGTTGGACAGCCGCTTGATCCGCTCCACCGCCGCCAGCACGCCGGCCGAGTGGCCGTGCGCGGTATCGACGACGATCACGTCCACTTCCGCCCCGATCAGCGCGCTCGCCCGGGCGAACCCGTCCTCGCCGACGCCGGTCGCCGCTGCGACGCGCAGCCGCCCGAGCTCGTCCTTGATCGCCAGCGGATGCGTCTCCGCCTTGTCCATGTCCTTGACGGTGATCAGCCCGACGCAGCGATAGGAATCGTCGACCACGAGCAGCTTCTCGATCCGGTGCCGGTGCAGCAGCCGCCGCGCCTCCACGGGGTCCACGTCGGTCGCGACCGTGACCAGGTTTTCCCGCGTCATCAGCTCGTAGACCTTCACCGCCGGGTCGGTCGCGAAGCGCACGTCGCGGTTGGTCAGGATGCCGACCAGCCGTCCGGTGCCGCGCTCGACGACGGGGATGCCGCTGATCCGGTAGGTCGCCATCAGCGCGCGGGCGTCGGCGAGCGTCTGGTCCGGGCTGATCGTGACCGGGTTGATCACCATCCCGGATTCGAATTTCTTGACCGTCCGCACCTGCGTCGCCTGTTCCTCCGGCGTCAGGTTCTTGTGGATCACGCCGATGCCGCCCTGCTGCGCCATCGCGATCGCCATCGCACTCTCGGTGACGGTGTCCATCGCGGAGGAGGCGAGGGGGATATTGAGCGAGATGGTCCGCGTCAGCCGCGTGCTGGTCTGCGCGCTGGCTGGCAGCACCTGGGAGTATCCGGGCACCAGCAGCACGTCGTCGAACGCCAACGCCTCGAGGATTCGCTGCTCGGCCATCACCAAGCGCGAGTCGGACTGCATATCCTGGGGAGCCATGGCCGGACCTTTCCGTCACCTTGGCGCGTCCTGCTACTCCCGGCCGCAGCGCGGCGCAAGCACGGATGGATGACGGGGCGGTGCCGCCATCGGCGTCAGGAGCAAGCAGCCGCCGCCAGCCGCGTGGGGTAGCGCGGGAAGAACCCAAGTCGTCGGCGGCGAGCACCTGTCGGTCGCGGCGCTTGCGGCGCGGATGACGGAACACGCTCGACCCACGAATGTCATTTTTCCTCCGCAAAACCGTAGGGTGGGCTTCAGCCCACCTAACGTGCGCCCGATGGCGGGCTGAAGCCTATCCTACGACCAACATATTGATTCAATGAGAAATCGTCGTCGCCGGAGCCGACCCGCCGACCCCGTAGGCGCCGACAATCTCCGCCACTCGCCGCTCCACCGCGTCGATATCGACCGACCACGGAACCATGTGCCGCCAGACGCCGGGGCGGGGTTCGGCCGGGTGGATGTCGCACCAGTAGTGCAGGGCGTGCTGCTGCGCGAGCAGCGCCATGCACGGGTTGACGTAGTGGCTCGGCAGCAGCTCGTACAGCACCGTCCCCGGCCGCGCGAACACGACGTTGGCGAGGCCGCCGCCGTGCGGCCCGATGATCAGCCGAGCGTGGCGGAACAGCCTGATCTGCTCGTCGAGGCTGAGCGCGCTCAGCACCACCGGCGTCACCCCCAGCCGCAGCAGCCGCGCCACCAGCGCCTCCTCGTTGCGCATCGGGCGGGAGTTGCTGTCGGGCCGGGCGATGTAGAGCATCGTCGGCCCGCCCGCCGCGCCGTCCGTGCCGGCCCGCGCCGCCATCGCCTCGAACACCGACCGCCGGAACGGGGAGGGCGCGTCGCCGCCGGTCAGCAGGCTGGAGAAGCTGAGGTCGCGCACGTCCATCGGCGGCATCGGCTTGATCACCGCGAGCAGCGGCGCCTCGATGCCGGCCAGCGCCAGCGCCCGGCGGAACACCGGCAGCAGGTCCGGCACGCTCGGCCCGGTCTCGCCGAGCAGCAGCACGCCGTCGCGGAATCCGGGATCGCGCAGGTAGCTGGCGACCGCCGGGACGATCTGCGTCAGCACATGGAAATAATGCCCGCAGGGTCGGTTCAGGGCGGCGAAGGCGCGGCGCCCGTCCAGGCTGTTGCGCGGCCCGGACAGCCGGCTGCGCGCGGCGGCGTCCTCGCCGGGATAGACGCAGTAGCGCGTCGGCTCGACCACGCGCCCGTCCTTGAACACCAGCCCGAGCACCGGAATCAGCGTGACGTCGCGCATCCGCCAGATCTGCGCGTCGCGCGTCGCCGTCCGGCGGCGAAAGAGGTCGCGCGTCGCGGCGTCGGCAAACCCGTCGCCGAGCACGATGTCCGCCGTCGCGGCGAAGGCGCCTTCCGCCTCGATCGGCGTCGTCTCCGTCCAGTCGCACGCCAACGCGGTCTGCATCGAAAACCTCGGGCCCGGGCTGGGCGCGATGCTAGGCCGGAGAATGCTGACGCGGCGTTAGCCGGCGGCCTCGCCGCGAAAGCCGGTGGCGACGACGTACAGCTCGCTGCTGTCCTTGCGGCTGGCCGGCGGCTTGACGTGGCGGACGGTGGCGAACCGCCGCTTCATCGGCGCCAGCAACTGCTGCTCCGAGCCGCCCTGGAACACTTTCGTCACGAACGCGCCGCCCGGCGCCAGCACCTGCTGCGCGAACTCGAACGCCAGTTCGGCCAGCGCCACGATGCGGATATGGTCGGTGGCGCCATGGCCGGTGGTATTGGGCGCCATGTCCGACAGCACGACGTCGGACAACCCGCCCATCAGCGCCCGCAGCCGGTCCGGCATCTCGGGGTCGAGGAAGTCGCCTTGCAGGAAGCGCGCGCCCGCCACCGGGTCGATCGGCAGCAGGTCGAGCCCGACCACCGAGGCGGCACCGCGCTGCACCGCCACCTGGCTCCAACCGCCGGGCGCCGCGCCGAGATCGACCACCCGGCAGCCGCGCCGCAGCAGCTTGTACTTGTCGTCCATCTCGATCAGCTTGAACGCCGCACGGGACCGCCAGCCCTGCGCGCGGGCGGCGGCCACGTACGGGTCGTTCAGTTGCCGTTCCAGCCATTTCTGGCTCGCGGTGCTCCGCTTGCCGGCGGTCCGCAGCCGCACGCCGAGCCCGCGCGTCGCGCCGGGCGGTCCCGGTGCCTTGGCCATGCGATGCGTCTCCGTCAGGCCAGCAGCGGCAGCGGCGAGGTGACGGCGCAGCGGTTGAACCGGCGGGCGCCGCCGGCGGCCTCGACCCGGAACCGCTCGCCGCGCCCGCGCTCGCCGCGGATCATCCGCAGCAGCATTCCCTCGCGCAGCCCCCGGTCGGCGACCACGACCTCCTCGGCCGGCCACAGCCGATGGATCGCGGCGAACACGGCGCAGCCGGGCAGCACGAAATCCGCCCGCTCCGGCCCCACGCAGGGATGTGCCGAAAGCCCGTCCCGCCCCATCGCCCGCAACCGGCTGACCGCCTCCGCCGCCTCCGCGCAGGACAGCACGGCGCCGTCGACGCGCGGCCGGGAATAGCGGGGCAGGTCCATCGCCAGACCCGCCAGCGTTGTGACCGTGCCTGACGTGCCGAGCAGGAACACGCCGCCCTGCCGGATCTCCTGGCCGATGCAATGCACCCGCTCGAACGCCGCCAGGCTGTCGCAGACCTCGTCCACCATGTCGTGGAACGCCTCGCAGTCGAGCCCGTTGATGCCGAACCGCTCGGCCAGAGTCACCACGCCGATCGGCAGCGAGATGTAGCCGATCAGTTCCGGCGCGGCGTCGCCCGGCAGCAGGCGGACCCAGGCCAGTTCGGTCGAGCCGCCGCCGATATCGAACAGCAGCGCCCGCCGCCCCGCCCTGCGCAGCAGCGGCGCGCAGGATTCGACGGCGAGTTCCGCCTCCTCTCGGCTGCTGATCACGTCGACCGGCAGCCCGGTTTCCAGCCGCACGCGGGCGAGGAATTCCTGCCCGTTCTCGGCGCGGCGGCAGGCCTCGGTGGCAATCGCGCGGATCGCCCGCACCGGCTTGCGCGCCAGCCGGGCGGCGCAGCCATGCAGGGCCACCATGGCCCGGTCCATCGCGATCTGGCTGAGACGCCCGGTGCTGTGCAGCCCTTCGCCGAGCCTGACGATGCGGGAAAAGCTGTCGATCACCCGGAACCCGTCGGCACTGGGGGCGCCGACAAGCATCCGGCAATTGTTGGTACCGAGGTCGAGCGCCGCGAAGGTCTGGGCCGCCATCCGGCTCCGTCCCTGCGGCAATACGGTTACATCCTCGTCCATCACAGCGCCTTTCAAGGCGAAGATGGTATCTTTGACGCATGTTTGGAACGGGGCAAGCCCTGATTTCCCGGCACGCGCGGGTACGCCGGGCACGCCTCGGGCCGCGCGGTCCTGCCACCGCGTTTGACAGTCCCGGCCCCGCTTTGTAGGTGGGGCGCCGATCCTGCTGGGGGATCGTTCAATGGTAGGACAAACGACTCTGACTCGTTTTATCTAGGTTCGAATCCTAGTCCCCCAACCAAGCCCGAACCCCGCGAAATCCTAGACGAGCCGCTTCAATACCGCCGCCACCTCGTCGATCACGGCGGCGTCGTCGATCGTCGGCGGCGGGTTGGCGGGTTCGCCGTCGGCCATCCGCCGCAGGCTGCCGCGCAGGATCTTGCCCGAACGCGTCTTCGGCAGGCGCCCGACCACCACCGCCGTGCGGAACGCCGCGACCGGCCCGATCCGCTCGCGCACCAGCGCCACCAGTTCGCGCGCGATGTCCGCCTCCGCGCGCACGACGCCGGCCTTCAGCACGACGAGGCCGAGCGGCGCCTGGCCCTTCAGCGCGTCCCGCGCGCCGATCACTGCGCACTCGGCGACGTCGGGGTGGGTTGCCAGCACCTCCTCCATCTGCCCGGTCGAGAGCCGGTGGCCGGCGACGTTGATGATGTCGTCGGTGCGGCCCATCACCCAGACATCGCCTTCCCCGTCGATCACGCCGGCGTCGCCGCTGCGGTACCAGCCGGGGAAATCGCTGAGGTAGGCGGCGCGATAGCCCTCCTCGTTGCGCCACAGCGTCGGCGCGCATCCCGGCGGCAGCGGCAGGCGCAGCGCGAGGTTGCCGCTGTCGCCGTCTGCCAGAACCGCGCCGCTGTCGTCGAGCGCGTGCAGGTCGTAGCCGGGGCAGGGGCGGCCGGCGGAGCCGGGCTTGGCCAGAAACAGGCCCAGTCCGCGAAAGCCGGCGGTGATGGCCCAGCCGGTCTCGGTCTGCCACCAATGGTCGACCACCGGCTTGCCCAGTTTTTCGGCGGCCCAGATCGCCGTCGGCGGGTCGCACCGCTCGCCCGCCAGGAACAGCGTGTCCAGCCGGCTCAGATCGTGGTGCGCCATCAGCGCCGCGTCCGGGTCCTGCTGCTTGATCGCCCGCAGCGCGGTCGGCGCGGTGAACAGGGCCTTGACGCGATGCTGCGCGCACACCCGCCAGTAGGTGCCGGCATCCGGCGTGCCGACCGGCTTGCCCTCGAACATCACGCTGGTGCAGCCGGCGAGCAGCGGCGCGTAGACGATGTAGCTGTGGCCGACGACCCAGCCGACGTCGGATGCCGCCCAGAACACGTCGCCGGCACCGACGCCATAGATCATCCGCATCGAATTGTGCAGCGCCACCGCATGGCCGCCGCAATCGCGCACGATGCCCTTCGGCTTGCCCGTCGTGCCGGATGTGTAAAGAATATAAAGCGGATCGGTCGCGGCGACGGGGACGCAGTCGTGCGGGTCGGCGGCGTCCTCCATCTCGGCGAAGTCGTGGTCGCGTCCGGGCGACATCGGCGCCGAAGCCTGCGGGCGCTGGAGGATCAGGCAGGCGTCGGGCTTGTGCGCGGACAGCCCGATCGCCGCGTCGAGCATCGGCTTGTAGGCGACGACCCGCCCCGGCTCCAGGCCGCATGACGCGGAGACGATCACGCGGGGCTGCGCGTCCTCGATCCGCTTGGCGAGTTCCGGCGCCGCGAAGCCGCCGAACACGACGGAGTGGATCGCACCGAGCCGGGCACAGGCAAGCATCGTGATGGCGGCTTCCGGCACCATCGGCATGTAGATCACCACGCGGTCGCCGATGCCGACGCCGAGCCTGGCCAGCGCCCCGGCCACGCGCGCGGTGCGGTCACGCAACTGGAGGTATGAGAACGGCTCGATTCGCCCTTCCATCGGGCTGTCCCAGATCAGCGCCGCCTGCGCGCCCCGGCCGGCATCGACGTGACGGTCGAGCGCGTTGAAACACGTGTTCAGGCGCCCGCCCGGGAACCACTGGCCGAACGCGCCGGCCGCCGGATCGAACGTGCGATCCCACGGCCGGTCCCACACAAGGCCGGCCGCCGCCGTCGCCCACCATCCCTCGGGGTCGTCCCGCCATTTTGCGTAGGTGGCGGCGTAATCTGAGCCGCCGGACGATGACTGCATTTTTCGTCCCCCATTTCCCCGTAAATTATTTACTCAGACGAATGGCATATTGCCATCCGGCACCTCTGCGGGAATAGAGTGCGTCGAAGAGTTGCGAACGGCAACGCGTTGTGGCGGTTTGCCGCGGCGAACGATCGGGAGGAGAAACGGTATGAAGAATGACGCTGCGAGTCGGATCATGAACAATCCGGACTTCGTCGAACTGGTGGCGAAGCGCGGTCGGTTCAGTTGGATTCTGACCATCATCATGCTGGTCGTCTATTACGGTTTCATCGTGCTGGTGGCCTATTTCAAGGATTTTCTCAGCATCAAGATTGCCGGCGTGATCACGCTCGCCTTCCCGATCGGGCTCGCCGTGATCATTGTCGCCATCGCCCTGACCGGCATCTACGTGCTTCAGGCCAACGGCGAATACGACCGATTGACCCGCAAGATCGTGGCGGGAGAGCATTGATGTCCCGCTTGTTCACGCGCTTTTTGACCCGCCTGCTGGCCGGCCTGCCGCTGCTTGCCGTTGCCGCCCACGCCTTCGCCGCCGAGGGCGTCGGCCAGATCGATCTGAAGCAGACGAACTGGACGGCGATCGCCATGTTCGTCGTGTTCGTGGGCCTCACGCTCGTCATCACCTACTGGGCCGCGATGCGGACCCGGTCGGCGTCGGCGTTCTACACCGCCGGCGGCCAGATCAGCGGAATGCAGAACGGCCTCGCGATCGCCGGCGACTACATGTCGGCGGCCTCGTTCCTCGGCATTTCCTCGCTGGTCTACCTGAACGGATTCGACGGGCTGATCTACTCGATCGGCTTCCTGGTTGGCTGGCCGATCATCATGGCGCTGATGGCCGAGCGGCTGCGCAATCTCGGGCGCTTCACCTTCGCCGACGTGGTCAGCTACCGCCTCAGTTCGACCCCGACTCGCACGCTGTCGGCGTGCGGCACGCTGGTCACGGTCGCCTTCTACCTGATCGCACAGATGGTCGGCGCCGGGCAGTTGATCAAACTGCTGTCGGGCAGCCTGCTCGACTACTGGCAGGCGGAGATCATCGTCGGCGTGCTGATGATCCTGTATGTGACCTTCGGCGGAATGCTGGCGACGACGTGGGTGCAGATCATCAAGGCGCTGATGCTGCTGGGCGGCGCCACCTTCATCGCGCTGATGGTGCTGGTCGCGTTCGGCTTCGACGTGTCGGCGCTGTTCGCCAAGGCGGTCGAGGTCTCGCCCAAGCATGACGCCATCATGTCGCCGGGCGCGTTCGTCGGCACGACGGCCTACGACAAGATCAGCACGATTTCGCTCGGCGTCGCGCTGATGTTCGGCACCGCCGGGCTGCCGCATATCCTGATGCGCTTCTTCACGGTCTCGGACCAGAAGGAGGCGCGCAAGTCGGTGTTCTGGGCGACCACCTTCATCGGCTACTTCTACATCCTGACCTTCATCATCGGCTTCGGCGCGATCACGCTGGTCAGCACCAACCCGCAATATCTCGACGCCAAGGGCGCGCTGCTCGGCGGCGCCAACATGCCGGCGATCTGGCTCGCCCACGCGGTCGGCGGCAACCTGCTGCTCGGCTTCATCTCGGCCGTTGCCTTCGCCACCATCCTCGCGGTGGTCTCGGGCCTGACGCTCGCCGGCGCCTCGGCGATCAGCCACGACATCTTCGCGAGCGTCATCTCGCGCGGCCGCGTCAACGAGAAGACGGAGATGCTGGTGTCGAAATACGCCACCGTCGCCCTCGGCGTCGTGGCGATCCTGCTGGGCATTCTGTTCGAAAAGCAGAACGTCGCCTACATGGTCGGCCTCGCCTTCGCCATCGCCGCGAGCTCGAACTTCCCGGTACTGATCCTGTCGATGTACTGGAAGGGGCTGAGCACGCGGGGTGCCGTGATCGGCGGCTTCCTCGGCCTGATCAGTGCCGTCGTGCTGACGGTGCTGAGCAAGGGCATCTGGGTCACCGTCCTCGGCAATTCGGCGGCGATCTTCCCGTTCAGCAACCCGGCCCTGTTCTCGATGCCGCTCGCGTTCGTGGCCATCTGGTTCTTCTCGATCACCGACAGCAGTGCCGAGGCGAAGTCGGAGGCCGGGAAGTTCGACGCGCAATATGTCCGCTCGATGACCGGCATCGGTCTGGACGCCGCTTCGCCGCACTGAAGCTGGCCTTTTCGGCGAGAGGGAGGCGCCCGGCCGAGCCGGGCGCCTCTTTTTTTGCCCGCGATCACCACGCTTTGGTCACCATTTTTGGCTTCACTTGCCGGCATTCAAAGCCGGAGCGTGATCGTGTTTCCCAACCATTTCCGTCGCATCGCCCTCGCACAGGGCCTCCTGGCCGCCCAATCGAAGCCCCAGGCGGCGCCCGATTCACCGCCGGTGCCGCAGCCCCCGTCCGTTGTCCCGCCGCCGCCCCGGCTGCCCGAACCCGCCGACATGCGGGAGCAGGCGGGCTAAGCGCCCGCTTGATCCTCACCGGTCATACGCCTACGAACAAACTTCCCGAACGATCGGGACGTTTGTGGCGGAGAACCGGGTGCCGAACCCATTGCTCGCGGACGAAATGCTCCCGGTGCTTGCCCAGGGGGCAGCGGCGGACGCGCTCGACGGATATACGGTGGAGGAGCAGGTCGGCTTCCTGCTGCGCCGCGCCCACCAGCGGCACGCCGCGCTGTTCCAGGAGACGATGGCCCACCTCGACCTGACGCCGACCCAGTTCACCGCGCTGATCAAGGTCGTGGAGCTTCGCCGGGTGACGCAGAACCAACTGGGGCGCCTGGTTGCCACCGACCCCGCGACCATTCAGGGCGTGGTGCAGCGGCTGATCGCACGCGGCCTGGTCGGGCGCACCGCCGACCCGATGGACCGCCGCAGCGCGGTGCTGGCACCGACGCTTGCCGGCGAGGACATCGCCGGCCGCGCCGTGGCGCTGGCCCGGCTGGTCACCTGCGCCACGCTGGAGCCGCTGGCCGAGGCCGAGCGGTCGGTTTTCCTGCGGCTGCTGCGAAAACTCGCCTGACATACACGCGCCCCATGCTCCGGGGGCGGTCTCATCGAGGACGGATGGATGGACGCCGAGACGCCGACCCACACCCCTGACTTTGCCGGCTTCGCCACGCGCGAGGGGCTGATCGGCCTCGATCGGCGTTTTCTGGCGTCTCTCGCCGACGCGGACGACGACCTGCATCGCCGCCTCCTCGCGGCCCGTGCCGCGCCGGAGTCGCTGGACGCGAAGGCGGAAGGCGACCTGATCGTCGCCCTCGGCCCGCATCTGGACATGTTCGTCGCCGGGCTGTTCGGCATCGAGGATCAGGTCGCGGCGATCGCGGCGCGGACGCAGGCGCTCGACCCGATCCATGCCTGCAAGCGGCTGTTCGTGCAGCGGCAGGCGGTCAAGAAATACGCCGACCCGTCCGGCTTCGACGGCGCCGCGTTGCGCACGACGCTGCAAGCCGCGATGGGCGAGGCACTCACCGAGGCCGCGTTCGCGGCCAACGTCGCCGCCTGGGAGACGAAGGGAGATGCCGAAAATCTCGACCTCGCACTCCGCTACGCCGCCTGGGCGACGCTGACGCCGGAGGGGCGGCACGTTCACCAAGGCGGCACGCTGTTCCGCGTGCCCGGCCGAGTCGATCCGCAACATCTGGTGCCGGTGGAGACGATCGAGCGCGACGGCGTGACCATGCTGCGGCTGCCCGAAGACGAGTGGCGCCACCGCGACGGCTTCGCCCTCACCGACGCCGGGATGACCGCTCAGCAGGCGCTGGACCAGGCCAACTACTGCATCTGGTGCCACACGCAGGGCAAGGATTCGTGCAGCAAGGGTCTGAAGGATCGCAAGACCGGCGCGTTCCAGAAAAGCCCGTTCGGCGTCACGCTGGCCGGCTGCCCGCTCGACGAGAAGATCAGCGAGATGCACACGCTGCGCGCGCAAGGCCATGTCCTCGGCGCGTTCGCGACGATCGCCGTCGACAACCCGATGATGGCGGCAACCGGCCATCGCATCTGCAACGACTGCATGAAGGCCTGCATCTACCAGAAGCAGGAGCCGGTCGACATCCCGCAGGTGGAAACCTCCGTCCTGAAGGACGTGCTCGGCCTGCCCTGGGGCTTCGAGATTTATTCGTTGCTCACGCGCTGGAACCCGCTCGACATACGCCGCCCGCTGCCGCGCCCGGAGACGGGGAAGAAAGTGCTGATCGTCGGCCTCGGGCCGGCCGGGTTCACGCTCGCCCACCATCTGATGAACGACGGTCACACGGTCGTTGCCATCGACGGGCTGAAGATCGAGCCGCTCGGCTTCGACGCCACGGCGCCGGTGCGCGACACCGCGACGCTGTATGAAAACCTCGACGATCGCGTGATGGCCGGCTTCGGCGGCGTTGCCGAGTACGGCATCACCGTGCGGTGGAACAAGAACTATCTGAAACTCGTCCGGCTGCTGCTGGAGCGGCGGGCGCAGTTCGCGATGTTCGGCGGCGTGCGCTTCGGCGGCGGCGCCACGCTCGGCATCGACGATGCGTGGGCGATGGGGTTCGATCACGTCGCGCTGTGCATGGGCGCCGGCCGGCCGACCGTGGTCGACATGCCGAACGGGCTGGCGCGCGGCGTGCGGCAGGCGAGCGATTTCCTGATGGCGCTGCAACTGACGGGTGCGGCGAAATCATCGTCGATCGCCAATCTGCAACTGCGGATGCCGGTCGTGGTGATCGGCGGCGGGCTGACCGCGATCGACACCGCGACCGAAAGCCTCGCCTACTACGTGCGGCAGGTCGAAAAATTCGCGCTCCGCTATCGCACGCTGGTGGCCGAGCGCGGCGAGGCCGCGGTGCGCGCCCGCTGGACCGCCGAGGAAGCGCAGGTCGCCGACGAGTTTCTGTCGCACGCGATCCTGCTGCACGCCGAGCGCACCGCCGCCGCGCGGGAAAGGCGCAGCCCGGATCTCGCACGTCTGCTGGAAAGCTGGGGCGGCGCCACGGTCGCCTACCGCCGCAAACTCACCGAAGCGCCGAGCTACACGCTCAACCACGAGGAAGTGGCGAAAGCGATGGAGGAGGGCGTGCGCTTCGCCGAGGGGCTGACGCCGCTCGCGGTCGAGGTCGACGGTTTCGGCCACGCCGCCGGCCTGCGCTGCAAGACGCTCGACGGGACGGAGGCGGTGCTGCCCGCCCGCGCGATCCTGGTTGCCGCCGGCACGCAGCCGAACACCGTGCTGGCCCGCGAGGATTCGCGCGTGCTGCTCGATGGCCGGTATTTCCAGGCGGTCGACGAACACGGGGCGCCGGTCGCGCCGCAACGCGCGCTCAGCAAGCCCGACAGCGCCGACGTGCTGATGCATCGGTCGGAGAATGGCCGCTTCCTGAGTTTCTTCGGCGATCTGCACCCGAGCTTCTTCGGCAACGTCGTCAAGGCGATGGGCAGCGCCAAGCGCGGCTATCCGGTGGTCAGCGCGCTGCTGGCGAAGTCCGAGCCGGCGTCGGTAAAGTCGGGCGCGGAGCTGATCGCGGCGTGTCGCGACCAGCTTGTCGCGACCGTGCATGAGGTGAACCGGCTGACGCCCACGATCGTCGAGGTCGTGCTGCGCGCACCGGCAGCCGCGCGGGGCTTCCGTCCCGGCCAGTTCTACCGGATGCAGAATTTCGAGATGCACGCACCGCGCGTGTCCGAAGCCGGCCTCGGTGCGACGCTGCTGGCGATGGAAGGGCTGGCGATGACCGGCGCCTCCGCCGACCCGGCGCGCGGGCTGGTCTCCGTCATTGCGTTGGAGATGGGCGGCAGTTCCGATCTGTGTGCCGTGCTGAAACCGGGCGAGCCGGTCGTGCTGATGGGGCCGACGGGCACGCCGACCGAGATCCATGCCGACAGCACGGTGGCGCTGGTCGGTGGCGGCCTCGGCAACGCGGTGCTGTTCTCGATCGGCGCCGCCCTGCGCGCGGCCGGCTCGCGGGTGCTGTATTTCGCCGGCTACAAGGCCATCCGCGACCGCTACAAGGTGAGCGAGATCGAGCGTGCGGCCGACGTCATCGTCTGGTGCTGCGACGAAGCGCCGGGCTTCGCGCCCGGCCGGCCGCAGGATCGCACGTTCGTCGGCAATATCGTGCAGGCCATCGCCGCGTATGCATCGGGCCGGCTCGGCGAGCCCGCCATTCCGCTCTCGCAGGTCGAGCATCTGATCGCCATCGGCTCGGACCGGATGATGCAGGCGGTCGGCGCCGCGCGCCACGGCGTGCTCGCGCCGTTCCTGACGCCCGGCCACACCGCCATCGGCTCGATCAATTCGCCTATGCAGTGCATGATGAAGGAAGTGTGCGCGCAGTGCCTGCAACCGCACATCGACCCGATCACTGGTGCGCGAACGGTGGTGTTCTCCTGTTTCAACCAGGATCAGGCGCTCGATCGCGTTGATTTTGTGGCGCTGAACGAGCGTTTGCGGCAGAACAGCGTGCCGGAAAAACTGACGGCGCAATGGATCGACCGGTCGCTGCGCCTGTTGCATGCGCGGCCCGCGATCGCGGCGGAGTAGCTGGACTGCGCGCGGCCACATGACGCTGGTACAATCGCCCTTCGAAAAGGAATTGGCCGAGGACGGGCGTATTCTGAGTTCGTTGGCGTGGCTGCGCCAATCGGGCTTCACCCATCGCGTGGCCGACGACCGCATGTTGATCTATGCAGCCGACGGCTCGGTCTGTGCGTACTGCTACAGCGCCGACGACGTGATCGGGTTCGCCCGCCGCCAGTCGCCGCTGCGCGGTGCCGGGCCGCGTGTCGCGCCTGCCGTGGAGGACCCGGGAACCGTGTCGCCAATCGTGATCCGTGACCTTGAAGAGACGATCCGCTACCTGCGCCAACGCTGGCACACCGCGATTGCCGAACGCGACGAGTGGGAAAAGCGTGCCCGTGCCGCCGAGGACGAAGTGGAGACGCTGCGGATCGCCGTCGCCAGCCGCGAGCCCGCCAACGGTGGCGACGGTGAACCGATGGACGGCGATGCCAAATTCACCGCCCTGCGGCGGTTCCTCGCGCGCGAACTGCACCCGGATTCCTCGCCGGTGTCGGACGATGTGCGGCTGCTGAAGTCGGACCTGTTCAAGGTGGTCTGGGCCGAGATCGCCAAGCTCGACAAGGCGTAGTCAGCCGCCGCCCGCAGCGCTGCGGGCACGGCTGGAGGGCGAGGTACTCGGTTAGCCCGGCCGCTCGACGAAGATCCGGTGCGTCGCGTACGATACCCAGATCCGTTCGCGCGCCAGAACGTCGTATCCCATCCGCATGTCGGCATCGGGCAGCCGCATCGTCATCACGCCGAGCGTCGGCGACAGCAGCGCGCTGCCGGCCAGCACCAGTTTTGCGAACCGATGCTTTTTCGCGCTCGCCTCATCGGCCGGCGCCGCCTTCGGCCACAGGGGGAGATCCTGCTCCAGCGAGGCCGGCGTGATTCCGAGGCGGCCGGCGGTCGCCGCATCGACGATGCTGACCTGCGAGCCGCTATCGACGAATGCCGTCAGTTTCTGGCCGTCCAGCGTGATCGGAAAGGACAGGTGCCGGTGGCTGGAGAATTTGGCCTCCACCTCCTCGAACGGACGCCGCCACGGCAGCGTCGGCACCTCGCAGCGGGAGGGTTCGTATAACAGGATCAGGTGGTGGCCGAGATTGACGTCGAGGTCGTAGGCGCTGAGCGCGTCCGCGCCCAGAACCCCGTCCACCGGCTGGCTGTCCGGTCTGGCCGGCGGGTCGGCGACCACCGAGAATGAGATGCCCGGCAGCGGGCGGCCGCCGGCGGCGACCTGGTCCGGCTTCAGCATCGGCGCGGGCCGGGCGGCGGCGGATGCGGGCTGGGCCGGATCGGCTTCCGCCAGGAGGCCCAGCCGCCGCGCCGCCGTCTCGGTCAGGGTCGTCTTTTCCGCGCCGGTGTCCAGCAGCAGGTGGGCCATGTTGCCGTTGATGGTCAGGCTGACCAGCGGCGTCCCGGTCAGGCCGACATTCAGCTCCGCCCGCAGTTTCGGCAGGCACTCGTCCGCCGTCGCCGCCTGCGATCGGTGGCCGGGAGCGAACGCGGCGATGGCGCAGGCGAGGCCTGAGAGCAGACGAGAGCAGTGGCGGCGCACGCGGTTGTCCTCGATTCCGTCCGGCACATGAGGTCCGGCCCACAAGATCAGATCAGGCAGGCGCCCGCCACCGCGTCCCGCCTTTGCCGCTGGCCAGGTCCTGTTACACTCGCCCGCCGGCCACTGGTGCGTGCCGGAAAGGAGAGCGCCCATGGCCCTGGCCGCCGGCCCTGAAACCCAGCGAGGGAAGCTTGTTATTGTTAATATTGGCCTTCTGCTGACCGGCGCGCTGGAAGCGCCGCTGCGGGACGCCGATACCATCGTCGCCGAGGCGGGCAAGATCACCGCCGTCGGCAAGCGGGCCGATCTCGACACCGGCGACGCGCGGGTCACGATCGACGCGCATGGCTGCGCGGTCGCCCCGGGCCTGATCGACAGCCATGTGCATCCGGTGTTCGGCGACTGGACGCCGCGCCAGTCCCAGCTCAACTGGATCGAGAGTTCGCTGCACGGCGGCGTCACCGCGATGGTTTCGGCCGGCGAGGTGCATCTGCCCGGCCGGCCGCGCGACATCGTCGGCGTCAAGGCGCTGGCGATCACCGCGCAGCGCGCCTTCACCGGCTTCCGGCCCGGCGGCGTCAAGCTGCTGGCAGGCGCCCCGGTGATCGAGAAGGGCATGGTCGAATCCGATTTCGCCGAACTCGCCGCCGCCGGCGTCACGCTGCTCGGCGAGGTCGGGCTGGGCACCGTCAAGGCCGGCTACGAGGCCAAGGAGATGGTCGCGTGGGCGCGCAAATACGGCATCCAGAGCACGATCCACACCGGCGGCCCCTCCGTCCCCGGCTCCGGCTACATCGATGCCGAGACGGTGCTGGAGGCGGATGCCGACATCATCGGCCACATCAACGGCGGCCACACGGCGCTGCCGCTGTCGCAGATCCGCTGCCTGTGCGAAGGCTGCCATCGCGGCATCGAGATCGTCCATAACGGCAACGAACTCGCCGGCCTGTCCGCGTTCCGCTACGCGCGCGAGCTGAACCAGATGCATCGCGTGATCCTCGGCACCGACAGCCCCGCCGGGTCCGGCGTGCAGCCGCTCGGCATTCTCCGCATGATCGCGCTGCTGTCGTCGATCGGCGAGGCGCCGGCGGAACTGGTGTTCGCCTGCGCCACCGGCAACACGGCGCGGATGCGCGGGCTCGACGGCGGGCTGATCGAACCGGGCCGCGCCGCCGACGTCGTGTTCATGGACCGGGCACAGCATTCCTCGGGCACCGACCTGCTCGACAGCGTGCGGCGCGGCGACCTGCCCGGCATCGGCATGGTCGTGATCGACGGCATCGTCCGCTGCGGCCGCAGCCGCAACACGCCGCCCGCCGAGCGCGTGCCGGAGATCCTGGCATGAGCGACCTGCCGATCGGCCCGCCGGTCGATGCGACGCCCCGCCCGCTGCCGCCGCGCGGGGTCAAGCTGCGCGGCAGCTACGTCGAACTGGAACCGCTGCATCCGCGCCACGCCGCCGACCTGTTCCGCTGTGCCGACACCGGCAGCGCGCGTGGCGACGCGAGCTGGACCTATCTGGGCTACGGCCCGTTCGCCTCCGCCGAGGCGCTGGCAAAATTCCTGGGCGATTTTTCGACGCAGACGGACCACGTCGCCTGGGCGGTGCGCCCGGTGGCGACCGGGATCGCCTCGGGCTGGCTCACGCTGATGAACATCGAGCCGAGGAACGCCGCGATCGAACTCGGCAACATCTGGCTCTCGCCGGTGATGCAGCGGACCCGTGCCGCGACCGAGGCGATGTTTCTGCCGCTGAAACTGGCCGCCGACGATCTCGGCTATCGGCGCCTCGTGTGGAAGTGCAACGCGCTCAACGCCCCGTCCCGCCGCGCCGCCGACCGGTTGGGCTTCACGTTCGAGGGCGAGCACCGCGCCAATCTGGTCGTCAAGGGCCGCCGCCGCGACACCGCCTGGTTCAGCATCCTCGATGACGAATGGCCGCGCGCGCGGGAGGCGATTCTGGCCTGGCTCGCCCCCGACAATTTTGGCCCGGACGGGACGGCGAAGCGCGGCGTGGCGGAGATTCGGGCGGCGCTGCCGGACAGGATCTGACGGGGTGCAGGGGCAGGGCGGCTTATTGTTCTGACATCGTAACAATATGGGCGTGCTTCGCCACAGGCTCCGGTCGGGCTTTTTTTGGCGGGATGTAAGGCCGTGGGGGCGCAAGCGGCGGCCGGGCGGCGGCGTGGGCGGGCGGCCATGATGGGCGCTGCCGCGCGGGCGGCCTGGACGGCTTGGGTGCGGGGGGTGTTCGCTCCGCCGGTTCCGGGGCGGGTGGGGGCCTGGGCGCTCGGGGCCTCGGCCCGGCGAGCCACGGAGGCTCCGGTTCTCGGACCGGCGGTCGCCGCCGGCCGGATGTTTCCGGGGACTTGTCGAGGGGCCTTGGGGCTCGCTCGTCGGGTGGTTCGGGGGCGTATTCGGGCTCGCGGTAGGTCCCGTTCTGGACCGCCTCGGCGATCCGGGAGATCGCTTCCAGGATCGGGAGGAGGAACTCCTCGACCGGATCTTGCTCCTGTTGGGTGGCTCTGCGCCCGAAAAACCGCCCCGCCAGCCGCCGCCAGAATCCCTGGCGGAACAGGCCGATCAGTTGGGCGATGACGGGGAGCGGGGTGGGAGGCGGCATGGGGGATATGTATCGCAACCGGCGCGTGTTGTCAAGATAAAATAACTCTCTTTCTAACATCGCGCTGCGATGCGCGGGGTTCGGAGCGCTGCGGCGGCGGGCTGTGGACCATGGATTTTCCAGAAAAGCCAATGAAATCAATATGAATTGCGCCACCCATCGTGGTTTTGGGGGTTTTGGATGGGCGAAGGCGGGACGGCAAGGGAAAAGCTTGGCCGTCCTGGCCGCAACTCTGGTTGGGATGATTGAGAGTTTTGGCGAGTCGCAACATCGAGGCTGCCAGCCATTTCCTTCGACAGAGTTGCTTCACTCTGATAACTCTACCCCGTGACAGAGCCTCGCGACCCCGCCCTCGATGTGCTGCTCGACCTCGACGGCCAGGTGCTCGTCGTGGACCCGGAAGGCGGCCATTGGGTGCGGTTCGTGGTCACTCGGGTGCCGGTGTCGTCGGAGAAGCCGCACGGGCTGGATTATTCGCTGACGCTGCATGGCCCGGATGGCGAGCGGCTGGTCGGCTTCGACAACGCCCATCCGGTGGCGCGGCAGAAACGCGGCAAGCCGCAGGACCATCGCCACCGGCTGCGGACGATCAAGGCTTACGACTACCGGGATGCGGCGACGCTGCTCGGCGACTTCTGGACCACGGTGGACGCTGTGTTGCGCGAGAGAGGAGTGATCCCATGACGACCCTGAAAGTGGGCATTGCCAGCTACGAGGACATGAAGGCCCGCACCATGGCCGCGGCGCGCGGCGAGCACCGCATCGCGCCGGACGAACCGAAGGTCTGGTTCACCTCGACCGAGTCCTTCGCCAAGGTTCTGTCGGCCGGCAACCGCGACCTGTTGCGGGTGATCGTCGAGCAGGCCCCGGGCTCGCTCGATGAACTGGCGCGGATTACCGGCAAGGCGAAGTCCAACCTGTCGCGCACGCTGCGAACGATGGCGGGCTATGGCCTCGTCCGCCTGGAACGCGGCGAGCGCGGGCGGATCACGCCGAAGGTGGCGCATGACCGGGTGGAACTCGACCTTCCGCTCACGGTCTCAGGCAAGGCGAGTTGAGGCGTGACCGCCACCGGCAAGGGTGGGCGCTATCGCTCCTACACCTGCTCCATCAAGGCCCGGCAGGGCGAGACCGGCTGCAAGGGCCAATCGATCCCAATGGATAAGCGCGACGACCTCGTCGCGAGCCGCATCGGAGATCGTTTGCTGCAACCCAAGCGGCTCGAAGAGGTTCTGGCCTCGTTCATCGACCGCCGCCAGGAGCGCGCCAGCGTAAAACCGGCCACGTCCGGCGTTCGCGGTTCTGTTCCGAAGTGGCGGAGGGGATGGGATTCGAACCCACGGTAGGGATTTACTCCCTACAACGGTTTAGCAAACCGTCGCCTTCAGCCGCTCGGCCACCCCTCCGCACGAGGAGGCTACGCACACGACGTTTGCACTCGCGCTTCTACGGGGTCGGTCCCCCTGCGTCAAATGATCCAGGGCCGCTATCGGTTCGCCCCCGGGACCCACAGGACGTCCTTCGCGCCGTTGCCGTTCAGCCGGCGGCCGAGCACGAACAGGTGGTCGGACAGCCGGTTGAGATAGCGGATCACCGCCGGATTGACGGTCTCGCCGTGGCTGAGCGCCACCACCCGCCGCTCGGCGCGGCGGACCGTCACCCGCGCCAGATGCGCGTGCGTGGCGCCGGGCGTGCCGCCGGGCAGAATGAAACTGGTCAGCGGCGGTACGGCCGCGTTCATCTCCGCCACTTCCTGATCGAGCCGCAGGCTCGGCGCGTCGGTCAGGCGCAGGCGGTCGCCGGCCGCGCCCGGCACGCACAGATCGGCGCCGACGTCGAACAGATCGTTCTGGATGCGCGCCAGCATCGCCTCCGCCGCCGCGTCGCCGTCCAGATGCAGGCGCAGCAGGCCGATCGCGGCGTTGGCCTCGTCCACCGCGCCGTAGGCTTCCACCCGTATCGCGTCCTTCGCGACGCGCGTGCCGTCGCCGAGCGAGGTTTCGCCCGCATCGCCGCCGCGCGTCACCACCCTGTCGATCCGCACCATCTGTTTGCCGCCTTGCTACTTCAGCACGAAGCTTACCGGCTGGTCCCGGTAGGACGCCACAGGTTGGCCCGCCCGCTCGGCCGGCAAGAAGCGCCATGACGACAAGGCCGCGACCGCCGCCGCATCCAGCGCCGCGACGCCGGAGGAACGCAGCGTCTGCACGCGCGAGACCGTGCCCGCCATGTCGATGAACAGGCGAAGCAGCACCGTGCCCTGCTCCCGCCGCAACCAGGCCGATCGCGGATAGGCGGGGCCGCGATTTCCCGCGACGTCCCGCGCCGGCAGCATCGTCGGGTCGGGGCGTTCGGGCCACACCCCCGGCTCGGACGCGGCGGGGGCGGTTGCCGGGGCGGGGCGGAGGCCCGAGCCCGCCGGTGGCAGCGCGCCGCTGTCCGGCGCCGGCTGCGCGCGGGCAGGCGCGTCCGGCGCAGGGGCCGGCGGCGCGGCGTCGCCGGTGCCGAACAGCACTTCGATCTCGGCCGGCTGGTCCGCGTCGCGCCACGCCGGCAGCCGGACCGCGAGCAGGCCGGCCAGCGCCAGCACATGCAGCCCGGAGGAATGCAGCAAAGCGCGTCGCATCCGCCCGATCTAGCGGAGAGCGGGGCGCCATTCGTAAACGGCTACACCACGATGACGCCGTGATGCTTCGCCTTGGCCTCCGGCTCGACATGGATGGTGATCATCAGGCCCTCCACCTCGGCCTTCAGCGCCGCCTCCACCCGGTCGCAGATCTCGTGCGCGGCGGAGACGGTCATCGAGCCGGGGACCACCAGATGGAATTCGAGGAAGGTCAGCCGCCCGGCCTGGCGCATCCGCAGGTCATGCGCCTCCAGCGCGCCTTCCGCGTGCTCCCCCACCAGCCGGCGCACGCGGGCGATGATCGCATCGGCCGGGGCCGCATCCATCAGCCCGCCGACCGAGCCGCCGATCACGCGCAGGCCGGAGAACAGCACATACACCGCCGTCGCGGCCGCCACGGCCGGGTCGAGCCACGGCAGGCCGGTCGCGACGACCAGCGCCACGCCGACCAGAATGCCCAGCGAGGTCACCACGTCCGCCATCAGATGCCGCCCGTCCGCGGTCAGCGCCGCCGAGCGCAGGCTGGCGCCGCGACGCAGCAGCACCAGCGCCCATAGCAGATTGATCCCGGTCGAGACCGCGTTCAGCGCCATGCCGACCAGCGGTGCCGCCAGCGGCGCCGGATTGCGATAGGCGCTCCATGCCTGCTCGACGATCACCAGGGCGGCGACGACGATCAGCACGCCCTCGATGACGGCGGCGAAGAACTCGGCCTTGTCGTGGCCGTACGGATGGTTGGCGTCCGCCGGCTTGGCGGCGAGCGAGAGGGCGGCGAAGGCGACCCCGGCGGCGGCGACGTTGACCACCGTCTCGGCCGCGTCCGAGAACAGCGCGGCGCTGCCGGTGACCGCCCACGCCGCCGTCTTGAGCGCCAGCACCACGACCCCGATCGCGATACTGCCGGCCGCGATCCGCTGCGCCTGCCCCACCGATGCCCCACTGACGATCCCGTGCGGCGTCTAGCAGAGCATCCCGGCAGGCGTCACCCTTGGCATCGCGGTCGGCAACTCGATACCCTTCCGTTGCAAAGCAAGAAATCACACGTGCGCATCACATCCAAGGGCCAGGTCACCATCCCGGCGGACATTCGGGCGCGGGCTGGCCTTCCGCCGCACAGATCGCCCTGATCGCGCCAGGCTAGACCGAAAAATACTTCGCCTTCGGGTTCAGCACCACGATCGCGCTGGTCGACTGCTCCGGGTGCAGTTGCCACTCGTCGGACAGGCTGATGCCGATCCGGTCGGCGCCGAGCAGGCGCAGCAGCGGGGCCTGATCTTCCAGCTTCGGGCAGGCGGGGTAGCCGAACGAATAGCGGCTGCCGCGATAGTTTTGCTGCAACATCTTTTCCATGTCACGATCGTCCTCGGCGGCGAAGCCGAGTTCGGCGCGGATGCGCTTGTGCGTGTATTCGGCCATCGCCTCGGCCATTTCCACCGAAAGCCCGTGCAGATACAGATAATCCTGATAGCGGTTGTCCTCGAACCAGACGCGCGCGGTGTCGCTCGCCTGCTGGCCGACGGTGACGACCTGCAAGCCGATCACGTCGCGCTCGACATCGTCGACGTCACGGAAGAAATCGGCGATGCACTCACCGTCCTCGCGCGGCTGGCGCGGCAGGGTGAAGCGGCAGAGTTCGGTGACGCCGTCAGGCTCGAACAGGATCAGGTCGTTGCCCTGACCGGCGGCCTTCCAGTAGCCGTAGATCGCCTGCGGATGCAGGATGTCGTCCGCCTCACACAGCGCGAGCATTCGGCGCATGACGGGACGGAGCTCCTGCTTGGCCCATCCCAGAAAGTCTTCCAGCGAGCGGCCCTGTTTGCGGAAGCCCCACTGGAACTGGTACAGGCTGCGTTCGTTGATGAACGGCACGAGCGCCTTCGGTGCGGCTTCCAGCACGCGCGGACCCCAGAAGGGCGGATCGAGCGGCGGCACGTCGCGCGTCAGCCCCCGGCGGCGCTGCTGCGTCGCCAGCACATCGACCGGGCGGAACGCGCGCGCATCGGCCTGGCCAAGCGTGCGCGTCGTGTTGCGCGCCCGGCCGGAGCCCTTCGCCTGCACGGCGGCGAGGTAGTCGTCGAACCCGTTGCCGATGACGCGGTCCATCAGATGCAGCCCGTCGAACGCATCGCGCGCATAGGCGACGCGCCCGCTCGCGTAGGCGCGCACGCAGGCATCCTCGACATAGTTGCGCGTCAGCGCGGCGCCCCCGAGCAGCACCGGGATGTCGACGCCCTGGCGCGACATCTCCTCCAGATTCTCGCGCATGACGACGGTGGATTTCACCAGCAGCCCGGACATGCCGATCGCGTGCGCATGGTGCTCCCGCACGGCGGAGAGCATGTCCGCCAGCGGCACCTTTATTCCCAGATTGACGACCCGGTAGCCGTTGTTGGTCAGGATGATATCGACAAGGTTCTTGCCGATGTCATGCACGTCGCCCTTGACCGTCGCCAGCACGATGGTGCCGCGCTGCTGGCCCTCGACGCGCTCCATCAGCGGCTCAAGATGCGCGACGGCCGCCTTCATCGTCTCCGCACTTTGCAGCACGAACGGCAACTGCATCTTGCCCGCGCCGAACAATTCGCCGACCACCTTCATGCCGTCGAGCAGGATCGTGTTGATGATGTCGAGCGGCTTGTGGACGCGCAGCGCCTCGTCGAGATCCTCTGTCAGGCCCTTGCGCTCGCCATCGACGATCCGGTCCTTCAGCCGTTCCTCGACCGCGTCGGCGCGCTTCTTCTTGACCGCGTCGGCCAGCTTGCGGTCGGCGAACAGTTCCAGCAGCCGTTGCAGCGGGTCGTAGCCCTCGCGCCGGCGGTCGAAGATCAGATCCTCGGCGACCTGCACTTCCTCCGGCGGGATCAGGTGCAGCGGGCGGATCTTCGAGACATGCACGATCGCGCCGGTCATGCCGGCCTTGACCGCATGATCCAGGAACACGCTGTTCAGCACGGCACGCGCCGCCGGGTTGAGGCCGAAGCTGATGTTCGAAAGCCCCAGAATGATCTGGATGTCCGGGAAAGCATCCCGGATCATCTTTATTCCTTCCAGTGTCCACTGGCCGAGCTTTCTGTCGTCCTCGTTGCCGGTGGCGATGGTGAACGTCAGCGGGTCGATCAGCAGGTCGCTTTGCGGCAGGCCGTGGCGGACGCAGGCGAACTCGACCAGCCGGCTGGCGATTTCAAGCTTGCGCTCGGGCGACTTCGCCATGCCGATCTCGTCGATGGTCAGCGCGATCACGCCGGTGCCGAACTTGCGGGCGAGCTTCATCCGCTCGGTCGCATGTCCCTCGCCATCCTCGAAATTGATCGAGTTGATGATCGGCTTGCCGCCGTGCAGCTTCAGCGCGCTCTCGATCACCGGCGTCTCGGTGCTGTCGATCACCAGCGGCGCGTTGACCGAGGCGGTGAAGCGGCGCGTCACCTCGTTCATCTCGCCGATCTCGTCGCGCCCGACGAAAGCGGTGCAGAGGTCGATCGCGTTCGATCCCTCGCCCATCTGCTCGCGGCCCATCGCAACGCAGCCGTCCCAGTCGCCGCGCTCCTGCAATTCGCGCCATTTCTTCGAGCCGTTGGCGTTGCAGCGTTCGCCGATCGCGAAGAACGCATTTTCCTGGCGCAGCGAAACCTGCTGATACAGGCTCGCGACCGACGGCATCCACACCGCCGTGCGCGCAACCGGCGCCGGGCGGTCGTCGCCCCGCTTGCGCAGCATCGCGTCCAGCGCCTCGATATGCGGAATCGACGTGCCGCAGCAGCCGCCGATCAGGTTCACCCCGTCCTCGGCGACGAAACGTTCGAGCCACGTCGCCAGATCGGCCGGCCGCAGCGGATAGTGCGTGCGCCCGTCGACGAGTTCCGGCAGGCCGGCGTTCGGCTGGACGCTGAGCAGCCCCGGCCAGTTGGCGCCGAGCCAGCGCACATGTTCGGCCATCTCCTGCGGGCCGGTTGCGCAATTCAGCCCGAGCAACGGCACGTCGAGCGCCTGGATCACGGTCGCGGCGGCGGCGATGTCGGGGCCGACCAGCAGCGTGCCCGTCGTCTCCACCGTCACCTGCACGAAGATCGGCACGTCCTTGCCGAGTTCCGCGCGCGCGAACTTGGCGCCGTTGACGGCCGCCTTGATCTGCAACGTGTCCTGGCACGTCTCGATCAGGATCGCATCGACGCCACCCTCGATCAGCCCGCGGCATTGTTCGGCCAGCGCCGCTTCCAGCGGATCGTACGCGATGTTACCCAGGCTCGGCAGCTTTGTTCCCGGCCCGACGCTGCCGACGACCCAGCGGTCGCGGCCGTCCGCGAAGCTCTCGGCCGCCTCGCGCGCGAGTTCGGCGCCGAGCCGGTTGATCTCCCGCGCCCGCTCCGCGAGGTCGAATTCGCCGAGCGTGATCGGCGACCCGCCGAACGTGTTGGTCTCGACCATGTCGGCGCCGGCGGCGTAATAGCCGCGATGGATGTCGCGGATCAGGTCGGGGCGCGACAGCGTCAGCACCTCGGTGCAGTTCTCGCGGTTCCAGAAGTCGCGCTCGGTATCGAGCGTCAGCGCCTGCACGCGGCTGCCCATGCCGCCGTCGCACAGCAGCACGCGGTCGCGCAGCGCGTCGAGCAGATGTGGCCGGCTCATGATGCGATCTCCAGGGCAGGTTCGGTGTGGCGAGCGTCGGCGGAAGCGCGTGTCGCGAGCCACAGGCGGACATCGAGCGCGCCGGACACGGCAACGCTGTCGGTGGGGGCAAGCCCCGCGCCGGACAGCAGCCGGCGCATCGCCGCGTCGTCGAAGCCGGGCCAGCGATGGGCCAGCCGTTGCAGGGCCTCGGCGTTCTGGTGCGGGCCGAGATCGACCACGACGATGCGCCCACCCGGCCGCAACACCCGCGCCGCCTCGGCCAATGCCGCCGACGGGTCTTCGGCGTGATGCAGCACCATGTGCAACAGCACGAGGTCGAACCCCGCGTCCGGCAGCGGCAGGCGGTACATGTCGGCGAGCCGCACCGCGCAGTGCGTCAGCCCCGGCCGCGCCAGCCGTGCCCGCGCCAGCGCCAGCATCGCCCGGCTGGCATCGACGCCGAGCCCCGCGCTCAGGCGTGGCGCCAGCAGTTCCAGCAGGCGCCCGGTGCCGGTGCCGATGTCCAGCACGCGCCCCAGATTGCCCGTATGCAGCAGGCCGAGCAGCGCCGCCTCCACCGCGTCCGCCGGCAGGCCAAGGGCGCTCATTTCATCCCATTCGGCGCCCCGGCGGGCGAACGAGTCGGTCGCCGCGCGGGCGCGCTCGGCCAGCACGCGGGCGGCCTGCCTGCGGTCGGCGGCGAGCACCTCGTCGCCCTCCGGCAGCCGGTCGAGCACCGCGCGGGCCAGCGAGCAGCCCTGTGTGCCCTCCGCCGGCAGCCCGAACCAGGCGTTGGCGCCCTCGCGCAGCCGTTCCAGCAGCCCGGCCTCGCACAGCAGCCGGAGATGCCGCGACAGGCGCGGTTGCGACTGGCCGAGGATTTCGGTGAATTCGGTCACGCAGAAGGCGCCGCGCGCGACCAGCGCGAGAATGCGCAGGCGTGTCGGTTCGGCACAGGCGCGCAGCGCGGCAAGAAGCTCTTCCACCCATCGACAATCGCATAAAGATATGCTTATGTCCAGACTATGAAGCAGGCGGACGATATGCGGGTGCCGGTGCTGGCGGGCCGGGCGGAGCAGGCGGCGACGACGGATGTCGTGCAGCCGCTGCTTTCGGCGGCCGTCTCGGGCGGCCATGCCTTCGGTTGTGCCTGCTGCCAGCCGCGCGGGGCGCTGGCGGCCGCGCTGGCCGGGCTGTTCACCGACCGCGCACGCGGCCGCGTGCCGTACTTTGCCCGCGTGATCGTGCCCTGCGCCCCGGCGGACGAGCCGGCCCTGGCCGCCGCACTGCTGGCCGACCCGGTCACGGCCGCGCGCTTCCGCTTCGCCGGGCGGCTCGGCGCCTAAGCAGAGATTCCTTGGCCGGCCAACTGCCGGCGGCAAAGCCCCCTCCCCTTGTCGGAGGGGGTTGGGGGAGGGGTCTCGGCGCTCCGAATCTGGTGCGGCTTCACCCCTCCCCCCAGCCCCCTCCAACAAGGGGAGGGGGAGCATTCGTTGGCTACGTCGACGGAGTCTGCCTAGCCCGGGTCGGCGGCATCTCCGTCGCCCAGCGCCCGCTGCATGTAGACCACGTCCAGCCACCGGCCGAACTTCCAGCCGGCCGCGCGCAGCGTGCCCGTCCGCTGAAAGCCGAGGCTCGCGTGGACGCCGATCGAGCCGACATTGTCGGAATCGCCGATCACCGCGACCATCTGCCGGAACCCCGCCGCCGTCGCCGCCTCGATCAGATGCGCCACGAGAATCTTGCCGACGCCCTGGCCGCGCACGTCGGGGCGGACGTAGACCGCGTTCTCCGCACAATACCGAAAGGCGGCGCGTGGCCGGAACCGGGTCAGGTAGCTGTAGCCCAGCACGCCGGTCGCGTCGTCGGCGACCAGCCATGGCCAGCCCTGGCCGGTCACATGCGCGACCCGGTCGGCGATCTCCTCGACGGAGGGTGGCACCTCCTCGAACGAGCCGGTGCCGTGCTGCACGTGGTGCGCGTAGATGCCCTGGATCTCCGCCAGATCGGCCTCGCGCACCGGGCGGATTTGAATCGTGCTGCCGAGACTCATGACGGTTCGGGTGATCCGGCGCGGCCGAGACCGGCCAATTCACTTAACGTTTCCATCGCCGCCCGCTCCCGTGTTACCTCTTGTCAGCCTGCTGCGGGAACCTCGGCCTGAAAAGGGGGGTACCCGCCGCTTCGTTGCCGCAGGCCACCTCGGAGGAGAGCCGATATCGTGAGCGGAACCGATTCGCAGCCCGGAAACACGCCCCCGAGCGACAGCCCGACGAGCGACGACAGTGGCGCCCAGGCGCAGGCGGCGGCCCGCTCGGCGGAGCGCGATGCGATCAACGCGGCCCTGGAAAGCCGGCTGATGGCGATCGAGGCGGCGGCGCGCTTCCACCATGTCGAACTGGACCGCGACGAGCTGCGCTATCCGAAGGGCACCACGCCCACGCCGGCCGCGCTGGTCGAGTGGGTGCGGGACGGCGGCCTGTGGTGCCGCGCGATCCGTATGCGCTTCGGACAATTGCTGAAGATCGAGGTCGCCTCGCCGGTGATCCTGCTGCTGCGCGACGGCAGTGCCGCGATCCTGGCGACCGTCGATCCGGCCCGCAACATCGTCTGGCTGAAGGACCCGCGCGCCGCTTCCGGCGATCCGCCGGTCGCGGTCGACGAACTGCGCCTGTCGCAGGTCTGGTCCGGCGAGACGATGCTGCTGCGCGCGATCCGCGACCTGACGGACGAGAACGCGCCGTTCAGCTTCTGGTGGGTCTGGGGCCTGGTGCGCCAGGAACACAAGCTGCTGCGGGACGTCATCTATGGCTCGGTCGCGGTCGCGTTCCTGACGCTGGTCCCGCCGCTGATGGTCATGACGGTGCTGGACAGGGTGCTGACGTACAAGAGCCTGTCGACGCTGACGCTGATCACGCTGTTCTTCCTGCTGGCGCTGATCTACGAAACTCTGCTGGGCCACGCCCGGCGCAAGATCACTTACATCATCGGCGCCCGCGTCGATGCCAAGATCACGCTGCACGTGTTCAAGCGGATGCTGCGATTGCCGCTGGATTTCTTCGAGCGGCAGCAGGCCGGCGTGATCACCTACCGGATCGCGCAGGTCAACAAGATCCGCGAGTTCATGACCGGCAAGATGATGGCGACGATCCTCGACCTGATCACGCTGGTCGTGATCCTGCCGGTGATTTTCGTGATCCAGGCAACGCTTGCCTGGGTCGTGCTCGCCTGCGCCGGGCTGATCGGCCTGATCATCGTGCTGTTCATCGGGCCGGTGAACCGCGCGGTCGGCCGCTGGACGGCGGCGGAGACGCAGAAGAGCAGCGTGCTGGTGGAAACGCTGCACGGCATCCGCACGGTCAAGTCGCTGGCGCTCGAACCGCAGCAGCGCGAGATGTGGGACCGGCGCACCGCGACCTCGGTGCAGTTGCGGCTGGAGGCGTCCGACATCTCCAACTGGCCGCAGACGCTGATCCATCCGATCGAGGGCTTCATGTCGCGCGGCGTCGTGCTGCTCGGCGCCGGCATGGCCATCCTCGATCCCGGTTCGGTCAATCCCGGCCTGCTGATCGCCTTCATGATGATCAGCGCCCGCGTCGCCGCGCCGCTGGCCAATCTCGCGCGCGTGCTCGACGATTTCCAGGAGGTGCGGGTCGCCGTCGGCTTCGTGCAGTCGGTGATCAACCAGGCGCCGGAATCGGTGAACCCGAGCGCCGGCCTGCGCCCGCGCTTCGAGGGGCACATCGAATACAACAAGGTGAACTACACCTATCCCGGCACCAAGTCCCGCGCGCTCGACGGCGTTTCGTTCGAGGTTCCGGCGGGCACGATGCTCGGGCTGGTCGGCAAGAGCGGCTCGGGCAAGTCGACCATCACCCGCCTGCTGCAAGGCATCACTCGCGACTACGAGGGCTTCGTCAAGATCGACGGCAACGATCTGCGGGAGATCAACCTGGCCCACATGCGGCGCAGCTTCGGCGTCGTGTTGCAGGAGAACTTCCTGTTTCGCGGCACCGTGCGGGAGAACATCATCGCCGGCCGGCCTGGCATGACGCTGACCGACGCGGTGCGCGCCGCGCGGCTGGCCGGCGCCGAGGAATTCATCGAGCGGATGCCGAACGGCTACGAAACCTGGATCGAGGAAGGCTCGCCCAACCTGTCCGGCGGCCAGCGCCAGCGGCTCGCAATCGCCCGCGCGGTGATCCACGACCCGCGCCTGCTGATCCTCGACGAGGCCACCAGCGCGCTGGACCCGGAGAGCGAGGCGCTGGTCAACGCCAACCTCACCCGGCTGGGCAAGGGACGGACGATGGTGATCGTCTCCCACCGCCTCACGTCATTGACCGAGTGCGACCAGATCATGGTGCTCGACAAGGGCAAGGTGGTCGACATGGCGCCGCATCTGGTGCTGGTGGAGCGCTGCACCGTCTACCGGCAGCTCTGGCTGCAACAGAACCGGCATCTGGAGAGCGCCGCCGCGCGCGCCGCCGGGCCCGCGCCCGTGCTGGCGCAGGGAGATTGAGGCATGGCAAAAAATCACAACATCGTCGGAATGCCTCTCGCCGGCGGTCAGGCGGTCGCGTTCCAGAGCAACGACGAAGCGACGTCCGCCAACGCGATCCTGGAATTCCAGTCGCCGACGCTGACGCTGATCGCGGCGCCGGCGCCGTTCACCGCGCGGATGACGCTGTGGCTGATCGGCAGCCTGGTGCTGCTGTCGATGGTGCTGTTCGCGACCGTTCCGGTGGACCGCACCGTCGCCACGATTGGCGTCGTGCTGGCCCAGTCGCCCAACGTGATCGTGCAGCCGCTGGAAACCGCGATCGTCCGCCGAATCCTGGTCAAGGAAGGGCAGACCGTCAAAAAGGGCGAAGTGCTGGCCGAACTCGACCCGACTTTCGCCAGGAGCGATGCGACCTCGACCGTCGCCCAGCTCGGCAGCCTGCGGGCGCAGGTGGACCGGATGAAGGCGGAACTGGCGGACAAGCCGTATCTGTCCGATGGCAGCCCGTACGGCCAGATGGAGGAACAGGCCTACCTCCAGCGCAAGACGCAGTTGATGCTGACGATGCAGGACTACGACGAGCGGATCAAAAGCCTGCAAGCGAAGGTCGATCAGGCGAAGAACGACATCGCCGGCTACGGCCGCCGCCTCGAGGTCGCGACCAAGGTCGAGGGCATCCGCAAGGATCTGGAAAAATACCAGGTCGGCAGCACGCTCAACACGCTGACCGCCAAGGACCAGCGGGAGGAGATGCAGCGGGCGGTCATCGACGCGCAGGCACAGCTTGACGGGGCGCAGAAGGATCTCGCCTCGATGATCGCCCAGCGGGACGCGGCGAAGCATCAATGGTACGTGGACACGCAGACGCAGGAATCGCAGCAGGAGCGGCTGCTCTCGGACATGCAGGGTCAGGCGACGAAGAACGTGCTGCGCAGCGACCTCGTCACGCTGAAGGCGGAGGCCGACAGCATCGTGCTCAGCGTCGCCCGCGTGGCGCCGGGCACCGTGCTGCAATCGGGTGTGGAATTGATGACGACCGTGCCGGTGGACGCGAAACTCCAGGTCTCCGCGCCGATCGACGGCGCCGATGCCGGCTTCGTCGCGGTCGGCGACAAGGTCGCGATCAAGTTCGATACCTTGCCGTATTTCCGTTACGGCTACGCCGAGGGCCATATCGAGCGGCTCAGCAGCGACAGCTTCGTCGACCCGACCAGCGGCCAGACCAACCCGACCTCGCAGTCGCCGACGATCTCGACGCAGGCGCCGCAGAACATCGGCACCGCGCCGGTCTATTATTACCACGCCTCGATCTCGATCGACCGGCTGCAACTCAAGCACCCGCCGGAATCGTTCCGCATCATGCCGGGTATGCCGATCGAGGCGGACATCCTGGTCGGCCAGCGCTCGATCATGGACTACATGTTCGACCGCTACCTGCCGTTCCTCGCCCAGGGGATGCGGGAACCGACGTGACATCATCGGGGATCGAGACAAGACTGCCTGGGTTGCGGCGAATGATGGGCGCCATGCGATGACGGGCACGCGATGACGGGGCTGCTGGGCCGGATGGCCGGGATTGTGTCGCCCGCCGCCGCGTTGCGCCGGGCGCAGCAGTTGCTCGAGGACGGCAAGCGGGCGGAGGCGTTCCCGCTGCTGGCCAAGGCCGCCAATGCCGGCATCGCGGAGGCGGAGTATCTGGTCGGCCGCGCCTACCTGGAAGCCGGCGGCGTGCCGCGCAGCCCGACCGAGGCGGCGCGATGGCTGGAGAAGGCGGCGGCACATGGGCTGGTCGCCGCGCAATCGCTGCTCGCCGCCGTCTACCTGCACGGTGTCGCCCCCCCGGCGGAGGGCGGCAGCGTCGCCGGCGCCGAGGCGCTGTTCGGCGCGATCGCCACCAGCACCGCGGCACCCGACTGGAACCGCGCGGCGCATTGGGCTCAGCAGGCGGCGCGGGCGGGGTCCGGCGACGGCGAAGCCATGCTCGGCTTCATCCTGACCAATGGCCCGGAGGATCTGCGCGATCTGGCCGGCGCGGAAGCCGCCTACCGCAATTCGGCCGAGGCGAATTGCCCGCAGGGCCATCTCGGCTACGCGATGGCGCTGCTGCGCAAGGCCAAGAGCCCGGAGGAACATGCGGCGGGGGCCGCCTGGCTGCTGCGGGCGGCGGAGTCGGGCCTCGGCACGGCGCAGTATCTGCTCGGCGTGCTGACGCAGGAGGGCAAGGGCGTCCCCAGGAACGAGGCGCGCGCCGTCGAGTTGTATCGCCAGGCGGCCGAGAAGGGCGTGCGCTCCGGTCAGGCGCGCTACGGGGCGATGCTGCTGGAAGGGCGCGGCGTCGCGCGCGACTTGCAGGAGGCCGAATCCTGGCTGCGCAAGGCGGCCCTGGCCGGCGACCCGGAAGCGGCGACAGTGATCGGGAATCTCTATTCGCGCGGCGGCGAACTGCCGCCGAACCATGTCGAGGCGGCGACGTGGTATCGCCGCGCCGCCGAACTCGGCCACGGCGCGGCCGCGCGGGCACTCGGCAACATGCATCTGACCGGCGCCGGCGTGCCGCGCGACCCGGCGGAGGCGGCGCGCTGGTTCCGTGCCTCGGCGGCGGCAGGCGACGTGCAGGCGCGCTACGACCTGTCCGCGCTGGTGCTGCAAGGCAAGGGCGAGGCCGAGGATTCGGTGCGCACCCGCGAGTGGTTCGAGCAGGCGGCGACCGCCGGCGATCTGGTCGCGGCCTACAATTACGGCATCTGCCTCGCCGAAGGTGTCGGCGCCGAGCGCGACGAGCAGAAGGCGGTGCAATGGCTGCGCCGCGCCGCCGACGGCGTGGTGAACGCGCAATACTGGTATGGCCGGATGCTGGCGGAGGGGCGCGGCGTCCCGCAGAATCTCGAGGAAGGGCGGGCCTGGATCGCCCGTGCCGCCGCCGTGGGGATGACCGACGCGCAGGTCGCGCTGGCCGAGATGCTCGTCAACGGCCGGGGCGGCAGGAAGGATCACGCCGAGGCATTGGAGTATTTCAAGCGCGCCGCGACGCACGGCCATGTCGGCGCGATGTTCGCGCTCGGCGCGCTGTATGGCGGCGGGCATGACGTGCCATGGGACCGCACGGAGGCCGAGAAATGGTTCCGGCAGGCGGCCGAGCGCGGGCACGCGCACGCGCAGATGATGCTCGGCCGCTACCTCGCGCGCGGGCTGGCCGGCACGCAGAATTTCACCGAGGCGCGGGCGTGGCTGCGCAAGGCGCTGGCGCAGGGAATGGCGGAAGCGCAGGGCGACCTCGATGCGCTGCCGGCCGCGCCGATCGCGGCGGCGCCCGAACTGGCCGGTGCCGCGCCCGGCCGCGCCGGCTGAGCAAACCGCCCGCCGCCCTCCCGACGCGCGCGCTTCGCACCCGTGGCGAGGTGAAGTCCGCGCAGGCGGAGGCGGCATTGCGGTCCGGCCAGGCCCTGCTCGACGCCGGCGACCCGGCGGCCGCGCTGCCGTGGCTCGAACGCGCCTGCCGCATCGCGCCTGACAACGCCACCGCGCTGCTGCCGCTGGCGGCGGCCCTGCTGGCCCTCGGCGATCCGCGCGCGGCCGACGCATTCGCGACGCTGGCGGCGGAGCACGACGTGCGCGAGGTGTGGATCGGCCTCGCGGTCGCGCGGCAACGCCTCGGCGATCTCACCGGCGCGGCAGCCGCGTTGGCGCGGTCGCTGGCCGGGCACGCGCTGCCCATGCACGAGGCGGAATTCGAATTCGCCGACGCCATTGCCGCCGCTGCCGGCGCGGCCGGCTGGTGCGGCCTGCGCGGCGACGGGAGGCTGGTCGTCCGCCCCGTCGCGGCGGCGCCACGGCCGGCCATCGACATCGACGGCATCGTGCCGCGCGGGCGGCGCATCCCGGCCGGGGCGCGGCAGGTTCGGGTGCGGTGCGGCGATCGCGAGCTGCTCGGCAGCCCGATCGGCGCCGAGCGAATCCGCCGCGTCGAGGGGTTCGTTTCCTGCCGCGATGGCGACATCGTCGGTTGGGCCTGGCATCCGGGCGACGCCGCGCGCGATCCGGTGCTTGCGGTCGAGAGCGTGAACGGTGACGCGCCGGCGCGTCGGCTCGTTGCGCGCGACCTCGGCATGGTCTCGCCCCGCCCGCTCGCCCGGCCGCGCGGGTTCGTCGTGCCTGCCGCGCTGCTGGCCGGGTTCGCCGGGCCGGTCCGGGTGCGCGGCGCGGATGGGCGCGAGCTGATGGGCAGCCCGCTCGATCCGGGGCGGGAGGCGCGGGCCGCCGCCGCCGCCGCCGGGGCCGTCGCCCGCGCCCTGCCGCTGCTCGGCCGGGTCGCCCGCACGGTGCCGTGGCTGCCGATGCCGGCCGATGTCGTGGCGCGCCCCGCCGATGCGCCGCGCCGGCCGCGCCGCCCGGTTGCCGTGGTCGTGCCGGTCTATCGGGGCGCGGCGATGACGCTCGATTGTCTGCACGCCGTGTTGGCGACCGTGCCGGCCGGAACGGCGGTGATGGTGGTCGACGACGCCTCGCCGGAACCGGCGCTGGTGGCGGCGCTGGACGATCTGGCGCGGCGGCGGCGGATCAGGCTGCTGCGGCATCGGCAAAATCTCGGCTTCCCCGCCGCCGCCAACGCCGGCCTTCGTGCCGCGGCGCTGCTGCCCGGCGGCCCGGACGTGGTGCTGCTGAACAGCGACACGCGCCCCGCGCCCGGCTGGCTCGAGACGCTGCGCGCCTGCGTCCACGCATCGTCCGACATCGGCACGGCGGCGCCGCTTTCCAACGATGCCAGCATTCTCGGCTATCCCGACCCGGCCGTGCCGTCACCGGCGCCCGAGACGGCGGCACTCGCCGAGCTCGCGGCGCTGGTGGGGCGCGTGCATGGCGCGGCCTCGGTCGATCTGCCGACCTCGGTCGGCTTCTGCATGTATGTCCGCCGCGAATGCCTCGTCGCCACCGGGCTGTTCCGCACCGACGCGTTCGGCCAGGGCTACGGCGAGGAGAACGATTTCTGTCTGCGCGCCAGGCATCTCGGCTGGCGCAACGTGGCGGCGCCCGGCGCCTATGTCGCGCATCTCGGCGGCGGCTCGTTCGGCGCCGCGCGCGCCGAGCTTCAGGCGCGCAACATCGAGGTGCTGGAGCGGCTGCATCCGGGCTATCGTGCCATCATCCGGGCGTGGCACGCCGCCGACCCGCTCCGCCCCGCCCGCCGGGCGCTGGACGCGGCGCGCTGGTCGGCCCGTGCGCGCGGGGGAAAGTCCGCCCGGCCGGTCGTGATCATCACACATGACAGCGGCGGCGGCGTCGAGCGGGCGATGCGGGAGCGGTGTGCGGCGCTTGCCGCCGAGGGCCGGCGGACGATCGTGCTGCGGCCGGTGGTGAACCTGTCCCCCGACCTGCGCGCCGGCGACCCGCGCTATCTGCCCGGCCTGTGCGTGGTCGGCGACGGCCCCGACGGCGGCTTTCCCAATCTGCGGTTTCAACTGCCCGACGAGTTCGCCGCCCTGGTCGCCCTGCTGCGCGCCGAGCGGCCGGCGTGGATCGAGCTGAACCACCTGCTCGGCCACCACCATTGCGTCGTCGATCTGGCGAAGCCGCTGCGCATTCCGTACGACGTGCGGGTTCACGACTACGCCGCGATCTGCGCGCGGGTGAATCTCGTCGGTGCCGAGCGTCGCTATTGCGGCGAACCGGACGTCTCCGCCTGCGTCGCGTGCGTCGCCGATGCCGGCACGCAGTTGGAGGAAGCGATCGCGCCCGCCGCGCTCCGCCTGCGCTCGGCCGCCGATTTCGCGGGTGCGCGCACGGTCATCGCCCCCTCCGCCGACACCGCCACGCGGCTGCGGCGGTATTTTCCGGGCGTCGCCGTCGCGGTCGAACCGCACGAGGACGATGCGGCGCTGCCGCCGCTCCGCGACATTCCGCCGGGTCCGCGCCGGGTCGCGGTGGTCGGCGCCATCGGTGTGGCCAAGGGCTACGACGTGCTGCTGGCCTGCGCCCGCGACGCGGCGGCGCGCGACCTGCCGCTTTCGTTCACCGTGATCGGCCACAGCGAGGACGACGACCGCCTGCTCGACACCGGGCGCATCTTCATCACCGGCCCCTACGATCCCGGCGAGGCGGTCGCGCAGATCCGGGCGCAGCCGGTCGGCCTGGCATGGCTGCCCTCGGTCGAGCCGGAAACCTGGTGCTACGCGCTCGGCGAGGCCCTGCGGGCCGGGCTGCCGGTGGTCGCCTTCGACCTGGGCGCACAGGCCGAGCGCCTGCGTGCGACCGGGCGCGGGCTGCTGCTGCCGTTTGGTTTACCTGCAACAACGATTAACAATACATTGCTCGCGTTGCGCACGCGCGCCGATGGCGACTACAACACCGTCCTTGAAACGTCCCCCGCCAACGCTCGGCCTGTCAGATAGAGAACCGAATGCCCCAAGCCCGCACCGCTGTCCCCGCCGAGGCGGCACCCGCCCAGAACCCGATCGCGGAACTGAAGGTCAGCGGCCATCTGATGACCCTGACCACCGGCCTGTATTGCATCGTCCAGGTGCCGACGCGCGGCGCCGACGCCAACACCGGGCTGCCGGGCGTGCGCATCTCGCTGCCGCCGGGGCCGATCGGCCGGCCGGATCAGGTCAGCATCAGCACGTTCCGGCCGGACGGCTGGATGAACGGCAGCGGTGACGCGGCGCTGGTCAAGGTGGCGGCGGGCCCGGCGCAGGTACTGGTGACGATCTATCAGGCGCCGAACGCGAAGGACGGGTCGCCCAACCTGCAAGTGCTGCGCCTGCTGGAACCCCCGGCCGCCGCGCCGGGGCAGGCGGCGGGCGCTGCCGCCGCCACGGCCCCCAAACTGATGGACATGGTCGCGCACATTCAGGAGCGCGGCGACGTCGGCGCGCTGATCGGCGAGTGGCTGGGCGAGACCGGCAGCAAGCGCTGGATCGAGGGTTTCGCGGTCGCGCCGGGCGGCATGATGTCGCCCAAGGACATCGAGTACCAGGCCGTGCTCGGCAAAGGCTGGCTGTCGCCATGGGTGGAAGGCGGCCAGTTCTGCGGCAGCCGGGGGATGGCGCTGCCGATCCTCGGCCTGCGCCTGCGGCTGCGCGGCGAGGCGGCGGAGAAGTTCGATGCGTTCTACGCGGCCAGCTTCATCGACGGCAGCAGCGTCGGCCCGGTCGCGGCCGGCGAGCCGTGCGAGGCGGAGAGCCTCGCGCCGATCGAGGCATTTCAGGTGCAGATCCTGCCGAAGGGTACGCTGCCGGAGGGGCCGTCCGGCAAGCCGAGGGCGACACCGGCCGCCGCGCGGCCCGCTGCCAGGCCCGCCGCGAAACCCGCCGGCAAGCGCTGAGCGGGCGACGACGAAAACCGTCTCCGGGGCCGCCCGTTCGCGGGCGAGTGCGGCGTGAAGTATCTGTTCGTCCACCAGAATTTTCCGGGTCAGTACCTGCATCTGATCCGCCACCTGACCGAGGACCCGGCGAACGAGGTGGTCTTCATCTCCGAGCCGAACCGCAACAGCCTGCCGAACGTGCGAAGGCTGCTCTATTCGACGCCCGTGCTCGACCAGGAAAAGTCGCATCTGGCGGTGCGTGACTTCGAGATCGCGTCGCACCGCGCGGATGCGGTGGCCGCCTGCGCCGCCAATCTGGAGCGGCTCGGGTTCCGCCCGGACATCGTGATCGGCCATCACGGCTGGGGCGAACTGCTCAACATCACCGATGTCTGGCCCGACGTGCCGGTGCTCGGCTATTTCGAGTTCTATTACGAGACCGACGGCCAGGACGTCGATTTCGACCCCGAGTTCCCGATGCCGAAGGACCGGTATCCGAAAATCCGGGCGATGAACATCGTCAACCTGCTGGCCCTGGCGATGCGCCAGCACGGCCAGACGCCGACCGCGTGGCAGCATACGCGCTACCCCGCATGGGCCCGCCCCGCGATCCGGGTGATCCGCGAGGGGGTCAGGCTCGATCTGTGCAAGCCCGATCCGGGCGCGCGCCGGCGCGGCTTCGCCGTCGGCGACTTCCATGTCTCGCCGCGCGACCGGCTGGTGACCTATGTCGCCCGCAACCTGGAGCCGTATCGCGGCTTCCATGTGCTGGTGCGGGCGCTGCCCGAGCTTCTGGCGAGCCGTCCCGACGTGAAGGTGATCCTCGTCGGTGGCGACGACGTCAGCTATGGCTCCAAGCCCGCGCACGGCACCTGGCGCGAGCATTATCTGCGGGAGATCGAGGGCCGCTACGACAAGAGCCGCGTGCTGCTGCCCGGGCCGCTGCCATACGAGCAGTACGTGGCGCTGCTCCAGCGATCGGATGTGCATGTCTATCTGACCTATCCGTTCGTCGCCTCCTGGTCGCTGCGCGAGGCGCTGGCGTGCGGCTGCGCGGTGGTCGCCGCCGACGTCGAGCCGGTCAGCGAGTTCATCGCCGACGGCGAGAACGGCGTGCTGGTGCCCCCACTCGACCCTGCGGCGGTCGCGCGCACGGTGCTGGCGCTGCTCGACGACCCGAAGCGCCGCAAGCGCCTGCAATCCAGCGCGCGCGCCTACGCCGAGCGGCACCTCGACCTGAACCGGACGATTGCCGAGATGATGGCGGTGATCGGGGAGCTGACGGGCGGCGGACGGCGCGCGTGAAAGGCCGGTGCGCGTGCCCCTGGATGCCCGCCTGCGCGCTAGGGGATTCACAGATCTTGCTTGTGTCCGTTTCGCGCGGAAATCAGCCGCAACGTCCCCTCTCCGCCCGCGCTTGCGGGGGGAGAGGGTCAGGGAGAGGTGGGTGGTCGGGCCGCTACATTGTCGCAAACTTGTAGCGCAACTCGACAACTTCGGAGTTTCCCCCACCTCACCCTGACCCTCTCCGCCCCCAGGGGCGGAGAGGGGACGATGCGGCGGATTCCCGCTAGAACTTTGCACCAATCGGATGTGTGAATGCCGTAGCGCTTGCGCGGGCATGACGGTCGTTGGGAGGGATAGGATTCCTCAAGCTGGCGCCGATGGGCCGGTTATTGTGACGATAATGGAACAATATGGGCGTGCATCCTCACAGGCTCCGGGCGGGCTTTTTTTGGAGGGATGCGGACCCGGGGCGGCGGGAGCGGTGGCCGGGCGGCGGAGCGGGCGGGCGCCCACGATGGGCGCGGCCGCTGCGGCGGACTGGGCGCGTGAGGTGCGGGGGATGGTCGCTCCACCGGCGCCGGGGCGGGCGGGGGCCTTGGCGCTCGGGGCCTGGCCTTGAGCGGGCCGGAGAGCCACGGGGGCTCCGGCTCTCGGATCGGTGGCGGCTTCCGCCCGGAGGTTTTTGGGGCCTCGTCGGGGGGCCTTGGGTCTCGCTCGTCGGGTTCCCAGGGTGCGTATT
>Ga0116226_10000251_pt1 | contig 43815 bp, 35 predicted proteins | sample S1TSphfallax_FD_89692 | JGI IMG/M metagenome (GOLD analysis project Ga0116226, IMG submission 89692) | Host-associated microbial communities from peat moss isolated from Minnesota, USA - S1T2_Fa - Sphagnum fallax MG | ecosystem: Host-associated > Plants > Peat moss > Unclassified | place: USA... | reverse complement strand
CCTTCCCTGATGAGAGGTACCGACACGAACGCTCGCGTATCGATCGCCGCCCATTTCGCGGCGTCGTTCATTGGGTCCAGCGTCAGGTCCTCGTGGACCACGGTTTCACCGCGACGATGCCGGCCGATGTTGTCCATGCCGAATTCCGCGAGCGGGAAAGTACCGATCAGCGGCGCGACGCCGTCGGTGTAATTCGTCTGCAGTTCGATATGGATATCATCGGCGCACACCTGGCCATAGCCAACCCGGCTCGCGCCCAGGTAGCGCCCGATCGCATCGGTCGCTGTGGCGATGATGCGCCGCGGATCCTTATGCTGCCGCAGCGCATCCCCGAGCTCGACGAGGAACTTCTGGCGCAGCTCGGTCAAGACCTGCTGCGTCGTTTCGGTAAAGATGACAAGCACGCCGCCGATGCCGGATGGAGCGTGCGAATCGGGAACCGGGCTATACCCATACGTCCAATAGGACGCTTCACACCGACTCCCTCGAAACATCGGTAGCATCTGGTTCTCGTGCCATGTGGCGGCCGCGCCAGCCATGACTTGGTCGATTTGCGGGCCGATGATGTCCCACCGTTCGCCCCACTGTTCAACACCCTTGGCGCCCAAGGGCGCGGCGTTCTGATCCGGCACCAGTGACCGGGCACAGGCATCGTTATAGAACCCGCGATGCTCCGGCCCCCAAAAAATGCACATCGGTTGTCGGGAATTCAGAATGATCCCCAAGGTGACATGCAGAGCCGGGGACCAAGATTCCGGGGGACCGAGAGGAGAAATGGCCCAATCAAAAGCCGCCATGCGCTCGGTCATTTCTCCGCGGCCGGGGAACTTTCCTGCCTAGGTCTCGCTGACCGCGTGCATCACAGCCGAGGGCCGCGGCGGCCATTCAAAAAGTAAGCTACCACCAGTACCAAGACAATCAATCCAATTGGGCCGATTCCCCAGCCGGCGCCCATTCCCCAATAGATCCCGCCACCGCCACCGAGCAATATCAGCAGTAAGATGACGACGAGCAAGGTATCCATGTTGGTCTCCGTTATGACGATCGATCTCCGTCAAGAGAATGCCATTGCATGGTGGCGCAGCTGTCAGCGGAACGCCCACAATCCTGTAGGACCCGGTATTGAGCGCGCCTTGATCGCGCCTTGAGCGCGCCTTGATCGCGCCTAGCGGTAAACCGCGGCACCATCGAAGGCGCTAAATACGAGCGGCGCGCAACACGCTCAAAAAAAGCACCAGAGCGAACCCGGTCACAAAGAGTCCGGCATTCAACAGGGGGGCGAAGGACAAGCGCGGCATGCTCCACCAGACCACGGCGATCCAGGCCAGAGCGCCCGCCGCGAGCGCCGGGTCATCGACGAACAGCGACACCAGCTCTCGACACAGTCGAATCAGCAAACCCTTCCGCGAACTCGAACGCGACGTCTTGGCCCGCCGCTCCGGGGCCCGAAACCGGAAACGCGTCATCAGCACCAGAGCTTGTGCCACCAAGAAGTAGAAGGCGATGAGCGCGACGAGCGATGCATCCGCGGCAGGCCATTCCACGTCAATGCCTTCACCAACCCAGAAGCTGCCGAATGCGCTCAATAACACGCCGACCCCGAATTTCAGCGCGTTCTCCGGTATGTTCGCGAGCGGGCGGTGCAACGCAAAACCGAGACACACGACCACGCCGAAAGCCGCGGCCGCACCGAGCGACGCCGGTAAGATCAATTGACCCCCGGTTCCCAACGCGATGACGATGAACACCACCTCGATACCTTCGAGCATCACGATCTTGAAAGCCGTCGCGAATGCGGTTGGATCCCACCCCAGCGATACGCTGCCAGCCGCACGCAATGCCACGGTTGCCTGCGCGTAGGATTTCTCCTCGTCATGAAGGGCGATGACCCCGCTGGAGCGCAAGATCGCCTTGCGCAGCCACCGCAAGCCAAACATGAGCAACAGCGCACCCACGATCACTTGCACGAACGACAGAGGAATGCGTTCGAGGGACTCGCCAAACAAGATCACAAGGACGACGAGCAGGCCCAAAGCCGCCGCCGACCCTACCAAGGCCCAGCGCCAGCCGCGTACCACGCCCACCGCGAGCACAATGGTCAATGCTTCGATGCACTCGACCATTGAGGCGGCAAACGAAGCCAGCACGGTGGGAGCTGCTCCAATACCAAGGTTCATCACGCCTCTGTCGTCCTCAAGCCTTGCGAGCAGCGACACCCGGGGGAATCGCGGCCTGGTGCAGCACCTTGCCCTCGTAATCACGAAACTCGAATGTCAATGCGCTCGGGTCGCTATGGAAAGCCGCAAAACCGGAGCGCGCCTGACAGAACAAGGTTCCATCGATGGCTTGCACGGGGCGCACCTCGGAACCGGCCCCGCAACACAGATAATCGATTCCGCCGCGGCGAATATGCTGCAGATCGTGATCATGCCCGTGAATATAGGCTTGGACGCGGTGTTTCTCGAGCAGCGGTTCGAGCAATTCCTGAGTTTCTGGCGTGTCGCCGTGACCGCTGCCGCCAGAGTAAATCGTATGGTGGCCGACCACGAGCTTCCACGGCGCCGTCGACTTCGCCAACTCGCGGTCGAGCCACGCGAGTTGAGCATCCACGTCTTGGCTCGCAACGTTCTCGGCGATCACGCTGTGCACTTTCTCGCGGTATTTATGGACCAGCGGGGAGGTATCGACCACGAAGAAGTCCACGTGCGGCGCACCGATCTCGCTGCCGGCCACTTTGTAGTATCGCGCCGGCATGCGCCAACGTGGGCTGTTCTTCGCATAATCGAGTTGTGCCTGGGGCACCCCGCGGTAGTCGTGATTGCCGAGCGCGACGTACCAGGGAACTTGCAACGAGTTTGCCGTATAGATGTTCTCGTACGAGGTTCGCCACTGCGAGTCGGTCGCCGATTGCACTCCGTCCTCGTAAAAGTTGTCACCGACCGAGAATACGTACCGACTGCCGGTATTCGCGCCGGCCAGCCCCATCTGGACGGCAACGTCGCGTTGATGGTCGGAGCCGTCACGGCCCCAATCACCAACTACGAGAAAATTGAGCGCCGGAGCGGCTGCGGCACTCGAAAGGCCGGGCAGTGCAGCGACTGCCGTAACGGCGGCGATCGAGGCAATGGCCTCGCGACGGTTCAACACTTTTTCTTGCACGGACACCCCCACTGATAGCTCGAGAATTTTGCAACGTTCCGGCAGCGCCTCGTGGCTCGCCATCGTTCGGTGCGCCAGTTTAAGTCAGTTTTGTGACGTTCAATTGAAGTTCGGGTGACGCGGCGACGCCCTCGAAGTAGGGCGCATGGTTTCGCAAGTGCTTGTAAGGTAAAGGATCCGCACCGAGCCCGCTCCGGGCCGCGCGGATTTGACGAGGAACCTTAAGCGCACTTAAGTATGCGCTTCGCGGGAACTAGAGCGTCCGTCGGGCCGCGCTCGCTTTGATAGGTTCCGGGTAGCGCGCGACTCGGATGAGTACGGCGGCGTCAGGATTACGCGGGCGGAGGCGCAGCCGCGATCGAGACGAGGAGATAATCGGGGCGCGGAGCGAGGTCCTGGTGGATGGAAACGTCGAGCTTGATCGGCTGATAGAGTCCGTCTTGGCGACGCGTTCTCAGGTCGATGTGATACCGACTGATCTCGCCGCTGATCGCCTTTGCGATGAGGGCTTGGTTTCTCTGCGCGTCGTCCGGATGGATCAAGTCGAAGAGACAATGTGCCTGGAGATTGACCCGCGGTTGACCAAGCAACGCGCAACCAAGTCGATTCATGCGGCGTAAGACACCGTTCAAATCGAGATGTGCAATGCCGAAGCTGGCATCTTCGAAGGTCGCGCGAAATAGCCGTTCGCGTTCCGCGACGTACTTCAGTGTCCCTAGGGCGAGAAGACTCGCGTCGCGCGCTTGAATGAGTTCCTCGACGATACCCGCGTGATCCCTCAAGCTATCGACCTCGTCCTCTGTAAAGTCGCGCACTAGCGTGTCGATTGCGCACAACGTGCCGATGGGTTGGTCGTCGCGCGTGAACAAGGGCACACCGGCGTAGGCGCGAATGTGGGGTGGCCCCGAAACGAGCGGATTACCGGCAAAACGCGGATCCCGCGTGGCATCAGGCACCACCAGTGCGCGGCGATTGAACACGACGTGCCCACAAAACGAAACTTCACGCGAAGTTTCTTTTGCGTCGAGCCCGACGCTGGACTTGAACCACTGTCGATGCTCATCGATCAGCGACACGAGGAGAAAAGGCACGTGCAAGGCCCGAGCCGCCAGGCGCGTGACTCGATCGAAGCTCTCCTCGGGCGCGGTGTCCAAGAGATTCAATCGATACAAGGCGATGAGTCGATCCGCCTCGTCGTCCGGAATGCCCGGAGGCTGCATCGACGTTCGCGCTTGTTGCCCACTGATCATGACTTTCACCACGTGATTGCTGCTCGTCGAGGGCCTATCGGCCCCCATGACGGCAACTTGAGGTCGGCCATCGATCGCGAAACCACCACTCCAAAGTTCTGCTGCAATGGGCGCTTGCGGAAATTCTGCGATCAGTTGGCTTTTCGCAGGTAAATCGTACGCAGGCGGCCTGACAGGAGGTTGCTCGGCTGCTCATTTGCACGTGGCGAGACGACTGAGCCGAAGTCCAGCGTAAACGGGAGGGGTGGCGCTCCCAAGAGGGCGAGATAATTCGCGGGCATGTGCTGGCGGAGATTTTCCAACACGTAGGCGACCAACTCGTATTTGACGGCGGGCTGTTGGATGCTGCTGTGTAAAACGTGCTCGGTGCCGATCGCGGCGAACCCATAGAATTTCAAGCGTAGCGCCATCAACGCGATCAGAATTTTTACGATCAAGCCTCCGGACGGGTGTGGCGAGTAGAAATTGCGCGTTGCCCAGACCCGGTCCCATCCATAGGGTACGGTGTCCAAATCGTTGTTGTAGCGTCTGACCCGTTTGGCGAGCGGAGATCCGGTGGCAAACAAATTTGCGAATGCTCGGTTGCCCGGCGTCATCCCGGCAAATGCGTAAACGTCCGCAACCACCTTATTCGGTTGCTCAGTCAACCAGAGAGCGATCACGGGCGCCAGCGTGCCCCCGAGGCTGTGGCCGGTGACATAAACGACGGCGTCGGGCCCAATTGCGCGCAGCGCCTGCGCGAAGCTCATGCTGCCATCCGAAAGCGCGATGACTGCCTGGAACGCCGCCCAGGTCCCCGCGGAGACCTTGGCGGCTGAATCGTTGCCGACCGACCATGGGTGCATCGGACCCGTCGGATTGTCGAAACTGGCGTCGTCCCAGTAAGCAGGCGACAACGGATTCGGATAGGTACCCCGGATGGCGACCGCATAGCCACCGGTGCGCTCGTTGCGCGCAATGAAAGCGAAGGCGATCGGTAACTCTACTTCCGCGGCAATCCAATGAATCGACCAGTCGGGCGAGGTCAAGGGGTGCTTTGCCAGGTAGCCGGGGATGTCGGACGGTTGTCCGTACGCCATGCCGGCCAGCGTCATCAGCAATTGCGCGTACTCGTCCATATCCCCGAGTGCCTCACGCGACGTCAAAACGTGAGCTTCGTGCCGCTGATCAAGGGCGGTGCATAGGCACCATCGGCAAAATCGAGGATCGTGCCATTCGGGCCGTAGTTCGTGAACACCTGACGCACTGTTGCGAGAACGTACACACTCGCCGGACCGGCTACGTCAATTTCTGCGTATCCTCGGGACTCGACGCTGTCCTGCGGGGTACCACCCGACGCCGCGCTAAACGAAGCGGCAGCGGTGTTGAGTAAGTACTGCACGCCGAACAGGAACGTCTCCCCCGGATTGATCGCGGGCAGCGTCGCGGCCTTGAAGCCGATGAAAGGCGGCGCTAGAAAATCCGGTGCCGTGAGCGGGTAATCATTCGCCTTGCCGGTGGCATCGATGTAATCGGCGAACAAATTGATCACGGCCGGATTGTTGCCTGGAAATCCAGGGCTGAACGGGGACGGTACGGACGCGACGAAGGCCGGCGACGGTTTGTAGCGGATCGATGGCTTGATGGGAGCGCCGCCCGCGTTGCTCACCTGGATGAAATAGCCTTGCTGCACGTAGGGAACGTCCGGTGCCAGCGGGGCGATCGGCTGGGAGAGAATCTCGAACGAACTGACCGGTTGGAATGCCATGATAAAATCCTTTTTTTGCGAAGCTGACGGCGCCGGGAGCCGGCACCGACGAGGAATAGTGCGGTGATGCCGCCGATCGTTACAAAGCTCCGGAGCGCATGGAATGGCTATTGCTGCCTCGAGCGACTCCATTCAGTCCCCTCGAGCAGCAAGGGCGTGCATCCCACCCTGACGATCGGTCATGAACGATCGTTGATGTCGCGGATCATGGCTCGTGCCCGGCCTGTCGTTTTCGCGGCGTAAAGCGCCTTGTCTGCGGCGAGGACGAGGTCGCTGGCGCTCAGGGCATCCACGACGTTGGAACAACAGGCGATACCGACGCTCACGGTGACATGCGCTGCCGTTGGGGAGTCCTCGTGGATAACCTGCAGCGACCGAACCGATTCCAGCACGCTCGCGGCGATGCGAGCCGCCCCGTCGACCGGGGTTTGTGGCAATAGTACGGCAAACTCCTCGCCCCCGTATCGCGCTACGAGGTCGGTCGGCCTCTGGCAGTTGGCTTGCAGTGCCACCGCGATCTCTCGCAAGCATTCATCGCCCTTGGGATGGCCGTAGCGGTCGTTGAACAGTTTGAAGTGATCGACATCGATCAACAGCAGTGACACAGGCTCCCCTTGCCGGCGCATGTGCAGCCACTCCAGTTCGAGAATTTCCGCGAATCGTCGACGATTCGCGATCCCGGTCAGCCCATCCGTGCTAGCCGCGCGACGCAATTCGTCCGTCAAGTGCTTCAAGCGAAGGTGCGTACTGATGCGAGCGAGAACGGGTGCGGTCCGGAGCGGCTTGGGAATGAAATCGGCAGCGCCCATCTGCAACGCCTTGACCTCGAAGTCGGCTTCGACGTGGCTGGTAATGAATATCACGGGTATATCGACCAGAACAGGGTCGGTTTTTATCGCTTGCAATAGTTCGAAACCGTTCATTCCCGGCATTTCGGCATCCAACATGATTAGATCGGGGATGCTTTCGTGCGCCAGACGCAGTGCATCTCGACCGTTACCCGCAAAGCGAAGGCGACCGACCTCCATTAGGCTCCGGCCCATGAACTGAATCACTGCGACATCGTCATCGACCAGGAGAATGCTGGCCGCCGGAGAGCGTGAATGGGATTTTTGCCGAGCGACAGGCGCTCGCGAGTGGTTGCGCGACATAGGCCGCGCATTAAAAGGCAATGGAGAGTGTCGGACTGCGCCTCCAGTCCCAATCCTGCAATCAACGCGATGTTATGTATCGCGTGGACTGCGGGAATTGTGTTCGAACTCGTTTTCTTATCCGCCGCATTCGATTCTAATCGCTCGCGCGCGTGACTGCGCATCTGCGAAACGACTTCGCAGCAAGATCTGGCGCTGATTATCATTATGGCAAAGAACGAACACGAATCTTTGGAGGCGGCAACCCGCGCGTTCCCGCAGATTGGATGACGCTGCCCACGGGCTTATGGACGGGTGTCACCTTGTTGCTGCCCTCGAGCGCGCTCGCGTTCGCGCTCTGGCTAATTCTGCGGGAACGCGCATCCAACGAGCAAAGATTTCGCCTGATGGTCGACAGCGTCAAGGACTATGCCATCTTCATGCTCGATGCCGACGGTCGGGTCGCCGGATGGAATGCGGGTGCCGAGCGAATCAAGGGCTATCGTGAGCCGGAAATCGTCGGCCGGCATTTCTCAACCTTCTATACGCACGAGGACAGGGGCGCCGGCCGCCCTGCGTGGGCTTTGCAACAAGCCCGGGATCATGGCCGAGTCGAGGATGAAGGCTGGCGTGTGCGCAAGGACGGGTCGCGCTTCGTCGCCAATGTGGTGATCACGGCACTGCGAGACGAGGTCGGCAACCTTGTTGGATTCGTCAAAGTGACGCGTGATATCACGACGCGAAAACAATCCGAGCGGGAACTGCGCAGCAGCGAGGCACGCTATCGACTGCTCGTCGAGGATCAAACCGAATTGATCGCGCTGCTCCGATGCGACGGAACACTCTTATTCGTCAATCAAGCTTTTGCGGGGGTGCTCGGTTTGGCGCCGGAAAAGATCCTGGGCACGAGCGTCTATGACTATCTTCCGCACTCCGAGCGTGAATTGGTGCGCGCGAGCTTTCAGACGGTCTGCGACTCGGGAACCGCTGCACCCGTCGATAGTTGGTTGACTGCCGCCAACGGCGAGTGCCGGTGGATAGCATGGCGCAACAGAGCCGTGACCGATGACCAGGGAAAGGTCACCGGCGTGCATTCGGTCGGACGCGACATCACGGACCGCCGTCGCGCCGAGGCGGCACTGAGGGACAGCGAGCAGCGACTCCGCATGATCACGGACAACATGCCGGGTCTCGTCTCGCACCTCGACAAGGAACTGCGTTTTCGCTTCGTCAACCAAGCCTATGGCACCTGGTTCGAAGTGGATCCGGCGAAGCTGATCGGAACGCGTATCCAGGACTTGTACGGTGAGCACTGGTCGGCGCGCGATGACACTGGGCTGCAATTTGCCCTGAGCGGGAATCCCGTGACCGCGGAGCGTGATGTGGTTTGTAACGGGCTGACTCGGCATTGTCAGGTCGTCCTCCTGCCCGAACGGGACGCTTCAGGGCAGGTCGTCGGTCTTCTATCGATTCACACCGACATCACGCAACGTCGGCGAACGGAAATGGCTTTGCGTGCGAGCGAAAGCTTCCTCGCACGCACGGGCGCGGTTGCCGGGGTCGGTGGTTGGGAAATGGACCTTCTTGCCGACACTATCACCTGGTCGCCGGAAATCAAACGTATGCATGGCTTGCCTCCGGATTACGTGCCGACGCTCGAGGCGATGTTGAAATTCCATACCCCAGAGTCGCGCCGCCTCATCGAGAAGTGCTTTCGCGATTGCATCAACCGGGCGCACCACTATGACCTCGAACTCGAATTAGTCTCGGCGGACGAACGACACTTCTGGGTCCGTTCGACCGGCGCCGCCGAGTTCGAGGATGGCAGGGCGGTCCGCATCATGGGTGCACTGCAAGACATCACAGAGCGCCGGGAGGGTGCGCAGCGGCTGCAGGAAATCACGACGCTGCTGACCAGCGTACTAGATTCGGCGTCCGAGATTGCCATCATCTCTTCAGACCCGGAATTGAATATTACGGTATTCAACAAGGGGGCGGAGCGGCTGCTGGGATATAGCCGGGAGGAGATTGTCGGGCGCGCCAACCCGACACTCTTTCACGACCCCGAAGAGGTACGCCTGCGCGCTGAAGAACTCAGTGCGCGAGTGGGTCACACCGTGACCGATGGTGCGGTTTTCATCGAACCGTCGAGTCTCGGACAGCCTCGCGAGTGGACCTACATTCGTAAGGACGGTACTCGTGTGGTGGTCACTTTGGTCATTACGGCCATGTACACCCCCGAGGGGAAAACGCTCGGATACGTGGGGATTGCCCTCGATATCACCCGCCAGGCGCAGTACGAACAAACACTGCGTCTGGCGATGGCGGACGCCGAACGCGCAAACAAGGCCAAGAGCGAATTCCTGGCCAACATGAGCCACGAGATTCGGACCCCACTGAATGCGGTCATCGGTTTGGGCTACCTGCTCGAGCAGACTCCGCTGAACGCGGACCAACGTCAGTTCGTGGCAAAGATCGAATTTGCCGGCCGCTCCCTCTTGAGCGTCGTCAACAATGTGCTCGATCTATCCAAGATCGAGGCAGGCGAGATGCTGCTCGAGGAGGAGCGTTTTGATTTGCCTGAACTATTGACGGACATTGGCCAGATGCTTCTTCCTGAAGTCTCGGCCAAGGGCAACGAGCTGAAGGCCCAGGTCTCACCATCAGTGCCGCGTTGGGTCAAAGGCGACGTTGCGCGTTTACGGCAAATTCTGACGAACTTGGTCAATAACGCGATCAAATTCACGGCCGGAGGATGCGTGACGGTGGAAGCCTGGTGCGCCCAACAAGACGCGAGCCGGATCCGGCTGCGCTGCGAGGTCCGGGATACGGGCATCGGCATCGAGCCCTCCGCCATGGAACGCCTCTTTACACCCTTTACTCAAGCGGATGCGTCCACCACCCGTCGCTTCGGCGGCACCGGCCTCGGTCTTTCGATCGCACGTCGATTCGTCGACTTGATGGGCGGCGAAATCGGTGTAACCAGCAGTGTCGGCGTAGGCAGTACGTTCTGGTTCGAGATACCCCTCGAACTGGCCGTGGAATTCGGCGCGCCCTCGAACGACGCGACGCCACCAGGCTTGCGCATATTGGTGGCGGATTCTGCGGTCGACGTGAAGGAGGGGCTGGGCGCTATGGTGCGTGCGCTCGGATGGATTCCGGAAATCACGGTTTCCCCTGAACAATTACAAACCGCGCTGGCCACACATCGTGCCGGCCGGATCATCGACGTGCTGGTCTCGGCGCTCGGGACCACGGCCGCCGACCCATTCGAGTTGATCAGCAACATTAGAGCGCAACTCATTGGTCATCAGATGCCGCCGATCATCCTGGTGGCCGACGCGGCCCAAGCGAATAGGCAAGACATTGAGGCCCTGAGCGCAGAATGCACTCTGTTGTTACGGCCGGTGAGCAACTCATCGCTGTTCAACGCCATCAATGCGGCCGTGTGGAAGCAAAGTGGCGGACGGGAACGGCTACTGCAAACAACGAATTTGGAACACCTGCTTGCACGATGGCTCGTCGGCGTGCGCGTCATGGTGGCCGATGACAGCGACATCAATCTCGAAGTGGCCCGCCGGATTCTGGAGGCCCAGGGCGCAACGGTGGCAACGTGCTCGGATGGCAAGACGGCAGTGGACTATGTTCGGGCGCATGATCTCGATGTCGTTCTGATGGACGTACAGATGCCGGTGCTCGATGGAAATCAGGCAGTGCAGCAGATTCGTGAGGAGTTGCACCTCGATAGATTACCTATCATTGCCCTGACCGCCGGAGCCATGCTTGGAGAGCGGCAACGAGCGCTCATATCAGGCATGAACGATGTCATCAGCAAGCCCTTTGATCCTCTGACGCTGATTCGCAAGGTCAGGTATCTGGTTGAACAAGCAAGAGGCGAGCCGATCAAGGTGGTGCTGGTCGACCGGCCTACCGTGACTTTGTCGCATGGTCTGCCAGTGGCATCCCTCGACTTGGGCGTAGCGCAACAAATGTTCGGCGAGGATTTGCCGCTATTCCGGAAGGTGCTAGAGAGAATCCTGCGGGACTATGGCGACCTGGCGCTCCCGAATCCTGTGGCGCTGGCAGACCCGATGAATCGTGCCGATCTCATAGCGCGCGCCCACAAGCTCAAAGGTACGGCCGGTACCATCGGTGCAACGCGTGTGGCGCATTTCGCGAGCGCCGTGGAAAGTGCCTTGAGGCATGATCGACCGACACAGGATGTTGAACGGATCCTGCGACAACTTGCGTCGGCACTGACGAGCTTGCGGGAAGAATCGGTAGTGCTGCTGGAGGATAGGCCGGGGGCCGTCATTTACTCGGCTTCCGAGGTGCCTGTGTCGCCGAGCGATGCGAAGGAGGCCATGGAGGAACTGTGTTCGTTGCTACAGAGCCGTGATTTTGCGGCCGTGCATCGAGCCGCGGAACATGCAGCATCCCTGCGCGCCCTGTTGGGTGCCACCAAATTCGAGCTGGTGCGGGACGCGATCGACAGGCTGGACTTCGACCGCGGCGCGGCGCTGTTACGGGGCATGCGCGCCGGGTCATGCGGCTCAGGCTAGTAGCGCGAGATAGGCGAACCCGTACTGCCGGCGGTTCGATCGACATACATCGTTGAGGCCCATCTCTTTATCGCACTGCGCTTTTTAGTGGGGCGAGCCCGCGAGGAGTAGACTTTACGGAGCTGGCACGCAAACAATCAAGAGGTGGGCGAACTCATGACTCTCGAACACGCTTCGTTGAAATTACAGTTCGGACCGCTATTCGATGAGGTGTCCGCGGCGCTGTTTGCCGCGGATCCCTTGGGCTTGAACTCCGGGGGCAATACGGCCGAGTATGACCGGGAGGCCGGCACGATCCTTCCTCGGCTTCGGGAAGCTCATAGCGCAGACGACGTTCAGGTCATCGTGCATGAAGAGTTTCGTCGGCGGTTCTCCGAGGAGACGCCCGGGGCCGTTGGGCGCTACGAAGAGGTCTCTGAACTGATATGGGACGCGTGGCTGAGGTCGGCCCCTGTCAGGGCTCACAAACCCCCAAATGATCTACGATGAAAACCGTCCTGATCACGGGGTGCTCGTCCGGGTTCGGCCTCGAAACTGCCGGGTACTTCCTAGATCGTGACTGGCAGGTCATCGCGACGATGCGAACCCCGCGAAACGACGTGCTACCTCGATCTGAGCGCCTGCGTGTGCTCGCCCTCGACGTCACCGACCCGGACAGCATTCGACGAGTCGTCGAAGTTGCGGGACCGCTCGACGTGCTGGTCAACAACGCGGGCATCGGCCTGCTGTCGATTTTCGAAGGCACCTCGATGGACATGGTTCGCGAGGTTTTCGACACCAATACCTTCGGGACGATGGCCGTGACTCAGGCGGTGCTGCCACAGTTCAGGCGACAGAAAACCGGTGTCATCGTGAACATCACGTCGGCCGTGACGCTGAGGCCGCTCCCCCTGTTGTCCGTTTACACCGCGAGCAAGGCGGCGGTAACCGCGTTCACCGAATCCCTTGCGTTGGAATTGCAGCAATTCAACGTGCGAGTCAGATTAGTGATCCCGGGACAGGCTCCGGCGACCCGCTTCGCAGAAAACGCACAAACCCAGCGGATTCAGCGGGGCCCCGAAGCGTACGCGGAATTTTTTCAGAGTGTATTCGCACGCATGCGGCAGCCATCGCCCGCGGTCACTCAATCGGTCGACGTGGCAGAAGCGGTGTGGCGTGCGGCGACAGACCCATCCTGTCCGGCTCGCATCCCTGCCGGTGCGGACGCCGTGGCTTCTAGCCTCACCGAGCATCCCTGACCTGCTGTTTCGATTGCCCTATGGACCACGCAAAGCCAACGGCTGCGCCGAGATCGTTGCGGGTTCGCAACAGCGGGCTATCCACGTTGGCCGCACCGTCGTAGTTGTCCAGGTCGAGTCCGACGAAGACGATGAAGCTCCGTGTTACCTGTCGAAAGGCTGTAATACTCAAGGTCGCGCCGAGATAGCCCGCGCGTGCGTCGTAAGCCGGGCGGCCTGCGCGAGCGTATTGCGGCTCAACCGCATAGTAATAGCGCTGCAGATCCGCGGTCGCAAACTGGGCCTCGAGGCTTGCGCGTCCGCTCCACTGAGTTCCGAGAATCGCCCGTTCGTCGTAGGCAATGTCGGGCGCCAAGAGCTGTCCTTGGGTCCGAAATCGGGATGAGAAATTCGTGGCAATCGCCTCGCGCAGAGCCAAGTCCACCGTGACGCGCGACGAGTCGGTCGGTTTGGCCACGGTGATCCTGGCCTTGGGTCCTACTTCGAGCAGAGTATCCAAGTTCGGCATCCCCGCACGTGCGCCGCCCGTGGAATTGCTGGACAGGCTGCCACCGCCGCTAAACTCCCATTCAACAATGCCGCTCGACTTCTGCAGGCGTGGTCCATGGACGTCTGAACTGAACAAGTCGCCGCGATAGATGAAAAACGGCAGCGGCAGACCCCGTACGCGATATTGGTTCGATCCCGGGTAGTCGGCCACGGCGCCCGCAAAGCCGCCGACTCCCGCCTCCCACAAGGGCTTCGTTCCGCCGGCTGCCGTGTCTGGCGCATCGACAGCGGGTGTTACCACTTCCTCGGCAAGCGCCCCGGCGGGTCGCCCGCTCGCCAAAAGCCCCGCAATCCCGTACGCAGCCAACCGCAGGCTCAAGGAACGCCAACCGGCAAGGGCGAGATGTATTCCGACTGCGCGTGCCCTCCAGGCACTAGGAAACATCGCCAGCATGCCGGCTAACATGATTGGATCTGGACTGTTCATGGGATGCCTCCGGGAACATTTGCACGGTCAAGGGTTCGAAGCGGTCAAGGCCGAAGCCATGATCGTGGGCTGAGCCTTACGGATTGCTTACTGGCCCCAAGGAGTGTCAGTAAGTCGCCGGTAAGCCCGGCCAAGAGACAATCGACGTTCGGCGGATCAGCGCGGAGACCGATTACCAATGGAATATTGTGTTTCATGACCAGAGTAGCCCTCGTGGAGGACCACAACCGGCTCGCGGATTTTGTGCGCCAGGCCTTGGGCGCGGCCGGAATCGAGTCCGACCTATTCAACGGGATCGAAACCGCATGGGCGGCGGCGCAGCTACCGATTTACAGTTTATTCGTGGTCGATCGCGGATTGCCTGACGGCGACGGCTTGCTGCTCGTGAAGCGTTTGCGAGCCGCCGGACTGAAGCAGTCCTGTCTGATCCTCACGGCTCGTGATGCGTTGCATGACCGTATCGACGGCCTCGAAAGCGGTGCCGACGATTATTTGGTAAAACCATTTTCAATGGAGGAATTGGTTGCTCGTGTACGCGCACTGTTGCGGCGGCCGGCAACGCTGGAAAACCTCACGCCCGGATTCGGCGACATCGAGTTACGCCCTCAAGGGGGTACCATGGTCTGTGGCACGGATGCTGTCACCTTGGCGTCTGCGGAACTTCAGATCATGCTGAGCTTGGTTCAGGCGAACGGCGCTACCGTGCGGCGCACCGCACTTGAGGCGGCGGCCTGGGGACTCGGAGAAGCGGTGACGCCGAACGCCCTGGACGTGGCGCTTCACCGCCTGAAGAGGAAACTGCAAGCCATCGGTTCGCTTCTGCACATCGTCAATGCGCGAGGGTATGGCTATGCGCTCAGCGAAATTCGGTCGGCTCGATAGTCTCGCCTCGCAATTACTGCTCACCTACGTCGGCGCGCTGCTGCTCACCGTGGCGGTAATCGCGGGCGGATTGTGGATGCTGATAGGCCGTCATCAGGAACTGATGACCCGTTTCGATTTGCGGAACGAAACCAAACTGCTCGAAGACAGTCTACGATGGGATTCGAGCGGTCGCGCCGCAGGCTTGGTCCTGCCCAACGACGCCACTTGGATCTACGAAGCCCTGCCCTCCGATCTCAAGTATCGACTGCTGGATGCAAACGGCCGCGTGCTCTTGTCGTCCGATTCGAATCGGGAGGCGCTGGCTCCCTCGGGAGCCGTTTTCGATTCGAGCACGACGTCATTCGAGGTTCATGCGGGCGGACAACGACTCAATGTCAGAACCGCGCCCATCGTTCGCGGCGCCACGACCTATTATTTACAGGCGGCCAGCAGTGATCGCATCGCGATGCTGGCGCGGTCCGTCGGCGGTTTCCTGTTCGTCCGGAACACCTTGCAGCTGATTGTCCTTTCGATGCTCGTCTTCAGCATCGCCGTGTTCTTCACGCTGCGCCGCGTGCTTGCACCACTGCGCGAAGCCTCCGACGCCGCGGCTCGCATCGAACCGCGAAACTTTTCCGCGCGAATCTCCATCCGGCATGTGCCAGCGGAGTTTTCGCCCGTTATCGATGCCTTCAATCAGGCGCTCGACCGATTGGAGAATGGCTATCGTGTCCAGCAGACGTTCCTCGAAGCGACGGCACACGAACTCAAGACCCCGCTGGCGCTCCTGCGCGCGCAAATCGAGATGAAAGGCTGCAATGATCGAGTAAGCTTGCTGCGAGACATCGACCACATCGCACGTCAAGTACATCAGTTGCTGCAATTAGCCGAGGTCAGCGAAGACCGTAATTATCGCTTCGAATCCACGGACGTGTCGGCCGTCGCCGAGAATGTCGTCGTCTACCTGCGTCGTCTGGCGGAGCGTAGAACCATTTACCTCGAACTTTGCTTTGATCCCATCGAACATACGTCCGTGCGGGCCGATCCGGCGGCGCTGCACATGCTGCTCAAGAACGTCATTGAAAATGCGATCGAACACTCACCTTCCGGTGGAGTGGTTGCGGTCGTGGTTGAAGCCGATCAAGTCAAGATTCGCGACGAGGGCCGTGGCATTCAGGAAGCCGATCTGCCGCACTTGTTTACGCGGTTCTGGCGCGGTTCGAATCGCAAGACTGATGGCGCGGGATTGGGGCTTGCCATCTGCAAAGAAATCGTCACCGCGCATCACTGGGATCTTTCGGCGCACAACACCGGACTCGGAGCAGAGTTCGTGGTGAAATTTGCCGCCGCGGGTCGGTGATCGGAAGCTTTCAGGGGCACACTATGCCGCACCGCCCGTCTCGATGACGGGAATCTGCAGATAAGAGTCGAACCGGCCTCCCGAATGCACCGAGTCCGTGCCGATGTTCCGGGTTTTCAGGGCCGGAAGCGCCTTCATCATCGGACTGGGGCCATCGACATTGCCGCCTGGCGGCAGAGGCGGCTGACTGGATATGATCAGGCGCAACTGCTCTCCCGCGTGGAACTGAATGGACCACGGCAGCAAGGACACATCGATGGCAACGACTGTACCCGCGGGTACGGGATCCGGCTGACGGAACGACTGCACCGGCAAGAACTGTGTGCTGCGTGCGTCGTCCAGCTTCCGCATCGATACGCGCAATCGTCCCTCGGAGCCGGGCGGGGGAACCGGAAAATATTGTTTGACACTTTCCGCGGCGGGAACGAGGAGCTCGCCGTGAGAGTCCAGCTTCTCCACCAAGAGAAACAGATCTTGTTCGTTCGTGTCCTTCGCTTCGACCCACAAGTGGGCTTTCAGGTAGCCCGTCACCTGAGTGTCTTGCTCAAAGCGATACGTGAATTCGACTTGCCCGTCCTTTGCCGCATAAGTCAGTTCCGTTGGGCGGGGAACCGGCGCTGGACTCAAGACACGCGCGTCCCCGTCAAGATATAGTCGTGAGTATCGTGTGCCCGGAATCGGCCACGCCGCGTAAGGAACATTGATCTTGTCTGTGCCTCCCGGATCGAGGATCGACATTCTGATGCGAGGAGTATTCTCCCAGCCATTGTTGTGACCTTTCAAATAGTGATCAAAGAAGCGCAGCAAGTCCAATTGATTGTCGGGATCGTACTGATCGGTCCATTCCTGACGATTGTTGACCCGAAGCCACTTTTCCGCCGAGCCCAGCCTCCGAAATCCCTCGAACGTGCCCATGCGATGCAGATCACAGGTCGTGTCCGTCCCCACGTAAGCGGGAATCTCGATCGCCTCGAGATTGGCCGATTTGTCAGCCCAGTAATCGTTCATGACAGGAAATTTCTTCGCCATCAGATCGAATCGTTCCACTTGCTGCTGACCGGTCAGGGTGCTCGCAACGTCGCCTGCAAATCGAGTGTCGGGTATGCCTCCGAACACGAAGCAGTCGCGATACACATCCGTCATGCCGTTCCAGGGGGAAATCGCACTCAGGTGGGGCGGGTTTTTCGCCGCGATAAACCATTGTGCAATGGCGAGCCACGAGGTGCCATGCAGACCTACCTTCCCGTTACTCCAAGGGCGCGCCGCGATCCATTCAATGACATCGTAGGCATCGTCCGCATCGACGCCGCCCCAAGCGTGAATGTTTCCTTCCGATTTATTGACGCCGCGGGGATCGGGGTGCACGACCGCGTAGCCGTGGTCGGACCAAAACCCAACATCCGGCCCCTCGTTCATGTAAATACCCGTGACTTCGTCCGCAGGAACCCCCGACGGCAGAGCCTTGGACGGAATGGATTTTCCATAGGGGCTCCAGGCCACGAGCGTCGCAAGTCTCGCGGTCGCGGATACCGAGGCAGGCCTCAAGATGTCGACATAAATCCTCACGCCGTCACGTAATTGGACCGGGACATCGCGCTCCCAGAGAATGTCGCATGGCAGAGGTTTTGCCGCGGGAGGGTAAACAGAACCCTCTTTGAGCACGGTGGTCCGGTGACCAAATTCGTATTCCGCCCCCAACGGGAGCGCAGGGCCGAATTGCACGCCCCATGAGCCCGGATATTCGGCGAGGCGCGCTGATTCCATGAAAGTATTCCTTAATCTATCGCAGGTTTTTTTGATCCGACGCTTGGCGGTAATGGACTCCGCAATTCATTTGGCCTTAATTCGCAGCGCCCGTATGTGCGGTGGCATACCCGGCGGCGGCGGCAGTTTGTTTGCCGCCGCCGGGAAACGGCTGGAGACCCCGCCGGTCGACCGTCAGGCGTCGGTGAACTGTTTGAACATCCGCCGGATCACCGTTTCGCTCACGAAACTTTCCGTGACCTCGATCTGCGACTCCTCGACGAAGTCGATGACGTCCGACGGTAGTACCGCGGGGCCTTTGGAGGCCACCCTTCCCGGAGTTTTCCCGTTTGGCGTGTCCCCGCTCGCGGTCTGCTTCTCCCGGCCTCTGTTTGACATGAACGAAAAATAGTCGTCCGGCATTGAATTGCTCATCGTGCTTGGCTCCTGTCCAAAACTGCCACAAATGCGCCATGACCCAGCGCTCGCGGGCGATTATCGGCAAATTGTCAAATTCTCATTATGTAACGGTCGACAAAATGCCGCGTTTCGGGTTTTCACTTAAGCTGGAATAGGGTTCTCGCTTGGAGCCTGAATAAGGAGCAGTAGCAATAAGCCGACGAACAAGGCGATTTAGCCGTATAGAACCGTAGTCGCGACGAAATTCCGGTGAGCTGCACGCTCGGTCTCGCTGGCGCGTTTACTCATCTAAGCCGCTGCGAGATCCACCACAAGTGCCCCTCCGGATCGACCGCCGCGTAGCCGCGGTCGGACCAATGGTCGGGTCCGTAATCCTGGGTCGTCGGCTCCTGGACGATGCTAGCCCCATGACGGCGAGCCTGTTCACAATGGGCGTCGGCGTCGTCGACGTAGATCATCAAGGATTGCGTCACCTTGCCGCCCAGTTGGCTAGGGCTGCACAACAGGCTGCGCCACCCGCCGGCTTCCGCGGATTCTTGTGCGATCATGATCACGCCGTCCCCGTAGACGAGTTCGCAGTGAGCGACTTTTCCGCGTGCATCGTCCACCCGCAGACGCACCTCGAAGCCGAAGGCCGCACAAAGCCAGGTGATGGCCACCGCCGCGTCGGCATAGACGACGGCACTGGTAATACGGGACCAATTTGGAGGCGGCGGCTTCATGGGCATCCCTCAAGGCTGTGGCTCGGTCTCGGCGATGAACTCGCGCAGCTTGTCGACCCAGACGCTCGCCTGGGTGTGCGTGCCATGACCGCGCGTCGCGTCGGAAATCGGAATCAACACGAACCTCGCATGCGGCATCCGGCCCACGAGCCCTTCGGCGACGCCCAGTTCGGGCGGGTTGATGAAATCGTCGGCGGAATTGATCCACAACACCGGCGCTTTGATCGTGCCGAGCCGCGACGAGGGATCGTAGTGCCGGCTCGCGTCCGTGTAGTAGATCATGTCGTTCGCATCAGTCGCGGCGGCGGTCCTCGCGACGTAAGCGTCGACATAGGCCTCGGCGGCAACACGCGTCGGAAAGTTCTTCTGCATTTGCAGGGGCGCGGAACCCATGACGAGGAACAACTCATTGGCAAACGACAGGCCGAGCGCCGGCTCGCTGACATACTCGCCTCCAGCCCATGCCGGATCGCGCCGGATCGCCTCGATCGCCATGTAGCGCATCATGCGGTTGCGGCCGGCGATCTCGATGGGCAGGCAGGCGAAGGGTGCAAGGGCATCGGCAAAATCGGGAAAAGTCTCACCCCAGACGAAGGACTGCATGCAGCCCATCGAGGTACCGAGGATCAGGCGCAAATGATCGACGTGCAGGCCCTCGATCAGCATGCGATGCTGACTCGCCACCATATCGTCATAGTCATAGTGCGGAAATTGCATGTGCAAGCCGTCGGATGGCTTGCTCGACTCGCCGTGGCCGATGTCGTCGGGAAAGATCAGATAATAACGCTTAACGTCCAGCGGCTGGCCCGGGCCGAATAGCACGCTCGCGAACTGCGGCGCGAGAAGACTGCGCGCACTGCCGCCCGTCCCATGGAGCAAGAGCACCGCATTGTCCGTGTGCCCGTTCCGGTCACGGTGCGGCGAACCCAAGGTCAAATAATGCAGATGCAGGGTAGGCAGCGTCGAGCCGTCGCCGAAGCGAAAGTTCGCGATGTCGAAGCTGCCGTCCCGCGCGGGCCACTGCACGGGCTGCACCGGCGGAGTTTGCGCGACGGCCGCGAGCGTGAGCAACTCGGCCAGTACCGAGCAAATCGCAGCGGTAACGCGGGCGAAAGACATGACACGGAGACTAGCGCATTGTGGGCCGCGGGGCGAGAACTGTGGACCTTCAGCAACTTTTACGTTGACAGCGAATGTGGATTAGCGGCTGGATGGTAACCCACATTTTGGTCACCATTCATGAGGGCCATACAGATGACGATCGATCCGGAATTGCTCAGGGACATCCATAACCTCACGCAAGGGCGTAAAACCGCACTTTCCGCGCCAATGCGTGGCGCGCACGAAGCCGCGAAACACGCTCGGTTCCGATCGATCATTTTTGGAATCTTTCTTTGGACCCTCCCCTTGTCGTTTGTCTGCGCGGACGTGGGTGAGGCAGATACGCGAACCGCGGAGATCAATCCTGGCCTCGCGACACAGACCGTTCGACGATTTGGACCGACGGCTAATACCGGTATTCATACTTTTCTGGGGCAGAGTAACCGACGCTACATTCCGATGCCTGATCAAGAAGGCGGCTGTAATTCGGACGCTTGGTACCAAATTCCCGGCTATCCCAATCTTTTTGCTGGGCGTTACATCGAAAGCGATCGATGCATCACGGATGGAAGCGTTCCTAATGGCCTCATGACCTTGGGCTTGGCTAAAATGAGTCCGGGGACCCAAGGTTTTGCCTGGGTTAAAAAGCCGCTCTTATCTTATACACAGTCTGCAACCGTACCGAGCGGGGACGGCAATACTTACACCGTTCCCGCTCAGACCATTCAAGACGGTTACATCATTTACACAGCCTACGATCCGTCGGTCATTTCGTATGATGGCGAACTCTGGGTCGCTTTCGAGTGCGCCTATGTCGGCGCCCATGCGGCCGATTCGTGCATGGGGCCCCTCATCACCAATGGCGATACGACGGGAGCTCACTGGTACGTCGATCCGACACGCACGACGGTGGTCGTGTCGGACGGCTCTGGTAATCCTTATGATGTCTATGCCCACGCGGCATCGGTTCCCAAACTCGTCGTTTTTCAAGGTAGCGTATATCTTTATTATTCCGCGGGCCGGTTCTTCGGGGATGAAGGCGGTATTGATATCAACGTCCGCGGGGCGAAGCTCTGGCAGGTCGCGGGCAGCGCCGGTAAAGTTTTTCGAGTGAACGGGTTGTATCAGCCAGCTTTTGCTTATGACAACTCCACGAGCATTGAGGTCATGGGCGCCAACCCGGAAGATCCGCTATCCAACCGGGTAGCGGATGCGTTCGGGGCCTATACAGACGGAACTTACATCTACCTCACCGGAGCGGTGGGTGGCGGCACCGGTTGCGCGGGTCTCGGCGGAACGGCTCCTGGGTGCTATCGGCTCTCGATTGCTAGAAGCGCAACCCCATTGACGTATCACGCGTTCAACGCTTTTCGTGTGCCCGATAAGGATCTGCCCGTGAATCCACAGGAATACACTCGCCAATTGATCGTGTCTCCGGGTGATTCCTACTTCATGGGAAACTATTTCGAGAGCCTACCCGGATACAACACGCAGAATGCCATTCCGCCGAGCACGACTTCGGTTCACGGGATGTGGATGTACCCGGCTAATTTCGCGGCGATGGACTTTGAGCAGACCGCGATTGGGCATATGTCCAATCAATCCTGGTTCGGAAATTACTTTGACCCATTCAAATTGCTTGCCGGCCAAAGCTTCACGGTCGGGGATCTTACGTTGAGCATGCAGTCTGACGGAAACTTGATCATTTACCGTGACGGGATCAGGGATCAAGACAAGGCCATATGGGCAACCGGTACCAACGATTGGCCATCCACGTGCACTGATTGCTATGCCAGCTTCCAATCGGACGGAAACCTCGAGCTCTATAGTTCCGATGCACATGGTGAAGACAAACCCTACTGGTCGACAGGCACAAATGGCCATCCGGGCGCTCAGCTTCTGCTCTCGGATGCCGTCCCTTATCTCTCGATCTTCCAAGGGGTGGAGATCTATCCGGCGAGGAATGCGGGGCCGTCCCATTTCGCCCCGTTCAATTTGCTTGCCGGCCAAAGCTTGGTAACAGGGGATCTCACATTGAGCATGCAGGCCGACGGAAACTTGGTCGTTTACCGTGACGGGATCAGGGACCAAGACAAGGCCATATGGTCAAGCGGGACCAACAATTGGCCATCCAGCTGCGCTATTTGCTATGCCAGCTTCCAATCGGACGGAAACCTTGTGCTCTACAGCCCCAGTGGAAATGGTCAATACACACCCTACTGGTCGACAGGGACAAATGGCCTTTCGGGCGCCCTGCTTGTGCTCTCGGATGCCGTCCCCTATCTCTCGATTGTGGTGAACTCAACCCAAGTCTGGCCATAGGGCGCATTCTGCGCCGCGTTTGCGCGACTGTAAGAAAGTCGACTGCCCCGAAGACTACCGAAGGCATGGATAAGCAGGACAAGCGCTACCTCGGGGTCGCGGCCCAATTTGGTCGTGTATTGGATCGAATGGCTCGGGGGTATGAGGCGCAGGAGGATCGTCGGCAGGATCTTCTGCAGGAAATTCATGTCGCCATCTGGAAGAGTATGAACACATTCGACGGTCGCTGCTCGGAAAGAACCTGGGTCTACCGGGTGGCGCACAACACCGCCGCCACCTACATCGCTCGAGAGCGCCGCTCCAAGCTGCGCAACATGGCGACTCTAGAGGAGTTGATCGATGCCGGCGGCGGCGGCAACCAGGAGGAAACCATCGATGAACAACAGGCTCTCCAGAGACTCACGCGGATCGTGCAATCGCTCAGGCCGCTCGACAAGCAGGTGATGCTCCTCTATCTGGAAGATCTGGATGCGGCCGGCATCGGGGAGATCACTGGGCTTTCTGCCGGAGCCGTCGCGACGAAGGTGCACCGGATCAAGGCGATCATCGGCCAGCGCTTGCAAGCGATGCGGGGGAATCATGGCGGCTGAAAGACAGCCTTCTGACGTGACGAATCTATGGCGTAAACAACCAGCGGAGGATGCAACCGTGTCGATGGACGTCATTCATCACAGAGCGCAGGAGTTCCAATCCCACATCCGTCGGCGCAATCTGCGCGAATACCTGGCCGCGGTCGTCGTCGTGTTCGGATTCGTTCGCTTTCTGTGGATCTATCCCGGCTGGATGACGAAGGCAGGCAGCGCCCTATCGATCGTCGCGGCTCTCTTCGTCATGTGGCAGCTGCACCGACGTGGCGGGTCACAGCCATTGCCGGGGGCATCCGGCATGTCCATCATCGACTTTCATCGAGCCGAAATCATGCGCCAGCGGGATCTGCTGAGATCCGTCGGTTCTTGGTACCTTGCGCCTTTCGTTCCCGGCCTCATCCTTTTGATGATGGGACGTTATTTCCAGGTTCACGCCCCCGGCCGCACGCTCGCGGCGGATCACCGCGTCATCATTCTGGGCACTGCCATCGTGTTTCTGGTCCTCGGCGCCGTCTGGTTGGTGAACCGCTGGGCCGCCGACCGATTGCAGCGAAAAATCGATCAACTGGACGGCATGCAGTAAACCGTCGCGGGAGTTCATCGTCGACACCTGAGCTGTCACCATGTGGCCATTGGGACGGCCACCTGATGGGTTCGATTTCATGAGCATCGGCGGTCTTCATTTTTCTTGACAGCGGCTGCCGCAATTTCTTGTAGGATTCGGGCTTGGGAACTCGCTCTGGCCTGTATAAGCGCCGCTTTTCGGGTAAGAATCCAGCTAAAGCGCCGCCAAGTTTCACGGAAAGAGGTTCTTGCCCAATATGGCGTGGCATTTAGCGCAGCTTGAAACCCTGGCTCGCCGAGTCAAAGACGCTTTTCGGTCAGCGACGGCCACCAGCCCGCTCGACGATGAGTTCACCGAACGCGAACGCGCGCAGGTAACTTTGGATTCCATCGGAGATGCCGTCGCGAGCACCGACTTTCGCGGGCAGATCGTATACCTGAACAAAGCGGCCGAGCGTCTTACCGGTTACGAACAAGCAGCGGCCACCAAACTGCCCGTGGCTGAAGTATTTCGCCTGGTCGACGCCGCCTCGGGTGAACCCGTCAAGAACCCGACTTCTGACTCCATCATCGACAACGAAAAACGTCACGCGCCGGACAACTCCATATTGATGCGCCGCGACGGAACGACGATCCCGGTCGAGGTCTCTTCAACTCCGATTCACGATCGTCACGGCGGCGTCGTCGGCGCGGTGATCGTCGCGCGTGACGTGACGGCGGCGCGTGAACTATCGGAGAAGCTCTCCCGGCTGGCGCTATACGATCACCTCACCGGTTTACCGAATCGTCTGCTGTTTGCTGACCGGCTCGATCACGCCATCAGTCGTGCAAAGCGTACGGGCAACTCGTTTTCCTTGCTGTATGTCGATCTCGATAACTTCAAGACCATCAACGACACGCTCGGCCATGAAGCCGGTGATCGGTTGCTGCGGACCGCTGCGGAACGCTTGCAGCAATGCATAAGGCAGTCCGATACCGTAAGCCGGCACGGCGGCGATGAGTTCGTCGCCTTGCTGGTCGACTGTGCAGAGATCGATGCAGGTCTGCAGTGCGCATACAAGATCGTCGAAGCTCTGAGCGCACCGTACGAATTCAATGGTCGACAGGTTTTTCTTTCGGCGAGTGTCGGGATTGCGAGTTTTCCCACGGATGCGGCCGGGCCGGAAGAACTCGTTCGCGCGGCGGATATGGCCATGTATCGGGCCAAGTGTGCGGGCCGCAACAGATTGCAACGTTTCGACCGCGGCGCGCCGATTCTCGAGCTAACCGACGGTCGGCAGGCGGTGATTAACGAGTAATCGCTACCCCGCTGCAGTATCCCGCTACGATTACCCGGCGAGCGCGACCCGCTCACTTCCCGCGATCTGCAGCCGGGCTTGAATCTGTTCGAGCGAAACGCCCTTGGTTTCGATCACAAAGGTTTTCACCCAGATCAACTGTAGAACCATCATCGCCGCGAAGAATAGAAATACGGCGCCCGGCGAGAAATCCCCCACGACCTTGGGGAAGAAGCTGGTCAGCAGCGCCGCAAGAACCCAATGCGTGCCACTGCCGAGCGCCTGGCCCTCCGCTCTCTGCCGACTTGGGAATATTTCAGAGATGTAGACCCAAATTACCGCGCCCTGACCGATCGCGTGTGCCGCGATGAACGCAAAGATCAAGACCGGAACGAAGCCAGTGTGCCCGCTGAAGAATGCCCAGGAGACGAGTCCCAGCGATGCGATGTAGCCGATCGAGCCGATATAGAGGAGCGAGCGTCTGCCGAGCCGGTCGATGAGCCACAAGCCGACGAAGGTAAAAATCAAATTCGTCACGCCGATTCCCACCGACTGCAACAGCGCCGCCTTCGCACCAAGACCCGCCAGTTCGAAGATGCGTGGTGCGAAATACAGGATCGCATTGATCCCCGAAAGTTGGTTGAAGACGGCGATCATGATCGCGAGCATGATCGGCACCCGGAGTTTCCACGTCCAGAGAGTCGCCGACGAACCGCGCTCGGACGCTGCCGCTTTGATTTCATGAATCTCCGCCGTGATGCTGGCCTCGCTCGCGGCGGGGTCGATGATGTGCATCACGCGTCGCGCCGCCTGGTCATCGCCCTTGCGAGCGATCAGCCAACGCGGGCTTTCCGGCAGACCGAGACTCAACAGGGTGTAGATGAGCGAAGGAACTGCCGCCACGCCCAGCATCCATCGCCAGGCGTTGTCGCCGATTCCCGCCAGCAAGGCGTTGGATAGATAGGCCACGAGGATGCCGAAGACGATGTTGAATTGGAACATGCCCGCCAATCGACCGCGGTAACGGGGCGGCGAAATCTCGGAGATGTAAAGTGGCGCGGCCACCGTGGAGATGCCGATGCCGATGCCGCCGAGGATGCGCGCGAGCACGAAGCTCGATAGATTGGTTGCGAGCGCCGACCAGAGCGCGCCGACCAAGTACAGGATCCCAATCAGCAGCAGAGTCCTTCGGCGCCCAAGGTGATCAGTCGGATAACCCCCCAGCAGTGACCCGACGACCGTGCCATACAAAGCCGCGGCGATCGCAATCCCGTGCAGGATCGGTGTCAAATGCCAGAGTGCCTGGATCGTCTGCTCGGCCCCCGAGATGACGACGGTGTCGAATCCAAACAAGAACCCTGCGAGCGCGGAAGTGATCGACCAAATCAAAATGCGGTAGTTCATCTGTTTCCCCTTAGATCCTGGCCGTTCTGGGTTGCGCGACGGCCGGTGGCCGCGCGCTCGCAGTCTAGAAAGTGAATACCCAAAGGTCGTTCAGATCCGCCGGATTGGTCGATATGGCGTCGTAGCCGATGCCACCGAACAACCAAAACTCGTTGCCAACCGTCCATCCCACGCTACCCGCACGTCCGCCGGGCGAGTAGGCGCCCGACACGTCGACGGCACCGTAGCTGCCCGTTGGCCCTTGCGCGGCGAAGCCGGTGATCCAGGTCCATTGCGCCGTGACCGGGGAGAACTCCCACACATCGTTGAGCGGTCCGCCATTGCCGAGCGCGTCGTAACCACTCCCCCCAAACAGCCACAAATGACCGGCTGAATCGATCCAGGAGGCGGCGCCGTCGCGTGCCCCGGGCACATTGCTGCTGGCCGCGGTGCCCAAGGTTCCGTACACCCCGCTCGCGGCGGCCACGTCGCTGCCGGAGACCCAAGTCCACTCCCCGTTGGCGCCGACCGCCGGGTCGAATTTCCATAGATCGTTGAGTGCGTCCGGTGCGCTGGCGGACGCATTAGAGTCGAATCCCAGACCCCCGAACAGCCAGAGTGAGCCGGTTGCATCGGTCCACGCGGACGCGCTGTCGCGCGCACCCGGGGCATTGGTCGCGGCCGCAGTACCGAGACTTCCGTACACACCGTGGGCATTCAGAGTTTGTGTACCGGCAACCCATGTCCACTGATTGGCGGACGGAGAATATTTCCATAGGTCCGCCAAACCGAAACTATCCGAAGAGGACTGCGTGTACGTGCTGCCGCCGAACAGCCAAAAATTTCCGGAGCCGTCGATCCAAGAAACCGCACCGGCGCGGGACGGAGGAACGTTGGTCTGCGCGGGGACTCCGAGCGTTCCGTAGACGCCGCCGGCATTGACCGCATTCGAACCGCCAACCCACGTCCATAGCCCCGAACTCGGCGCATATTCCCATAGGTCGTTGTAGACGCCGGTCAGGCCTCCGGTCTCGGTCTGGTAGTCGCCGAACAACCACAGGTTGCCGCTCGCATCGGTCCACGAAACAGCACCCTGGCGTGCGCCAGGCACGTTACCGGCCGCGGCAACCCCCTGAATTCCATACACCCCCGATGCGCCGGCCAAGTTCGCCCCACCGAGCCAAGACCATGAGCGAGAGGCCGGCGAATACTTCCACAAATCATTGAGATATCCCTCGGTTGACGTCGAATCGAATCCATGGCCGCCGAATAGCCAAAGATTGCCTGCGGCATCGGTCCAGCTCACGGCACCGCTACGAGCGCCGGGGAAGTTCGTCCCCGCGGCCGTGCCCAAGGTCCCGTAGACGCCGCCCACCCCAGAACTATTCGACCCTCCCGCAAAAACCCAAGGGGTTGGGCAGACGATGGAGACGGAGTTGACGGCAGAGGATCCGACGCTGCCCGTGCCGTTGCTGACCGTGCAGGTAAGGCCCGACGGCTGAGTGCTGATCGTCACGGCGTAGCTCGCGCCGGCGGAATATTTGTTCGAGAAGGTGAACGAGGTCGCACCGGCTGACGGCGACACCGACACGGTCCCGTCCGACAGCACGAGCCCTGGGCCTAGCAGCCCCGCAATGCTGCCGCCGACGCTATATCCGGACGGCGACGAACCGCCGCCACCGCCGCCGCAGCCGCCAAGGACCGCACAAAAGACTGCGCAAATGAGCGCATGCTGCCACGCGGCGTCGCCGCTTGTTTTATTCATGTGAAACTCCCCCTGAAGCTATTATTTCGCGATCGACCTCGGCTCCTAAAACCGGTTTTCGACGTCCGATTGCGCGCTCGAATTGAGCTGCACGCTGTATGGCGAAAATTTTGCATACAACGGCAGCAGCGCACCACCCAAGGCCTGAGCGTCGTGTCCGACGCGACCCGCAAGCACCGGCGGCACGGCAACGCCCTCCCAATCATACCCGTTGATTTCCGCATCGACGGCGCTCAACAACGATTGCAAGACCTCGCGGCTGAAAGATCCATCGATGATGACGCCATCGAGGTCGAGCAGACAGGCCGCGGCGTTGATCGCCAGTGCGATCGCGCGGGCGGACTTTCTAAGCCACGCGCGCGTGACGTTCCGCCACGGCGCCAGCAGCGCACGCCCGTCCGCCCATGCCCCTTTTTTCAGTCCGGCGTCGGCATACGCGCGATCCAAAGTCCACAACGAAGCAACGTCGAGCAGCTGGGTGGCGCGCGCCGCGCTGCGGCTTGTGCGCAGCGTCATCGAACCCACCGCGCCGGCGTTGCCGTTTCCACCACCGTATAAATGGCCGTTGAGAACCACCCCACCGCCGATGAAGGTGTCGATGAAAACATAGACGAAGCTACGCATCTCGCTGCCTCTGCCCTGCACCAATTCCGCGAGGCACGCGGCCGCCGTATCCTTGACCGACTCGACCCGGTAATGCGCGCAGCTCTGCAGCGAGGCGACGCGTTGCCGCAAATCTATCTCGCTCCATTCGCGCGTGATTTTCCGATCGAAACCGAGGATGTTCTGCCAACCCTCGATCGACAGCGGAGTGGCGAGCCCCACGCCGCAAATCCGCGCGCGCTGCGATCGCCGCAAGGAGCCGCGCAAGCCATCCACCAACAGGGAGATATCGCCGAAGACTTTCCGCGGATCGGGAAATGTGTGTCCGATGATGCGTCGCTCGCGAATCGTCCCGGCGAAATCGATCAGCAGTCCCTCGAGTTCCCGACGGCCTACCTTGATGCCGATCGCAAACGCGCCCTCCGGATTCAAGGCGATCGGCACCGAGGGTTGGCCCACCCGTCCGCGTATCGAGCGGAGCCGGGTGACGAAACCACTCTTCTCCAGGCGAGAGACGATCAGCGACAGCGTCTGCGGTTTCAAGTCCAGCAAACGCGCGAGCGCGACCTGCGCGCTCGGGCCGTGGGTTCGCAAAGCCTGTAGGACGAAGCGCTCGCTCAGGCGCATCATCGGCACGGTCTTTCACGCATCTGTCTCGATGGGTCATTGCCTGGAAGGCGGTCGGCATGACGCTCCATTGCCCGGTTGTTGGTTTGCACGAGCCTATGCTCTCCTCGGATTCGACACAATAAGCATAGATCGGCTTGCCGCGTGGCGCCATCGCGGCGACGCAACAGCGACAGCAGACCAAGGAATTTATTTTCTTTGGGGCTAGTAAATCAATTGACTTGATCTAATACCCGCGAATAAGCTCCGCAAAAGCGTCAAACAGATCGGTCGATTAAATCGATCGACCTATAAAAGTCGGTCAGGCTCGTGAACGGGGATGGAGCCATCTTGATTTCTCTTACGATTTGAATCAGGCGGTTTGCGCGGATCTGTATCCGCCGAGAGCTTGGCGTCGCTGCGCAATCGATGCCGACACCGTCGATGATTTCAGGGGCTCCGCGGTCAATTTGCACAGGGGGAATAGGGACATGAAAGAACAAGGCATCGACCGCCTCATCTGGGGCGTCGTCGCGCTGGCCGGCTTGGGTGCCGGCGCCATCTCGCAGGCGCAAACGCCGAGCCCGCCGGCGGCGCAAACGCCGAGCCCGCCGGGCGCGGAATCGGTCCCGGCCGACGACCTGGGTCTGGACGAAATTGTCGTTACCGGTTATCGGACGGAACTGAAGAAAAACGTCGTCGGCGCGATCGCGAGCGTCGAAATGAAAGAGATAGATGACAAGCCCGCCGCTGGTCTCCTGCAAATGTTGCAGGGCGAAATACCGGGTGTTCAAATCAATACCGACGGCAATCCGGGCGGGGGCGCCTCGGTCTTGATTCGCGGTCAGGGACTCGGTCCCTTGGGCTTCAATGCGCCGCTGTTCATCGTCGACGGCGTGCCCTTGAACGCAAACACGGGCTTAGAAGAACTGAATCCCGCGGATGTGGCTTCCGTCACCGTCCTTCGCGATGCGGCAAGCGCCAGCATCTACGGCGCGCGGGCCGCCAACGGCGTGATCGTGATCACGACAAAGAAGGGTAGCGGACCGACCGAACTGTCGGTGCAATCCACGGAGTCCTACCAGGACTACCAATCGGACATCACCCCGCTCAATACGACGCAACGCGCACAAGTCTGGTACAACGCGTCGATCAATGCCGGCCTTCAGCCGAACAATTCGCTGTACACCTACACCTGCAAATCGAATCCTTGCAGCGCATCCGGCTACAGCAGCGTGGTGATCGGCGGGTTCGCGAATGCGGCTGGAGAGCGCTTCATCGACCCCCAGATGACCCAACCGGTTTCCAACACCAACTGGTTCAAGGCGGTGACTCAGCAGGCCAAGATCACCGATACGACGGTCGCCCTCAGCAGCGGCACCGAGGACTCGCATTACTACGCGTCGGTCGGCTATCACGATGCGCAAGGCGTGATCGATTTCTCCGAAATGAAGCGCATGACTTTCCGCGTCAATGCCGATCACGGCATGTACGACGACAAGCTCACCATCGGCGAGAACGTTCTGCTGCAGCAGGAACTGCAAAATCAGGACAATGCGAACGCTGCCGGGATCATGAATCAGGCCTTGGAGACGCAATCGATCATTCCTCCCTATACGACCACGGGCGGTTACGGCGGGCCCGCCGCGGGCACGACCGACCACAATCAGCCCGTCTATCTCGATCAATCGGGCAAGAATGACGTCAGCAAGTTCAACAAGGTCCTCGGCAATATCTATGCGGAGCTCAAACCCATCGATGGACTGACCCTACACAGCAGCATCGGCACCGACTACTCGCAACAGTATTATCGCAACTACTTCCCCGGCGGCCAGCAGGGCAATGTATTCCAGGTCGACAATCTCAATACCTCGTATGTCTACACCGATTCGGTGACGGTGACCGACACGATCGACTACAAGCGCACTTTTTGGAGCCACAACAATTTCGATTTCCTCGTCGGCTACGAGAACATCAACTACAACACCGAAAACTTCAATGGCAGCGGCAGCGGATTCGCGTCACCTGCCCAGAGCTTCGTGTTTCTGAGCGAGGCAACCGCCGACATCAACGCCGCCGGCGGCGGCGATGCTTGGACCTTGCGGTCCTACTTTACGAACATCAACTACGATTACGACGGCAAGTACCTGGTTTCGGCCATCGTCCGCGACGACGGATCGTCGCGCTTCGGAGCGAACAATCGCTGGGGCACTTTCCCGTCGATCGCGGGTGGCTGGCGCGTCTCGCAAGAAGACTGGTTCAAGCTCCCCTGGGTCAACGATTTCAAGCTGCGTGTCAGCGAGGGCACCAACGGCAACCAAGAGATCAACACCGCGGCGGGGACGACGATCTATTCGCCGCAATACTCGACCACGTCCTTGTATGCAAACCCGGTTAACACGTCGTATTGCCCCGGTCCGAATTGCCAACAGGAGATGGGGACGGCCTACGACCTCAACGGGGTCAACACCGGCACCCTGCCTTCCGGCTTCGCGAAGGTCGCGACGGGCAATCCCAACCTGAAGTGGGAGACCTCGCGGCAGTTCAACTTTGGCTTCGACTGGACGATGTTCGATAGCTTCGACGGCTCCTTCGACCTGTTCAAGAAAAAGACGTCGAACATCCTCACGACCACCGTGCCGCTCGCGACCTACGGCGAAGGCGCCCAGCAGATCGTCAATGGCGGAACGGTCGACAATGATGGCTTCGAACTGGCGGTGGGCTGGAAACACAGCTTCAAAATCCCCCACCTGGGGCCGGCCCTGAACCTGCACCTTTCCGGCAATCTTTCACATGCCGTCAACAAGGTCGTGAGTCTGCCCGCGGACGTCGTCAGCGCCTATCCCGGCAACGACACGACCGAGACGATACTTGGCCGCTCGATCAACAGCATTTATGGCTACCAATCTTGCGGAATTTTCACATCGCAGGCGCAAGTCACGGCCTCTGGCCAGCCGGGTGCATATCTGGGTGGATTGAAGATCTGCCACCTCGTTCCCGGACCGATCACGTCGGCGGATCAGACCTTTCTCGGCACCACGGACCCGAATTTTCTGTTCGGTTTCCACATCGACGCCACCCTGCAGGACTGGTCATACAACATGTTCTGGCAGGGTCAGGAGGGAGGCCTCGTCTACAACGCCTGGAAGAACTACCAGTTTCCGGGCAACAACACGGGCGCCAATTTCTCGACCGCGCTGTTGGGCGCATGGTCTCCGACGAACACGGGATCGAACATACCCGCCCCGACCTTGAACTCCGTCCAGGTTCCGGATGGCTACTTTTGGGAGTCCGCCACGTACTTGAAGTTGCGCTTGGTACAGGTTGGCTACAGCGTACCCGACGCGGCGCTCTCTAAGGTTCACGTGGCCAAGCTGCGATTCTTTTTATCTGGTTCGAACCTGCTGATCATCAAGTCGAAATCGAACACCATGCGGGATCCGGAAGTCGTGCCGGGCAGTTCGTTCCCGATCCCCAAGACCTACACGCTGGGTGTCAACGGATCCTTCTAAGGGCGCGGGCATGTCAAAAAAAGCCAATCGCAAATTTCGAGGGGAAACTGAGATGAAAGCAATCACTCACGTGAGACTGGTGGGCAAGATCTTAATGGCCGCGGCCGTGACTTTGGTCGTGATCAGCTGCGGCTCTGGCTCGCTCAGCCAGACACCCGATGGGTATTTGACTCAGGCGGAGGTCGAGACGCCGAGCAATCTCGACGGACTCGTGACCGCAGCCTACTCCTGGCTCGGCAACGACCACTATACCGATCCGAACTATTTCTGGCCGAGCGGGGACATCCGCGCGGGCGACGCAGGCAAGGGCGGTAACGGACCCGGCGACGTTTCCGACTACGATTACATGACGAAATACTACACGCTGATTCCGGTGTCGCCCGGTCTCGACGTGCCGAACCGTTACTGGATTCGGTGGTACGACGGGATTGCGCGCGTCAACTCCACCTTGACGATCGTCAACGCGGTCACCACCGCCCTCTACCCGAACAAGACCATCCGCACCGGCGAGCTGCATTTCCTGCGCGGGGTGTTCTACTTCTGGCTCAAGATCCACTTCAATCAGGTCCCCTGGATCGATGAAAACACACCGCTCGGCGCCGTGCCGTCCAACACCCAGTACACGTCGCAGGAGTTGTGGGCGAAGATCGCGAACGAATTCAGCACGGCCATGACTGAGTTGCCGAAGACACAGCCCCAGGTGGGTCGCGCGAATTTCTATGCCGCGGAAGCCTATTTGGCCAAGACACTGTTGTATTCGGCGTATGTTCAGGATCCCACGAGCCATGCAGTCACTTCGATCGACCAGACGATGCTCGCTCAGGTCGTCACGCTCGTTACCGATATCGAAACGAACGGCCTGACGAACGGCGCCAGCGACGGCACGTCGGCCAAGATCGCCTTGTTGGCCGACTATTCGGAGAACTTCAATCCCGGCAACGACAACAATCCGGAATCCATATTCGCAATCCAGCGGTCCGTGAACGATAACTCCGCCCCCGGAAACGGCGGCCGCGGCACCTACGCCTCGGCCTTGAATTACCCTGTCGGGGACAGCGGCTTCGGCTGTTGCGGTTTCCATATCCCGACGACCAGCTTCGTGAACTCCTTCGAAACCGATGCGAACGGATTGCCCCTGCCAGAATCGGTTTACGACGCATCCATTCTGACCGACTATACGTATGCGAACGGAAACTACACGACGATCGCCGTGGATCCGCGGTTGGACCATACGGTCGACATCCAAGGCAAACCCTTCAAGTATTGCACCGACAGCGGACCGACCTGTATTCATGACGGCGCGAATTGGGCTCGGGATCCCAGCCTCTACGGCAGCAATATCGGCACTAAGGACTTGGTCCTGCGCAGTTGCTCCTGCTTGGTGCTCAATGGACCTTTCTTCATCTCTTCGATGAACACGGTGCTGATCCGGTTTGCCGATGTCGAACTGTTCAAGGCCGAGGCGCTGGCACAACTCGGTCAGGGCGATCTCGGACGCTCGATCGTCAATAGCTTGCGAGCGAGAGCGGCGGCGAGCACGGCCAACTTGAATACCAACCCCTTTGCCGCGGATTCCGCGCATCCGACCGGTGGCGCCGTGTTCTTGTACAACGTCGGACCCTACCCTGCCGCGGCGTTCGACAATACCGCAGACGCGATGAAGGCGATCATGCGGGAACGCCGTTTGGAATTGGGATTGGAAGGGTTTCGTTTCTTCGACTTGGTGCGCTGGGGCGTAGCCGCACAGGTTATCGGCAACGTCAATACGCCTGGTACCTATCTCGGCGATGAAGTGCTGCGCCATCCGTATCTGTCGGATGCGAAGTTCACGGCCGGACGGGATGAATATTTCCCGATTCCCCAGGCTCAGATCAACCTGAGCGGCGGCGTTTATCAGCAGAATCCCGGCTACAATTGAGCGTCTCGAATGATCCGAGCTATTCTGGGTTTGTTACTCGTGACCCATGGCTGCGCGATTGCGGCGGCGACCTCATCGTACGACGAAACGTGGCGGCCACAGCTCCATTTCTCGCCCCCCGAGCAGTGGATGAACGATCCCAATGGCATGGTCTATTTGGACGGCGAGTATCAGCTGTTCTACCAGTACAACCCGCATGACACGGTGTGGGGTCCCATGCACTGGGGTCATGCCGTGACCCGCGACTTGCTGCATTGGAACAATTTGCCGATCGCATTGTATCCGGACGCGCATGGGACGATCTTCTCCGGCAGCGCCGTCGTCGACCAGGACGACACTTCCGGTCTCGGATCGCGCGATCACCCGCCACTAGTGGCGATCTTCACCTACGACGACCATCATGCCCAAGAACTCGGGCGGCAGGATGTTCAAACTCAAGGTATGGCCTACAGCCTCGATCGCGGTCGTACGTGGACGAAATATGCGGGCAATCCCGTGCTCGGCAATCCGGGCAGCCGGGATTTTCGCGACCCGAAGGTCTTCTGGTATGCGCCGGGAAAGAAATGGGTGATGACTCTTGCGGTACACGATCACGTCGCGTTTTATTCGTCGAAGAACCTGAAGAACTGGACCTACGAGAGCGACTACGGCAAGGACGTCGGTGCGCACGGCGGTGTATGGGAATGTCCGGACTTGATCGATCTGCCCGTCGACGGTTCGGGTGAACCGCTGGCGGTGCTGCTGGTCAGCGTCAACCCGGGCGGTCCCAACGGCGGCTCGGCGACTCAATATTTCGTGGGTCACTTCGACGGGCATCAATTTCTCGCAGAACCGAAAGCATCGGCCGGTACGGAATCAGGCTCCTGGATCGATTACGGGACCGACGACTATGCGGGGTCCACTTGGTCCGGCAACAAGCCGGGAGATCATCGCCAGATCTATCTCGGGTGGATGAGCAATTGGCAGTACGCGAATCAGGTTCCCACAGCGCATTGGCGCAGCGCGATGACGCTTCCCCGGGAGCTTCGGTTGACGTCTTCGCCACGCGGCATCGAACTGCGCTCGACACCAGTTGGCGAGCTTGCGGCACTGCGTACCCGCAGCGCCAGCATTTCCGCACAAACCATTCGATCGAGCGTCGATCTTTCAGCACAGACGGGTCTCGGCAGCGAATTGATGGAACTCGAACTTTCCTTGCGCCCCGGTGAGGCGAGCCGCGTGGAGCTGATTTTTTCGAATGCGAGCGGTCAACACACGACGCTCGTGATCGACAAGCCGCGACACCTCTACGAGATAGACCGAGCGGACTCCGGAACGGTCAACTTCAGTCCGGTGTTTTCCAAGCCGCAATCCGCCCCGCTGCACGATTCCGGAAACGAGATCGCAATCCATGCCTACCTCGACCGGTCCTCGATCGAATTCTTCATCGATGGCGGGGAGACGGTTTTCACGGTGATCGATTTCCCGACGACACCCTACGACAAAATCAGCCTGAAAACCGACTCAGACGTGGCTCTGCTCGGCGGCACCCTTTATCAGCTCGCGTCGATTTGGGCGCACCAATAGCCGCAGCCTGAAGCTCCCGACTAGGTGCAGTTGATCGCGACGTTGGTGACCGAACTCGTCAGTAAGACTCCCGTACCATTGCTCACCGTGCATATCAATCCCGAGGGCTGGGTCGCAATCGTCACATTGTACGAGGTATCGGCAGGCACGGAGTTAAATGAGAAACTCGTCGCGCCGGACGCCGGACTCACCGTGCTGCCGCCGTTGGCGAGAACCAAGCCGGAAACGGTCAATCCGCTGATCGTACCGCCGACGCTGAAGGAACTCGCCGCGCAGGCGACCGCGACGCTGGTCACGTTCGCGGTTCCCACCGTGCCCGACCCGTTCGTGACGCTGCAAGTCAGGCCGTCGGGCTGCAACTGCACAGTCACGGCATAGCTCGTACCGACTGCCACGGCGGTCGGAAAAACAAAGTTGAGATCACCAGCATTCGGCGAAACACTGTCCGATCCGTTGGCGAGCACGAGTCCCTGCGTCGTCAGGCCGCTGATGCCACCGCCTATCGTGTAGGTACTGGTGTTCTGTGTATTGGAAACGCCGCTGCTGCCGCCACAAGCCGATAGTCCGGAGACCAGCGTCATCATTGCAATCGACATGGCATGATCCCGGCAGTCTAGCGAACGTCCGATGCCGAATAGTTGTTTCATGATTCGCGTTCCCACAGGAATCGACATCGAGCGCCACCCCAAGCCCTCTTTATTATAGAGCGAGCGCGCCGGATCGTCGAGGCGGCGCGGCAGTCGTCTTACCAATGACGCGCATGTTGGAAAGCAGGCTCCAGTTCCACCGAGCACGGCCGTCAACACACCACAGCTTACATGGAGCTGAATCAGTCCCATGCGCACTTTTCGGTGTGGTGGACGAATGCATTTTACTGAGGACCGCTTATGACAACATTCTCGCGGATCGGCGGCCATGTTGCGATTGCACTTGGACTGGGCCTGGTTCAAATGGCCAACGGCGACGATTTCAGCACCGCGATCAGCGGCTACGGCACCGTCGGTGGCACGTATACCGGCAATTCCGCGTATACCTACGTGCAGAACCCGAGTGACTTCAGGGCGACGAACAGCCAATTCGATCTCGGGCTCGACTCGCGAGTCGGCGCGCAGGCGACTTTCACGTATGGGACGGATCTCTCCATCATCGTGCAGGAGGAGGCGAGGCGCCGCGGCAGCGAGAATTTCTCACTGGGCACCGAATGGGCGTTCGTCCAGTACAAACCCGCCGACGATTTGAAATTGCGTCTCGGGCGCGTGGCGCTGGCCACGTTTTTGATGTCCGATTTCCGAGAGGTCGGCTACGCGCAGACGTGGTTCATTGCACCCAATGAAGTTTACGGATCCGAGCCATTCGAGACCCTCGATGGGGGTCAGGTACTCTGGCACGTGGCCCGGGGAGCGCTGGGACTCGATTTAGCGGGTGCATACGGGACTACCAGGCAAGACGTACAGGCGGGCGGCGTCTCCTACAACGTAAGTGCGAAGAGCGCGTACAACTTAGCGGCCACCATGTCGTATCAGAGCTTCCAGCTGCGGCTCGCCGAAACCACGGTTTCATTCCCCGAAACGCTGCCGCTCGGTCCCACGACCGTCTTGAACTACATGGACCACGATAAGTTCTTGTCGGCGGGTTTTCAATACGACAATGGGACAGCAATCGTACTCGCCGAGTGGGCCAAGCGCAGCGAGAATGCTGCGCCGGTCGTGAATCTACCGCTGTCGGCCCAAACGTCGTGGTACGTCGCCGGCGGGTGGCGCTTCGGCAAATTGACGCCTCTGGTCAACTACGCGGGAGCCAAGCCAAGTGAGTCTCTGAGCAACTCTGGCCAGAAGAAGTATGGCACGCCGTCGATCAGCCTCCGGTATGACGTCGTGACCAATGTGGCGCTGAAAGCACAGGCGTCGCGAGCTCAGGCGGATAACGGCTCGTACTGGACCGACCGCAATCCGAACTCCAGCGAGCACGTGAACGTATTCAGTCTCGGCGTCGACTTCGTATTTTAAGGAGCACCACCATGAAAACGATTATCTCAATGTTAGCGCTCCCCCTGATGCTCGTATCTGTCGCGCAAGCGGACGTCGTCGTCATCGGCAACGTGGCCGCCCCCAACATGAGCAAGGACGAAGTCACACAGTTCTTCCTGGGCAAGAGCCAGGCGATGAAGCCGGTGGATCGAACGAGTTCAGACCCCATCAAGGCGCAGTTCTACCAGAAGCTCTCGGGCCAGGATCTATCCCAGGTCAAGGCCACCTGGTCGCGTCTGGTCTTCACGGGCAAGGCGACGGCGCCGAAGGAGCTGCCCGATGCCGCGGCGGTCAAAAAAGCCGTGGCCGCAGATCCTAAAGCGATTGGCTACATCGACAAATCCGAAGTGGATGCCACGGTAAAGGTTCTGCTGACTTTGAACTGAGGACCGATCACGGCGACGCCGCGCGAGGCGCGCGCCGTGTGCCCCGCGGATTCCCTTTCTCGAGAATACCCTTTGAGAGCGAGCTTACCCATGATTTCCATGACGACAGACACCGATGCAGAATTCCGACCTGCCCCCGAGGCGAACGTGGGTACGCGTCAAGCGGCGCCGGAAGCCCATTCGATGGGCAAGATATTTCTGATCGTCGGTATCGCCATCGTGGTGTTCATGGCCTTCAGCGCGTACAGCGTCAAGAAGGCAGTGCAAGGGAATGCGCAGCTCGCGGCGATCAAGGATTTGTACTTCCCGGTCCTGCAGCGCTTGGACGCGAACATCGTTCGCGTCGACAAATTGGAGGAGACCTATATCCAAGTCGTGATCGCCGGCGACCGCGACCTCCTCGAGAAGGCCGCCGCACTCGGCAAGGAAACAGATCGCACGTTCGCCGAAATTACGACGCTCTATCCCGGATCCGCGACTGAAGCGACGATCGGTACATTACGCACGCGCCTCGCCCAGTACCAGGATTTGGCGACGAAAGTCTCCGTTGCGTTTCTCGACCAGAGCAGCGTCGATGCAGCGCCCATGACGGCCAGCATGAACGCGACCCTCAACGACCTGAAGGCCGGGCTGACCGGCTTTCGCGGCGCGAGCTACGACGCCTTCGTAGACACCCTGAACCAATCGCAGCGTGATGCCCAGATGCGGCTCTATATGGGCTTGGCACTCGGCGTGATGAACTTGGGCTTCATGGCCGTGCTGGTGTTCTTCATCCGCAACAACATGAAGATGATGACGATCATCGCGGTGCAAAACGCGACCCTCGAAGAGCGCGTCGCCGAACGCACCGCACAGTTGAGCCAAAAGACCAACGATATCAACGCCATGCTGCAAAACATGAAGCTCGGCGTGTCGACCGTGGTCCCCGGCAACCGCATTCACCCCGAATACTCCCGTTATCTGTCGACGATCTTCAGCAAACAGGATCTCGCCGGCAAGGATTTGGTCCAAGACCTCTTCGAACACGCATCTCTCGGCGTGGACGCGAAGGATCAGATCACGGTCGCGCTGGGCGCCATCCTCGGCGAGGACGCGATGATGTTCGACTTCAACAGTCATCTGCTCGCGCCGGAGATGCGCATCGCGGCGGCCGGCGACACGCACAAGATCGTGCAAATGGACTGGAGCCCGATCGTGGGTGATCACGGCACGGTCGACAAGGTCCTCCTCATCACCCAGGACGTCACGCATCTGCGAGCGCTTGAGGCGAGTTCGGCGCACCAGAAAGACGAACTCGACATCATCTCCAAGATCATCCGGATTCCGGCCGGCAAGTTCAACGATTTTCTGCAGTCGGCCGGAGGCTACATGGCAGACAACCGTCGGATCATCGACACGAGCGAAGGTCGCGATTCGGAGTCCATTGCACGCCTATTTCGGAACATGCACACGGTCAAGGGTAACGCGCGGATGTTCGAGTTCACGCACGTCACCAACGCTGCCCACCAGGCTGAGCAGACCTACGACAATCTGCGCAAGAACGAGATGGCCGTGTGGAATTCCGACGTACTGCGCACGGAACTCGAGGCGGTCGAGGCGGCGCTCGCGCAATACGCCAAGGTGAACGAGGACAAGCTCGGTCGCAAGGGACGTGCGGCCGATCTCCTCACCAGCCGCGGCGCTTTTGTCGACAACGAGCATCTTGCGGCACTTCGCTCGATGGCGGCAGCGCTGTGCGCGGCCCATCCCGGAGCCGATGCCGAGACAATTAGGCATTCGATCGATCAGCTCGGACTCGTGGCGCTGTCGCGTATCGTATCGGGTTGCGCCGATTCGCTCTCCTCCTTGGCGCGAGAGATGAAAAAGCCGACACCAGCCGTCGAGATCGTGGATGGCGCTATCGCGTTCACCAGTGAGTTCGCAGAGACATTGAAGAGTTGCTGCATGCATATCTTTCGAAACTCGCTCGATCATGGGATCGAGTCTCCCGCCGGGCGGATTGCTGCACAGAAGCCCGCCCAGGGAACAATCCGCTTTGCTTGTGAGCGCCATGCGGATCACGTGGATTTGCGCATCGGCGATGACGGCAAGGGACTCGCCCTGCAGGCGCTATACGCCAAGGGCCTTGCGAATGGCTTATTCAGCGCCGATGAGCGCCCGACCCGCGAATCGGTCGCCGAGATCATCTTTCGCTCGGGTTTATCCACCGCCATGCAGGTGACCCAAGTATCCGGGCGTGGCGTCGGGATGGACGCGGTACGCACGTTCCTGCAGGAACACGGCGCGACCATCCGCATCGGCATGACCGACCCCACGGGAACGGATCTGGGATTTGCGTCCTTCGAGTTCCTGATCCACGTGCCGCCAAGCGCGTACCGTCATTAACTGCGCATGAACGACGATAGTCACGTGGCTGACGCGAGCAATGGTGCCAAGCGGGCGGAACTTCTCCGGAAAGCCGAGAATGTGACTCGCGGGGTCGGCGATATCAAAACCTTGGCCGTCGCGTTCGAGCGCTGGCACGAGGACCTGATCTTGATGACGGCGCAGTCCCGCGGTCTGAGCCTGATCGGCGAGGATCTGTCCCAAATCGCCCGACATATGATCATGGTGTCGATCAACGCCGCCATCGAAGCGGCGCGGGCCGGGGAAATCGCGCGCGGCTTCGTCGTCGTGGCTGCAGAGGTAAAAACCCAGGCTCAAAGTGTGCAGGCACTGGCCGGCAGCATGCGCAAAACCGTGGACAAAGGCGAGTTATTGACCGCTGCGACCTTTCAGGACATTCAGGCCGGCGGGAAAATGATGATGGCGGCCATCAGTGGCTTGGAGGCGATGGTCCAGCAACTGCACTCGGAACTCGCAGAGAACACTGACCCGTGATCAGCGCACGCAGCATGCAAAATCTCGAGTCGGCCTTTCACAAGGCGATCAAGGCCAATCTTCTTCGAGAGGACGACGATTCCTGCGAAATCGCGTCCATCGAGTCCGGTTCGCCCGACCAGTATTCGGAGCGCCAGTTGCTGCTCATCACGATCTCCTCCTTTGTATTTCGCTTGATCGTGATTTTTCGCATCATCGACAATCCCGTCACCCGCGCGTACTACATGCGCGTCAATACCACTCAACAATTGGACGAGGTCTTCGCGGAAGTCGCGAACATGTGCGGCGGCTCCTTGAGTCGCGAGTTGTCGTATCAATTTTCGCATTTGGCCATGTCGACGCCCTGCGTCCTCAACAGCCAATGCATGGAATTCTTGGATGATTTGCGACCGGAGTATGTCGCACGCTACGGAGTCACGATCAATGACTCGGTGCAACTGCAGGCGACGCTCTGCATGTGCTGCTCGCGGCCGATCGAAGTGGCCGCACCCACTGGGACCGATGAAGCCGACACCGGCGCCGGCGAGCTCGAGTTCTTCTAGATAGACAGAAACCAAACGGTACCCATGCTATGAAACATACTCCCGTCAGCAAACTCCTCGTGCTCGACAACGATCCACTACAGGCGTCTCCGATCAAGAACTTTTGCGACGAGAACCATCTGGTTCCGCTCAAGGTGCGCGAGGGATCGGTGATGTCCGTTTTGCGTACGAATATCGATTTGGGCGGCATACTCTATTCGGAAGACTATGGGCACTCACCGAAAGAGACCGCCCTTATCGCGCTCGACATCCATGCCGCACGGCCCGAGCTGCCGATCATCATTCGACGGGAGCATCAGGCCACTTTGGTGGGGCTCCCGGATGATTCGCAGCACATCTATTGCGCGGCCTACGTCGCCAGTGACATGGGTGCGCTGCGTAAGGTGATCAACGATTACATTTTCTGCCTGATGTATCCGAATGCTCTGCTGCGCGGCATCGCCGAGATCACTCAATCGGTGTTGATCGGCCAGTTCAAAGGTCTCAACGTGACCATGGATACGCCGTATATCGTTCACGACCGTATGATTTTCGGCGAACTCTTCAGTCTGATTCAGCTCGAGAGCAGCTGGTGCCGCGGATACATGATGCTGCAGAGCGAAGAGAACCCCCTCCTGGAAATGATCGGTTGCGAGGGGCCACGGAACCCCGGCGCGACGTTTCGCCAAGTCAATGATCTTCTCAGTGAAATCACGAATCTCATCTGGGGTTCATTCAAGAATCGCTACATCGGAGATGAAAAAACCGTCGCCTCCGGCCGGGTACAGATTCCTCTGATCGTCAATCACAAGCACAAGTACATCTCGTTCGGCACGGAGAATCCGCAGCTGTGTTTCCGCTTCACTCTGACGGACGAGAGGACTGGGCGCGCATCCATCTTGTACGAGCGCTTCATTTTTAATCTGAACTGGTCGCCGGAGGACTTCAAGGAGTTCGCGCCGGATACCGCCGATCTCGTCGATTCCGGCGAGCTCGAATTGTTTTAACAGCCCATAAGAGGAGCACGCACAATGGCACAGATTCTCATCGTCGACGACTCGAGCACAGTACGTGAGGAAGTTTCCACTTGTCTCAAGAACGGAGGGTTGACGGTGGTAACGGCCGTCGACGGAAAGGATGGTCTGGTGAAATTGAAAGCCGACCCTGGGATCAAGCTCGTCGTGTGCGACGTCAACATGCCGAACATGGATGGACTGACGATGGTCGAGAAGATTCGCGGCGAACTCGGCAACAAAACAGTCAACCTCATCATGCTGACCACGGAAAGCAGCCCCAATATGAAGGAGCGCGGCAAAGCCGCGGGCGTAAGGGGCTGGATCGTGAAGCCATTCAAAGGAGCTGCCGTGCTGGAAACGTTCAAGAAGCTCGTGGCGTAGACCGGGTCAGGGGTGCGCGGCGCGCTCATGCCCGGGAACGCGCGCCACTACAACGTCGGGAACAGTATTTGACCTGACTCCAGTCGCGCGACCACTTTTTTCTCCAGGTGAAGGTCCGACCACAGATGGGGCAAATCTTGGTCGGCAATTGGGCCTTACGACTCGTCAGGCTGATCCCCTATGGTTGGCCACGGACTGGCCCGTTGGATCGAATGGATAAGCTCGCGTT
>Ga0116226_10000250_pt1 | contig 44004 bp, 34 predicted proteins | sample S1TSphfallax_FD_89692 | JGI IMG/M metagenome (GOLD analysis project Ga0116226, IMG submission 89692) | Host-associated microbial communities from peat moss isolated from Minnesota, USA - S1T2_Fa - Sphagnum fallax MG | ecosystem: Host-associated > Plants > Peat moss > Unclassified | place: USA... | reverse complement strand
TAGGTTGACTGGCCGTGCGACCATGCGGCTGTGGACGCAGCCGCGCAAGCTTTATGCAGGGTGCGGGGGGCGTGCCGCAACCTTGTTAAGAAAAGGAAGGTCTTCTTTTTTGAAAAAAGAAGCCCTTCCTTATTACTGAAAAATGAAAGGGGTTTACGTGCCCGTGCTTGATGTCGCGCCGCCGGATTTCATGGACGATGAGAACCTGCGCCTGTTCGAAAACGCCGTCGAGCGCTTCCTGGAGCGGGAGGCGCCGCCCGAGCGGGTGGCCGCGTGGCGCAAGGCCGGCCAGGTGGAGCTGGAATTCTGGCGCCAGGCGGGGACCGCCGGGTTGCTCGGCATGATGGTGCCGGAGGCCTATGGCGGCCCCGGCGGCGATTTCCGGCATGAGATCGTGTTGGCTGATCAGTTGGCACGCCGCGATATAAGCGGGTTTGCCGCCTCGCTGCATAACGTGATCGTCACGCCCTACATCATCGCCCACGGTACCGAGGAACAGAAGCAGCGCTGGCTGCCGGGGCTGGTCAGTGGCGCGCTGATCTCCGCCATTGCAATGAGCGAACCCGATAGCGGCAGCGACTTGCAGGCGATCCGCACGACCGCGCTGCGTGACGGCAACGGCTATCGTATCAACGGCCAGAAGACATTCATTTCGAACGGGCAACTTGCAAACTTAGTCATTGTCGTCGCCAAGACCGATCCGGCGGCTCGAAGCCGGGGCATTTCCCTGATGGTGGTGGAAACCGAGGCGGCGGAGGGCTTCCGGCGCGGCCGCAAGCTGGAAAAAGTCGGCAATGAGGCCGCCGATACGTCGGAGCTCTTTTTCGATAATGTGTGGGTTCCCGCGCAAAACCTGCTTGGCCTGGCCGAAGGCCGCGGTTTCGGCCAGCTCATGGCGGAATTGCCGCGCGAGCGGCTCCTGATTGCCGTGCAGGCGGCGGCCGAAATGGAACGGGCGCTGGAAGCGACGCTGGATTACGTGAAGCAGCGCAAGGCGTTTGGCCAACGTATCATTGATTACCAGAACAGCCAGTTCAAGCTGGTGGAGTGCAAGACCAAAGCCACCATCGCGCGCGTGTTCGTCAATCACTGCATCGGCCAGCAGCTTGCCGGCAAGCTGGACGCGACGACCGCCGCGATGGCGAAAATGTGGATGACCGACACGTTGTGCGAGATTGTCGATGAATGCGTGCAGCTGCACGGCGGCTACGGCTATATGACCGAATACCCGATCGGGCGCCTGTTCCGCGACACGCGGGTTTCCAGAATCTATGGCGGCAGCAACGAAATCATGAAGGTGCTGATTGGCCGGACACTTTAGGTCTGAAGTGAAGAACTTATTCTTTGAAAAAGAAGCAAAAAACTTTTGCTACCGGGCCGTTGCCACCTGACGTGTCTTTGCGTCGGCCTGCGCGGAACCAAAAAGACAAAAGTTTTTTGGTTCTTTTTTTCAAAAAAGAACACCTTCCTTCCTTTTCACTCTTCCCGCTCTCGCCGGGCGGCAGCATGCGCCGCCACCGAAAGCGCCATATGGAGTGATTCAAGATCGAGATGATCGGCCAGCGTCATCGTGTCGGCGGCATTCAGATTGGCCTTGAGATAGGCCCAGCTTGCCCCGGTGCCGGACGCGACGCGGCGCGCCAGGTCCATCGTCTGCGCTGCCAGCGCGGCATCCTCGAACACGCGCGTATAGAGCCCGAACGCGAGGGCTTCGGCGGCGGTAAAACTACGCGAAATGAAAAACAGTTCGCGCGCGCGGGCGCCGCCCAGAAGCCGGGTCCAGTTCCAGGTGGCGCCATAGTCGCCCGCCCCGCCGATCCGGTCATACGCGGTGACGAAGCTGGCGGAGGCAGCGGCAAAGCGCAGATCGCAGGATGCCGCCAGCCCGATCCCGGCGCCGGCCACCGGACCGTTGACCATGGCGATCGTCAGTTTCGGCATTTCGTGCAGCAGCCTTGCCGCCTCCGCACCGTGCCGGATGACGGCGCCGCGCGTGCGCGCGCCGGGGCGCCCTGGGCGCTGCGCCTGGGGCGGCTGCGCACCCTCTTTCAGGTCGCCGCCGGCGCAGAACCCGCGGCCGGCGCCGGTGAGCACCACGCAGCCTATGTCGGGGTCCTCGGCGGCACGGCGAACAGCGTCCACAAGCCCGGTCAGCATTTCGTAATTGACCGCATTCATCCGGTCCGGACGGTTCAGCGTAATCAGCGCCACACCGTGCGCGGCACTGTAGAGCACGGCGCCGCTCACGGCGCGGCCGGGTCCGACAGCATGGCGCGCAGGGCAGGCAGCGCCGGCTTGAGCGACGTGGTGCGCGGTACATCGGCGACGAAACATATTTTCGCGGGGATCTGGTACGGCAACAACTGGCCGCGCAGAAACGCCACCAGGTCGGACTGGCTGGGTTCGGTGGCGCCGGCCTTCAGCATCAGCGCGGCCGCGGGAACCTCGCCGAGCCGCGCATCTTCAATGCCGACAACGGCGGCCTCGCGAATGGCCGGATGCGCTTCCAGTGCCTTCACCACATCGTCCGGATGGATCTTGAACCCGCCGCGGATGATGGCATTGTCGATGCGCCCCCGGATCCACAGAAAGTTCTCGTCATCGAGCATGGCCCGGTCGGTGGTGCGGCACCAGGCATCGGGGTCGGCCATCTGTTTCGATTTCAGCTCCAGCAGCCCTTCCGCGCCCGCCGGCAGCACGGCGCCCGTTTCGGCATCGACGATGCGCGCCTGCACGCCCTTTTGCAGCCGCCCGACCGACCCGGCCTTGCGCGGATAGTACGCGCGGAAATCCGGCAGCGTCCATCCGGCGACGGCGCCGGCGAATTCGGTGGCGCCATAGGAGGTGAGAATTGGAATCCCGTACTGTTGCCAGAACGCTTCCACCAGGGCCGGATCGACCGGCGCCGTACCGCTGATCAGGCCGGACAGGCTGGCAAGGTCGGCCTTCGGCAGTTTCGCATCGAGTATCATGCGCAGCGCGGCGGGCGGCGCGCCGGAGATTTTTGGCCGGTGGCGTTTGACCGCGTCATGCCACTCGGGGACATTGAAACGTTCGATCAGGCATGATTTCCGCCCCGCCGATACGGTGTTGATAGCCTGCCAGAGGCCGCCGATATGCGAAATCGGCGTGTGCAGCACGGTGGTGCCGGGCCGCAGCCGTGGCGCCGCATCCGGATCGCGGGAATGCTCATAGGCCAACGCCGATTCGAAAGAATGCTGGAATGCGGTGCGATTGAGTGGAATGCGCTTGGGACGGCCGGTGGTGCCGCTCGTCAGCATTTCGATGATCACGTCCGGCGCCATGCGGACAAGATCGGCACCGGCGATTTTATCAGCGTTGACATGTTCGAGGCCCGGCACCAGCCGTGCAAGGGCGTTGCGGTCGGCGGTCATCTCGATGCCGGCAGCACCCATCGCCGATACCGCCTCACGCAGTCCCGGCCGCTGCCACTCGCTGGCTTCGGCGACAAACACCGGCGCGCGCAATCCGGCCAGATCGGCGGCCAGAACCGGGTCCGGGTAGAGCGGGTTTACGGTGACGAGGCAGCGCTCGGTGGCCAGGATGGAGAACAACGCCGCAAACGGCTCGATCCGGTTGCGCATGAACAAGCCGACGCGGCTGCCCGGCGGAAGGTCGAGCGCGTTGTAGAGATTTTCCAGCGCGGCAATGCGGGCCGCCAGATCGCCCCAGCTGTACCATTGACCCTTCGCTTCCACGGCGTTTGCCGCCGGATCGACGGCAAGCACGCCGGCAAGGAGCTCTTTGAGGGTCGGCATTCAAGAACAGTCCCCGTCGCTGTTCGTTGGTATATAACTAGGTTTGAGATGTGCAAGCGTTATCTGGGCCTGGCGGTTTCAGGCGCCGAGCTGCTCGAACGGGATATCGCGATCCAGCCTTATCTCGCCCGGCATGCCGAGCACCCGTTCCGCGAGCTGGTTGCGCAGGATTTCGTCGGTGCCGCCGGCAATGCGCATCACCGCGCCCCATTGATAGGCTTCGAACACACGCAGCTGCAGGCTGTCCCCGGCGTTGCAGGCAACGCCGGCAAAACCCTGCGCGTCCATGGCGTAAGCAGCGAGATCCTGCAGCTTGCGCCCGTACGCGAGCTTCACGATGGCGGCTTCGGCGCCAAGGCTTTCGCCACGCGAAAGCCTGGTGAGCAGCCGATAGCGAAAATTCTCGATACCCCGCTCGATACCGCGCCAGCGGGCGAGCCTGGCGATCGCGGTGCCGTCCTGCAAGGCCGGGGCGCCACCCAGGGCCTCCAGCACCATGGCAACGTTCAGGTCGTTTTCGTCGCCGCCGCCGCTCACCGCCCGCTCGCTCATCAGCGTCGTCATCGCGCACGCCCAGCCTTCACCGACGCGGCCGATCCGGTTGGCATCGGGAATCGCAACGTTATCGAGAAACACCTCGTTGAACTCCGACTTGCCGGAAATCTGCCGGATCGGCCGGATGGTGATCCCGGGGCTGCGCATATCCAGCACGAAGAAAGTGAGGCCTTTGTGCTTAGGCAGCGCCGGATCCGTCCGCGCCAGCAGGATGCCGAAATCCGCGTGGTGCGCCCACGAACTCCAAAGTTTCTGGCCGTTGATGCGCCAGCCATCGTCATGCCGCGTCGCCTTCGTGCGCAACGCGGCCAGATCCGATCCGGCGGCGGGTTCGGAGAATAGCTGGCACCATGTCATCTCACCCAGCAGCGTCGGCCGCGCGAAGCGGGCGGATTGCTCTTCTGTGCCGTGGGCGACGATAACCGGCACGGCCATGTTCATGCCGATTTGCAGGAAGACGCCGGTCGGCACGGCATAAACCGCTTCTTCCTGGGCAAAGATCGCCGCCTGAATGGGCGTACCACCGCGCCCGCCAATCGCTCGCGGCCACAAAATGCCGGCAAAGCCTGCTTCGGCCTTGCGGCGTTGCCAAGCCCTGCCGGCGGCCACGAGCGCGGTGTCATCCATGCTGTGCCGCGCGGGCAAGCAAGCAGCTTCGTCGCGCAGCCAGACGCGGGCGGCGCTACGAAACGCAGCTTCTTCCGGGGTGTCGTCAAAATCCACGGCGCGTCTCCGTTACGCCGCCAACCGCGAATGGCGGGCCTGCATCGCGGCGATCAGCCGCGCCCCCCAGATATCCGGCCCGCCGAGATAAGCCGCGAGCAACCGGGCGCGGCGGTAGTGAAAATGGCAATCCGCTTCCCAGGTATAGCCAAAGCCGCCATGCACATGCAGGTTTTCACGTGACGCCATATCGTACGCGGTCGTCGCCGAAATCCGGGCAATGGCGGCCGCTTCAGCCAAATCGGGCGCGTGCGTCGCCAACGCCCAGGCGGCATAATAGGCGTTGGAGCGCGCGAGTTCGATTTCTAGCAGAATATCGGCCAGTTTGTGCTTGATCGCCTGGTAGGACGCGACGACACGGCCGAATGTCTTGCGCTGCATTGCGTAATCGCGAGCCATGTAGAGGCAGCTTTCCGCGCCGCCGATCTGTTCGAACGCGGTATAGACGGCACCGCGGATTTCCATATCGCGCATGAAGGCCGCCGACCCGCCCGGCAGGCGCTCGGCATGGGCGCCGGCGAAAGTCAGCGTGGACAGGCGGCACACCTGATCGAAGCCCTCCAGCGCCCGCACGTCCACGGCCGGCTGTGGCAGTGGCACCAGATAGAGCCCGGGTGCGCCTGCCTCGGCCGCGGCAACCACGGCCAACTTGGCAAATTGGGCGTCGGCGACAGGCGATTTTCGTCCGCTGACGCGCTCCGCGCGCACAATGGTCGAGAGTGAAGCCGGATCGAACGCGCCGGCACCCTCGCTCCAGGCGTAGACCGCAACCACTTCGCCCGAAGCGAGACGCGGCAGCCAGGCGGCTTTCTGCGCGGGTGACCCGGCCAGACGGATCGCTTCGGCGGCCAGGCCAACCGTGTTTACATAGGGCAGTGGCGCCGGCCCGCGGCCGATCTCCTCACAGATAACGCAGATATCGATTTCGCCGAGGCCGACCCCACCGAATTCTTCCGGGATCGCGGCGCCGAGCAGCCCCATTTCGGCCACCGATTGCCACAGCTCCGGGTCCCAGCCCGCGCCGTTGTCGGCCAGCCGGCGGAGATGGTTGGGAGAGGCGCGCTCGGCCAGCAGTTTGCGTGTTTCGGCCGAGAGCATCTTCTGCGCGTCGGAAAGATCGAAATTCATGTCTCCGCCGCCTGCACCGGCGCGAACAGCGGCAGGTAGATGTCACCCTGCGGCAGGAACCGCACCGTAACCTCCATGCCGATATGCACGGCTTCGGGCGGACAATCGACGATGTTCGTGGTCAGGCGCAGCGCTTCCTGCTCAGGCAATTCCACGATGGCGATGGCGAAAGGCACGTCCACGCCCGGCAGGAAGGCCTGGTGGTTGATAGTGAAACTATGCACCGTACCGCGGCCACTGACGGGCGCGGGCATGATGTCGCGCGACAGGCACCGCGCGCAGACCGGCATGGGGGGATGGATCCAGTGCCCGCAGGCATTGCATCTCGCGATCAGCAACCGGCCTTGCGCGCCCGCGGACCAGAACGGCGCCGTTTCGGGCGTGAGTTCCGGCAGCATGCGCAGGCACGGACTTTCCGTCGGTTGCACTGAGAATTCCATTAGCACTAAGTTATATAACAGCGTTGCGCGAAGCAAGGCGTAGGAAAGTGAAGGAAGAAAGTGTTCTTTTTTGAAAAAAAGAACCAAAAAACTTTTGCTATCGATCGGCAACATACGGCTTGCGCGTTGAACGGTACGCCGGACGCAAGTAGCAAAAGTTTTTTGGTTCTTTTTTTCAAAAAAGAACACTTTCTTCCCTTCCGCATCAAGAAAGGTCCCCTAGGATGCCGGAAATAGCCGAACGCCGCGCGGTGATCGCCGGCGTCGGCCTGTCCGCCGTCGGCCGGCGGCTGGGCCGCAGCGGCCTGGATTTGACGGTGGACGCCGCCCTTGCCGCCCTGGCTGATGCCGGGTTGCGGCCGTGCGACATCGATGGGCTCACCACCTACCCCGGCATGTCCAACGCCGCACCCGGCATGTCGCCGATCGGCTGCGCCGAAATCCGCGAGGCGCTCGGGCTCGGGGTGAATTTTTATGCTTCGAGCGCCGAGGGCGCCGGCCAGTTGTCGGCGGTGATGATTGCGATCATGGCCGTCGCGACCGGACAGGCACGCCATGTGCTGTGCTTCCGCACGCTCACGGAATCCTCATCCCAAACGCCTGGGCGGCGCGCCAGCGTGCTCGGCACCGGCGGCGGACGCATCGATGTGCGGTGGCAGTTCCTGCTGCCGTTCAATGCCGTCTCGGCCGCGAACTGGACCGCCATGTTCGCGCAAGCCTACATGCATCGTTTCGGTGCGACGCGGGAGATGCTGGCGCACGTCGCCATGAACCAGCGGGACAATGCCGCGCTCAATCCCGCCGCGGTGCTGCGCCAGAAGATGACGCTCGATGATTACATGGGCGCCCGCATGATCTCCACGCCGTTGTGCCTGCTGGATTGCGATATACCCGTGGATGGATCGGCGGTGGTGATCATTTCGGCCGTCGACGCCGCCGGCGATCTGCGGCGCAGGCCGCTGCGGATCGAGGCGATCGGCGGTGCGCATCACGGCCGCGACTCCTGGGACCAGCGCGCCGACATCACCACCATGGCGGCGCACGACGCGGCCCGCGCGCTGTGGCGCCGCACCGACCTCAAGCCGGCCGATGTGGATGTCGCGTGCCTGTATGACGGGTTTTCGATTTATGCGCTGATGTGGCTGGAGGCGTTCGGATTTGCGCCGCATGGCGAAGCGGCGCGCTACGTCGCCGATGGCCGCACGGCGCTGCGCGGCGAATTGCCGCTGAACCCAAATGGCGGCCAGCTATCGGCCGGCCGGCTGCACGGATTTGGCCATCTGGCGGAGGCGTGTTTGCAACTTTGGGGCGAGGCGGGGGCGCGTCAGGTGATGGGCGCCGAGGTGGCCGCGGTGGGCGTCGGCGGTGGGCCGTTCGGGGGGGCTATGCTGTTGACCAGGTGAAAGGAAGCAAATGTTCTTTTTTGAAAAAAAGAACCAAAAAACTTTTGTCTGTTTGGTGCCGCGCAAGCCAAGGCGCGTTCACGTCAGGTGATGACGGCGCAGGAGCAAAAGTTTTTTGCTTCTTTTTTTCAAGAAAGAAGTTCTTCCTTTTTCGCTTCCTCCATCATGATCTTTGCCAGCCGCAGCGCCACCGCCATCGCCGGTGCACTGGTATTGCCCGAAACCAGCGTCGGGAACACCGACGTATCGCAGACGCGCAGGCCTTGCACACCGCGCACGCGCAACTGCGGATCAACCACGGCGACATCATCAGCACCCATGCGGCAGGTGCCGGCGACATGGAAAGCGGTCGAGCCATGTTCCAGTAGCGCAATCATGACCTCATCGTCGCTCTGCACCGCGGGCCCCGGGCTGAGCTCTTCCAGAATATAGGGTTTGAGCGCCGGCTGTTCGGCCAGCCGGCGTATCCAGCGCAGCATCGCGATCGACCCCTGCCGATCCTGCGCCGCATCGAAGCTGTTGATATCAATCCGCGGGTTCACATCAGGATCGGCAGATATAATGCGCAGCGTGCCCTGGCTTTGCGGGCGCGTGTAGTAGCCGCCGATGGTCAGGCCGGCCCCATCGCCTATGCCGTGGCCTTTCGGCGTCAGCTTGATGGTATAAAGACCGATGCCGAGCTGAACGTCGGCATGATCCAGCTCGGGGCGCGTCTTGATGAAGCCGGCCACTTCGTGCGCCGCGTGGGTGAGCGGACCCGCGCGTCCCGCCAGATATCTGATCAGGGATATTATCAGCCCGATACCGCGGAACGCCCCATTCAGGCTGCCCGTTCGCACGCGGTACATCACCGGCAGATAGCGATGGTCGCGCAGATTGCGCCCGACATCGGGCGCCTCCACGATCGTCTCGATACCCAAAGGCTCCAGGACCGCCGATGGGCCAACCCCCGACAATTGCAGCAGCTTCGGGCTCTCCAGAGCGCCGGCGCAGAGCAGAATATCACGCCGGCTGGCTATGGTTCGCGTGCCAGCCTTATCGCGGACGACAACACCGGTCGCGTGCGTGCCCTCAAAAACGATTTTCAATGTTTGCGTGTTGGTCGCGACATGGAGGTTACGCCGCGAAAGCACCGGTTTCAGGAAGGCGTCGGCCGCACTGACGCGATGCCCGCGGCTGATGGTGCGCGTCATATATCCCATGCCGCCGTCGCGCACGACATGCACATCGTTGATATCGTCGACGCGCGGTGCGCCATTCTGCACGCCCGCTGCCAACACCGCTTCGGTCAGCTTATGGCGCGCCGGGTGCATCGAAACTTTCAGCGGGCCGCCCGCACCGCGCCACGCCGTGGCACTCTGCCCGAGTTCGTGATCCTCCAGTTCGACGAAGCATGGGCCTATATCTTTCCAGCCCCAGCCGGCGCAGCCATGCGCCTCCCAGCCGTCATAATCCAGCGGTGCGCCCCGCGCATAGACCATGCCGTTGATCGAACTGGATCCGCCGAGCGTGCTGCCCTTGAACCACACCTCGTCCGGCCGGTTGCCGCCGGCGCCGGCGCTGTAGAATTTCACGTTCGGGTCGCTGGGATTATGCAGCTTGCCCAGGCCGCGCGGCATGGCGATCAGCGCGCTGGTGTCCGGCGGCCCGGATTCCAGCAGCAGCACCGATACACGCGGATCGGCCGACAGCCGGTTGGCCAGCACGCAACCGGAAGATCCGGCGCCCACCACGATGTAATCATAGCCGGCCTGCATCGTCGTCTCTGGCACACGTGCCTCCATCAGAAATCCGTACCGCCATCGATATTGATCAGCGCGCCGGTCAGGTACTCGGCCCGGGGCGACAGCAGAAAGGCGATCAGCGCCGCCACCTCCTGCACGCGGCCGGGGCGGCCGAGCGCGACGTTCATGCCCCATCTCTCCGCCATGAAACGCGCCAAGGCCGGTTCCCGGTCAACGCCATAGCGCGACATCGCTTCGTCCGCGGCTGCATCCAACGCTTCGGTATCGATCGCGCCGGGGGCGATGCAGTTTGCGCCGATGCGGTCCTGGCCATAGGATTTCGCGATATTCTTGGTCACGCTGGCAACCGCGGATTTCATCGCGGCATAATGCGCCAGCAACGGCTTTTGCGCGCGAATGGAATAAGCGGCAACCGTCACGATCCGGCCGCCGCCACGGCGCTGCAGATGCGGCAGCGCCGCGCGGCACGCGCGCACCACGGTCATCAGCTGGGTGTCAAAGCTTTCGGCCCAATCATCGTCGGTCAGATCTGCGAACGCACCCGTCACCCCCATCGGCCCCGCGGTGACCGCCAGGCCATCGAGCCCGCCGATCAGCGCGGCGGCCCGGTCGACGGCCGATCCGAGCGGCGCGCCATCGGTGCCGATGCCATGCGCCAAACACCCTGTCGATTCTGTAACGGCCTGCGCTGCCCGGCCCGCACGCGCTGCGTCGCGCCCGATCAGCACGACCGTACCGCCCGTCTTGCCCAGCTCGATGGCTGCCGCATAGCCAATGCCGCTGGTGCCACCGACAATGATCGTATTACGGTAAGCGGCCATACGGCAGGCCGCGGATGTCATGAAAGAAGCAATGTTCTTTTTTGAAAAAAAGAACCAAAAAACTTTTGCTCCTTCGCCGTGACGAACTGGGTCGATTTACGCGGCACCAAACAGACAAAAGTTTTTTGGTTCTTTTTTTCAAAAAAGAACACTTTCTTCCTTCTCATGCGCCTGCAGGGAACCCGATCGATTTAAGCTCGGTATATTCGTGAAATCCCGCCTCGCCCCATTCGCGTCCAAGCCCGGATCTCTTATAGCCGCCAAACGGCATATCGGGATGCAGGCCGCCGGGCCCGAGATTGATGTTGACCTGGCCGGTGCGAAGTTTCAGTGCCATTTCCATCGCGGTTCCGGTTTCGCGCGAAATGATGCCGCCGCTGAGCCCGTAATCGGACTGGTTGGCCAGACGCACCGCCTGTTCATCCGTATCGAAGCCGATAATCGCGCCGACCGGGCCAAAGACTTCGCGCTGGCCAAGTTCGCTGTCATTGGCAACGTTATCGAGCAATGTGGGCTCGTAGAAGAAGCCGCGGGCGAGATCGGGCGGGCGTTTGCCGCCACAGACGAGCGTCGCGCCGTCTTCAATGGCGCGCCGCACGAATCCGTCCGTGCGGGTGCATGCCACGTCCCGGATCAGCGGGCCCATGCCGGTATCGCCTTGATCCGGGTCGCCCGTCTTCACCTGCGCGGTCGCGGCCGCGAGCGCCGCGACGAAATCGGCGCGAATGCGGTTATCCACCAGCATGCGCGTGGTCAGGGCGCAGCCTTGCCCGGCCATGAAGACGAACCCGAACATGCCTGCCATGACGGCGGTTTCCATGTCCGCGTCATGGCGGATGATCAGGGCAGACTTGCCGCCGAGCTCCAGATGCACTTTTTTCAGCGTGGGCGCCGCCTGCGCCATCACCTTCGCGCCCACCACATCAGATCCGGTGAACGAAATCATATCCACCCTCGGATCGGCGGTCAGAAGTTCCCCCACGTCCGCGCCGCCGGTGACGATGTTGAAGGCGCCGGGCGGCAGATCGAGTTCGGCCATCAGTTCGGCGATCAGCATGGTCTGCAGCGGCGTGAATGGCGAGGGCTTGACGATAACGCAGTTGCCGGCGGCCAGCGCCGGCACCGCCTTGATCAGACCAAGCAGAAAGCCCGAATTATAAGGCGTGATGCAGGAAACCACGCCGATCGGGTCGCGCGCGGTGATCGCGCCGCCGAGCGCGCGGCCGCCGGCCGCGGTGGGCGAAATGAGTATCGGCAGAGACTTGATCGTCTCCATGCCCGCCAATTCGATGAACCGGGCAGCCTGCACGCGCGCCAATTGATATTGAAATTCCGCCTGCGCACGGGTGATGCCGATTTCCAGCCGCATCAATTCGATAATGTCGCCGTGGCGCGCCGAACATTTGTCGAGCAGCCCGCGTAATGCAGCCGCGCGGCCCGCGCCTGACAGTCCCGGCCAAACACCTTCGTCGAAGGCTTGCCTGGCGGCCCCTAGGGCGCGATGGCAATCCTGTGCGGACCCAACAGGCGCATGGCCGATCACCGTTTCGGTAGCCGGATTTATAACGCACTCGGTGGCGGCATCGGCGGGCGCCGCCCAGGCGCCGTCGATGAACAACGCGTCGTAGGACAATCGGGGCAAGTCCGCTGCGATTGGGCCGTCCATCAAAACTCCTGTCAAAAACGCTTGATGACGTCAAACCCGAAGGTGAGTGGATTGGACAAATAGGCGATACCCACGCCGAGCGCGCTGGTGAGATCCGTAGCGCCCGTGAGGTATTTGCGATCGGTCAAATTCTTGCCCCAGAACTCGAGCGTTGTTTCGTATTTTGGTATTTCCAGAGCCAGCCGTGCGTTCAACACGCCATAACCACCCTGAATGGGGAAGTTATTGCTATAGATGGAGATGTTGTCCGGCGCAAGGTTGACCGAGCTCTGGTAGGCGAAACTGACTGTGCCGGTAAAGTTGGCCGGCAGACTGCCGAGCGCGACCTCGTGCAGATAGGTTGCGCCGAAATTCAGCTGCCACAAAGGCTGATCCTGGAACGGATGGCTGGAGATATTCACGCCGCCAGAATAATAACTTTGATACTTGGCCGACGTGTACGCGGCATTGCCTTGCAGGATCACGGCTGGGATTGGCCGCGCCGTCAGTTCCGCCTCCACCCCGTCAATTGTCGCCGATGCGGCGTTCTGCACTTCGGTGATCGTCTGATCGCCGGGCAACACGGCCAGCACGCTGCGTTGGATGTTCGTGTAGTCGGAGTGATACGCAGCAAGATTGACCCGTAGGCGATGGTCCAGAAAATCGGCCTTCTCGCCGATCTCGTAATCGGTGACGACCTCCGGCGCGAACGGCGTAAAACCGCCATACACATCGCCGCGCTGATTTTCACCGCCCGCCTTGAAACCTCGGCTGGTCTTGGCATAGAGCATGATCTCGTCGGTGGGTTCCCAATCCATGCCGGCAGTGTAAGAGAAATTGTGGAACGGGTTCTTGTAGTCGCCCACGCAGGGTATGGATCCGGTGCCGGCCGGCGGCGGAATGTTGCACGCGTTCGCGGGCCCCGCCGTGCTATGGGTGACTAGTTCGGTGTCCTCTTCCGTCCACCGCACGCCGGCGGTCAAGTGAACACTCGGAATGAAGGCATAGGTTGCCTGGGCATAGGCGGACTTGCTGGTGTCGAACAGGTGATCGCGCGTGTTGACAGGACTGCCGGTTGCATTGAGGAAGGGGAGCTCATTCTCACCAGGACTGTCATCGTTGCCGGTCATGTAATAGTAATATAGCCCAGCCGTGTATTGCAGCTTGTTGTCCAAGCCGATGCCGCCGAGCGTTACCTCCTGGGTGAGTTGGTCCAGGGCCGTTTGGTCGGCAATGCCATACAGGATATCATAAGGAGATGCGCTCTCGTTGGCCGCCGCCGCCTGGGCGGCAAATTGGTATGATGTGATCGATTTGATCGAGAGATCGTCATTGATCCTGTACTTGGCTGCGAGCGAAGCACCGTCATCCTTGGTGCGTGCGAATTCGGGCGAGTTGTAATTTACGCCATAACCCTGCTTCAAATAGCGCAGCAGGTCCTTGTAGGCGACTTCCTGCCCCGCAATTACGGCGCCGATATCCTGCGCGGTCGGCGGGCCATAATATTGCGGTGCCAGAAGAGGCAGCAGTTCGGCATAGGTGATCGACCCGATCTCCAGACCCGTATTAAGCAGCGCCGGCGAAAAGGTGGGAACGCCGCCCTTTCCGAACACCGGTTCAACGGCTTCCAGATTGGCCAGGACACCGCCGGACCGTCCATCGGACCAGTTTGCGCGCAGTATTATGTTGAGGTCATCAGTCGGATCCAGACGCAGGGCGATACGTCCGCTCCTTGCATCTTCATCCGCAACGGCGTGGTCGGTCGTATTGTCGTGGCCATAACCATCGTGCGCGTCACGTTCCAGCACGACGCGGATGGCCGCCTTGTCCTGCACGATCGGCACGTTCAGCATCAACGCATCCTCGTTGCTGCTGTAATTGCCGAAGCCCACCTTTACGCTGCCATAAAACCCGCTGTAATCAGGCAGATTGCTCTCGATCTTGACCGCGCCGCCAGTTGTGTTGCGGCCGTAGAGCGTGCCTTGCGGACCTTTCAGCACCTCGATGGACCGCGTGTCATAGAGGTTGCCGATGCCGGTACCGATCGTCGAGGGCGAATACACCTCGTCCACGTAGATGCCGATCGCCGGCGTTTCCGACAGGATCGTGTCCTCGCTCTTCTGGCCGCGAATTCCAACCAGCGCGCCGAACGTCGAGTAGGAACTTTGCTGAAAGGTCAGACTGGGAACGACCTGACCAAGATCGTTGACGTCGACGATCTTGTTCTGCGCCAACTGCGTCGCACCAAGGGCGGTGACCGCAATGGGCACCTTCTGCAGCCGCTCAGTACGCTTGCGGGCGGTCACCACGACCTCCTCGATGCCGCTGCCGGACTTGGCCGATGGCGTCGAAGCCGGCGGTGGCGGACTCTGCGCCCACCCGGGGCACGCAGCGGCGAGCAGGCAGACAAGTGAGACCGCACTTGTCGATACGAGTTCATGCTTCCAGGACATGGCTTCCCCACCCCAAATTTATTGCCCCGCCGGAATCGTATGTTCCAGTTCAACGGGTGTGCAGGTTCGACCAGCGTGCGCCAGGGCAATCCGCATCTATGCCCCCGTATCTAGAATCGACCACTCAGATAGTCAACTACCTACACCTAGATATCTTTCAATCGGTGAAGACCCTATGGCCTCAGCGCTCCAAATCGTGGAACCACGCCCAGGCGAGCACATCGCTCCTTGATGGCCGGCACACGCGTGAGCAGGCGCACACGCTGCAAAGCTGCTGGAACGCCGCCGCAATCGCCCTGCGTGAAGCCGTCGCCGGCCTAGGAGAAGGACAGTTGCACGGCGGCCAGCCGTCGAGGCCACCAGCCGCGCCGCCGTCGCTCAAGACAGACTTGCATCCTGCAAGTGACAGGCGCATGTTAGTTGCATGTTGATAGTCTCCTTGTGACCGCCCCATGCGCCGAAAGAGCTTCGACGAAATGCAGTGCCCCATTGCCCGCAGCCTCGAGCGCGTCGGCGAATGGTGGAGCATACTGATCCTGCGCGACGCCTTTCACGGGCTCACGCGCTTTGATCAATTTCAGAAAAGCCTTGGCATCGCGCCCAACATGCTGACACGCCGGCTGGTTGGCCTGGTGGAGTCCGGCTTGTTGGAACGCCGCCTCTACAGCGAACGTCCACCGCGCGAGGAATATATTCTGACCGAGCGCGGCCGTGATTTCCGTCCGGTTCTTTGGGCCATGCTGGCCTGGGGCAACAAACATTTCGCCCCCGAAGGCGCCAGCGTGGTCGCGGTGAATCGCAAGACCGGCGCCCTGGCCGAGCCCATCGTGGTGGACCGCATCACCGGCATGCCGATGACGCAGGAAAATTTCCGCAGTGCGCCAGGCCCTGCGGCGAATGACCTCACGCGCCGCCGCCACACCAGGCCGGATCCGGCACCATCCAAGGCGAGGCAAGCATGAGTGCAACGACCCTCCCGCGGGACACGCTGGCTGCACCGGTGCGCGCTCGCGCGTTCGGGGCAAGAAAGTTGGCCGCCTTCGCAGCCCTGGCGGCGGTCGCCGGCGGGGCCGCCTGGTATGGACAGGATTGGTGGACCCGCGGCCGTTTTCTGCAAAGCACCGACGACGCCTATGTCGGCGGCAATGTCACCACGATCGCGCCGCATGTGAGCGGCTTCGTAAGCGCGATCCTCGTCGCCGACAATCAGCACGTTCAGGCCGGTCAAAGTCTCGTTCAACTCGACCGGCGTGACTACCAGGCCGCCTATGACCATGCGCAAGCCGTGCTCGCCGCGAAAATTGCGGCACTTTCGAATCTGCGCGCGCGCCAGGTGTTGCAGCAATCCGCCATCCGCGAATCCGCGGCAGACGAGAACGCCAAGGTCGCCAATGCGGCCTTCACACGCATCGACAGCGATCGCTATGCGCGACTGGCGGTCACAAATGACGGCTCCCGGCAAAACGCCCAAAGAGCCGCGGCCGCGCGGCAGGTTGCCGAGGCCGATATGTCCTCGGCCGCAGCCGCGCTGGCGGCCGCGCAGCAGCAAGTGAAAGTGCTGGACACGCAAATCGCTGAGGCACAGGCGGAAATCGCGCAGGCGCAATCTGATCTGCGCACCGCTCTGCTTAATCTAGGTTACACGGACATCCGGGCGCCTATCGAAGGCTATATCGGCAATCGCGCCGCGCAGGCCGGGGCATTCGTTACGCAGGGCAATTATCTGCTCTCGGTCATTCCCGCTCAGGGCCTGTGGATCGACGCGAATTTTAAGGAGGATCAGCTCGCGCACATGGCGCCCGGACAGCCTGTCACTGTTTCGGCCGACGTCTCGCCCGGCCATGTTCTTCATGGCCGCGTGCAAAGCATCGCACCGGGCACGGGTGCCGTGTTCAGCGTCATTCCGCCGGAAAATGCCACCGGCAATTTCACCAAGATCGTGCAGCGTGTGCCAGTCCGCATCACGCTCGATCCCGCGGAATCCGGTCTCGGCCGCCTGCGGCCCGGCCTGTCAACCTTCGTAACGGTCGACACGAAGGCGGCACCGTGAGTGCCCAGTCTGCATCGGTGCGTCCCGCAGCGGCGCCCGCCGCGCCAAGCATCCTGCCGTTCGTCGTCATGTGCACCGGCATGTTCATGGCGTTGCTGGACATCCAGATTGTCGTATCATCCTTGCAAAATATCGGCGGCGGTCTGTCGGCCGCGCAGGACGAAATCAGCTGGGTGCAGACGGCCTATCTGATTGCCGAAATTACCATGATCCCGCTGTCTGGTTGGCTGACGCGCGTGTTTTCGACGCGCTGGCTGTTCACCGCGTCTGCCGCAGGCTTCACCCTGTCCAGCCTGCTCTGCGGATTGGCCTGGAATATCGACAGCATGATCGCCTTCCGCGCCATCCAAGGCTTGCTCGGCGCGTCGATGATCCCGACTGTCTTTACGTCGTCCTTCCATTACTTCCAGGGCCAGCGGCGCGTCTACTCCGCCGCCGTGATCGGCACTATCGCGTCCATCGCGCCAACGCTCGGGCCGGTCATCGGCGGCTGGATCACCGACACGCTCAACTGGCACTGGCTGTTCTACATCAACCTGCTGCCCGGCGTGGCGATCACCGCGTCGATCCCTTTCCTTGTCCGCATCGACAAACCCGATGTGACGCTACTCCGGGGCGCCGATTATCCAGGCATTGTCTTGATGGCGATCGGCCTCGGCACGCTTGAATATGTGCTGGAAGAAGGCACGCGCTGGAACTGGTTCAGCGACGATAAAATCCTTGCCGGCGCCTGGATCGCCGGCATATCGCTCACCTTGTTCGTCGCCCGCAGCCTCACGTTCCGCAATCCGGTCGTCGATCTGCGGGCGTTCGCCAACCGCAATTTTGCGCTGGGCTGTATCCTCTCATTCGTCACCGGCATCGGGATCTTCACCACCACATATCTGACGCCGCTGTTCCTGGGCTATGTGCGCGGCTACAGCGCCTGGCAAACCGGCCTCGCGATTTTCTCGACCGGCGCTGCCTCCCTGCTTGGCACCCCGGTCTTCATTTTGCTGTCGCGCAAATTCGATCCCCGGCGCCTGATGTTTTTCGGCATGGCCTGCTTCGGCGTCTCGATGTGGAGTTTTAGTTTCATCACGAGCCAATGGAGCGCCACCGAACTCCTGCTGCCGCAAATTCTGCGCGGCTTTCCGCAAGTCTTCGCGGTTGCCCCCAGCGTCAATCTCGGCCTAGGCAGCCTGCCACCGGAGCGGCTGAAATACGCCAGCGGCTTGTTCAACATGATGCGCAATCTCGGCGGCGCGTTCGGCATCGCCGGTGCCGCGGCCATCCTGAACGACCAGACCAATGCGCACTTTGTTACCATCGCCGCGCACCTGACGCCCGCGAATGGCGCGATGACGCGTCTGGTGGACGCCACCGCGCAGCGCTACGCCACGCGACCAGGTGGACCCACCATTGGCCACGAAGCCGCGCTTAAAGAGCTCTGGCAGCTGGCGTATCGCGAGGCCTCCACGCTCGCTTACGGCGACGCCTTCCGCGCCATCATGCTCGCATTCGCGGTTGCGACGATATTGGTCCTGTTCATGCGCAAGATTGTTGTCCCACCCGCGCCCGCCTCAGGGGCTCATTAGGGAAAAGAGACGTGGGTCACAAGGTCGGTCCCAAGGCACCCGGATAAAATAGAAAAATGCAGCATTCTGCCGAGCAGTCCTAAATCCGCGTATACCCCTGGGCCAGATGACGGCCAGAAAGCTTCGCAAATTGCGTTTTTTGAAACGGGAGGACATGGTCGGAACGCCAGCCTTTCGTCATCGGATCGGCAAAACCCCGGGCCGCTCGCCCGCAATTATGCGGGCGGCGATGGCGCTTAGCGTTGGCTGGATATCAGCCACCGTATCGACGACGTAGTCTGCGCCCGCCGACCGCAGCGTGTCCGCGGACGCCGCGACGAGCCGGTGGCGGTCTGGCTCACTCAGGTCGTTGTATGCATTCAGGCTGAGGCCGACGCCGTTGCCGGACGCAGCGACCCCGATGGTCCAGCATCCGGCGAGCCGGCCTTCCTCGATGCCCACAGTGGCGTCGTCCACCTTTATGCAGGCATGCGCCGGCCAGGCGTCCAGCTCGACCAGCGCCTTCCAGGTCATGAGCGGTGCGGGGCGCCCGGAGGCGGTGTCGCCGGCGCAAACAACCACGCTCGGGGCGTAGCCCTGGGCGGCGGCGCGCGGCAGGATGCCGGACATCATCTTTCTTGTGTACCCCGTGCCGGAGCCGATCTTGATGCCACGCGCGGTGAGGTCCGCAGCCAATGCGGCGGCGCCCGGGATCAGACTGGCGCAGCGTGTCGCTGCCGCCTCGATCAGCGGTTCCAGTAAGGCATAGATGGCGTCTATGTCGGCCGCAGTGGGGGGGCTGCCCTTCACGCCGGTCCAGGCGGCCGCGACCGCGGGACTTTCCAGGATTGCCGCGACATGGTCGCGTTTGGCGCGGCCCATGTCCCGCCGCGCCTGGGCGGCGGTGATCGGCACGCCTTGGGCGGCGAAAGCGTCGATCAACGCTTCGACCGGCGCCATGCAGCCGAAATCAACCATGGTGCCGGCCCAGTCGAAAATGATCGCTTTGATTGGATAGGTCATGCCGCGTCTCCTGGGACAGGACCGAACAGACCGGCCATCGTCCGCTCGGCAATGGCGAAACCGGTCGAAGCGCCAGTGCCGCTGGTGATCATGACCAGTCGGATGTCTTCCGCCGGCGCGTCGATGAAGAATGTGCGCGCCGCGGCGGCCGCATAGGTCCCGACCCAACGCTCGATGACCGGTGGCGGTGTCACACCCGTCGCCCGGAAAAACTCGTCCAGAATGCAGGCTTCGGCCTCGGCCGGCGCGAAGGGAGATGGCAGGTCGCCGTAATGATGGCTGTCGCCAACAACCAAGGATCCATCGGCGCTCTGTACGGCTATCAGATGCACGCCATGCGCGAGATGCGTCGCTTGTTCGGCGGCGAGGCGCTGCCGCAGGGCATCCGCCTGCGGCAGTGCGGCGTAGCCCGCGTAACGCACCAGGCTCAAATCAGACATGACCGGGGCGGGGAGACGGAAACCAGGCGGGGCCAGCCGCAGCATGGAAAGCCGGCATTTACGTGGGCCATAGGCTTCGATGCGATCGGGGAAAAGAGTCACAAAATCGTCGCCGGGGCAAATAATCGCCACCTCGGCGTGCACCGCACCGCGCGCGGTTTCGATGCGCGGCGGTTCGACAGAAAGCACGGACGTCCCGGTGAGCATCGTCACGCCGTGCGTTTCGATCAGCCACGCGGCCAGTTTCGGCAGCGCGGTGCGCGATTCGACGCGGATTTCATGCGGACTGACCAGCGCCCCGAGCTGATCTTCCGCCGCGATGTCACCGTATCGCGCGCGGAACGCAGTGGCACTGAGAAATTCGCAGCCGGCGCCCATTTCGGTGCCGAGAAATTCTTCCACCACGGAAACCGATTCGGGCCGGCGTACAGTCAGGATCAGGCCTTTCTGCTCCACCGCAATGAAGGCCCGGGGGGCGATGTCGGCCCAGATGTCGCGGGTGGCGCGTGCCAGGTTCCAGCTATCGCCGCGTTCCTGCCCGGTTACTGTAATGAACCCGAAATTGCGGATCGACGCGCCATTGGCCCGCACGTCGCGATCGATGATGACGACACGCTTGCCCCGCCGTGCCGCCGCATAGGCGTGGGCGAGCCCGATAATGCCGGCGCCGACGATCGCGACGTCATAGTGTTTGCTCATGGTTGGTCGGCCCGACAAAAAGTAAGGAAGGCAAGTCGTTCTTTTTTGAAAAAAAGAACCAAAAAACGTTTATCGGTTACGGGCGGCACCAAACTGGCCCATGTGAACCGGGTGCTGGACGCCATGCGTAAAAGTTTTTTGCTTCCTTTTTTCAAAAAAGAAGTTCTTCCTTCTGTTGAGCCACAGGCGCTACCTCGTCACGATATCGGGTCAACGCATCCCCCAGAGCGAATTGCAGCGTTTCTAGCCAGGGTTGGAACTTCTTCCACTGCTCCAGCCCGTCGCGGAAAATCGGCTGGCGCACCTGCTCCGAGCTCGGCGTGCGCACGCTGCGCCTGGTTTCGTGGAACGCGAGGCACGCCGCCTCGAAAGGCAGGCCGCAATAGTCGAGGATCCGCCGCACGCTGCTGTCAAGGTTATCGACCACCTCCTCATGCTGCACGCGCAACACGCGGCCCGGCAGCACCGTGTCCCAATGGCGCATCAGATGCAGATAGGTACGATAATAGCGCGCGATATCCTCGATACTGTAGGTAAATTCCTGGCCGTGCGCGAAAAGCTGTTTGTAGTTGCTGAAACAGCATGACATCGGATCGCGCCGCGCGTCGATGATCCGGGCCCGCGGCAGCATGAGGTGGATCAGGCCGATATGGCGGAAATTGTTCGGCATCTTGTCGATGAAGAACCGCCGGCCGGTTCGGTACGGCCGCGTGTCCGCCATGTAAAGCCGGCCAAGACGGAGAAAATCCGCATCGGTCATGTCGCCGAGCACGGCGGGATAGCGTGGATTGTCGAGATCCGGATCAGGCCCTTGCAATTGCAGAACAATCCGTTGCACCTCCGGCAATTCCTGCGTTCCCTCCACCCAGGAATGGGACGCCAGTATTTGCTCGATCAGCGTGGAGCCCGAGCGCGGCAGACCCAGAATGAAGATCGGGTCGGGGCTCTGATCACCCCAGCCGGCGCGCCGTGCAAAGAAATCACGCGTGCAGATCCTGATCTGCTGCGCGGTATTGGTTTCGATAATCTCCGGGCGGTAGCGGCTCTGCGCCCGTTTGAGGGCATTGCCGCGCTCGTAATAATGCCAGGACAGGGCGGCCTGGCCGCGATCCTCAAAAGCCTTGCCCAGCGCGAAACACACATGAATACGATCCTGCGGTTCCGTCTTCGGTGCCGTTTCCAGCGACCGCATGCGCTCGATTTCCTCGTCGCCGAAGCGGTATGTCTTCAGATTGGCCAGGCTCCAGTAAGCATCACCGAAATCGGGGCGCGCCGCGGTCGCGGCGCGATAGGCGTCGATCGCTTCCGGCACCTCACCCACCGTTTTCAGCGCATGGGCGATCCACAAGCGAAAATCGGGGTCGTGCGGCCGGTCGGCGATGAGCTCCCGGTACAGCGCAATGGCTTGCCGGTGTTCGCCGAGGCCGACCAGCGCGGTTGCCGCCAGGGCGCGATAATCCGTGCTCTGCGCGTCCACTGCCAGCAGCGCCTGGGCCTGCGCCAGTGCCTCCGGGTATTTATGCCGCAGTATAAGCGTATGGGTGTAGTCGTGCCGCGCGGCATGATAGTCCGGTTTCAAAACGAGCACCGCGGCGAGCAGGGTTTCCGCGTCATCCAGCACGTCATTGGCGACGCCGATTTTGGCCAGAACCCGCATCGCTTCGGGATGGTCGCCGAACCGCCGCAGAAAACCACGGATGATCTGCTCGGCCTCGGCCAGATCGCCATCAGAAAAGCGGGAGATGGCGGTCACTACCTCGGGCGGCAGGTTTTTCAGCGTCGCGATCTGTTCCGCAGCGGCGGCCGCGCCCCGCGGATCGTGGGTCAGGCGATATAATCCCTCCAGCATGCGCCAGCTCGCCTGCAACGCGGGATTGCAGGTGATAGCGCGGACCAGGCAGGCGATCGCGCGGGGCGCATCCATGCGCTGCACATGGCACAAACCCCGCTCCTCGTGCAGACGGCCAAAACGCGGGTGCAACGCCTCCAGCCGGTCGAGAGTCGCCAATGCGTCGTCTACCTGCCGCAAATGGCGCTGGCTGCTTGCGGCAATCAGCAGTAGATCGCGATTTTCCGGAAAATGGTCCAGCGCCTTCTGCGCGCCGCGCAGGCACGCATTGTGTTGGCCGTCCGCGTGCAGGCGCCACAGCCGGCCGAGATCAGGTTCTGTCGGCGCCGATGTCATTCGGATCTGATTAAACGCACACGCCTGGTCAGCCAATACCAAGGCTAAGGAAGGCGTTCTTTTTTGAAAAAAGGAACCAAAAAACTTTTATCTGTTACCGGCGGCACCAAATTGGCCCACGTGAACCGGCCGCCCGACGCGATGAGCACAAGTTTTTTGTTCCTTTTTTTCAAAAAATAAGCCCTTCTTTTACCTCAAAAAGCCGCGCTCAGTTTCGCGCCAATAACGGTTGGCCGCAGGGGGATTTCCTCCTTGATGAATTCGGTCGAGGTTGTGTAGGTGCTGGCATGTGAATTGGTCAGGTTGGTACCAAACAGGGAAAACGCGTATTTCTGGTAGGTAAATCCAACCGAGGCGTCGCAGGTTGTATAGCCTGGCATCTCATACCGCAGCAGCGTCGTGTCCGGGATCTGAATGCCCGCGCCTGATAGATAGGTTGCCGGCTCGTTGAACATGCTGCCGACATAGTTGACGCTGCCTTGGACGAAAAGATCATATTGCTCCACCGACCAATCGTAGCGCGCGCGCAGGCTGCCCTGAAAATGCGGCGAGAACGGCGCAACCGAACCGAGTGATCCGAATGGATTGACGAAGGGCTTGCCCTTCACTTCGGTGATGCACGAGCCATAATCGGGCGAACCCTTGATGTTGTCATCCAGGCAGGGCGAGGTTGCCTGCGTGTTGTCGTTGGCCGATAGCGACCCGGACAGGGTGAGCCCATCCAGCGGACGACCCACGAACTGCGCTTCCAAACCTTTCACCTCGTAATTCGGGCCGTTCACGGCGAAGGTTGTGTTGCCGAGCTGCGTCGGGTTGAAGAACAGAAATTGCACATTATCCCATTGCATGTAGTAGGCCGAAAGACTCAGCTGCAAACGGTTCTGGAACAGGTTTGTCTTCAACCCGATTTCGTAGTTTGTCAGTTCGTCCGGCGCGTAACCATTGGGCTTTTCATACTGTGGATCGCCATTGGCATCCTTGGCGACACCGCTGACGGAGCGGTTGAACCCGCCCGGCCGGAAGCCCTGCGAGAACGTAAAATAGGCGATCGTATTCGGGTCGACATGCCAGGTGACGTTGAAGCGGCTCTTGAAGCCCCGGTAGACCTTCTTGTCGCGCGCGTCGTTGATATTGACCAGGCCATGCGTGCAGGTTCCGTTCAGCACATCGGCACAGGCCTCGGTGGTGCCGTACTGGGTCCCCGTCTCGTATTCGGAATATTGAAAATACCTTGTGCCCGCCGTGAGGGTCAGAACCTCGGGGATGATATCGTAATCGACCGAACCGAACGCGGCGAACTGGTCATAGCCGCGCTGCGCATCCTCGCCGAACGCCGTGTTGTTAGGCCGGACCCCCGGCTGATTGACCGTGGCACCCTTTGCGGTGGTGACGTTGGCCACACAGGTCGCGCCTCCGGCCAGCGCGATGGCCAGGTTTGCCGGGCTGCAGTCCGGAATGCTCTTATAGTCGAAGTTCTGGTCGTCCTCGATATTGAAGGATTCCTGGTAAAGGCCGCCGATCGCCCGCAGCCGCCAGGTATCGGGCGTGCTCAGCCGGACTTCGTTTGTCAGGTGGGTGTTCGTGACCTGGTCTGTCCAGTAGCTGTTCGGCGAATAGCAGTAAGACTTGCCGGACCAACCGGTGGAGCCGCCGACGCATTGATAATACATGCCGCCGGCGCTGCGCGAGTAATTGACGTAATCCATCTGCTGCGAGATGTGTCGGACTAGGTAGGAACCGGTATAGATCGCGCTGAGGTCGCCGATCTTTCCGTTCACGGTCCAGGCGGTGTTTTCGTACCGGTCATGATCATAGATCGGGTTGAACGTGGTCTGCTGCAGCGGCTTGAGGGTCTGGCCGTTCGAGCCGATCGGATATTCCGCGCCCGAGCCGTCGGCCTGCATGTTCTGCAAGCTTTGCTCGATCAGCACGTTCCAGTCCTCGTCGATCTTCAGCAGCGCGGACGCCCGCATGCCGGCAAAACTGACAGGATTCGAATCCTTCTTGGCGTAGGGGTAGTTGTTGATCGGTCCCGAGTTGGGCGGCGCGCACAGGCCGGCGGGGCCCGCCGGCAGCTTGTTGGGGCACAGGCCCGCGGCGTTTGGCTTGATATTGAAATAGTCGTTGCCCAGATCGTAGTTCTGGCGGGAGAACAGGCTTGGGACGTTATCGATATAGCCGCCCTGATTGTCGTCATAGCCGACAATGCGCACCGCAAGCTTGTCCTGCACGACCGGCGCGTTGATCACGCCGTTCACCGCCGTGTTCGGGCCGCCGCCGATGGTAATGCCGTCCGCGGTTTCGATACTGCCAGACAGTTTTTCCAGGTTGGGCTTGTTGGTGATGTAGCGCAACGCGCCGGCTTCCGCGCCGCCGCCAAACAGCGTGCCCTGCGGGCCCTCCAGCACTTCCACCCGGTCCATGTCGGCGAAATACACATCTAGATTGCGGCCGGGGAACTGCAGGGACTGATCGTCCAGATAGACGGCCACGTTGGGGAAGTTGCCGGCCGTGGCACTGGATTGGTTGCCCTGGCTCCCCGCGCTCAGCCCCCGCATGAAGATGTTGCCCTGGCCGGGTCCGTTGTTGTTGAAGGCCACGTTCGGCGTGTATTTCAAAAGCTGGTCGAAACTGGTCACGTTCAGGTTTTTGAGCGTGGCGCCGGTGAACACCTGAATGGTGACCGGCACTTTCTGGGCGGATTCTCGCCGCCGCTGAGCCGTGACAACGACCTGTTCGAGGGCGCCGCGCGTGCCCGTGGTAGCCGGAGCATTCGTAACGGGTATTGCCTGGCCGAAAGCGGCACCACTGGCACCCGTCAGCATCGCTCCGGCCGCGCAGGACAACATATAAGCACGTCTCATAACTCTTATCCCCCACCCGAAAAGCCTCAGCCATGGCCGCGGGGCCCTGTGCCGCGGTCAAGCTTCGATAGTGGAGTGAAACCACCATCAGAACGCTGGTTAACGTCATGTTTTGGCAGAGGCAACGGTGGCGGGCCGCAAGGCGTGATGCCGAAGGCGCGCCCGACAAGGACGACGTCGTGCTCAAGCGATCCAAAGAGCAACGAGAAATATAAGCTTGAATACAGTAAGTTTCCAAACACGACGCTGGCGCGGTGGGTCTGCTTGCCGTCCTGGATGCCTCATCTTCTGGCAGCGCGAACGGGCATCTCCAATGCAGATGTAACAATAAATTCATATTTTCGACCCGTCGCGCGGGCCATGCTCATCCTATGACGATCCGACGCCTGGCTCCTGAAGGACCTGCACCCTGAGCGTGGCCAGATGCGTGGGCAGACCCGGTTATAGAAACGAGGCGAGCAGCTGTTTTTTAAAAGAAAACAACTTTTATGTCGCGTGGGCAGCACCCTATTGGCCAACCTGGACCGTTAGCTTAGTTCCATGAGCAAAAGTTTTTTGCTTCCTTTTTTCAAAAAAGAAGACCTTCATTTTGGCAGCGCGCATGGCAATCAGCGTGGCATCGTATTCGCAGCCGCCGCCGGTCTGGCCGGTTTTTTCACCTATTTCGCCATGTATGCGTTCCGCAAACCGTTCGCGTCTGCGACATTCGCTGATGTTCCGGGCTGGCATTTTGCGCTCGATTACAAGATCGCGCTGATCCTGGCGCAGGTCCTTGGCTATGCGTTGTCCAAGTTCATCGGCGTCAAGGTGATTGCCGAAATCCATGCAAGCCGCCGTGCCGCCGCGATCATCGGCCTGATCTTTCTATCCTGGCTTGCGCTCGTCGGCTTCGCGCTGATACCGGCGCCGTGGAATGTGCTGACGATGTTCCTTAACGGCTTGCCGCTCGGCATGATCTGGGGCTTGGTGTTCGGCTTCATGGAAGGCCGCCGCGTATCGGAGGTGTTGGCTTCCATGATGTGTGCGAGCTTCATCGTCTCCTCCGGCGCGGTGAAGAGCGTGGGCCTATGGCTGATCGATTCGTGGCATGTCTCGCCATTCTGGATGCCAGCGGTTATTGGGCTGCTATTCATGCCGCTGCTTCTGGTGTCCGTGTGGGTGCTCAGCCGCCTGCCGCCGCCCGATGCACGTGACGAAATCGCGCGAGTCCGACGCATGCCAATGTCCAGCCGGGAACGCGCCGCGTTCCTGGCAGACTATGGCCCTGGCCTGTTCCTCATTGTCTTCGCCTATATCCTGTTGACCGCGTTTCGCGACTATCGCGACAATTTCGCGGCCGAGATATGGGCGGCACTCGGCCACGGCGGGCAAGCGGCGATTTTTTCGGCGAGCGAACTGCCCGTCGCTGTCATTGCGCTCGTCGGCATGGCGGCCATCATTGCCATTCACGACAACTGCCGGGCGCTGATGGTGATCCACGGCATGATGGCGGGTGGTTGCGCCGTGCTGGGCCTGGCCACGCTCGCATTCCAGTGGCACGTGATCTCGCCGCTGATGTGGATGATTCTTGCCGGAACCGGCCTCTATGTCGCGTATAACCCTGTCAACGCCGTGCTGTTCGACCGGCTGGTTGCGGTCAGCGGCCGGACGGCGAACGCGGGTTTTCTGATTTATGTCGCTGACTCATCGGGTTATATGGGCAGTGTCGTCTTGCTGCTGTGGCGCAACCTGGTTCAGGCCTCGATGAACTGGCTGCAATTTTTCATCGAGGGCGCTTATGTCACCTCCGTATTGGGCGGCCTGGCAACCACGCTTGCGGCACTCTATTTCTACCGCCGCAGCGCGCCGGAAGCGGCACATACGGCAATGGCAAAATCAAGGCTTTATCTCTGATCGGTCGGCGAGCCGGCCCAGCGTGCAACGAGACGGGAGCGAGGAATGACCGGTCGCCATTCGCAACCATCCGAAATCATTGCCAGACTGGCCGACATTTTCGCGCGTCTGGGCGCGCATGCCTATGCCGGCGAAGCACTCACCGTGTCGCAGCACATGTTGCAAACCGCCGCGCGCGCCCAGGCGGCCGAGGCGCCGGACACATTGGTGGCGGCCGCCCTGCTTCACGACATTGGTCATTTGATCGCGGAAGATGCCGCGTATTCCGCCAGTGACACGGAGGATAAGCGACATGATGAGCTTGGAGCCAACATGCTGCAGGGTTTTTTCCCACCTTCCGTCACCGAATGCATCCGCCTGCATGTGGCGGCCAAGCGCTATCTATGCGCGACGGATGCCGGCTACTTCGACACATTGTCCGCTGCCTCGCAGCATAGTCTGCGGTTGCAGGGGGGGGCGATGAGCGACAGCGAGATCGACGCGTTCCGCCGCCTGGCATATTATGAGGACGCTGTCGCCTTGCGCCGCTGGGACGATGGCGGGAAAATTATCGGACTGCCCACCATGAATTTCGACAGCTTTAGACCCTTGCTCGAACGAATAAAGACCTAGCAAAGAAGACGCACCGCGGAATGGCCGGCCGCGTCGAGGCCGGCAAGTCCGGTGGTGGCATCAGCGATGGATACGACGTCGTACACGCCCGCGACGAACCTGGCGAACCGGTCCGTGGCGGCAGGACGATCAACGCCGAGCAGGCAGCCATCGTGCGCCGCATTTTCAAAATGTTCGCCGACGCGATCGAACCCGATCGCAATCGCCAGGCAACTGAGGCAAACGAAAGTAAGTAGTTATTTTCCGCAAAAAAGAACCAAAAAACTTTTGTCAATAAGGCAATGCACGTCGAAGCGGCGTGCCCGAGCGCCCCTTATGGATAAAAGTTGTTTTTCACAAAAGAAATACCTCCTTCCTTGCCGACAGGTCGATCTCCAAGACGGTTGGTATTGCTGTCTCGATTCTAAGTGGATATGATGTATCACAGAAGGGACAATGAACGTTACATTTGTGAGCTTTCAACGTATGTCGTGACGAGAGCGATACCGAGAATAACAACCCAGGCTTCGAAAAACGCGCGCCAGATCCATGGCGCGCGTTTTAATTCCATGAAGTGGATGAGGACGAAGCGGATTTTGACCATGGCAATCAACATCACCGCGATGCTGGCAAGTCCCGGACTTCCCCGCGAGCGGGACGCGTGGTACGACGCGAGCGCCCACGACACGCAGGTCGCCGAAAACAGCAGCGCCCAGATCGGGGTCGCCTTGCTTTTGAACAGCGAACCCACCCTCTATTTCACCAGATAGAGCAGCGGAAACAGCATGATCCAAAGGAGATCAACCATATGCCAGAAGGTAGCGCCGCTTTCGAAAATACGCACATCCTGCGGCACTGCTTCGTCTGCCTTGTGCATCAGGAAAAGCAGCACAGCTAATCCGATCGCCACATGTAACAGGTGGATGCCCGTATACATGAAGTAGAACATGAAGAAATTGTTGGTCACCAGTGTCGCGCCTTGATCGAATGTCTCGGTATATTCGATCGCCTTGATGGCGCAGAAGCCAGCGCCGCAGAGGAACGCGAGGCGCAGGAGGGTTTTGGCCCGGCCGCTTCGTTCGTCCCGCACCGCCTGCACGCCCATCGCCACGAACCACGAACTGGTGAGAAGCAGGAGGGTATTGATCACGCCGAGATGCAAATTGAGCCGAGCCTGGGAGCGATCGAACAAATCCGCTTCCTGCGCCCTGTAATATAGATAAGTGATGAAGAAGAGGCCGAAGACGATCATATCGCCGAGCACCAGGATCCAGACCCCTTCCTCGCCGGGCAGTATTTTTGCCGGGCGGGCGTCGGCCACGGTGTGCGCTTCGCCGGCGCGACCTCTCATGCCGCGAGAGGTGCGGCAAGCGCGGGTGCCGCGGCCTCGCGGCGGATCGCGCGCAACACCGCCCAAGTGTCCACGTAGATCCAGAGTGAGAAGACAACCAGCGGCATCCAAAAGGCGAACAACCCGTCCCATGCGAACGGCCCTGTTTTGAAGAACGGCATCATCGCGCCGGGAATTTGCAACAAACCAGCCCAAATATTGAAGTAGCCGACCCAGCGCGGAAAGATCGGGTCGGTCCGCTTATCGGAGAGGATCGCCAGGCCGATCATAATGCATTGTAACTCGGCGCAGGAGCCAGGCATAACGATCCAGTACCAACCGTGATCGTTGAGCGAGGACACGATCTGCTCCGGCCGATCGGAACGGAAAGCGGCCGAACTGAAATCGACGATGGCGTTATAGACGCCACCGAAGGACCAGGCCGCGCAGACCAATTGCCCGAAGGACAGAACCGGCATGGCACCTTCGGCCTTGGCCGTCCACACGGCGACGCTGGCAGACCAGCTGAAGCCGAACGCCGTGCCCATCATCATGATAGCGGTGGCCGCGCGAATGGCCAGGCTGTGGGTTCGGTAGAAATCCAGCACTTGCATGCTGGTCCATGAGGGCGGCAACGGCGGCACCATATGAGCAATGAATATCATCGCGACCGTGAACAGAAGGATGAATGGAACGCCGCTCCAGGCGCAAAAGCGATGGATCGTTGGGTTCACGGCATGTTCCTTTGGAGTTTTGCAATTTCGTCTGGCGAATCGTTCAACGCGAAGGACCGCATGTTGCCAATGCGGACAAAAGTGTCTTGGTTCTTTTTTTCAGAAAACACACTCTTCCTGCCTTGCCTTCTAATCCACCCGACCTTTGCGTTCGGAAAGAAATCCATGGAACAGCGCGTCCCCACCCTTGGCCACCGCCGCCATGCGGGCGGTCATCCATTCCTGTTCAGCCAGGTAGGCGGCCTCCAGGCTGCGGCCCAGACTGGCATTGACGAGCGCCTTTACCGCTTGAACCCCGTCCGCGGGATTGGCCGACACGGCGGCGGCCATATCCAGTGCGGCCGCCAACACACCCCGGTCGGTCACGAGCCGGTCGATGAGGCCGATCGCGTGCGCCTCGTTGGCATCGACAGCACGGCCGGTGAACAGGATTTCCTTCGCCGTTGACACGCCCACGATCCGGGGAAGCGACCATGTCGCGTTAGCCGCGCCATATGTGCTGGCGGTAATCTTAAACCGGGTGGCGGGGCCGCCGATACGAATATCTGCTGCGACCGCGATCAGCGCACCCGCCCCATAGGTTATTCCATTCAGAGCAGCAATGATAGGCTTGCGGTGATTTGCGATACGCCAGAATAGTTTGTCGCGGCGCGCAAATGCGGTTGCCATGGCGCCCGCATCAAAGCCAGCCATTTCATGAATATCGAAGCCGGCTGAAAAGGCGCGCTCGCCGGCACCAATCAGAATAATCGCCCTTACCGCGTCATCATGCTCCAATTCATCCAGCGCAGCGTAGAGCAGGTCGAACAATTCCATATCGATCGCATTCATGACCGCGGGGCGGTTTAACGTCAGGACGGCGACGCCGGGCGACGAGTCGATCTTCTGGAGTTTGCCTAAGTCCGTCATATCAATCTCGGACATATTCTCTGGTGCCGGCGATAACGCCCTGCCCCTGTTTCATATCGTGTGTATGAGGCCGCAGACCCCGCATGACTATCTCAACGAGATGATTTGCGTAATTTTCCGACAGGTCGTCATCCACGTCTTGCAAGCCGAAACCGTAGGACAGCGACGCGCTGCCGGAATACAGAAAGTCGCACGCGCCGACGATCGTGATATAGAGATGCATCGGATCCACCGCGCGAAGGCTGCCGTCCGTTTCGCTTTGCGCCACGATCTGTTTATAGAAAGCGCCCAGCGGGCGGATCATGGCGGCGCCGCACGCGCGGGCTTCTTCCTCGCTGCTGTCGCGCAGGATCTTGTGCAGAAGACGCTGAAGATACGGTACCCGCCGGAACGCGCGCACGATGCCGCGAACATGCAACGTCAATTTCTGTTCTGCGGTCAAAGCAGCCTTCAGCAGGCTTTCCAGCGCGTTCGCGTAGCCCGCCCTGTGCCGCATGGCGAGATGCTGCAGAAGCCCATCCTTGCCGCCAAAATAATAGTTGATCAGGGCGACGTTAAGCCCGGTCCGAACGGCGATTTCATTGACTGGCACGTCGATCGTGCTGCGTTCGCACATCAGCTCGTGCGCGGCGTCCAACAGCCTTTCGCGCGCTTCGGCGCGATCGTCATCCTTCCTCGGCCGACCCTTCTTGCGGCTCGGGGAGGTCATCCGGCGGCCGGCGTCATTGCGGCGCCGCCCTGATCATGTCGGCGGCTTTCTCCGCAATCATGATCGTGGGTGCGTTGGTATTGCCGCTCGTGGTGGTCGGCATAACGGACGCATCGACCACCCGCAGGCCGGCAACCCCGCGTAGCCGCAACGCGGAATCAACCACGGCATTCTCGTCCGTGCCCATCCTGCAGGTGCCGACGGGATGGTAGGCCAGGAGCAGTTTTGCGCGCGCGTAGGCCACCCAATCCGCGTCGGTCAGCGGCACCGGACTGGGTTGGCGTTCGGCAACAATAATGTCCTGGAACGCCTTTTGCCGGAAAATGCGATCCACCAGCTTCATGCCGGCGACATGCGTGCGCAGGTCGGCCTCGGCGCCCAGCAACTGGTGCACGGCAACTGGGCGCCCGTCGGCGTCAAGCTCCACGCGTCCGCGGGCCTGCGGGTGACAAAGCGTCACATTGATGCTGACGCAAGGCTCCTTCGGCATCACCGCGCGGGCCGCCGACAATGTTTCCGGCTCCACATCGTAGGCCAGCGGCAGGAAATGGAGTTGAATGTCCGGCCCCGTCAGGTCCGGGTCCGTGCGGGCGAACGCCATTGCCTGCACGGCCGGCGCGCCCATCGGGCCTTTCCGGTTCCATAGAAAACGGCCGATGTCGCGCCCGATCTGCCATGGCTTCATCTGGCTGTTGAGCGTGGGCTTGTTGACGAACTTATTCTGACTGGATCCTGAATGCTCTTGCAGATTCTGTCCCACGCCTGGAAGATTGTGGATGATGGGCAGCCCCCGCTCGCGAAGATAATCGCCCGGACCGACGCCGGAGCGCATCAGCAGGGCCGGGCTGCCGAGCGCACCGCAGCAGACGATCACTTCGCGCGCCGCTTCAACCTCCTCGCGGCGCCCTTCCCGTTTCACCGCCACGCCGGTCGCCCTGCCATCTCGGAACAAGATCGTATCGGCCGCGGCCTCGGTGATGACGGCCAGATTGGCGCGCGCACGCGCCGGGCGCAGATAGGCTTTCTCGGTGCTGCACCGCCAGCCATCGCGCTGGGTCGCCTCGGTCAAAAAGGCCCCGTCCAGCTGGCCGTTATTATATTCGGCCAGCGTCGGCAGCCCCTGCTGATTGCACGCGGCCAGAAACGTTTCACAGAGCGGGTGCGGATCCCGCATGGGCGAGACCGACAACGGCCCGTGCATGCCGTGCGCCTGGCTGGGCGCGCCATGCCAATGTTCCGAGCGGAGAAAATACGGAAAAACCTCGTTCCAGCTCCAGCCGGTGGCGCCGAACGCGGCCCACCGATCGAAGTCCGCGCGGGCGCCGCGGATATAAACCTGGCCGTTGAGCGAACTGGAGCCGCCGAGCATCCGGCCCGCCGACCAGGTAAAGCGCCGTCCATTGATCGAAGGGTCCGGTGACTGTTCATATCCCCAGTCGAACTTCGGATTGGTCAGCATATGGGCGAAGCCGACCGGCATCTGCACCATGAAGGATTTGGCTTCACCGCCTGCCTCGATCAAAACAACCTTGGTCGCGGGATCTTCGGAGAGCCGGTTGGCCAAAACGGCGCCGGCGCTGCCACCGCCGACGATGACGTAATCGGCACGAACGAGCGGCCTGGTCGGAGGTGCCATTTCTAATGCGCTTTGATGAAGCAGAACGAAAGGTCTTCTTTTTTGAAAAAAAGAAGCAAAAAACTTTTGCATTTTGCGTCTGGCAATGAGTTCAACCAGGCAGCCCGGATGCTGCCCGCAACAGACAAAAGTTTTTTGGTTCTTTTTTTCAAAAAAGAACGACTTTCTTCTTCGCTCACGACACCCCCTGTACGCTGATAGAAATCGTCTTCGGCCGCACGAATTCCTCAATACCCCAGGCGCCACCCTCGCGGCCGTGACCCGACGCGCCAACTCCGCCAAACGCGAGGTTCGGATTGAACGTCGGGTACGTGCCATTCACATAGACGCCACCGGCGCGCAGCCCGCGCGCGACGCGAAGCGCGCGGTCAAGATTCCGGGTCTGGACATAGGCGGCCAGACCGTACTCGGTGCTGTTGGCGATCCGCACGGCTTGCGCTTCGTCCTCGAACCGATGCACGGCAATGACCGGACCGAACAGCTCGGTCTGCGAAAGCTCGCTGCCGGGGTCAGGGTCGGCGATGATCGTGGGCTCCACAAACCAGCCATCTGCATGGGCACCGCCGAGGCGCTTGCCACCGGCGGTAATGGACACATCTCTGCGCGCGGCCGCGCGCTCCACCTGGTCCAGCACGCGGTCGCGTGCGGCGCGGGTGAACATCGGCCCCATGAAAGTCGCCTGATCCAGCGGGTCACCGACGACCCGCGCCTGCGTCAGGGTGCTGACGCGATCGAGAACCGTTTCATAGATGTCCGCGTGCACCAGCAGCCGGGACGGCATCACGCAGATCTGGCCAGCGTTGGTGAACGGAAATGTAGAGGCGTAGGAAGCGGTCGCCTCGATATCCGCATCGGGAAACACCAGGTTCGCCGACTTGCCGCCGAGTTCCAACACCAGCGGCGTGAGAACGCCGGCCGCTGACGCGGAAATTTTGCGCGCCGTCGCGGGACTGCCGGTGAAGCTGATCTTATCGATGCCCGGATGGCGCACCAGCGCCTCACCCGCCTCTACGCCGCCCACGACAATGTTCACGACGCCGTCCGGGACACCCAAGTCCCTGGCGATTTCGCCAAAGCGGATGGCCATGAAGGGCGCAGATTCCGGCGGCTTGATCACCACCGTATTGCCGGCGGCGAGCGCCGGCGCGACCTTCATGCCCAGCGCCCCCAACGGGCCGTTCCAGGGCAATATGGCGGCCACCACGCCGTATGGCTCAGGGATCACCAGCTCAAACGGTCCGGCGGCGGCGCCGCTGGAATAACGACCGTCCAGCTTGTCCGCCCAGCCTGCGTAGTAGGCAAACCAATTATAGACGAACGGAATTTGACCGTAGAGCACACCCGCTTTCGTGGCACCGTGCTCGAGCGCCGCCATGGTGGCGAGGCTTTCACCCTCCGCCCGCAGGCGCTCGGCGATCGCCTGCAGGAAATCGCGGCGCTGGGACGGTGCCAGCCCGCTCCACGCCGGCAACGCTGCCCGCGCGGCGTCCACTGCCTGGTTGATCTCCGACAGCCCAGCGAGCGGAATCCGTGCCTGGCCCTGCCCCGTGGTGGGGTTGACATGGATGGCCTCGCCGCCGGAGCCGCTTTGCACGTCACGCCCGCCAATGATCAGCTTTCCCGCGGGCAATGTCAGCGCGGCGGCGGCGTGCCGATCCAGTATCTCGCTCATGGGCCTCCCGGTTGTATAGCGTTGTTGAACGATCTTTACCGGCACCCAGGGCGCGCGTCCATTCAATTAAAACTGCTTTTATATAATAGCGGTGCGCGGGCGCCCTAGCGTGACTAATTCCCTCTGATTTCATTGGCTTTTTTATCTGGACCGCCGATGATGGGCAGGGTCTGGTGGCTTTCGGGCAAATTTCTTCCATCAAAGGGCTTGAATTAAAGCTTCATTTAATTTACTCCGGCCGCAAGTCATCGAGGCGCCGCAACCGGCGTGATCAGGTGGCGGAAGGAAGCGTCTCGATTCCAGGCGGTAAATTGCCGTGACGGCCGCATCGCAAGGTGCACGCCGATCGGGGTTACCGACAGGATCGCAGGGAGGAAAATGATGTCCATATCGAAATGCCGCAGCCCCTTCAGCCGGCGGTTCCAAGCCAGGAAGCGGCTTTCTTCGACCTTGATGGGCGCGCCGCCCGGCGCCGCAGCGGTAGGAAGGCAAGGCGTTCCTTTTTGAAAAAACGAACCGAAAAACTTTGGCAATGTGCGTCTGGCGTATCATTGAACGCGGGGACGCCGGTGATGCAGCCATGAGCAAAAGTTTTTTGGTTCTTTTTTTCGAAAAAGAACACCTCTCGTCTTTCGCCCGCGCCATGCCCGAAGGAGCCCATTAGGTGCCAAGGATCACTTTCGTTACGACCACCGGCGAGTCCATCGAGGTCGATGCGCGTCCGGGCGAGACGGTTATGCTGGCGGCGCTGGTCGGCATGGTGCCCGGGATCGAGGCGGAGTGCGGTGGGGCATGTTCATGCGGGACGTGCCATGTGCATGTCGATCCGCAATGGCGCGATGCCGTTGGTCCGCCGCGCGACCTTGAGGCGGGGATGTTCGAGGGCCTCGACCACGTGACCGAGGCAAGCCGGCTGTGTTGCCAAATCCAGATCAGCGATCGGCTCGACGGCCTTGTAGTTCGTATTCCGGTTTGATCGGGCATGCCATGATCGGGACAACGGAGAACATCATGCAAGACGACATCGCGACCGCTTTATTGGCTGCCGCGTTCAACCACACCGCCGAGAGACAGATGGAGCAGCCGCACGCGCTCTACGAGCGTTTGCGCAATGAGTGTCCGATCGGTCGCAGCGAGCAGCATGGTGGTTTCTGGTTCGCGATGCGGTATGACGACGTGGCGGCCATCGCCCGCAACTTTCGCGTTTTCAGCAACGCCGATGGTGTGGCGGTTCCGCGCCATCCGACATCCCCCATGTACCCGCTTGAACTCGATCCGCCGCAGCATACCGAGCTCAAGAGCGCGCTGACGCCCTTGTTCCATGTCTCCCAGGCGGAAGCGATTGCGCCGGAGGTGGAGCGCGAAGTGGATCGTATGCTGCAGGCCATGGCGACATCGGGGCAGGTGGATTTTGTCACGCTCGCGGACTATATCCCGGCTACTTTCGCGTTACGGGTGATTGGCATCGATGAGGAAGACCGTCCCAGACTCATCGAGTGGGTCGACTTTCTCTCGCATGGGCGCGTGCATCCCGAGAAGGCGCAGGAGGTGGGCGCCAATTTCGCCGGTTTCCTGGTCAATTTGATTGCGACCCGGCGGACGGAGCCGCGTCGCGACGATGTGATCAGCGCACTTTTCGAAACCAACGTGCCGGGCATGGGCGGCCTGCTGACCGACGACCAGATTCTGCGGACGGTGATGGTGCTGATTTTCGGCGGCCTGCACACGACCCGGTCCTCGATCCTCGAATCGCTTTTTTATATCGCCCGCCACAAGGATGTTCGCGAAGCAGTCATTCAGAATTTGGACAACGATAAGTTCTGGGCGCTCGCGGTTGACGAGTTCCTTCGCTACAGCACGCCGACCCAAATTCTGAAGCGGCAAGTTACGTGCCCGGTGGAGATCCGCGGAACGTCGCTTGCGGCCGGCGACGACATTATGATCTGCTTTGGCTCGGCCAATCGGGATGAGCGGCGTTTCGCCGATCCCGATCGCGTGGTACTGGACAGGTCGCCGAATGCGCATCTCAGCTTCGGTATGGGACCGCACCGGTGCATCGGGCAGAATCTGGCACGTGTGTTCCTCAGGAGCACGCTGAAAGCCGTGCTCAGGCGGATGCCGGACTTCCAGGTGCCGGACGATTTCGTTCCGCGCTATCAGGTCGGCGAGGCGCGGGCGATGGTGAGCCTGCCGGCGACGTTTACGCCAGCGGCGACTTAAAGGGAGGGCGAGGTGTTCTTTTTTGAAAAAAAGAACCAAAAAACTTTTGTCTGTCCGGCGCCGCGCAAGGTGACGCCGACCAAGACGAAGTCGATCCGGGCGCAGAAGAACAATTCTCTTAGTTCTTTTTTTCCAAACCTAACACCTCTTATTGCATATTGTGCTGCTCAAAGGGCCTGAAGCAATGCGCGAGCCACAAGTCAGTGTGCCGGTGCTGCTCAGAGAGCGGGCCGAAACCGATCCCTCCGGCGTGCTGATCCAGGAAGTCACTGGCCGCTCCATCACCAATGCGGCGTTCCACGACATGGCTTGGGGCGTGGCGGATGCGCTTTCCATGCTTGGCGTGGCGCCAGGCGACTGTGTCGTGACAGTAACAGATTCCTGCATCGAGGCGTATGCAAGCTGGATTGGCGTAAGCTGGCTGGGGGCCATGGAAGTGCCGGTCAATCCGGAATTCCGCGGGCAATCGCTGATTTATGGCATCAGTGATTGCAAGGCGAAGGTTCTGATCACGTCCAATGCTCATCTGAGCAAACTGCTGCGTGTTATCGATCAACTACCATACGTCGAAACGATTATAACAACCGATGACAGGCTTGCGGAAGACATCGGGCCCACGGCTGCGGTCACGGTTCAAACGCTGGCCAGCATCGGCCGCAACGCGCCGCGCGGGGACTATGCTGCGCCGCAACTGACGGATCCCTATGCGGTGATCTACACATCGGGCACGACGGGGCCATCCAAAGGAGTGGTCGTACCCTGGGGCGGGCTGCAATATGCTGCCATCGACAGAATGTTTGCCGGCGATGATGCGGAAAACTACCGGGACCCTGCGTTCTATTCACCCTGGCCGATTTTTCATGCGTCCAGCCGTACCGGCCTGGCGTTCGTCGCCGAGCGCGGCGGCCGCCTTGTCATACGCGCCCGCCTGAGCGCCTCTGTCTTCTGGGACGATATTCGCCGATTCGCGTGCACCCATGCGCATCTGATCGGCGTTGCAGGCTTTCTGTATGTGCAGCCGGAACAACCTGATGATGCCGATAACCCTTTGCGGCGGGTGTTGATGAATCCGGTGTTGGCGGAATACCGAGCGTTCGAGCAGCGCTTCGGCGTGGTTGTTTCAACCGGATGGGGAATGACCGAGATCGGCTTTCCGATGGCCACCACCGATCTGCCGAATGCGAAGACGTGCGGTACGCTCTCGCCGCTCTATGAGGCCCGGATTGTCGACGATGCCGGATTGGATCTGGAAGATGGACAGGTCGGCCAACTTATCGTTCGGCCAAAGCGGCCCTGGCTTCTGCTGAAAGAGTATCTGGGCAAGCCCGAGGCCACTGCCGAGGCCTGGCGAGATGGCTGGTTCCACACGGGGGACGCGTTGCGGCGTGACGCGAACGGCCATTATTACTTTGTCGATCGGGTTGCCGACTATATGCGCGTGCGCGGCAATAACGTTTCCTCCGTCGAAGTCGAAAATGAGGTCCGATCGCACCCGGATGTCGCTGACGTGGCCGCCATCGGTGTTCCGGCGTCATTGGGACAGGGTGCCACTTCGGCGGCCGCGGTCAGGGTGGCGACAACCGAGGACGAGATCAAACTTGTTGTTCTCCGACGTCCCGGATCGCGTCTCACGGAGTCCGGTTTGCTGCACTATCTCATTCCTCGCCTGCCGCGATTCATGACGCCGCGGTTTATCGAGTTTGTCGATGAACTCCCTAGGACATCGACCGGCAAGATCAAGAAGAGGTCACTTCGCGCCGAGTTGGTTTCCAGCAGAACGTGGGATCGGGTTGCGCATGATATCGATGTACCCAGGTAATAATAAACCACGCAGGCCGCTCATTATATCGTGTATTCGCCGATCGTGAAAATTATCGCGTAGGTGCCTGTGTGTCATGTCCGGCCACACGGGTAAGAATATATCGGAGACGCTGGAAGAACGATGACAAAGTTGCGATCCTATCGCACGGGAGGGAAAATATGAGACGAAACAATTATTCGCGCAGGCTGCAATTGCTCGTGGCCAGCCAGTTGGCCGCCTGGCCAAGCTTGACGCTTGCGCAACAAGCGGCACCGGCGTCCAAGACGAAACCAGCCGCGTCGGGGGTGGAAGAGGTCATTGTGACGGCGCAACGCCGGTCGGAGCGACTGGAACGGACGCCGGTGGCGGTAACCGCGCTTTCTAGCGAGACGCTGCGGAAACGCAATATCACCACCGAGGCCGATCTGCAATTCGCCGCCCCCGGCCTGATCGTACGGGCCGGCCTTACATCCAATGAAGTCAATTACTCGCTGCGCGGTCAGTCGCTGGACCAGTATTCCAGCACCACGCCGGGCGTTCTACCCTATATCAATGAAGTACAACTCAGCACGAATACCGGTGGTGGCTCGGGCGCGACGGCATTCTACGATCTGCAATCGATCCAAGTGCTCAAGGGGCCGCAGGGTACGCTGTTCGGCCGCGATGCGACCGCGGGCGCCGTTCTGTTCACCACAACCAAGCCGGGCAATAGCTTCGGCGGCTATATCAGCGGCCTGGTGGGAAATTACGACACCGAGCAGGCCGAGGGGGCCATCAACATCCCGATTGTCGATGACAAGCTATTGACCCGGTTCGCCGGCTTCTTTGGTCACCAGGAAGGATTTCAAACCAATCTCTATGACGACTCGCATCCTGGGTCCGGCGAACGGCAGGGCTTCCGGGGAAGTGTCACATTCAAGCCGACATCGGACATCACCGATGATTTGATGGTGGATTACTACCATAGCCAAGGCAGCAGCGAACAGGCTGTCCTGTATAATATCCAGGATCTCCCTGGTGCCGAACCTGTGCCGCTGCTGTATTCCCCGCTGGTGGATTTTATTCTGGGCGCGCCTGGCCTTTGGCAGCATTACCTGGCAACACATCCGAATCCTACGGTAAATCCGCAGGGTTTCGCTGCCTTTCTGGCAAGCCAGGAGGCGCGGGGGCCGTTTCTGAGCGCCACGAACTCGCCGAGCCCCTATACGGCGACGAACATAGTGGTCACCAACAATTTTGCGTACGATATCAATGACGAAACCAAGTTCAAGAATATTTTTGGCTTCGGCAGCTTGCGATCCTTCGTTCAGGGGGATTCCGACGGGACGCCCTACGGCGTCTCCAACAATAGTTACACCGATCCGGGATCTCCGTCGGATGGGTCACGCGGCAATACGACGATCTTTTCCGATGAAAGCCAAATCACCGGCACGGCATTCAATCAGAATCTCAAATATACCACCGGGTTCTATTACTCGACCGTCAAGGCATACCTGCTCCTGAAATCGCAATTTTTCGATATTCTCGGGAATGTGCCGAGCCTAAATAACGATATCAAGCAAAACACGACCTACGGCGTCTATGCCCAGGGCACTTACGATCTCAGCAGTGCTACGGGCATTTCCGGCCTGAGCGTCACCGGCGGTCTGCGCTACAATAACGAAACGGCCGAGCGCTTGGCACTTCCCGCCGATCAAGGTTATGGGCTGCAAGCCATCAATCCCACCCTGTACCAAAACCATCAATCGGCAAACTTCGGCAATATCGGATGGACGTTCGGCGCGCAGGAGCAGTTGAATTCCGATCTGCTGCTCTACGCCGTCACGCGCCGCAGCTACAAGGATGGCGGATTCAACGCGTTTCAGCTGCCGCAGATCGGCTTCTCCGCAACCGGCGGTGACGAGTACAAAACGGAGGCGGTGACCGACGTTGAAGTCGGTTCGAAATATCAGGGTATTCTCTACGATGTGCCGACGCGGTTGAATATCGCGATCTATCAGAACTGGATCAATAACAGCCAGCGAGCCGCCTTCGCATCGATCGACGGCAACCCTTCGTCAATCACGGTCAATGTGCCGGAGCAGCAGGATTTCGGCGTGGAATTCGATGGCCAGGTCCGGCCGCTGCATTGGCTGACGATCGGCGGCTCGTTGAACTACACCGACGCACAATTCACCAGCCAGGGTGTGGACGCGTTCGGCGTCACCCAAAATTTCGCTACCGTGCCAGATACGCCCAAATGGTCGGGAACCGTCTTCGCGGAAATCGCTGCTCCGATCAACGATGAACTCACTGCGACAGTGCGGGGCGAGGACTATGCGCAAACCGGCACCTATTACAGCTCGTCCGGCAACCTAAACCCCGGCGCAAAATTTGCCGGCTACGGTATCGCAAACTTCCGGTTCGGCCTGGACGACGCGCGGAGCGGCTGGTCGCTGTCGGCGAATCTGAAAAACGCCTTCAACAAGACATATTACGTGGGCGGCACCGGCATCGCCCAATTGCTTGATTATAATACGGCGCTGCCCGGCGCGCCGCGGACCTTCACTATTCAGGTGCAGCGCAAGTTTTAGGAAAAGGTCTTCTTTTTTGAAAAAGAAGCAAAACACGTTTGCAGGTTGCGGCTGGTACGGGGTTCCAAATCGGGAAACAGTGCCAGCCGCACCAGCACGAGTTCTTTCGCCGCAATAAGGATGATCGCAGATGGCCATGACATCCAAGGCCCCCATGCTCGAAGATGTTCAAATCATAGATTTGACCAATATCGTCTTCGGTCCGTATTGCACCCAAATCCTGGCGGACCTCGGCGCGGAGGTCATCAAGATCGAGCCGCCGCAAGGTGACCAGTTCCGCTATTCCGGACGTCCGGCGAAAACGCCGGGCATGAGCCCCGGGCACATGACGATAAATCGCGGCAAGCAGTCGGTCGTTTTGGACCTGAAGCAGCCGGACGACCTGGCCGCCATCCGCGTGCTGCTGAAGGACGCGGACATCTTTATCCACAATATCCGCCTGCAGGCGATCGAGCGGCTGGGTTTGGGGCCGGACGCGGTCAGGGAGGTCAATCCGAATATTATATATGTGCATTGCGTCGGGTTTGGCTCGGACGGTCCCTATCGCGACCTGCAGGCCTATGATGATGTGATCCAGGCGGCCAGCGGCACGGCCACGCTCGCGTCCCGCGTCGACGGCGATCCGAGGCCGCGCTATTTGCCCTCATTGATCGCCGACAAGGTGGCCGGGTTGCACGGCGTCTATGCGGTCTTGGCCGCGGTCATTCACAGGCTGCGCACCGGCGAGGGACAATTCGTCGAGGTGCCGATGTTCGAGAGCTTTACTCATTTCATGCTGAAGGAGCATCTTGCCGGTGAGACGTTCGATCCGCCGGTCGGGCCGATCTGCTACGCCCGCCAGATCGAGCCGGACCGGCAGCCGTTTCCGACCGCGGACGGCCATATCTGCATCGTGCCGTATACCGACGAATCATGGAGCCGCGTGTTCGGCATACTGGGCGCGCCCGAGCTGCTCGATGATCCACGTTTCGCCAACCGCGCACTGCGCGCGCGCAATGTCAGCGCCCTCTATCAGGCCATGGCGGCGTTGACGCCACAACACACAACAGCCGCATTGCTAGCCATGTTTCACACGGCCTCGATTCCGGCCATGCCGGTGCGCGATATCGCCGACATTCGCGCCGACCCGCATTTGGACGCCACAGGCTTTTTCCAGCGCCGTGAACATCCGACGGAGGGCGCCTATTTCGACATGAAGGCGCCGGTTAAATTCAGCGCCGACCGGCCACGGATCCCGGCGCACGCACCGACCGTCGGGCAGCACACTGATATCATCCGAGAGAAAATTTCTCGTGAGCAAGACTAATCTCGCTGGCTGCAAACGATCGCCGCGGATCGCGGCATGCAATTGGAGCCGTCATTGCTGCGAATCGGCATCCAATCGGGCCCCCGGGTAATGGCGCTACAAGCGCCTTGATATCTTGAAACAAAAATCGTTCGGGCTGGGGTCCCGATCGGCGCCGATCGGGACCCCACCCCGATTGAAGATAGCTCATAAATGTCAATAGGTTGGCCTATCTCACGCGATCGGCGGCCAGCGATAAGAACCGCGCCGAACAGCTCGCCCAGGCAAAACGGGCTTTGACAGATGCTGAGGGACGCATCGATCGGCTGATTCTAATGGTCGAGCAAGGATTAATCAGCCTGGACGACACCGCGCTGAACGAGCGCCTCGGTACCGCGAGGGCGGCCCGCCAAGCTGCCAGCGAGCGGGTGCAGCTGCTGTCCCAAAACCGGGCGATCAGCAGCAACGCGATTACGCCGGGCAAAATCGAGCGCTTTGCGGGTGCCCTGCGAGACGCCTTGGCAAACCCGGACAACAGCTTTCGGAAAGCCTATCTCAAGCTCTTCGTCCACCAGGTTATCGTGAGTGATTCCGAAATCAATCTAAGCGGGCCGACTGCCCCGCTCGCAAGAGGAGCCTCCACAGGTCTCCTTGCAGTGGCTTCCAGCGAAGTGCCCAGTCTTGTTCAGGATTGGCGTCCCGGGGCCATGCAGCCGAGAACTGGGAAAGGACACTAACCCCCTGATTTCAGGGGGCAACGTCACGCGGAGGCGAGCGATCTCCATCACTGTCGCAGTGATCTGGGCCACGGTTCGATCAATGCTCCCGCGGGGGCGTCGGCATGCGCCTGCATTCTATTGGGGATTGCTGCCCCGTTTCGATCCATAGTCGCGCTATCGGACATTGTGAGTGGCTCTCGCAACGATTCCACGCTAGTTCCTGTTGAATACCCCGTAGCCGACTTCCGAGTCTGCTGAGAACGCATTATGTTGAAACGTGGCGACCCGATCAACGCCGTGCACGCTGGCCGCCTGGAGAGATGCATCGCCGTTTAAGGCACGCCAGGGGAAACTGAGATCGTGGCAATCGTTGCCGTTCAGACTCCAGGCATCGACGCGGCCGGCGACGAGACGGAATGTGGT
>Ga0116226_10000249_pt1 | contig 44101 bp, 37 predicted proteins | sample S1TSphfallax_FD_89692 | JGI IMG/M metagenome (GOLD analysis project Ga0116226, IMG submission 89692) | Host-associated microbial communities from peat moss isolated from Minnesota, USA - S1T2_Fa - Sphagnum fallax MG | ecosystem: Host-associated > Plants > Peat moss > Unclassified | place: USA... | reverse complement strand
CGACCCCCAAAGCGGCGGTTTGATGTCCGATCAGATCGCGGATGCCTTGTTGTGCGAGGTCCAGCAAGGCGTTCATTTCGTCGCGTGAGAACGGCGTGCCTTCGGCCGTGCCCTGGATTTCGACAAACCCGCCTGCGCCCGTCATCACCACATTCATGTCGGTGTCGCATTGCGAGTCTTCGGCATAGTCGAGGTCAAGCACCGGCTGTCCTTCATACATGCCGACCGAGATCGCGGCGACAAAATCCTGAATCGGCAGCTCGGCCAGTTTGCCTTGTGCCACCAGACTGCTGAGCGCATCATGGGCAGCCACGAAAGCGCCGGTGATGCTGGCGGTGCGGGTGCCGCCATCGGCTTGGATCACGTCGCAATCGAGCTGCAGCGTACGCGGTCCGAGCTTGTTCAGATCGACCACCGAACGCAGGGCTCGGCCGATCAGGCGCTGGATTTCCTGCGTCCGTCCGGTCTGCTTGCCGCGTGCGGCTTCGCGATCGTTGCGGGTGTGGGTGGCGCGCGGCAACATGCCGTACTCGGCTGTCAGCCAGCCTTGCGGCGGTTGTTGGTTGCGCAGGAAATCGGGTACCCGCTCGACCACGCTGGCAGTGCAGATGACGCGCGTGTCGCCGAATTCGATCAGGACGGATCCTTCGGCATGCTTGGTGTAGTGCCGGGTGATGCGTACGGGGCGCAGGGCGTTGGCCGGGCGGCCGCTGGGGCGCTGATTCGAGGAAGTCATCGAGTGGTCTGTGCAGAGGTGAACTGTGTCGGTATCGCGGCATCGGAGGCGATGGTCGCAGGATAGTCGCGCCGCGTACCGAACGCGCGGCGCCAATACCTCATTTTAACCGGTGCGCGCATACATCGCCGGTGGCGTTTGTCTGCACATCCGCTGAATGCGCCAGATCGACAGATGCGGGATGGCTTTTGAAAATGCGATAATTCATCTATTGCCCGCGCGCGGCCGCTTTGGCCCGCGACAAAAACCGATGCCGGCGGCGCTTGAAACCGCCGGACAACCGCGAGAAGCCGATGATTTACAGCATGACGGGGTACGCCAGCGTGACCCGCGAAGTGAGCGCTGCTCACCACCCGCACGCTAACGCGACCGGCAACGCCAGTGTCAACGTCGAATTTCGCACCGTGAATTCACGCTTCCTGGACCTCAATTTCAGGATGCCGGAAGAGGTGCGCGCATGCGAACCTGTATTGCGCGAGATGCTGATGAGCAAGCTGTCGCGCGGCAAGGTCGATATCCGCATCAATATCCAACGCAATGAAGTGGCCGGCTCGGCCGACACGCTGAACCGCGAGGCCCTGACGCAACTGGCTGAGCTGCAGCGCTCGGTGACCGATGTGTTCCCCGCCGCCGAACCTTTGCGGGTCGGCGAAATTCTGCGCTGGCCCGGTCTGCTGGCCGAAAGCGCGGTCTCGCCCGAGACTTTGCGCGAGGCGGTGCTGGCCTGCGGCAAGGAAGCCCTGACCGATTTGCTCAATGTGCGAGCGCGCGAAGGCGAGCAGATGAACACCATGTTGCTGACCAATATCGGTGAGATGGAAGCCATCGTGGCGCGCATCACGCCGCTGGTGCCGGAGCTGATCGCGCGTCAGCAGCAGAAGGTGGTCGAGCGCATGCAGGAAGCGCTGGGTCTGGCGCTGCCGGAAGGCGGCGCAGGCACTTCGCCGTTGGGCCGCGATGAGGTTGCCGAGCGTATTCGTCAGGAGGTCACGCTCTACGGCATTCGTATCGATGTGGCCGAGGAACTGACCCGGCTCAACGCGCATCTGGGCGAAACCCGTCATGTGCTGAAGCAGGGCGGCAAGGTCGGCAAGCGGCTCGATTTCATGATGCAGGAGCTGAACCGCGAAGCCAACACCTTGGGTTCCAAGGCCGCCGCCAAGGAACTCGCCGATGCCTCGATGACGCTGAAACTGTTGATCGAGCAAATGCGCGAACAAGTGCAAAATCTGGAGTAAAGCGCCATGAGCGAGAATAAAAGCAGCGACAAGAAAAACAGCCCGGGCGCGCCCCGCGTAGCGGAGCATAATCCCTACATCGGCGAATATCCCGGCAATCTGTTCATGGTGATCGCGCCCTCCGGCGCCGGCAAGTCGACCCTGGTCAACGCCTTGCTGGCGCAAGATAATGCGATTCGTCTGTCGATCTCCTACACGACGCGCGCGCCGCGTCCCAAGGAAACCGACGGGGTGCAGTATCATTTCGTCGACGTCGACGATTTTCTGGCGCGGCGCGCGCAAGGCGAATTCATCGAAAGCGCCGAAGTGCACGGCAACTACTACGCGACCTCGCGGGTCTGGATCGAACAGCAGATGAAGCAGGGCACCGACGTGCTGCTGGAAATCGACTGGCAGGGCGCGCAGCAGGTGCGCCGCCAATTCCGCAACGTGGTCGGAATCTTCATTTTGCCGCCGTCGCTGGCGGCCCTCGAAGAACGTCTGAAGAAACGCGGGCAGGACGAGCAGAACGTGATCGTGCGGCGCTTGTTGGCCGCCGGCAGCGAGATCGCGCATGCGCCCGAGTGCGATTACGTGATCATCAACGAGGAATTCAGCCGCGCGCTGAACGAGTTGCAGACGGTGGTTGCGGCAACGCGCTTGCGCTTTGCTTCGCAGCGCGCCAAGCATCACGAGTTGTTCGTCCAGCTCGGCATCCACGCGCCTCAGGCGGAGTGACGCCGCAGTAAGGTAGAATAACAACCATATTACGAAGGACACGAAAACATGGCACGCATTACCGTTGAAGATTGCCTCGCGCAAATCCCCAATCGTTTCGAACTCGCGCTCGCCGCTACCTACCGTGCGCGCCAACTGGCGCAAGGCCACACGCCCAAGGTCGAGAGCCGCGACAAGCCCACCGTGGTGGCGCTGCGTGAAATCGCCGAAGGCAAGGTCGGCATCGAGATGCTGAAAAAGGTCCCGATTTGATGCAGAAGGCGCGATGCTTGCATCGCGCTTTGCCGTACCGTGGTGTATTGTAGGATTTCACGCATGACCCGCTCAAGTCGCAAGCCGGCCCATCACCGCTTGGCGCGCTGTGGCTGGCCTACCGTTAAACCCTAACCGTCAGGAGGCGACCATGAATTCCACCCCCGCCTCCTCAACGGAGACGCTCCCCCAAGCCGTCGGCAAAGGTTCGGCTGCGCGCCGCTATATCGACGCAGTGCTCGAGCAGTCGTTCCGACACCTGTTCGGCCCGACCGCCACCCCCGAGCAACCGCGTAAAGCCGAAGTCGTCTCGATCGGCAAGCTGACCGAGGTGCTGTCCGGCTATCTCACCAAGGCCGAGCTGAAAGAGGTCAAGGCGGCCTTCCATTTCAGCGATGAGGCCCATCTGGGCCAATATCGTCAAAGCGGCGAACCCTACATCACGCATCCGGTCGCCGTCGCCGAAATCTGCGCCGACTGGAAGCTCGATGCGCAGTCCATCATGGCCGCGCTGCTGCACGACGTGATGGAGGATCAGGGCGTCACCAAGACCGAGCTCGCCGAGCGCTTCGGCCCCAAGGTCGCCGAACTGGTCGACGGTCTGTCCAAGCTCGACAAGATGGAGTTTCGCAATCGCGAGGAAGCGCAGGCCGAGAACTTCCGCAAAATGCTGCTGGCGATGGCGCGCGATGTGCGCGTGATCCTCGTCAAGCTGGCCGACCGCCTGCACAATATGCGCACGCTGGGTGCGGTGCCGCCCGAAAAACGTCGCCGCGTGGCCCGCGAAACCATCGATATCTACGCGCCGATTGCGCACCGGCTTGGTCTCAATAATACCTATCGCGAGCTGCAGGAACTCAGCTTCGCGAACTTCAACCCGCGTCGTTACGCGACCCTCGAAAAAGCGGTCAAGGCCGCCCGTGGCAATCGCCGGGAAGTGGTCGGTAAAATTCTTGATGCAGTGCAAAAAGCGCTGCTCGAGTCGAAGTTGGCGGCCGATGTCACCGGTCGCGAAAAAACCATCTTCAGCATCTATCGCAAGATGCGCGACAAGCAACTGTCGTTCTCGCAGGTGCTCGACGTGTATGGGTTTCGAGTGGTGGTGGGTTCGGCCCTCGAATGCTATACCTGTATTGGCGTGTTGCACGCGCTCTACAAGCCGGTGCCGGGCAAGTTCAAAGATTACATCGCCATTCCCAAGGTCAACGGCTACCAGTCGCTGCACACGACCCTGGTCGGCCCGTTCGGTACCCCGATCGAATTCCAGATCCGCACCGACAACATGCATGAGATCGCCGAATCGGGCGTGGCCGCGCACTGGATGTACAAGAACGGCAGCGCTGATCTCAACGATGTGCAGAAGCGGGCGCACCAGTGGCTGAAGTCGCTGCTCGACATCCAGATGGAGGCGGGCGATTCGACCGAATTCCTCGAGCACGTCAAGATCGATCTGTTCCCCGATGCCGTCTACGTATTCACGCCCAAATCGAAGATCATGCCGCTGCCGCGTGGCGCGACCGCGCTCGATTTTGCGTACGCAGTGCATAGCGACCTGGGCAACCAGTGCGTCGCGGTCAAGATCAATAACGAATTGCTGCCCTTGCGCACCGAGCTGAAGAGCGGCGATATCGTCGAGGTCATCACGGCGCCTTACTCGAAGCCGAATCCCGCCTGGTTGGGCTTCGTGCGCACCGGTAAGGCACGCTCGGCGATCCGCCACTACCTGAAGACCATGCGCCTGACCGAGTCGGTGCAGCTGGGCGAGCGCCTGGTCGAGCAGTCGCTCAAGGCCTATGGCATTGCGTTGGCGGATGTCGCCCCGGAAATCTGGGAGCGCCTGGTGCAGTGGACCGGCAACAAGAACCAGCAGGAAATTTTCGCCGATATTGGTTTGGGCCGGCGTGTTGCGGCCGTGATGGCCAAACGTATCGAAGTGTTGATCAGCGGTCGCGACGGCGATGCCGACGATCTGCCGCGCGTGCATGAAGGCATGTTGACCAGCGCGGGCGGCGGCGCGCCGGTGGTGATCACCGGCACGGAGGGCATGTCGGTGCAGTTGTCGGCCTGCTGCCATCCGATTCCGGGCGATGACATCATGGGTTATATCGGCATCGGCCTGGGGATGGCGATCCATACGGCCGACTGCCGCGTCGCGCAACGTATCCACAAACGCGATCCGGGCCGCTGGATCGACGTGGCATGGGCCCCGCAACCGGGCCGGCTGTTCGATGTCGCGGTGCGCGTGCTGGTGTGCAACCATCGCGGCGTATTTGCCCGGGTGGCGGCGGATATCACCTCGGCCGACGCCAATATCGCGCATATCTCGATGGACGAAAACCTGCCGCAGGAATCGACCCAGCTGCGCTTCATCCTGCAAGTGCGCGATCGCGTGCATCTGGCCAATGTGATGCGGCGTGTGCGGACCAACCCCGACGTGCTGCGCATTGCGCGCGACAAGCCCAGCGACGAGCATGGCAACGGGCACGACTCATCCGGTATGCGCATCGCACGCGAGCGCGACGATATCTAAAACCCCGCGCGCCGTCCGGCTCAGGCAGCCGCGAGCGGCGGGTAGCTGACTTCCAGAATATCGATGGGCACGATGCCGGCCGGCGTGTGCAGCGAGACCGTATCGCCAACGCGCGCTTTGGTCAGGGCGCGTGCCACCGGCGAAATCCAGCTGACGTGACCGATATCCAGATTGACCTCGTCGATGCCGACGATGGTAATGGTTTGCTCCGCCCCGTCGGCACCCGCGTAGGTCACAGTGGCGCCGAAGAACACTTGATCCTCTGAGGCGGGCCTGCGGCAATCGACGACCTCGGCCAGATCCAGTCGCTTGGTCAGAAAACGGATGCGCCGGTCGATTTCCCGCAAGCGGCGCTTGCCATAGATATAGTCGCCGTTTTCGGAACGGTCACCGTTGGACGCGGCCCACGAAACCAGCCGCACCACCTCGGGCCGCTCCGAGTCGATCAGATGCAGTAATTCATCCTTCAGACGCTGATAGCCGACGGGGGTGATGTAGTTTTTCGCGCCCGGGGGGATGGGCGGCATACCGGCTTCGAGATCGTCGTCGTCGGCCTCGGATTCTTTGACAAATGCTTTGTTCATGATACTTTCACCGTGTTGCAGGCGGCCGCTGCGCGCGCGTTACGCGTCAGCTGCGCCGGTCAGAATCTAGGGTACACCGTTCCCGGCCTGGCATGTCGTAATCCCTGCTCGACGCCAGGCGACTGGAAAGTTTTAAAGAAAATGCGCCGGGGGCTTCCATTTTTCAAAAACGTTGTTATAATCTCGTTCTCGGTGTGCGGCTGTAGCTCAGTTGGATAGAGTACTTGGCTACGAACCAAGGGGTCGTGGGTTCGAATCCTGCCAGCCGCACCAATTATTTGAAAAGGGCTTCCATTGCTGGAAGCCCTTTTTTTATCTACTGATACGTCTCATCGGCGTGCGCGCCTGGTTGCCAAAACCGACCTTGGGCGCGTGTCGCGCTCAGGCCAACCTCACCTCACCAGGGTCGAACCCGCCCCTCGCGGATCCGTCAAACCCAGGGCTTTCCAGTAGCGCAAATTCGGCGCTTTTACGACACTCCATTTGAGCTTTTGTACTAAGCTAATAGCGTTTCGGGATTGGGGGCGTCGCGTCATCGTTGCGCGCGTCCGAAACACTGTCACTCTGACTGCCGGATCCACGGTTTTCTGGGCGCAGGTCCAGGAAATATCGCTGTGAAGCGATATGGTTGTAGCGTAGGCTGCTCCTTTAAACGCAATAAGAACGTTGTCAACGGAGAGTTCGAATGAAAACAAAACAATTGGTCGGGGCTGCGAGCGCTGCGCTCGTTTTGTTGTTGGCGTCACCCGTCTCGTTTGCTCAAAGCAGTGGTGCCATGGCAATGCCGGCTGCCGCTTCTGCGCCGTCGGCCAAGGCCATGCGTATGGCCAATCGCAAGCTGGCCAAGACGGTCCGCGCTGCATTGACCAAGGCCAAGCCGGCCTTGCCGATGGCCGATATCACGGTGCTGGCCAAGGGTGGCGTGGTTTCGCTGACCGGCTCGGTGCCGAGTCAAGACCAAAGCACGCAGGCTACGACGGTGGCGCAAGGCGTGGCAGGTGTGACTTCGGTCAACAACAAGCTGAGCATCAAGGAACCGGGTAACTGATTCTTATCGCCTGCGCCGTGCATCGTGCCCGGCGCAGGCGTTGAATCTACCTTGGCGTATGACCGCCGCGCGCGGTCAGGATAGGCTATTGTGTTGCGCAATAGCCTATCGTCATTTTTAGCCCCGACACCATAGCGTGCTTAAACGCCGCGCTCCCACACCTACCCCAACGCCGTTGCTGTGGCGCCTCGAATACGACGCCCCTCGGTTTACGTGATGCCTCCATCCATATCGGTGGATTTGGCTGCATACTAATGTCACCGGTTGGCATATCGACTGTCGTGTCGTACCACACACCGCATCGACAGCGGGCCTTCCAGGGCGGCAACCGGTCAGGATGCGGCGCGACTCGTGCGCTGCCGCACGTCATGGATGACGCTAGCGGCCGGAGCCGACATGAGACGCCATCGACCACCGCAGGTTCTGCAGGCGACGCTGCTCCGCGGACTCGCACGCAGTCCGCGCGCCATCATCGGCATGGGCGTGGTGGTGGCGCTGGTGATGCTCACTCTGTGTGCCCTGGTCTTGTATCAAAGCCGCCAGGACGCGTTTGAGCACGCCCAGGAGACGGCGTTCAATGTGCTCTTGATCGCCGAGCGCGACATCGAGCGTAATTTCGAAATCTACGCCTTGTCTTTGCAGGCTATCGTCGATAGCCGGCAGCAGCCTGAAATCCGCTCCATGCCGCGTCATCTGCAGCAGGCATTGCTGGCGGACCGCGCCATCAACGCCAAGTACCTCGGTTCGATAGCCGTGCTCGACGCCAACGGCGATCTGGTGGTGGACAATCAGGAAGGGCGGGTGATCCATCGCGGCAATTTCGCCGATCGTGATTACTTTCAGGTCCAGCGTGACAATCCCCACGCTGGTCTGTACCTTAGCCATCCTTATCTTTCGCGATTACGCCCGGGCGTGCCGACGATCGCGCTCAGCCGTCGCATCGAGAATCCGGACGGATCATTTGCCGGCGTTGCCCTGATTGCTTTGGATCTCAGTTATTTCCAGGATTTGTTCGAAGGCATGGCTTTGGGACCGGACGGTGCAATCAGTCTGGTCGGAACGGACGGCACCTTGTTGGCGCGCGCGCCATACGATCCGGCGCTGGTCGGGATGGATTTACATAGCACCGATAATTTCAAACGCTTTTCCCGGGCGCAACGCGGTACCTTCGTGGGCACCGCCAGGATCGATCAGGTGGCGCGTTTATACGTATTCGACCATGTTCAGGGCCAACCGCTGATCTTGAACGTCGGTATCGCGCAGCACTACGTGTATGAAGCCTGGCGGCGTCGGGCCGTACTGTTCGGATCGCTGATGTCTTTATTCTCTATCGTGTTTGTGGGACTTGCCGCGATGTTCGCAGCGCAACTGCGCCAACGCCTGGGCGCGGAGCAAGAATTGCGGCGCCTGGCCCGCATTGATGGGCTGACGGGTCTGATCAACCGCAGGACGCTGGACGAGATCCTGGCGCTCGAGTGGCGTCGCGCCGAGCGTTCCGGCTACCCGCTTTCCATCCTCTTTATCGATATCGATCACTTCAAGAACTATAACGATAATTATGGTCACCAATTGGGTGATCAAACCTTGGTACAGGTGGGCGCTTCGATCGCGGCGCAGATCCATCGGCCCGGTGATGTGGCGGCGCGCTATGGCGGCGAAGAGTTTGTGGTGGTGCTGCCCAGCACCGCCATCGACAATGCGGCGATGCTCGCTGAGCGGATACGTGAGGCTATCGCGGCCTTGCGCTTGCCGCATGCCTATAGCGCGCATGGGCTGGTCACCGTCAGTATCGGGGTGGCCAGCCGGAATCGCAGCACGGATGATCCTGCTGCCTTGCTCAAGGCGGCCGACGATGCGCTGTACGAGGCCAAGGCAAACGGGCGCAATCGGGTGAGGGTGGGCACGGCGCGCGCGCGCCGTGATCCAGCGGGGCAACCGGGGATCGCGCCCTCAGGGTGAGTTTCCCGCGGCAGGGCATTGACTCCGATAGTGCGCGCGGGGAAACATCGAAGTGCGCGCCGGAATTCTGTAGCATCGTGGTATTCCTATCGATAAATCAAGCCACGTATGCCGACTTCCCTGCCTGATCTTGCCGGCGCATCCTCGGCCAGCGCGTGGTCGGAGCCATCCCTGGCTGCCCCCTTATCCCCGTCGCTATCGATCGCGCGGCGCCCGACTGCGGCACGCGCTGCACCATTCGCGCCCCCGATACCGCCCGAACTCAGCGTTCAGGATCCCGCCGATCTGGCGGCCAGTTTGGCGCAGGCCGATGCCGCCGTGGTGATGGCGGACTGGCCCGCGGCCTTGGCTGGCTATGAGCGCGCCATCGCCGCGGCGCCGCTCGCATGTCAGCCTTATCTGGGTTTGGTCCGGGTTTTCGAAGCATGGGGGCGTGGGCAGGACGCACTGGCATGTCGCGCGGCCGCGCTGGCCCTGGAGGCCGGCACTGCACTCGATCTATACAACCTGGGCACGGCCTATCTGATGAACGGGCACGGACTCGCGGCCGCCGCATGGTATCGCCTGGCGCTGCTGCGCGATCCCGCGCTGGTGGTGGCGCATCGCAATCTGGCGGCCGTACTGCGCGATCTTGGCCGTGACGCCGAGGCGCAGGTACACCAGGAGGCTGCGTATCGCCGTCAACATTGTTTCGACGACCAGCGGGATGCCCCCGCTGTACTGCTGATCTGTGCTGCCGGACGCGGTAACGTGCCGCTCGATCTGTGGTTTCCGCCGGCGGCCTGGCGCCGTATCGAGTACATGATCGAATATGCCGGCGAGGCCGACGATAGGTTGTTGGTCGAGGCGATTCCGCCTGCCACGGTGTGCTTCAATGCGATCGGTGATGCCGATGTCCTGGCGCCGATTCAAGCTCGCGTTGAGCACATGGAAGGGTTGCTGAGGCAACGCATGGGCTTGCCTGACGCACCGAACAAAGCGCCGCATAGGGGATTGCGTGCGAGCCAACCTTCGGCACTGCCTTTGATGAACTCCCCTGCGGCCGTTGCCCGCAGCGCACGCAATAGGCTGGCCACCACGCTCGCCGGCCTCGACCACGTGGTGGTTCCCCCCACGCATCGCGTTGAACGCGCGGGCTTGGTATCCGCACTACGCGCTGCCCATGCCGACGCGCCCCACGCCAGTTGGCTGGTGCGGCCGGTGGCCAGCCATGGCGGGCAAGGGCTGCGCCGTATCGAACCCGAACAGGTCGGGGATTTCGCTCTGGAGAGCGATACGACGCAGAGCTGGTACCTGACGCGCTACGTGGATACACGCGGCACCGATGGGCTTTACCGAAAATATCGCGTGGTGCTGATCGATGGCGTGCCGTTTCCCTATCATCTGGCCATCTCGTCGCACTGGCTGGTGCACTACTTCTCGGCCGATATGCTGGCCAGTTCGGCTAAGCAGGCGGAAGAGGCGCGTTTTCTGGAGCGCCCGGAAGCGGTGCTGGGTCAGCGCGCCTTGGCGGCACTGGCGGAGATCGGCGCGCGCCTGGGGCTGCAGTATGCCGGCATCGATTTCACCCTGCTGCCGGACGGCAAGGTCTTGGTGTTCGAAGCCAACGCGACCATGTTGGTGCATCGCGAAACGCCGGGTTCGGCGCTGGACTACAAGAACCGCTATGTCGAACGCATGCGGGATGCCTTTGAGCTGATGCAGCGGCGTTACACCTTGCTTTCGGCGCCCAAATAAAAAAAGGCACCGCAAGCGGTGCCTTTTTCATGCTACGAGTACAGCTTACGCGACCAGCTTAGAAGCGGGTGCGCAGACCGACGCCAAACACCACTTGGTTCGGCGAAGCCGAGGTCGAACCCACGTTGGTCGCAGCGCCTTCGAACGACGTCGGAACACCAACCGTACCTTGAGCGAAGCCGCCCGACAGATGCTGGTAGGTACCCAGAGCGTACACGTCTGTGCGCTTCGACAGCGCGTAGTCCGACAACAGGCTGAACTGGTTCCACTTCGGCGATGCCGAGTTGGCAGCGCTGTCGTACTTGCCGTCGGTGTAGTCGTATGCTGCGCCGAGCGTCAGGGCCGGGGTCAGGCTGTAGTGTGCGTTCAGTTCGTAGTTCGTGAAGCGCACGTCAGCTGCCGGAACCGTCGAGCCGCTTGCTGCTGCGAAGCCGGTTGCGTTGGTCAGCTTGGTGTTGGTCACGACGAAGCCGACGTTAGCCGGGCCGAACGTGTAGTTCAGGCCACCACCGAAGGTGCGTTGCAGTTGAGCGGTGAATTGCGAATCGCCGCTGGTCGTGCTGCTATCCACTGCGCCACCCGATGCGTTTGCCACTGCGCCGCTGTTGTTCAGCTGCGTGTAAGCCAAAGCAGCCTTGATCGGGCCGTTCGAGTAGTTCGCGCCGAAGCTGTATGCACGGTTGTTCGCGAAGCCATTGGCTTGGTTCGAGAAGCCGTACAAGCCGCCGACCGTCAGGCCGTCGTAGTTCGGGCTGACATAGCGCACCGAGTTGTCGACACGGAACGTGCCGTTCATGTTGTCGTTGTCCAGCACGTGCGCGAATGCGCTGCCGCCGGCGCCGTTGAAGTCTTCGAACGACAGATGGCCGACGTAGTCGTACATGAATTCGTTCTGACGACCCAGCGTAACCGTACCAGCGTTGTCGCTCGACAGACCGACGTACGCGTTACGACCGAATTCGCGGCCACCTTGGCTCAGTGCACCGGTGCCGATGTTGAAGCCGTTTTCCAAGTCGAACACAGCCTTCAGGCCGCTACCCAGGTCTTCCGAACCTTTCAGGCCCCAACGGTCGCCTTGCATCAGACCGCTGGAGAAGCGCACATCGCCGCTACCGGTATTGGTGGCGGTGCGAACATTGTTGGTGTAGCTGATACCTGCGTCCAGCAGACCGTACAGGGTCACGCTGCTCTGTGCATGAGCGACCGTTGCGAACGCGCCGGTCAGCGCAGCTGCAAGAAGAGTCTTTTTCATTCGTTTGAGCTCCAAAAACACACGATCGAGTCCAGTGACTCGGGCTTAATAAATTCCGTCGCGACGGGGCCGGATAAAACGATGCCCGGCTGGCGTTTGTCACTCGTGTCGGTGCGAACTGCTGCGCCGCCGTTGTGACTCGCCTGTTGACGAAGCCAGAGTGTAAAGAGATCGTCAAAATCGAGGATGTCAAAAACCGCAATAGACTATTCTGAAAACAGAAACAGTCTTTGGCTAGGCTGAAAAGCCTTATGGGGATTGGGTTTCCGGCGGGTGGGAAGGTGTTGCGAAGGTGACGTCAAACAAACGGCGTTGTGTGATTGCTACACCATAATCCGCTTGTCAAGCAGCGAAAATAGGGAGTTGCAAACGCGACACTTTTCGCGGGAAAAAGTTCCTTGGTTCGCGAAATGGACGCGTTTGCGGTTTTAAGCCTGGCGCCTGCGCATACCGTGGATACCGGCTTGCGCATAGGTGTCACTTTCCGCCGTATCGATCGTGTCAAAAGCCGCCACGCTAGCCCAATCTTCCAGCACATAGTGGCGCGCATCCATCGGCGACGCGAGCAGGTTTTGCCAGTGGTCGCTGCAGTGGTAAGCGATCTCGCTCAAGGCCGCGGGGCCGCTGGCGTGGGCGATCGAGACGGTACGACCTGGGTGCGGGTGCAGCAGGCGACCGGCGAAACGTTTGAGTTCTGGCAGCATCGTGGTCCTCCGGGAGGCATGCGCGTGGGCGCGTGCTTGTAACTAGATGTTACAGCGTCGATTTGATTGCGCAACCGGGTAAACACTGAAGCCCTAATTTTGACGATTTTATTATGATGTTACTGTGAAATTTATTTTATAAGTCATTGTATACAAACAGTATTATTGATTCTCTAGAACGTTCCATCCTAATAAAAAAATTACTTGACGCAATATCGCGCTGTCCTTATAAACGAGGGCTGGCAAGTTGAGTGCTTAACTTGGCGAGACGGTAGGCCGATGTGCGCAAGCACGCTGGTCTGATGACCGCCGGCGGCTATCGGCTGGCCACGGGGCGTCGCCCCTTTATTTAACTTTTAGGATAGGACTTTATGGAAACCGGTATCGTCAAATGGTTTAACGATGCTAAAGGCTTTGGCTTCATCACCCCGGACGCGGGCGGCGAAGATCTGTTTGCGCACTTCTCGGAAATCCGCATCGAAGGCTTCAAGACGCTGAAGGAAACCCAACGCGTCACGTTTGAAGTCAAGATGGGCCCGAAGGGCAAGCAAGCCGCCAACATCAAGCCGGCGTAAGGCTAATGGCGCGCCGTGTCGGCCCTGAGCCGCACGGCGAGCTTTGGGGCAGGTGCCCTTGTGCACCACCCTGAGATGTGACGGAAGTGGCCTCTGCCGCGTGCAGAGGCTTTTTTTTGGCCGGCGCGTTTGCATGGGATCCGCTTGGCCGATACAGCCCGCACCGCGCTGACGGCCCGGCGTCGGCACTACCACCGTATGTGAATCATTGAATCACTTGAGTCAGCCTGGAACACCCGTATGTCGCGTGCGACCGCCCCGCGGATGACCGCAGAAATCCAAGCCCTGTGCATGGCACTTGAGCGGCCTATCGTCTTCGTCGATCTGGAAACGACTGGCGGTAGCGCGGACAGCGATCGCGTGACGGAAATCGGCGTGGTCGAAATCAGCCGCGATGGGGTTTCGACCTGGACCACCTTGGTCGATCCGCAGCAGCCTATCCCTGTGTTTATCGCCCGTCTGACCGGAATCGACGATGCGATGGTGCGCGACGCGCCCCGATTCGAGCAGATCGCCCAGGAACTGGCCGCGCGGCTGGAAGGCAAATTGTTCGCCGCACACAATGCGCGCTTCGACTACGGCTTTCTCAAGAGCGAGTTCCGCCGCGCTGGCATCACCTTCAGTGCCGATGTGCTGTGTACGGTACGCCTCTCGCGCACCCTGTTTCCCACCGAAAAACGGCATGGGCTCGACGCCTTGATAGAGCGTCATGGCCTGCGCCCGACAGGCCGCCACCGCGCGCTCTCCGACGCCGATTTGCTGTGGCAGTTCTGGCAGACCTTACATCAACTGCACCCGGCGAGCACGATTGCCGCGGCTGTGGGCCAGTTGGTTGAGGGTTTCAGCTTGCCGGCCGCGCTCGACGCCGCGATCCTCGACAGCGTGCCGGCCGCGGCCGGCGTATACACATTCTACGGCGAGGGCGATGCCCCTTTGTATGTCGGCAAGAGCCGCCATTTACGCCGCAAAGTGAGCGCCCACTTTGTGCGCGAGCAGCGCTCGGCGCGCGATACCAAGCTGGCAAAACAAGTCCGTCGTATCGCGTGGAGCGAAACCGGGGAGGCGCTGGGCGCCGCTTTGTTGCATGCGCAGCGGGTACGCACCTTGGCACCTGCGTACAATCGTCGCGCCCGCCCGGGCACGTCGCTGTGCGCTTGGCACTACACGCCCGCTATGCCGGCCCCGCGTCTGGTTCATGCGCGCGATCGTGATTTCGGTGCGACCGACCACCTGTTTGGTTTGTTCATGTCGCGCCGCGAGGCGGAAGCCACGCTGCGCGAGGTGGCGCGCGCGGCGAGGCTGTGCCCCGTGTTGCTGGGCCTTGAAACGCCGCTTCGACCGGGCGCTCCCTGTTCTGCGCGAGCCACCCAGATGTGCGACGGCGCCTGCATCGATGCCGCCCTGACGGCGCTTCACGCTGATCGGACCCGGGCGGCGCTGGCTCACCTGCGGCTGCAACCCTGGCCTTATCGCGGGCCGGCGTGGTTTGCGCTAAGCGGCGCCGCCACCTGGCATCTGATTCAGAACTGGCATTACCTTGGTAGTGTCGATGCGGACCGGCTGGGCGAGCCTGCCGCGCTCACCGCACTGCTACCTGCCTCGCCGCCCGATTTCGAGCAGGAAACCTATCTGGTGTTGCAGGCCCATCTCAAGGAAGGGCAGGTGAGGGTGCAGCCATGCGAGCCCAGCCCCGGAGCCGACGCGATCTGACTGCCAGACGCCGCCAGAGCGGCTTACCCGCCGCATGTCGGCCACTTGCGCCGCTGCTGTCACCCGATATCGTTTCAGGCTACTGCACCGACGCCGCCGCTGACGCAGACATGGGCCATCGCGCGCGTCAGGGCGTGATTGTGCAGGCTATCGCTATCATGCAGCGTGCGCCAATCGGCCAGGCTCGCCGCCAGGCGGGATGGGCAATCATCGGATTTGCGCAGCGCTTCGCTGCGGCTCAAGGCAATCAGCAGTTGTGTGGTGATCTGATCGAGTTGGGGGCGCACGACCGTCGCGAGATCGGGTAGGGGCGTCGATGGCGGCGGGGTTACCTGCCAAGCCGCGATCAACGTGTTCTGCACATCCTTGTTGGCTTCGATCTGATCTTTGAAGAAGCTTTGCGCGCTCGCGGCGGCGATGCCGTAGCTTGGGGCGCGTCGACCCACGTCGGTCAGCAGGGCGTGTTCCCGCGCCGGATCGGTCACCGGTTTGCCCTGCGTCCATTTCACGTGCGCCACGGTATCGGCTAGCGCGAGGCGCTGCGCCGACAGCGCAATCAGGTTCAGGAGAGTGGCGTCTCCGCTATCGGCGGCACGCGCCGGCAACGCGCAGATCAAAGCCACGGTAAGCAGGAGCGCGAAGGCGCGGTAAACGCGAGTAGCAATCGGCATGGCGTCGGCAGACAGGGCGGTGAGTGGGGCGGCGAATTGAGCTTGCTGGGCGCGAAGATCAAGCCGCGCGCCAAAGCATAGCGCCGATTGTCGCATGCGTACGCAGGAAAGGGACAAGCCGGGAGCGGCAGATGGCTTTCAGGACTGTGCGAATTTAGAACTGTGTGCTTTCAGGACGGCACATGCGACCGACTCACCGCGTGTGTGCGCGCGCTCGAGTGCCGCGTGCGCAACCGACGCAGCCGTGTGGCGTCGGCGCCTGGGCGCCGCACCGATTATTGCGCCGACCTCTCTTTGCGTTGCTCGTCAAAGAAAGCCCGCACATGCTCGGGCAGTTCGGTCGCAAGAAATTCCACGGCTACCGGTTCCGGATCAGCGCTCACCACTTTATCGGGGGCTGGGATGCGGGCAGGTTTTGTGTCCATGGTATTTCTCCAAATCTGGATTTTATTATCCATCTGTGCCTATGGCTTTTGCCAGCGCACGCGATGACTTTCGTCAAAATGTTGTTTAAAAATAACAGCGCCTTACGCTGGCTTTCAGGCCCGGCGCGCAACTCGGCCGAATCGCGCGCGACACGGTAAGGTCGAGCGCATCAAAACGTCATCAATTTCCGATACTGCGAGCCGCGGCGTCGAGCTGCTGATTCAGGGTGCGTTGTTCTTCCCCGCTCAGGCCGCCACCATGGCGGGCTTCCATATCCTGCTTTTCGTGCTGGATGGCGCCCAACTGCTGGTGCAGTTGATAGCCTTGCGGCGGCGGGTAGTAGCCCTGAGCCACATGGGCGTCAATGGCGTGCGATTCATGGTCGATTCGCTGTTGCACCTGTTCGGCGCGATGCAGTGCGGCGATATGCGGGTCTACGGGTGCCGGGTAGGCGGGCGGCGGCGGGGTCACGACGCAGGCCGCCAACAGGCTGGTGCAGGCGACAAGCGCGGTGTATCGAGCGATGACTTTCACGGCGTATCCAGTAGCAAGAGCATTTTTGAGCTCTTAGCGTACGGTGCGCGTCGCACAGGATAAAGCGTTGTTGCAAACAGTTTCAAGTTGTCGCCTGCCTGTAAGCTCGGACGCATGGCGGCGCAAGACGTGGGTGGCGTTCACAGACAGGGAAAACAAACACGGAGCACAGACAAAAACCGGCTAGCCGCCGACCCAGATCGAGGCCTTGCCCAGGCACGAGTCGGCTGGCCGGAGAGTCAGCAGACGGCCCTATGTGTCCTTCAGCGCCCGTCCTGCTGGTACACGGTGGTGCCGTCGGCGAGCGTTTTCTGCACCACTTTATTGCGCGCGCCGCAGATCGGGCAGCGGAAGAAATAGCCCTGGCCTTCATTGACGAATGCGAGTTCGGCGGCGTCCCATTTGGCGCGACACGGTTGGTTTTGGCAGGTATAGGTCATGATGGTTTAGGCGCGAGTCGCAGAACAGTGAAGCGCGCATCGTAACACTATGCGTCAAGAAGGCGCGATCTTGGGGGAGGGCAATGCCGAAGCGAACCGATGGAATATCGATGCGCTGCCCCGATGGGCCGCTCGACCCGCTGCGCATGTGGCGCAATCGCATCGAGGCCCAAGCCGAATTGCTAGCGCTGCCGCCCGATATGCGCGCGCGTTTCCTGCACATCGCGGAGATGCTGGCGGAGTTCGGGCCGCAGCGTGTCGGGATGCCTCATGTGCGTCCGCTGGAAGGGAAGCTGTGGGAAATTCGAATGACGGGGCGAGACGGCATTGCGCGGGCGGTATATGTCACTCGGACAGGACAGCGCCTGACCGTGCTGCACGTATTCGTGAAAAAGACGCAGAAGACGCCGCGCCGAGCTATCGAGACGGCCTATACGCGGATGAAAGAGGATTAAACGATGACGGACCTTGCGACCCTGAAAAAACGCCTGCTGGCTGATCCTGAGACACGGGCTGAGTACGATGCGCAGGCCCCGGAGTTTGCCGTGGCACGCGAACTCATCGCTGCGCGCGTGCGGGCGGGACTGACTCAGGAACAGGTGGCCGAGAAGATGCAGACGACCCAGTCGACCGTCGCACGCATGGAAAGCGGACGCACGATGCCGTCGCTGCGTACCTTGTCCCGCTACGCCGAAGCGACGGGAAGTCGTGCCGTAGTGCGCTTGGAGGCCGCCAAATAGTTTGACTGTCGCCTGACGCCCCCGACGTTAGAGAAGCGTCATGGAGACCGGCGGGGCTGTCCGACCTTTCCGACGCCGACGCAGTGATGCTGCGAGCTGAGATTGACGAAATCCGGGTACTCGGAACCCAAAAACGACAAAGCCCAGTCACGAGGACTGGGCTAAGTGCTTGAATCTTTTGGTGCCGGAAAGAGGAATCGAACCCCCGACCTTCGCATTACGAATGCGCTGCTCTACCGTCTGAGCTATTCCGGCTGAGAAGCGCGATTATAGCCAACTTTCGACTTGTTTCGCAAGCCCCTCACACCATTGAGCCCATGGGCGTTCAACTCTGCTCGGCGTGATAGCGCGTCACCCGGTCGACTTCGTTTTTCGAGCCCAGGAACACCGCCACCCGCTCATGCAGTTTGGTCGGGGTGACGTCCAGGATGCGCTTGCTGCCGTTGGTGGCGGCGCCGCCAGCCTGCTCGACGATAAAGGCCATCGGGTTGGCTTCGTACATCAGGCGTAGTTTGCCGGGCTTGTCCGGTTCGCGCTGGTCAGCCGGATACATAAAAATGCCGCCGCGGTTCAGGATGCGATGGACGTCGGCCACCATCGAGGCGATCCAGCGCATATTGAAGTCCTGTTGGCGCGGACCTTCCTTACCGGCCAGCAACTCGTCGACATAGCGCTTGACGGGCGGGTGCCAGTGGCGGGAATTGGAGGCATTGATCGCGAACTCGCGGGTTTCGACCGGAATCCGGATATCGCTTTGGGTCAGGACCCAGGAGCCCATTTCGCGATCCAGCGTGAAGCAATTGACGCCATGACCGGTGGTCAGCACCAGCACGGTTTGCGGACCATACACCGCGTAGCCCGCTGCGACTTGCTGGGTGCCGGGCTGCAGGAACGATTGTTCGGTCGGCTCATTTCCGTCCGGGCAGGCCAACACCGAGAAAATGGTGCCGATCGACACGTTGACGTCGATATTGGACGAGCCGTCGAGCGGATCGAACAGCAGCAGATACTGGCCTTTCGGATAGCGATTCGGGATCTGGTGGATCTTTTCGAGCTCTTCGGACGCCATGGCGGCCAGATTGCCGCCCCATTCGTTGGCTTCCAGGATGATTTCGTTGGAAATCACATCGAGCTTTTTCTGCACTTCGCCTTGGATGTTTTCGCTGCCGGCCGTGCCGAGCACGCCGCCCAGGGCGCCTTTACTGACGTAAAAGCTGATCATCTTGCAAGCGCGAGCGACGACTTCGATCAAGAGCCGCAGGTCGGCCGGAATATTGTTGGTTTCCCGCTGCTGCTCGATCAGGTACTGCGTCAGGGTAGTACGGCGGTGCATCTGCATGAAGCGCTCCGGATAGGATGGATAGCGATATTTTACCTCCTGCGTGCGCGGTCCGGCCGGCGCACGCTGGAGAGAGGGCAGCGCGCCCTGATTTCTGACTTGAGATCAGGGCAACCACGGCGCCGCCGGTTAAGGCAGAGGATCAGGCCAGCGCCTTCTCCACGATTTCGAGCACGTCACGCGACGTGGCGCCGGCGCGCACACGTTGCAAGGCGGCTTGCATCGGCTCACGCAGGGCCGGCGTGAATTTGCGCCAACGCTCGAGGATGCGCGCGAGGCGGGCGGCAATCTGCGGATTGAGGGCGTCGAGCGCCAACACCTGATCGGCCCAGAACGCATAACCGGATCCGTCTGCCGCGTGGAATTGGGCCGGATTGCCCATGCAGAAGTTGGCGATCAACGCGCGCGCCCGGTTCGGATTGCGCAGGGTAAAGGCCGGATGTTGCATCAGCTTGCGTACCAATTCGAGTGTCGGTTCGCCATCGCGGCCTTCGCGCATCGCCTGCAGCGCGAACCATTTGTCGATCACCAGCGCTTCTTTTTCGAATTTCGTATAGAAATGCGCGAGCGCCTGATCGGCTTCGCTGCCGCCACGGTAGAGCAAGACGCTCAAGGCGGCGGCGCGATCCGTCATGTTGTTGGCGCTGTCGTATTGCGCACTGGCCAATTCCGTTGCCAGCGGTTCGTCGAGACGGCTCAGATAGGCCAGCGCCAGGTTCTTGAGCGCGCGTCGGCCGGCATCGGCCGGGGTCGGTTGATAGGCGCCGGGGGTGCGTTGATGCGCGTAGACCTCGATCAGATCGTCGCGCAGCACGGTGGCGATACGGTGGCGGAAGAAATTGCGCGCACGGTGGACGGCAGCCGGATCGGCCTGCGTCATTTGCTCGGCCAGATAGGTTTCCGAAGGCAGGGTCAGCGCCAGTTCGCGGAATGCGGGCGACAGGGTGTCGTCGCGCAGCACGCGGCCGAATGCCTGTACCACGCTGTCGGCTAGTTGCAGCGGCTGACCGGCCGCTGCCGCGCTGGCAAGCGCCAGCAACTCGCGGGCGGCCAGGCGTTGGCCGGCTTCCCAGCGGTTGAACGGGTCGCTGTCGTGGGCAAACAGGAAGGTCAACTGCTCGACCGAGTAGTCATAGTCGACGATCACCGGAGCGGAGAAGTCGCGCAGCAAGGACGGCAACGGCGCCACCTTGAGGTTGATGAAGGTGAAGCTTTGCCGCGATTCGGTCAGTTCCAGCACTCGCGTGGTGCCTTGGGCTGCGCTTTCGCCTTGCAGCTGCAGCGGCAGATCGCGGCCGTCGGGACCCACCAGGCCAAGCGCGAACGGAATCAGCATGGGCGCGCTGGCGCCCGGCGTGCCGACATATTGTTCGAACTCCAGCGTCAAAGCGCGCTGGGCGGCATCATAGTGCGAGCGCACCGCGACGTGCGGGGTGCCGGCTTGGCTGTACCAGCGTTCGAACTGGCTCAGATCGCGCTGGTTGGCGTCGGCCATGGCCAGACGGAAATCATCGCAGGTTACCGCCTGACCATCATGCCGCTGAAAATAGAGGTCCATGCCACGGCGAAAACCGTCGCGACCGAATAGCGTCTGGTACATGCGGACCACTTCGGCGCCTTTTTCGTAGACCGTGACCGTGTAGAAATTATTGATTTCGACATAGCTCTCGGGGCGTACCGGATGCGCCATCGGACCCGCGTCTTCGGCAAATTGAGCCTGGCGCAACAGGCGCACATCCTCGATCCGTTTGGTCGCGCGGCTGCTGGCGCTGTTTTCGTCTTCGCTGCCGTCGGGCAACAGGCTGGCCATGTCGGCCGAGAATTCCTGGTCGCGGAAAACCGTCAGACCTTCCTTCAGGCTCAACTGGAACCAGTCGCGGCAGGTAACGCGATTGCCGGTCCAGTTGTGGAAGTATTCGTGCCCGACCACAGCTTCGATGCCCGCGTAGTCGGCATCGGTTGCCGTTTCCGGATTGGCCAGCACGAAGCGCGTGTTGAAAATGTTAAGGCCCTTGTTTTCCATCGCGCCCATGTTGAAGTCGCTGACCGCGACGATCATGAAGCGTTCGAGATCCAGTTCCAGGCCAAAGCGTTTTTCGTCCCAGGCCAGGGAGTGGATCAAGGAGTCCATCGCGTAACGGGTCTTGTCCAGGTCGTGGGGTTCGACCCAAACTTGCAACAATTTGTTTCTGCCGGACGTGGTGGTGTAATGCTCTTCGATGCAGACCAGCTTGCCCGCGACCAGTGCAAACAGATAACTGGGCTTGCGGAAAGGGTCTTCCCATTTGGCATAGTGGCGTCCGTCCGCCAGGTCGCCTTGCTCGATCAGATTGCCGTTCGACAGCAGCACCGGGTATGCGGATTTGTCGGCGCGCAGGGTAACGGTGTAGACCGCCATCACGTCCGGGCGATCGAGGAAATAGGTGATGCGGCGAAAGCCCTCGGCTTCACATTGGGTGAAGAAGTTACCGCTCGAGACATACAGGCCGCTCAGGGCGGTGTTGGCAGCCGGATTGCAGGCCGTCACCACGGTCAACTCGAATTGCTCGGGGACGTCCGTCAGCTTCAGCGAGTCCGAATCGGCAGTGTAGGCCGTGTAGGGCGCGCCATTCAGCGCGACGCTGACCAGCGTGAGCCCGTCACCGACCAGTTCCAATGTGGTCGAGCCGGTCGCGGCCGGATTGCGGCGCAGATGCATGTGACTGGTAACCCGCGTATTTTCCGGCGCAAGATCGAACTCCAGAGCCACTGTGTCGATCAAATAGGCGGGCGGCGTGTAATCGGTGCGGTGTATGACGGCAGATGTTGCGGTATTGGACATGAAGCTCGAACCATCGTAGCGGGGTGAAGGGGGGCGCGCAACAGGCGTTTGCCGATGCGATCGCCATCAAGGCGAGTGCAGAAAAATGCGCGACCAATTCGCCATTGTACAAAAGTCGTGCCTTTACCGCGTAACCTGACGTAATGTTACGCCTCTGCGAAGCAAAGCCAAGTTGCGGCACGATATGGACATGGCTGAATCGTGGCGCGCCTCCAAAGCGAGCACAAGTGGGAGCGCCAGCATTAAGCCCGGTCGCGTATCATGGAGACCGTCGAATTGGGGCTGTCGACTCGGCTGCTGCGTGTTATGCGGTAACCCTGATCACGGCTGACTGATCAACGTAAGGAAAATCACATGAAGCTGATGAAGTTGCTTGCGGTCGGCGCAGCTGCCGCCACCCTGCTGTTGTCGGGTTGCGCCAGCTACGTGACGACCAATGTCACGGCCTTCCAACGCTGGAACGGGACGGATGCGGACAAGACCTACACCTTCTGGCGCAATGCGGCGCAACAGAACAATCTGGAACAATCGGCGTATGAAGCCCTGGTCGACAACGACCTGAAAACTTACGGCTTCAAACTAGTCGACCCGGCCCACGCGCATTACTCGGTGGCGCTCGACTACGATATCCGCAACCAGACCACCATGGTGTCGCAGCCGGTGATGGTGACGGCGCCGGCATGGCGCGGGTACTACGGCCCCTGGTATGGTCCGTTCCCTCCGTATGCGCCGTATGGACCGGTTTCGGTCGTGTACGACACCGAGCCTTACCCGCTGTTCGTGAAGTCGCTGACGATACGTATCTTCGACAATACTCAGGGTAAAGCGCAGGTCTATAACGTGTCGGCCAGCAATGCAGGTCCGGATGGTTCGCTGGCAGCGGCCATGCCGTATCTGGTGCGCAGCGCGCTGTTCAATTTCCCGATGGCAAATGGCTCGGCGGTACAGGTGAATCTGCCGGACGGCGGCAACGGTACCCCCAACGAGCGTGCGATTGCCGCGCCCTTGAGCCCGCCCAATTTGCCTGCGCCGACGGCTGCGCCGGCAGCCCCGGCGTCGGGAGTCCCGGCTAAATAAGCGCCGCGGCAGAGGGCAGCAGCAGCCGTCTGCCGAACGCGTGTAGTGGTTAAAAAGGGCTGGCGCCGCCATGGCGTCCAGCCCTTTTTAATGTGCTGGCCAGGCGTGTTTGCGCGGGCCATGGTGTTGCGCTCAGTGCGCTTGCCAATAGGTGTCGAGCTTGCTGATCAGCGCGGCGCGCTGGGTGTCGTCCACAAATGAAGCGGCAAAGCCGTTGCGGATGATGCGGTAGAGTTCGTCGTCGCTCAAGCCTAGCGCCTCGGCCACCGCCGCGTAGTTGGCGTTGACGTAGCCGCCGAAGTAAGCCGGATCGTCGGAGTTGACGGTGACGGCGACCCCGGCATCCAGCATGCGCTTAAGGGTATGTTGACTCATTTGGTCGAACACCTTGAGTTTGGTGTTCGATAGGGGGCAGACCGTGAGCGCGATCTGATCGCGCGCGAGGCGCGCCACCAGCGCCGGGTTTTCGACACTGCGTACGCCGTGGTCGATGCGCTCAACCTGCAGGACATCCAGCGCTTCTTCAATATAGGCGGGCGGTCCTTCCTCGCCGGCATGGGCGACGAGGCGCAGGCCCCGCTCGCGCGCCAGCGCGAACACACGCGCGAATTTGGCCGGTGGATGGCCCAGTTCCGATGAATCGAGGCCGACTCCGATCAGACGGTGCGGGTAACGGTCGAAGGCGGCTTGGGCGGCTTCGAAGGTGGCGAGTGCATCTTCTTCGGGCAGATGCCGCAGAAAACACAGGATCAGGCGGCTGGAAAAACCATGCTCGCGCTCGGCCTGGGCCAGGGCGCTTTCGATACCTGCTACCACGGTATCCAGCGTCACGCCGCGCGCGGTGTGGGTTTGCGGATCGAAGAACAGTTCGGCATGCACCACGCCGTCGGCCCGCGCGCGCGCGACGTAGGCGGCCGTCATGTCGTGGAAATCCTGCTCGGTCAGCAGGACGCTGGCACCCGCGTAATAAATATCGAGAAAAGACTGCAGATCGGTGAAAGCGTAGGCGGCGCGCAGCGCTGCGACCGAGGCATAGGGCAGGGTGATGCCGTTGCGCTGGGCCAGGGCAAAGATCAGCTCGGGTTCGAGCGTGCCTTCGATATGCACGTGCAATTCGGCCTTGGGTGCGCCCAGATATTTGGGGCTGGCCGAGCCGGTTGCGGGCGCTGCAGAAGGGGTGTCGGTCATTGCGGGGCTCGTTATGAACGGAAAGGTTGGACGGATGGGGACACCATACACCGGACATAAATCGGGGGCGACGGACCGGCGTCGAAATGCGCCGAGTCTGTTGTGTCGCTCAAATATGCCCGCCCTCGGGCGGGTCGCGCTTATGCGCGCCGCGTCAATGCAGCGCGTTGCATGCTGCGCATCACAAGCACGAAGGTGACAACGAAGCCGAACATCGCCCATTGCGGCAGCGAGACGCCAAAGATGGGCGGATAGGCCGTTTCGCACAGGCCCGAGACCTGGAACACCTGCGGCAACAGCTTGGCCAGCGGCAGGGCGTCGACGATGGGCTCGAGCGTGTCGAAACCACAGCTGAAAGAGGGATGAGACTGGGTCCAGACCAGCTTGCCGGCCGCCACGGCACCGCCGGCCGAGGCCAGCAGGATCAGAACTTCGGCGATACGGATGCCGCGCCAGTTGCGCTGCGCCGCGCCGACCAGCGCGAACATGGCAATAAACAGATAGGCGTAGCGCTGCAGGATACACAGCGGGCAGGGATCCTCGTGCAGTGCAAATTGCAGGTAGAGTGCGCCGCCGACCAGGGCGAGGGCGATGAAGGCCAGTGCAATCAGGCGCCGGCGTTCACGTTGCAGAAGAAATGCGTCGTTCATCGATCTGGACTGTGAATGGCTAAGGGGAAAGAGTGCGCCTATTGTAACGTGTGGCGGCGCTTGCTTCGTGACGACGGGCCGCTTACGCCAGATCGCCTAGGCACGCGCGGCATCGAGCACCGGTTGCGCGCTCAGGCCCAATCCCAGCACCACGTCATCGGCGCCGCCCAGGCCGACCAGACTCAAGCCGGCCGGCGCCGCATCGGGGGCATGGCAAGGCAGGGTCAGGGCGCAGCCATCGAGGAAGTTGACGATACTGGGATTGCGCAGCATCAGCAGATTGGTCGCGACGAAATGGGCGTCGTCCGTCGCCAGTTCGGCCAGGCGCGGCGGCGCAAGCGCGACGGTCGGCATCGCCACGGCGTCCAGGGTTTGCCATTGCGCGTGCGCCTGAGCGATGGTGGCGCGGCGAGCGGCGAGCAGGTCGAGATAATCGAGCGCACTGGCGCTTTGGGCGCGCAGGATGCGTTGCCGCACACGCGGGTCGTAGCCGTCGCCCCGCTCGGCCAGTAAATGCCGATGCCAGGCCAGCGCTTCGATGGCGGAGAAACCGTAGCGATTGATCTCGCCGAGCCGGTCCAGCGGGTCAAAACGGATCTCTTCCAATTGCGCCCCCGCCGCCGCCAGCGCGCGCAAGGCGCGCTCATAGGCGTGTTCGACTTCGGCGTCGAGCTGATCCATCACCACGTTGCGCAGAATACCGATGCGCGCACCGCGCAACGGCCGCGCCGGCGGCAGCTCGGGCGGCAATCCGGCCAGAATCCGATCAGTCAGGGCGCAGCAGGCTGCCGATGCGGCCAATGGCCCGATCGAATCGAGTGTGGTGGACAGCGGCAGTGCGCCCGTGCGCGGAATGCGCGCTGCGGTCGGCTTGAAGCCGGTCAGGCCGCACAGCGCGGCGGGGATGCGCACCGAACCGCCGGTGTCGGTGCCGAGGGCGACCGGCGCAAAGCCATCTGCTACCGAGACCGCGGCGCCCGAGGACGAGCCGCCGGCGACCCGCGCCTGATCACGCCGATAGGGGCTCAGTGGCGTGCCGTAGTGCGGATTCAGCCCCAGCCCCGAGAAGGCGAACTCGGACATATTGGTGCGACCCAGCAGCACCATGCCGGCGTGTCGCAGCCGTGCCACCGCGGCGGCGTCGCTGACCGCGGGTGGCGCGTCGGCGAGTACGCGCGAGCCGGCGCGGGTGGTTTGTCCGGCCACGTCGAACAAGTCTTTGATGGTGATCGGAATGCCTTGCAGCGGCGAGAGCACCGTGCCAGCGCGCCGCAGCGCATCGCTGGCGTCGGCCGCCGCGCGCGCTGCGTCGGCGTCGAGCTGTACAAACACCGGCGCGGCGGCCGGACCGGCGGCAGCAATCCGCTCCAGCGCGGTCTCGATCAGCGCGCGGCTGGTCAGCCTGCCGTCAGCCAGGGCCTGGGCGAGATCAGCGAGGCGCGCACCGGGCGCGTACCAAGAGGCGGAGGAGGTCGATGTCATGGCGTGTAGAAATGCGTGGTCGGGCACCGGGCCGGTCGGACGATTGTCGTGCGGACAGGCTGGCGCGTTGAGTGGGCAGGTTTATCTATGAGCGCGATGCTAGCCGCATCGATTGTAAAAGAAAGTCCCGCCACGTCGCTGTCCGCGCACCAAAAACCATGGGATGACATCTCGGCTTGCTGCAGGTCGGCTTGCCTGCTTTGCCGGGGTCCGGTTTGCCGTGTGGCAGAGGCTGACGCATAATCGGCCTAACCTTCGGTTCACGCGGCGCGCTCAGCGCGCTCCTGCCCTGCATTTGTTCCCGTCCCTCATTCAGCCATGAGCGAAAACACGCCGACGACGCCTGCCCACGACCACGCCACATCCGCCAGTCCCGCCGCTGCCGTAGCGCCTGCGCCTGAAGCCATGCAAGGCGCCGCGCAGGCGTCCGCGGACGCCTCGGGCGCCGCAGGCACCACCTCGGCTGCAGCCCAGGATGCCGCCACGGCGTTTGAATCGCAACACATCGGATACCAGACGGGATATCGCCCACAATCGGCTTACGATCCCGCCAATACGCGCCCATCGTATCTGACCCCGGGCGATTCGGCCTGGGCCACCTTGGCGCGTGCCTTGGCCGCGCGCGCTCGCACCTGGTTCGATCGTGCCGGTCAGCGCATGACCCAGCGTACCCTCAAGATCGGCGTATCGGCCCGCATCTTCCATCCCGAACCGGATGGCAAGGGCCTGCGCGGCAAGACCCTGCAGTATCTGGAGGAGTCGGTTGCCCATTGGGTCATGTCGCGCGATGTGCTGGTCTTTATGATCCCGACTGTCGGCCAGCAGGGCATGCTGCATCCGAGCAATATCCGCCTGCGCGATTACGCCAAGCATCTGGATGGTCTGGTGCTGCAGGGCGGGGCCGATGTCTCGCCGCAATCGTATGCGGAAGTGGCGACGCGGCCCGAATGGCACGGCGACCGGGTGCGCGACATGTACGAGCTGGAGCTGCTGCACGAGTTCGTCGAGTCGGGCAAACCGGTGCTCGGGATCTGCCGTGGATGCCAGTTGATCAATGTGGCGTTTGGCGGCACCTTGTATCAGGACATCGCGACCGACGTCGAAACCGCGATTCCGCATGTCAACGAACTGTATGACCGCCATCGCCATTCGATTCAATTCCCTGCAGGTTCGAGTCTGGCCGGGATGCTGGGCGGCCGGCGCGAGGCGCTGGTCAATTCCATCCATCATCAGGCCGTCAAGACAGTAGGACGTGATATGACTATCGAAGCGATCTCGGCCGACGACGGCATCGTCGAAGCCGTGCGTTATAAAAAAGCGCCGTTCGTGATGGGTCTGCAATGGCATCCCGAGTTCCATCGCGCGGGCGGTCCCGAGCTACTGGATTGCACCCCGGTACTCGACAATTTCCTGCGCGCCGCGCGTAATACGCGAATCTGACGCCGATGCAGTGGGGCGATGGCGTGACCATGTCATGTCGCGCGCATCCCAGATTGTGAGCGGTCGATAAATTGCCCCACTCTGGTGCTAAATGCGTGAAGCTAGGGTTTTCACTAGGTTCGTTTTGCCCCTTCCGCCCCATAAAAGCCCGTCGCCCCGATTCCATCTCGTTTATCATCAAGGACCGCTTTCCTCGTTCCCGATCAGCCTCCGATCGCTCTCCGATCAGGCTGCGCTAGTCGGTCCGTTTGCCCGTCCGCCCGGGTGAGCCTGCCACCGACTCCGCGGGATCGGCCATATTCCTGCTTTGAACCAACCTGACGGCGGAGTCGGGTGCGCTTATCCATGTCGACCGTTGCTCAACGAGATTCAAAAATCAAGACAGTGTTCCGTGTTACCAGCGGCAACTTTCTTGAGATGTACGATTTCATGGTGTACGGCTATTTCGCCAGTGCGATTGCCGAAGCCTACTTCCCCGGACAAGACCATTTCGCTTCCCTGATGTTGTCGTTGGCGACCTTCGGCGCTGGCTTTCTGGTGCGGCCGTTGGGTGCCATCTTCCTGGGTGCCTATATCGACCACCATGGTCGCCGCAAAGGCCTGATCCTGACCTTGGGGTTAATGGCAATCGGTACCTTGATGGTGGCTGCCGTGCCTCGCTACGAGACGATCGGCATGCTGGCGCCGCTGCTGGTGCTGCTGGGCCGTCTGCTGCAAGGCTTCTCGGCCGGCGTTGAACTGGGCGGGGTGTCGGTCTACCTGTCGGAAATGGCGACCCCGGGTCACAAAGGCTTCTATTGCTCCTGGCAATCGGGCAGCCAGCAGGTCGCGGTGATCTTCGCCGCCTTGATCGGCGTGATTCTGCATAAGGTGCTGCCGGTCGACGTGATGGCGGCCTGGGGCTGGCGCGTGCCGTTTATCATCGGCTGTCTGATCGTCCCCTTCCTGTTCCTGATTCGTCGCTCGCTTGAAGAAACGGCGGAATTCCAGGCGCGCAAGCATCGCCCCAGCGTCAACGAAATCTTCGCCTCGATGCTGCAGAACTGGGGCATCGTGCTGGCCGGCATGATGCTGGTGATGATGACCACGGTGTCGTTCTACCTGATCACCGCCTACACCCCGACCTTCGGCAAGCAGGTGCTGCACTTCTCCGATATCGACGTGCTGATCGTGACGGTCTGTATCGGACTGTCCAATCTGTTCTGGCTGCCGGTGATGGGCGCCGTGTCCGATCGCATCGGCCGCCGTCCGGTCCTGCTTTTCTTCACGCTGTTGGCTATCGTGACCGCTTACCCGGCACTGCGCTGGCTGATCGCCGATCCGTCCTTTGCGCGTCTGCTTGAAGTCGAACTGTGGCTGTCGTTCATCTACGGCAGCTATAACGGTGCCATGGTGGTTGCGCTGACCGAAGTGATGCCGGTGGCGGTGCGTACCGCAGGGTTCTCGCTGGCCTATAGCCTGGCCACCACCCTGGGCGGTTTCACGCCGGCCATTGCCACCTATCTGATCCACTCGACCGGCAACAAAGCGGCGCCTGGTCTGTGGCTGACCATCGCCGCGGCGTGTGGTCTGGTTGCGACCCTGATCCTGTTCCGCACGCGTGAATCGCGCGAACTCTACAAGGTCGCGCGCGCAAGCTGACCTCGGCGCGTCTCGATCCGGATCAGTCCGGATCGCTGCAGAAAAAAACGGCCCGTGATCAAGACACGGGCCGTTTTTGTTTTGGCAAGTCGCAGCTGGGCTGGCCGTGGTTCAGCCGGGATTGCGCCGCAAATCGGGCAGCGCAGCCCGCAGTGCGTGCGCGACGGAATCGACCAAGCCGCTCCAATCGTCCTGCGTGTGTTGTCTGAACAGGCGCACGCAGTCGTACCAGGGGCTGTCCGCGCGCTCGCGCAGCCAACGCCAGTCAGGCGCATGCGGCAACAGGATCCAGGTCGGCGCGCCGAGCGCCGCGGCGACGTGCGCGACTGAGGTATCGATCGAGATCACACAGTCCAGCGTGGCGATCAGCGCCGCGGTATCGGCGAAATCGTTCAAGGCTAGTGCCGGTGCTTCGACCTGAGGCAATTCAAGTGCGGCCTCCCATGCGGCGCGATCGCGTTCGGCCAGCTCCTTTTGCAGCAAGACCCATCGGCAACCCGGCACTTGCCAAAGTGGCGCCAGATCGGCGAGGGCGATGGCACGATTTTCACGTCGTGTCTTGATGCGGCCAGACCAGACTAGGCCGATACGTGGCATATCCGACCGGGAGACGGCGGCGCGCCAACGGCGCAGATATTCGGTCGGTGCGGTCAGATACGCGCCGGGCGTCGGAATGGTATCCAAGGCAGTGTTGAAGGCCAGTGGCAGACTGGGCAGCGGGCAGTGACAATCGACTGGCGGACGGGGCTCGCCTCGGCTCAGCAAAGTGACGCCCCACTGTTGCGCAGCGGGGGCAATCAGCGGCGCGAGTTCTGGCTGCACTTCCAGCACCACGTGCGCGGCACGGCGCGCCAGCAGCGGCACATAGCGCAGGAATTGCACGGTATCGCCCAGCCCCTGCTCGGCGTGGATCAACAGGCGCCGTTCGCGCAGCGAAGTCTCGCCCAGCCAAAGCGGGACTGCGGGGGCGCATGCGCCGGCGTCGAAGACGCGGTGGCGCATTTCATAGCCTTGCCAGCCGCTGCGCAGATCGCCTGACAGCAACTGCAGTAGAGCCCGATTGTAAGCGGCGATCGAGAGTTCCGGACGCAGCGCCAGCGCCCGTTCGAAGGCGCGTTGCGCCGCTTCGAACTCGCCCATATCGTAGAGCGCCGCTCCCATGTCCTGCCAGGCCAAAGCAAAGTCGGGTTGTTGCTTCAGTACCTTTTCGAAATGGGCGCGTGCGTCGGCACTATGACCCTGCGCCGACAATGCATTGGCCAGCGCATAGCGTGCCGCGTGCCATTCGGGTTGCAGCGTGAGCGCCCGTTCGAAGGCGGTGGCCGCTTCGGCGCAGCGATCCATCGCGTCCAGGGTATGACCCAGATTGAACCAGGCCAGCGCGAAGTCGGGTTGCAGGGCCAGCGCCGCTTCGAAATGCGCGGCGGCCTGTGCCAACTGGCCCTGCGCTTTGCGCGCGTTGCCCAGATTGTTGAGCGCGCCGGCATGCTGCGGGGCCAGGCTCAGAACGCTTTCGAAGGCCGCGATGGCCTCGTCGAATTGACCCAGCCTGGTCAGCGCATTGCCCAGATTGTTCAAGGTCCCGGCTTGGGCTGGTTCCAGTTCCAGCGCACGACGGTAGGCGGCGATGGCGTCGTGGTCGCGCCCGGCGCTGCTCAGTGCGTTGCCGAGGTTGGCGTGGGCCGCGGCAAAATCGGGCTGCTGCGCCAGCGCACGTCGATAGCTGGCGCACGCCTCGTCGGCCTGCCCCAGCGCATTTTGCGCATTGCCGAGATTGAGCCAGGCGCCGGCCAGGGTCGGCGATTGCACCAACGCGCGCCGGATCAAATCGGCGGCCTCCTGATGCCTGCCTTGCTGGTGCCGCAGCAGGCCGAAAAAATGCAGCCCGTCGGCGTGATTCGGATCGCTGTGCAGCAAAGCCTGATAGGCCCGTTCGGCGGCGGGCCAGCGTCCGCTGCGGTGGGCTGCGTAAGCCTCTTGGAACGGATCGGACATGGTTGTGCTGAGATGCTCAAAAATGCCGCACGCGGCGCGCAGGACGCGCGTCGGCATGAACGGAGAACGGCATTTTGCCATAGCAGCACCTCGCCTTTGCGATCTGTGTCGATGTCTTGCGATTCAGGGTGGCTTGGTTTAATATATGAACAGCTATTCAAATGTTATTTTCATGAAGCCCGATCTCACCGACCGTACTGAGCGCATGGAGCGCCCCGACAGAGATGACCGCACGCTGTTGCTGGCCGATTTATTTCGTCTGCTGGGCGATCCCACGCGTCTGCGCATTGTCCTGGCCTGCGTGCAGGAACCGGTTGCCGTGGGCGCGATCGCCGAAGGGCTGGGTTTGAGCGCATCGCTGGTCAGCCATCATTTGCGCCTGCTGCGTGCCGCACGCGTGGTGCGAGCCGATCGCCAGGGCAAGCAGGTGTTCTACATGGCGGCAGATAGTCATATCAGCGATATGCTGAGCGATATGCTCGAGCATGTGGCCGAACCCAATCACGATATTTAATTGAATTCGACGGAAAGCGCGACGATGACGCCTGATCGAGATGACCTGCCGCGAGGCAGCGATACGAGTGCCGACGAGCACGAGCACGACCATGACCATGACCATGACCATGACCATGACCATGACCATGACCATGACCATGACCATGACCATGGTGCGGCCAAGCGTGGTCACCACCATCACGGACACGGCCATGGCCACCATCACCACCATCCGGCGCCTACCGACGGCAATGGGCGTGCGTTTGCAATCTCGGTCGGCCTCAACCTGGCCATCGTCATATTGCAGGTGACTTACGGCTTTATCGCGCACTCGACTGCATTGCTGGCCGATGCCGGACACAATCTGTCCGATGTGTTGGGGCTGATGCTGGCCTGGGGTGCCATCTATCTGGCGCGGCGCAAGACGTCCGCGCGCTACACCTATGGTTTGCGCGGCTCCTCAATTCTGGCCGCCTTGGCCAATGCCGCCCTGTTGTGCGTGGCGTCGGGCGCGATTGCCTGGGAGGCCGTGCTGCGTCTGACCGATCCGCCGCCCGTGGGGGGCGTGATGGTGTTTGCGGTGGCCGGGGCGGGTCTGGTAATCAACGGTGTGTCGGCATGGTTGTTGATGGCCGGCAGCAAGCACGACCTTAACGTGCGCGGCGCCTTTATGCATATGCTGGGCGACGCCGCTGTTTCGTTCGGGGTGGCGGTCAGCGGCTTGATCATTCTCGCCACCGGCTGGTATTGGGTGGACCCAGCCATGAGCCTGATTGTGGTGGCGGTGGTGCTGTTCGGCACCTGGGGATTGTTGCGCGAGTCGGTCAAGCTGGCGCTAGGCGCGGTCCCGCAGCAGATCGACACACAAGCGATTGAGCGCTATCTGGTGCGTTTGCCGGGTGTGTCGGATATCCACGATTTGCATGTGTGGGCGCTGTCGACCACGGAAAACTCGATGACCGTCCATCTGGTCATGCCGCAGGGGCATCCGGGCGATGCCTTTGTCGATCAGATCGTCGCGCGCTTGAGCCGGGATCACGCGGTACATCACGCGACCATCCAGATTGATCTGGGCACCAGCGAGCACCACTGCGCCCTCGATCACGCTAAATCCTGAAATACCGGCGGATCGATACAAACGACCCGCCGCAGGCGCATGGCACAATGCGCAGCAGATTGGCCTGGCCTTATGCCTTGATCGCGTTGACCGTCGCAATCCCAAGCGCGGTCAATGCCAACGAGCCGAACAGGTGTGCCGAGATATGCAACACGGCCCAACCGAGGCGGCCAGCCTGTATCAATGACGTGGCTTCATAGGAAAACGTCGAGAACGTCGACAGGCCGCCCAGCACGCCGGTGACGACAAACAGACGCCATTCGACCGGCACGCCGGGGTAGCGCAAGAAAAACGCCATCGCCAGGCCGATGACATAGCCCGCCGATAGATTGGCCGCCAGCGTGCCGTACGGCAGGTTAGGAAACAGGGCATTGAAACGCATGCCCAGCGCCCAACGCAGCAAAGAACCCAGCGCACCGCCGATGGCGACCGCAAAGAAAGGCAAAAACATCGGGACACTCCCAGGCTGAGCGCGCAGGCGGCGCGTGGCAAAGCGCCGATTCTAGCATCGAAGATCGGCGTTTATGCACGCGCCTCCAGACGCGAGAGGCTTTTCAGGCAGCGGGAGCCAGGCGCGCGCGAAAGCGCGTAACGGCTTCACGAACCAGCGGCGAGAGCGCCGCCGTGTCGGGCGTGTCGAGCGAGTTCAATAAAGCCGAGCGCATGCGCGGCTCCCAGAACTTCTGGATATGCTCGGCGATATTGCCAAGCGCTTCCTCATGATCGGGCATTGAACCGAAAAAATCGCCGATCCGATTGGCCATCACGATCAGGTTGTCGAGATCCATGCTTTCCTTCGCTCACTTGCCCGTCAGACTGTCGGCCGCCGCCTGGCGGTTGCGCAGCAGTTCGAGCTGAGTCTGATTGAAACGCGAGTAGGCGCGCTGCCAGTCGGACGGTTGTTGCACCGGCAACACCTGCACCGCCGTGACCTTGTATTCGGGGCAATTGGTGGCCCAATCCGAACTATCGGTCGTGATCACATTAGCGCCCGACTCCGGGAAATGGAAAGTGGTGTACACCACCCCCGGTTGCATGCGCTCGGTCACCCGCGCGCGCAAGACGGTGTCGCCGGCACGGGACGCGATCCCGACCCAGTCACCCTCACGAATACCGCGATCTTCGGCGTCGACCGGATGAATTTCAAGCCGGTCTTCGTCGTGCCAACGGACGTTCTCGGTGCGGCGCGTCTGCGCGCCGACGTTGTATTGCGAGAGGATGCGCCCTGTCGTCAAAAGCAGGGGATATTTGGGCGTTACCTTTTCCTGCGAGGCGAAGAACTTGGTGATCATGAAGCGCCCCTTGCCGCGCACGAAACTGTCGACATGCATGATAGGGGTGCCGTCCGGTGCCTGTGCATTGCAGGGCCATTGGATGCTGCCGAGCTGGTCGATGCGGTCAAACGAGACACCGGCGAAGGTGGGCGTCAGGCGCGCGATTTCGTCCATGATCTGCGACGGATGGCTGTACTGCATGGGATAGCCCAACGCATTGGATAGCAGCACGGTCACTTCCCAGTCGGCATAGCCGGCCAGCGGCGGCATGACACGGCGCACGCGCGAAATACGGCGCTCGGCATTGGTGAAGGTGCCGTCCTTTTCGAGGAAGGAAGAGCCCGGCAGAAACACGTGCGCATACTTGGCGGTTTCGTTCAGGAAAATATCCTGCACCACGATGCATTCCATCGACGACAACGCATGGGCGACGTGATGCGTATTCGGATCCGATTGCACGATATCCTCACCCTGCACATACAGTCCTTTGAAGGATCCGTGAGCGGCGGCGTCGAACATATTCGGGATGCGCAAACCCGGTTCGGGTTGCAGCGTGACCTGCCAGGCATCCTCGAACAAAGCCCGCGTGATCGAATCGGAAATATGCCGATAGCCCGGCAACTCGTGCGGGAACGAACCCATGTCGCACGAGCCCTGCACATTGTTCTGACCGCGCAAGGGATTGATGCCGACGCCTTCACGACCGACGTTACCGGTAGCCATGGCCAGATTGGCGATACCCATCACGGTGGTCGAGCCTTGTGCATGTTCGGTTACGCCCAAACCGTAGTAGATCGCGCCATTATCAGCCGCCGCATACAAGCGGGCGGCACCGCGCACCAACTCGGCAGGCACACCCGTGACAGACTCGGTGGCTTCGGGCGCGTTTTCGGGCAGCGCGACGAAATCACGCCATTGATCGAATGCTCGGCTGTCGCAGCGCGCGTCGATAAAGGCCTGGTCCAGCAGTCCTTCGGTGACGATCACATGCGCCAGCGCATTGACCAGCGCAACATTGGTACCGGGGCGCAGTTGCAGGTGATACGCCGCTTTGATGTGGGGCCCGTCGACGATGTCGATGCGACGCGGGTCGACCACGATCAGCTTGGCGCCTTCGCGTATGCGCCGCTTCATGCGCGAGCCGAATACCGGATGGCCGTCGGTCGGATTGGCGCCGATCACAACGATCACATCCGCTTTGGCCACGGAGGCAAAGGTCTGGGTCCCGGCGGACTCGCCTATGGTTTGCTTCAAGCCATAGCCGGTGGGCGAGTGGCACACGCGCGCGCAGGTGTCGACATTGTTGTTGCCGAACGCGGCGCGCACCAGCTTCTGTACCAGATAGGTTTCTTCATTGGTGCAGCGCGACGAGGTGATGCCACCGATCGAATCGCGTCCGTAGTTGTCCTGGATACGGCGGAATTCCGATGCGGCATAGGCGATCGCCGTCTCCCAACTGACTTCCTGCCAGGGATCGTCGATGCTCTTGCGTATCATGGGCTTGGTGATGCGGTCGGGGTGGGTCGCGTAACCCCAGGCAAAGCGCCCTTTGACGCAAGCATGGCCTTCGTTGGCCTGGCCGTCTTTATAGGGCACCATGCGCACCACTTGGCTGCCCTTGACCTCGGCCTTGAACGAGCAGCCGACGCCGCAATACGCGCAGGTGGTCACCACTGCCTTGGTCGGTTGACCCAACTGGATCAACGACTTTTCCTGCAGCGTGGCAGTCGGGCAGGCTTCCACGCAAGCGCCGCAAGACACGCATTCGGAGTCCATAAAAGCCTGATCTTCACCCGCCGACACGCGTGAACCGAAGCCGCGCCCCGAGATGGTCAGGGCGAAAGTGCCTTGGGTTTCCTCGCAAGCGCGCACGCAGCGGTTGCACACGATGCACTTGGACGGATCGTAAGTGAAGTAAGGATTGGATTCGTCCTTGCTCGCATCCAGATGGTTTTCGCCGGAATAGCCGTAGCGCACTTCGCGCAGACCCGTGACGCCGGCCATATCCTGCAACTCGCAGTTGCCGTTGGCGCCGCAGGTCAGGCAATCGAGCGGGTGATCGGAAATATAGAGTTCCATCACGTTACGGCGCAGCGACTGAAGTTTATCGCTTTGCGTGCGCACTTTCATACCCGCTTCGACCGGCGTCGTGCACGAGGCCGGATAGCCGCGCCGACCTTCGATTTCCACCAGACATAAGCGGCAGGAGCCAAATGGCTCAAGGCTATCGGTTGCGCACAGTTTGGGCACGTTGACGCCCGACTCCAGTGCTGCGCGCATGACCGAGGTGCCGGCCGGGACGGTCACGGCGACGCCATCGATTTCCAGCGTCACATCGGTATCAGCATGGCGCAGGGGGGTGCCGAAATCGACCTCCTGCAGCGGCATCGAGTCAGATAGCGGCCGAGGTTGCTGCGAGGCACAGTTGCACTGGCCTGAGCCACAACCGGAAGCGGTTATGCGCGGGAGAGCGGTGATGGGATCCATGGCAATCGACTCCTTGAGATCAGGCCGCAGCGGCATCAGCGCCGCCGGCCAGACCGAAATCCTCGGGGAAATGATTGAGCGCAGATAACACCGGATACGGTGTCATACCGCCCATCGCGCAGAGCGAACCGTTCACCATGGTGTCGCATAGATCGCGCAGCAACGTGACCTGCCGCACCGACGTATCGCCGTCGCGTATGCGTTGGATCACCTCGGCACCGCGGGTCGAGCCGATCCGGCATGGCGTGCATTTGCCGCACGATTCGATTGCGCAGAATTGCATCGCATATTGAGCCAGTTGTGCCAGGTCGGCGGTATCGTCGTGCACCACGATACCGCCGTGCCCGACTACCGCGCCAATTGCGGCATAGGCTTCATAGTCTAGCGGCAGATCCCACTGGCTTTCCGGCAGATAAGCGCCGAGCGGGCCGCCGACCTGGATGGCCCGCACCGGTCTGCCGCTGCGGGTGCCCCCACCGTAATCGAATACCAGCTCGCGCAGGGTGACGCCGAAGGCGAGTTCGATCAGGCCGCCGTGACGGATATTGCCGGCCAGTTGGATCGGCAAGGTGCCATGCGAACGGCCCACGCCGAAATCACGGTAGTAGGCGGCACCGCGCGCGAAAATGATAGGGACGGTGGCGAGCGTGACCACATTGTTGATCACGGTCGGCTTGCCGTACAGACCGGCGAGGGCGGGTAACGGCGGCTTGGCGCGCACAATGCCGCGCCGTCCTTCCAGGCTCTCCAGCAGCGCGGTTTCTTCGCCACAAATATAAGATCCGGCGCCGACCGCCACGTGCAGCTCGAAGGTTTTGCCGGAACCGAGCACGTTGGTGCCGAGCCAGCCTGCCGTGCGAGCCGACGCAATCGCCTGTTCCAAGGTGGCGATGGCATCCGGATATTCGCTGCGCACATAGATCCAGCCTTCGGTCGCACCGGTGGTGACGCCCGCGATCGTCATCCCCTCGATCAGCACATAGGGATCACTTTCCATCGCGAGCCGGTCGGAGAAGGTGCCCGAATCACCCTCGTCGGCGTTGCACACCACGTATTTTTGCGGGCCACTCGCACCCAATACGGTGCGCCACTTGATGCCGGTCGGGAAGGCCGCTCCGCCGCGGCCGCGCAAGCCCGAGTCGATCAACAATTGACATGCGTCGGCGCCCGACAGCGTCAAGGCATGCCGCAACCCGAGCAAGCCCCCGTGCGACTCATAATCGGACAAAGACAGCGGGTCGGTCAGGCCGATCCGCGCAAAGGTCAGGCGCTGCTGGCGTTTCAGATAGGGCAATTGATCCACCAAGCCGAGCGCCGAATCGTGCGCCCCACCGTCGAGGAAGCCGGCGTCGAACAGGCTTGCCACCTGGCTGGGCGTCACGTTGCCATAACCGACGCGCCCCTGCGGGGTTTCCACCTCGACCAAAGGTTCCAGCCACATCAAACCGCGTGAACCGTTGCGCACCAGTTCCAGCCCCAAGCCGCGCTGTTTGGCCTGGGTCTCGATGGCGGCGGCGACGGCGTCGGCATCAAGGGCGCGGGCGGCGGAATCGCGTGGCACATAGACTCGGATCATGATGCGCTCCCGGCATGTTCAAGGGCGTCGCTACCGGTTTCGGCCGCAGCGCCGACTTGCGCCATGGCTGCGGCGAACAGGGCGTCGAATTTCTCTGGGGTGACCCGTGCGTGCAGTCGTTGATTGATCATGAGCGCGGGCGACGAGGCGCATTGACCGAGGCAATAGACCGACTCAAGCTCAACCTCGTTGTGCGCCGCAGCGGTATCATGCGCAGCGGCGTGTGGCTTGGAAAAGCGGCATCCGGTACTTTGTTCGATATGCTGAACAAGTTGCTCACCGCCCACGCTCTGGCAGGCTTCTGCGCGGCATACCTGAATCGTGACGGGGGCGGGCGGGGTGCGGCGGAAATGCGGGTAGTAAGTGATGACGCCGTGGACTTCGGCGCGCGACAGGTTCAAGGCGCGGCCCAGCGGCGCCACCACTTCGGGCGGCACATAGCCGACCTCGTGTTGAATGCCATGCAACACGGCCAACAAGGTGGCGCCCGGCTTGGCGTGCTGCGCAACCAGCGCGTCGGCGTAATCAGGGTTAACTATAGGCACAGCGCGTCTCCGTCCTTGTACCTGATATGATCGCTCTAATATGCTTTAGTAGATCATATTGAGGTCTATGCTTTTGATTTGTAGATAGACGATAGACCTAGCGGATTTGACTTTCAATAGGAAATTACACCGCATAATGATAAAAATCAGCGCATACGCCGAACTGCGTTTCGTCCAAGGCGGTGAGAGCATCACGTTGAGTGAAATCGTGCCCTTGCTGGAACAAATCCGCGAACATGGCAGCATCGCGGCAGCGGCGGAACAGATCGGCTTGTCATACCGGCATGCCTGGGGCCGCTTGCGGGCCATGGAAATGTTGTTGGGCGGCACCTTGATCGCCAAGTCGCGCGGGCGGGGTTCGGTCTTGTCTGAGCTCGGCGAAAAACTGCTGTGGGCGCATCGACTGAGCAGCGATCGTCTGCACAATGTGCTCGGCACGCTCAGTCTTGAGGTGTCCCAAGAACTCAATAAGTTGCTGCTGCCGACCGGCGAGGGGGCGCGCATCCACGCATCGCACGGCTATGCGGTCGATGCGCTGGTGAACGCTTTGCAAAGCCGTGATACGGAAGTGGATCTGCGCTATCGCGACAGTGGCGAAGCGGTCGCGGCATTGGCGCGTGGCGAATGTGATCTGGCTGGCTTTCACTTGCCGCGTGGCGAGTTTCGCGAAAGTTGTGCCGCCGTGTTCCGCCCTTTGCTGGACGACGAAATTCATGTGCTGATACACCTGACCCGGCGCAAGCAGGGCCTGTTCCTGGCGCAGGGTAACCCCAAAGGCGTCACCAGTCTGCAGGACATGTCGCGCACCGATATGCGTTTCGTCAATCGTCAACGCGGGTCTGGCACCCGAATGCTGCTGGACCTGCTATTGCGGCGCAGCGGGGTCGATCCCGATCAGGTGCACAGTCAGGCCAGCACCGAATTGACCCACTCGGCGATTGCCGCCTTCGTGGCCAGCGGCATGGCGGATCTGGGGTTTGGCGTGGAACCGGCGGCGCGGCATTTCGGTCTGGAGTTCATTCCCATCGTCGATGAGGATTACTTCTTTGCCTGCGAGCGGGCAAAGCTCGATAGCGAGCCTTTGAAAACCATTTTGAGTATTTTGCGCTCGGGCAGCTTCAAGGCGGTGGTGGATGCTTTGGCGGGTTACGACGGTGAACGCTGCGGGACGATCGTTGAGGTCAGCGAAGGACTCACGCGCACCAACTAGCGGGCCGTGCACGGCCCGCCAGGGCATGGCGCGAAACAGACGGCGTCGGCTATGAAAGCCGGCGCATGGCTTTGATGGCGTTATGACCGATTTCGGTCAGCCGCACGAACTGCGCGCCGGAGGCGAGTCGTTCCAGCAGGACCAACTGTCGCTCCAACAGAGCGTCAAGCTCTTCGCGATCCATTTCGACCTGTTGTGGCGCGTCTTTGACGAGCAAAAGCGTGGCGAATTCGTGCGGGCTCAGCATCGTGGTCTCCAGTAACTCCGGCACAAGCGGCAAGTCTGCATGGCAGCCGTTGCGCCGTAGATGGCAGAACGTCCACCCCCGCAGTGGGGCGAGGGTCTACCGGCGACGGCCTTGGGCGCGTCATCGGGACTTCGAGTTTAGGCGCTGAGTTGGGAAAATTCAAATAAATTTCGACAATTTTTATTCGCTGCGACGAGCGTGTGAATAATCCGCTCAGCGGCTTAAATCAATCATCAAGATAATAAGATTGTATTTGGTATACGAAGCGCGACGCGGCTGGAATTTGGACCCCTGAGACACATCGCCGTGGATCCTTTTTAGGCTCCGATCCAGCTATTGGGGGCGGATTATTGGCCTAATCATATCAATGATCTAGGCGAGTCGAGTAGCAACATGAAAAGCGCCGCCATGGCGTGTCTGGCACGGCCCTTGGGGCTGGGCCGGGATGTTGCACGGCATCAATCAGAAGTGTCTGATTCGATTATATGAATTAATCATGAGATTTAAAATTTTTTAATCTTGGAAAATATGTTGGTTAATTGTAAGGTGGCGCGTCGACGATTAATAAGAAAATGACCGGAAAATGGCGTGGCGATGAATGAAATGTCATCGCGCGGGCTAGGGGGGCGACCGCCCCGGGGTGGGCTCCGAAACGGTCACGAAGCGGTCCCGAAGCGGCCGGCCTGGGACCATCGGCGCACCTCAGGCCAGCGCCGACGCCGACGCTTGGGGCACGGCGCTGTCCGTCGCATCGACTGCGACGATCGGGCAGGCATACAGATCGGTCAGAAAATCATCGCGCCAGGCGCCCAGGTTGTAGCGATGCAGCGCCGCCAGATTCTCCCGTTGTCGCGCCTGCCGTTGAGGCAAGCTCATGCTCAGGGCGTGATCGAGTGCTTCGGCCATGCCATCGATGTCATGCGGATTGACGATCAGCGCGCCGGACAACTCGGACGCCGCCCCGGCAAAGCATGACAGTACCAATACGCCCGGATCGGCCGGATCCTGCGCTGCCACATATTCCTTGGCAACCAGATTCATACCGTCACGCAGCGGGGTGACGAAGCCGACATCCGAGGCGCGAAATAGCGACATCAGCATGCGATGATCGAAGCCGCGATTCAGATAATGGATGGGCGCGTAGTTGAGGCTGGAGAAGCGTCCGTTGATGCGCCCAGCCTCGTATTCGAGTCGTTCCCGGATCTGTTGGTAGGTGTGCACGTCCGAGCGGGTCGGCGGGGCAATCTGTACGAAGGAGACATCGCCCTGCCGCGATTGACTCATCTCCATCAGCCGTTCGAATGCGCGAAAGCGCTCGACCAGACCTTTCGAATAGTCGAGGCGATCGACGCTCATGATCAGCTTGCGTCCGGCCAGACCCTGCTTCAGCTCCAGTACCGGTTTGCGATTTTCCGGTCGGCTGGCCTGTGCCGCCACGTCGTCCGGAAATATCCCGATCCGGTAGACCCCCCCGCGCACTACCTGACCGTAGGCTTTGGCGGTACCGTCCGGCGCGACACTGCCGCCGGCTTCGCGCTCGATATAGTCGCGAAATGCGGTGAGGTCGCTGTGTGTCTGGAAACCCAGCAAGTCATAGGCGCACATGGCCTTAACCAGGTCTTCATGTGGCGGGATGGTGGTCAGTACCTGCGGCGCCGGAAACGGGATATGCAGGAAAAAACCGATACGATTGCGTATCCCCGCAGCGCGCAAAGCGTCCGCGAAAGGCAGCAGGTGATAGTCGTGGACCCAGATCACGTCATCCGGTTCCAGCAGCGGGATCAGCTGTTGCGCAAGCAAATTATTGACGCGCCGATAACCGGCGTACTCCTTGCGATCAAAGCGCGCCAGATCGATGCGATAGTGGAACGTGGGCCAAAGCATCGCATTGGAAAACCCTTTGTAGTACTGATCATAATCGCGGCGGGATAGCCCCACTGTGGCGTAGGTGACGCCATTTCGGTGCTGAACCAGGGGGCCGCTGGCGGCTCGGCTGCCGCTGACGATATCGCCGCTCCAGCCGAACCAGAGACCGCCTGATTGTTCCAGCGCGCCAAGCAAGCCGACAGCCAGGCCGCCAGAGGCAGGTTTGTTGTCGGTGGGCAAGGCAACACGGTTGGATACGATGATCAATCGACTCATGATGTGGGTCCGTCCTGAATAAAGAGTGGCAACGGCGCGGTCACGACGCGAGACGCAGGCAAAGGCAAGCGCGTAGCGGATTGGCGTGACGCGCATGACACAGGGTCAAAGCCGGGGCGCAAGGCAAGCGCGCACTACTGGCGATGGCGCTACGCTTTTTAGAGGAAGGGATGGCGAAAAGGTTTCAGTTTATTACGCATGCCGTATTGCACGGCGTGAGATCAAGCAAGCGCAGGCACTTCGGCGGGGCGCGATCAGAGACTCGCCATCATATATTCATGCAGGCCACTGGCCGGGCGTGCCAGCGTGTGCGCGGGTATCGCGCTCGCGTCGTTTTCGTGGATCAGGGCGCGCACGCGAGGATAGATATGTCGTTCCCAGCGGCGTCCATTAAAGACGCCGTAGTGCCCAACCCCGGTTTGCACGTGATGGGTTTTCATATATGGGCGCAGCCGGCTGCACATATCCTGCGCGGCGAGAGTCTGGCCGACAGCGCAGATGTCGTCTTTTTCGCCTTCGACCGTGAGTAGCGCAGTGCGGCGTATCAACGAGGGATCGATCTTTTCGCCGCGCACGGTCAGTTCACCCAGTGGCAATGCGTGACGCTGAAAAATAGTGTCGACCGTTTCCAGATAGAACTCGGCGGTCAGATCCATGGTGGCGAAATATTCTTCGTAGAAGGTGCGCACCGAACTCGCTTTGGTCGGATCGCCCTTGAGCCGTTCGCGATACATATCGACCAGGGAATCGTGGTGCCGTTCCAGATTCATCGCCATAAAAGCACTGAGTTGAATAAAGCCCGGATAGACCCGCCGATGCGCACCGGCAAAACCCGCCGGTACCGCGCTGATCAGCTTGCGTTCAAACCACTCCAGCGATTTGCTTTTAGCCAGATGGTTGACGCTGGTCGGGTTGACCCGCGTATCAAGCGGGCCGGCCATCAAGGTCATACTGCCGGGTTGAGCCGGGTGGTCCCACGCGGCCATCAATGACACCGCCGACAGCGTCGCCACGGTCGGCTGGCAGATCGCGACGACATGTGCCCCTGGGCCGATCGCCTGCAGGCACTCGATCACGTGCATCACATATTCGTCGAATCCGAAGCGGCCATACGCGAGCGGAATGTCGCGCGGGTTATGCCAGTCGGTGATATAGACGTCGTGATCGGCCAGCATGGTGCGTACTGTGCCACGCAGCAACGTGGCAAAGTGGCCCGACATTGGCGCAACCACCAGCACCCGCGGCTGGTGCGTCGCAATCGCTTTACGGAAATGCAGCAGCGAGCAGAAAGGCGTGCGGTACGCGACTTCCTCGGTGATGGCGAGCGGACCATGGCTGGTATCGTTGACGCTGTCTATGCCGAAGGGGGGGCGTTGATGCGTGAGTCCGGCCAGGGCCAGTAAATCGCAGCCGGCTTGCATGCTGCGACCCGCGGGAGAGTGTGCCAACTCGGGCCATGCGTGCAGTGACACGCGCGCCAGATCGGCCAGAGCCCGCAATGGCCGCATCAGATCGGCCAGTG